>Ga0075418_10000624_pt1 | contig 37883 bp, 27 predicted proteins | sample SoiMetdeltSBSDD2_FD_81776 | JGI IMG/M metagenome (GOLD analysis project Ga0075418, IMG submission 81776) | Bulk soil microbial communities from a Populus tree surrounding site in Tennessee, USA - Soil MetaG P. deltoides SBSDD2 | ecosystem: Environmental > Terrestrial > Soil > Tree plantation...
GGCGGCGGCCCACAGTAGCCACTCCGACACTCGACTGCGTCCCAGCCGCCGTTGGTCGATGACGTTTACGGTACCATGCTGCTGCGATGCCGATCTCACGAGCGAGCGAACGCAGTGAGCGAGCCGCCGGCCAGCCCCCGCCAAGGCTCCGGCGGCCCGCCGGAGCTTCAGCGAAGGCGGAAGCGGAGCGGGGTTCCAGGGGCCCCGCGAGCGACGGCGTAGGGGAGTCCGAGGGGCGAAGCCCCTCGGAAGAGAAACGCGCAGTTCTGTGGGACCTCGATGGCACGCTGGTCGACTCGGCCGAGTTGCACTGGCTGTCATGGCGGGACACGTTGGCCGCCGACGGTGTCCACATCACGTATCAACAGTTCCTCGAGACGTTCGGTCAGAAGAACGATCGCATCCTGCCCGGCTGGCTGGGTGAAGGGACGTCCGCTGAGCGCATTCGCCAGGTCGGTGATGCCAAAGAAGCGGAATATCGCCGGCTGGTTCAGGCTCGCGGGCTCACGCCGCTGCCGGGTGCGGCGGAGTGGCTGCGGACCCTGCATGCGGCCGGCTGGAAGCAGGCGATCGCGTCGTCCGCGCCGGGAGCGAACGTGGCCGTGATGTTGCGGGTGCTCGGCGTGGATACAGAGCTCGATGCGATAGTCTCGGCCGAGGACGTCACGATCGGTAAGCCTGACCCCCAGGTGTTCGTGAGAGCGGCGGCAGCGGTTGGTGTTCCGGTCAGGCGCTGTGTCGTCGTCGAGGACGCGGTGGTCGGGATCGAGGCCGCGCGACGAGCCGGAATGAAGACGATCGGCGTCACCCGCGTCCCGGGATTCGAGGCCGACCTCGTTGTAGCCTCGCTCGAGGATCTGCCGGCCGACGCGTTCACGCGTTTGATTGGTGATGAAGCAGCTGATGGCTGAAAAAGAGATAACTCGACTCAGATGGGGAGTATTGGGCGTCGCCGGCATTGCCACGCGGAAGGTCATCCCCGCGATGCAGAAGGGCGAACTCACGACAGTGACGGCGATCGCGTCTCGCGATCTCGCCAGGGCGAAGACAGCGGCCGCCACGCTTGGCCTCGAGAAGGCCTACGGGTCATACGAGGAATTGCTCGCCGACCCTCACATCGACGCCGTCTACAACCCGCTGCCGAACCATCTGCACGTTCCGTGGACCATACGTGCCGCAGAGGCGGGAAAGCACGTCCTCTGTGAGAAGCCGATCGCCTTGTCGTCCGCGGACGCGCGGACGCTCCTCGAGGTTCGCGACAGGACCGGCATCAGGATCCAGGAAGCCTTCATGGTGCGATCCCACCCGCAGTGGCTGGCGGCGCGAAAGCTGGTCCGCGAGGGAAGGATCGGCGACCTTCGCGCGATGCTGGGCGTGTTCAGCTACTTCAACGAAGATCCCTCGAACATTCGCAACGTGCCGCGGTTCGGCGGCGGCGCGCTGATGGACATCGGCTGTTACCTGATTAACACCTCACGGTTCATTACCGGCCGTGAGCCCGGGCGCGTCGCTGGCGCCGTGGAACGCGATCCAAAGTTCGGGACGGACCGTGTCACCTCGATGTTGCTGGACTTCGGGGGAATGCATCTGGCCGGAACGTGCAGCACGCAGATGGTGCCCTGGCAGCGGATTCAGATCTTCGGCACCCGAGGGCAGATCGACGTTCGCATTCCGTTCAACGCGCCGCCGGATCGCGCCTGCGAGGTCGTCATCGACAGCGGAAAGGACCTGTATGGCGGAGGCCACGAGCTGTTGACGTTCCCCGTGTGCGACCAGTACACGATTCAAGGCGACCTGTTCGCGAAAGCCGTCCTGGAGGGAACAGAAGTCCCCGAGCCGCTCGAGGACTCGATCCGCAACATGGAGTGCATCGAGGCGGTGTTCCGATCCGCGGAATCGGGCCGATGGGAACGGCCCGGTCAGGGCGGCGGGCCGGACTGAAGGTGTTGCCGGCCGAACGAACGCTTACGAGGACGGCGACGACGTGCTCTTTCGCGTGGCCTCCTCGAGCGCCTTCCAATCCGGCGGGGTCAGGCCGAGCAGGTGGCGCGTGAAGAAGTCGAAGCGTTTGTGTTCGCCGTAGGCGCCGCCCGGACCGTGGCCGGCGCCGGGGATGACCAGCAGCTCGAAATCCTTGTTGTGCTTAATCAGTTGGTTGACGACCTGGTAGGTTGAGGCCGGATCGACATTCTGATCCATCTCACCGACCACGAGCAGGACCTTGCCCTGCAGCCGGTAGGCGTTGTCGACATTGGACGACGCGGCGTACTCGGGACCAATCGGCCATCCCATCCACTGCTCGTTCCACCAGATCTTGTCCATCCGGTTGTCGTGGCAGCCCGCGGACGACACCGCGACCTTGTAGAAGTCCGGGAAGAACAGCAGCCCGCCAAGTGCGTTCTGGCCGCCCGCCGAGTTTCCGTAGAGGCCGACACGCGCGATGTCGTAGTAGGGATACTTCGCGGCTGCCGCCTTGTGCCACAGCACGCGATCCGGGAACCCGGCATCCTTCAGGTTCTTCCACGCGACGTCGTGAAAGGCCTTCGAGCGATTGTTCGTGCCCATCCCGTCGATCTGCACGACGATGAAGCCGATGTCCGCCTGCGCCTGCATGGCGGTGAAGGCGGCGAACGACTTCGGAACGAACGAGCCCTGCGGCCCGGCATAGATGTTCTCGATCACCGGGTATTTCCGCGCGGGATCGAAGTTGGTCGGCCGGACGATCACGCCCCAGATGTCGGTGACGCCGTCACGGCCCTTGGCGACGAAGACCTCCGGTGCCTTCCAGCCGGCCTTCACGAGCTCGGTGATGTCGGCTTTCTCGAGCACGGTGACGAGTTCGCCGTCGGACGTCCGGCGCAGCTCGGTCACCGGCGCAAGATCGACGCGCGAATAGGTGTCGGTGTAGAGCCTGGAGTCCGCTGACAGTACGACGGAGTGATTCGCGTCCGCCCTGGTCAGCGCCAGCAGCCCGGTGCCGTCGACGTTGATGCGGTAATAGTGGACGAAGTACGGATCCGTCGCGGGGTACATGCCGCTGGCGCTGAAGTAGATTTGCCGGGCTTTGGCGTCGACTTGCAGAACGCCGCGAACCGTCCAGGCGCCTCTCGTGATCTGTGACTTCACCTTCCCCGTGGTGCCGTCGTAGAGATAGAGATGGTTCCAGCCGTCCCGCTCCGACATCCAGATGATTTCCTTGCCGTCATCCAGGTCGTGCCGGTACTTCTTGCCCGAATAGCAGAAAAACGTTTTGGATTCTTCGGATACGAGCGAGCGCGCCACCCCGGAGGCCGCGTCGATCGAGATGACCCTATAGACCTGATGTCCGCGCTCGTTGTACTCGAAGGTCACGGCGCCGCTGTCCGGGCGCCAGTTGAGCCCGGCCACGTCGTACGCGTTGGGAAACAGCGCGGAGTCGACTACGGTTTGCGTCTTCGATTCGACATGGAACAGGACGGGCCGCTCGACGTCCACGACATCTCCGGGCTTGGCGTACTGCAGCACCGAGTGTTTGGGCTGCAGCTGATCCTCGGGCGATGACTCGACGTAGTGGACGTATCGGCGCTGACCAGGCCTCACCTTGTAGACAGCGAGGCGCGTCGAGTCTGGAGACCACTCCAGCGAGTCGAGATCGTAGTATCCGCCCTCGGAACCATCCGTGCTGAGCATGACGACATCACGGCTGCCGGTGGTGCGCACGGCGACGTTGTAATTGCGAATCATCGCCTCACGCTTGCCGTCGGGAGACGGTTTTGGTTCGGCGCCGTTGATGTCGAACTCGGCACGCACCGGACCGGCCAGGCCACCCCCTCCGCGTCCGCCTCGTCCGCCGCGCCCGGCGTTCGCCGACTCCTGGAGACACGTGTAGTCCTTGAGGGAACAACGCCACGGCCGTGCCGGAGGACCTGCCGGCGGCGCGCCGCGCGCGGCATTCCGGTCGATCACCTGGAACTCGATCGACGTCAGGTCTTCGCTGTATGTGAACTGGGTGAACGGCAGATCCAGCGGAATCACCTTGCGCTTCAGCGCCGCACTCAGGCCGGCGGCGAGCTTCGCATGATCGAATGCCGCGGTTTGTGCCTTCGTCTCAGCATCCGCGAGCACGAACTCGCTGCCGCCGCGCACGGTCTTCCGGTACACGACCTTGTGTGTCTCGTACACCCAGCGCACCTGGTCGGTTACCCCGTAGGCCAGCGGTTCATACCGATCGCGCAACGCCATCGCGCGCTGATAGTCGGCGAGCGTGCCCTGCGCCCATGCACGAGCCGGGACGAGAGCGAGCAGAACGACGACGGCAGTGCGAAGTGCGAGCGATTGCGGCATGGGCGCCCCTCGAGTGGGGGATTATGGCATGACGCACGTCCGCGGCTCGCGGGTTCGGGGGCTCGCGGGTTCGGAGCCGGTGATACTCAGAGGCAACTAGTCGCTTGGATTCCCTCTCGTTGCCTCTGAGTACGACCGGCGTACCGAACCCGCGAGCCCCCGAGCCCGCGAACCCCGGCTTATTCGTATCGCAAAGCGATGATCGGATCGACCCGGCTGGCGCGGCGCGCAGGGAGCCACACTGCTACGAACGCGACCAAGGTCAGCACCGCTGGAACGGCGCCGAAGACGAACGGATCCCACTTCCCGACGCCGAACAGGAACGCGGCAATGAACCTTGCCAGGCCGAAAGAGAAAGCGAGGCCGATGACCACGCCGGCGACCGCCAGGACCATGCCCTGGCGAACGATCATGTTCTTCACCTGCGACGCCTGTGCACCGAGGGCCATCCGGATGCCGATCTCCTGCGTTCGTTGTTCGACCGAGTAAGCCATCAGGCCATAGATGCCGATCGCGGCAAGGAGGAGCGCGGAACAGCCGAACACCGTCATCAGCCACATGTTGAACTTCTGTCGCGACACCGATCGCGAGACCACCTGCGCCATCGAGCGCACATCGGAGACCGGGAGGCCCGTCGATTGCCGCAGCTGCTCCTGGATCGCGTTGCTCATCGACAGCGGCTCGGTCTGCGTGCGAACGATCCAGGCCATGGGCGAGATGCGCAGGTTCAACTGATTCACCAGGTCCGGCACCTGGGCCTGCGGAATGAACATCATCGGCTGGGGCTCGCTGTCGAGGCCGCCGTTCCGCGTGTCGCCCACGACGCCGACAATCTGTCGATCCGGTTCGCCGGCGAACTCGCGCATGATCCCGCGTCCGATCGTCAGGCGATCGTTCAGCGGATCCTTGTCGGGCCAGTACCGCCGGGCCATCGTTTCGTTGATGATCACCACGGGCGGGGAAGCGGCCTCGTCACGATCCTCGAATGTCCGGCCGCGCTTCACCGGAATCTTGAAGACCTCGAAGTAGCCCGGTGAAACCGTCATCCATCCGCCCCCGCCGTGGAACGGCCCGGGGCCCTCGACCGGCCGGCCGACGATGGTGAAGGGAAGTCCGTAGCCGCCGGTCAACGGCACACAGCAGGTGGCGCTGACGTCCGCCACGCCGGGCAGCCCTTTCAGCTGCTCCACGCCGTTCTTGATCATCTGCTGCACGCCCTGTGCGCTCTGGTAGCGCGGTCCGGTCAGCGACATCCGCATGGTCAGCACGTTGGTCGCGTCGAACCCGGGGTTCACGCGCCCGAGGGCCATCGCGGTGCGAATCAGCAACGCAGAGCCAATCAGGAGCACCAGTGCCAGCGCGACTTCGGTCACCACCAGGACGGATCGCGCCTTGTTCTGCCTGAAGCCGGTCCCAGACCGCCCGCTGCTTTCCTTCAAGGCGGTGGTCAGATCGGTCTTCGAGCTCTGGAGCGCCGGGATCAGGCCGAAGACGATGCCGGTGAGCAGGGAAACCAGGAAGGCGAATGCCATCACGCGCCAGTCGACTCCGACCGCGGTCCCTGCTTCGCCGACGCGCGGCAGCCCCGCCGTGTTGACCTGCAGCAGCGCGCGAATGCCGATCACGCCGAGGATCAATCCCAGGACGCCGCCCGCCAGCGACAGCACGACGCTCTCGGTGAGGAGCTGACGGATGATCCGGCCGCGGGAGCCGCCAATCGCCGCGCGAATCGCGATTTCCCGGCGCCTGCCGGTCGCCCGTACGAGCAGCAGGTTAGCGACGTTCGCGCAGGCAATGAGCAGGACCAGGCTGACCGCACCGCCGAGGACGAACAGCGACTGACGCACGTTCCTGACGAGCACGTCGCGAACCGGATCGACGGAAAAGCCGCCGTTCGGTCCAAGCGCGTTCGGAAACCTGCGCTTGTATTCCTCGGCCGACGCCGCGACACGGGTTTTCGCCTGCTCCAGGGAGACACCCGGCTTCAACCGGCCAGCGGCCTGGAAGTAGTGCCCTTGATCGGTCGTATTTGCCGGAATTTGGAACGGATGCCAGACCTGTGGCTGCGGCCCGTATTCGGAGAAATCGAACTGATCGCTGAGGACTCCGACGACCGTGTAAGGCTCACCGCTGAGCGAAATCGATTTGCCGACCACATCCTCGGCGCGATTGAAGCGCGTCTCCCAGAATCGCTGGCTGATGACGACGACGCGCCCGGCATCGGGCATGTCTTCCGCCGCGATGAAGCTGCGGCCGCGGATGATCGGCGCGCCGAAGAGCTTGAAGAAGTCGACCGATACCTGGCCGGAGCGGAGCTGCTCCGGGAACGTGCCGCCGGTGTAGTTCATGATGCCGGTGCGGAACACGGACACGTCCTGGACCACCGAATCGAGCGCCCGCCAGTGCTGGAACTTGGCAGGAGAGGCTCCCGGTCCGGATCCCTGCGGAGAGGTATTGAGAAAGACGACAAGTCGATCGGGATCCGGGAACGGGACCGGCCTCAGCAGGACGGCATTGACGACGGAAAAGATCGCGGTATTGGCACCAATTCCCAGCGTGAGCGCGGCCACGGCCGCGCCAGTGAACGCCGGGCTCTGACGGAACATCCGGAACGATTGCTTCAGATCTTTGACAAAGGCTTCGAGCATGGGGAGTTAGACGCTGTTTCCAGCTGGGGAGTTGGGAGCTGGGGAGCTGGGGAGCTGGGGAGCTGGGGAGCTGGGGAGCTGGGGAGCTGGTGGCACTCAGAGGCAACTGGGTCAAAGATGCCAGCTGGTTGCCTCTGGTCACCACCGCGTCCCAGCTCCCCAGCTCCCCAGCTCCCCAGCTCGCCAGCTGAGATTTCCTATTGCCACCCAATACGAGATATGCGAGCCTCCTATTGGCCAGCCATAGGAGCACGGTGATGAGACGACTGCGCGGGTGGGTGAACCGGCTGCGGGGCGTGTTCGAAGGGACGCGGCACGATCGGGACCTGGCCGACGAGCTCGAGAGTCACCTGCAGCTGCACATCGACGACAACCTCCGCCAGGGCATGACGCCAGACGAGGCGCGCACTGCGGCTCTGGTTCGGCTCGGGGGGCTGCAGTCAGTCACCGAGCAGTACCGCGAGCAGCGTTCCATCCCTGTACTCTCGCGCCTTCGGCAGGATCTTCAGTACGCCTCCAGGACGCTCCGCCACAGCCCAGGGTTCGCAGCCGTCGCGCTGACTACGATCGCGCTCGGGATCGCGGGACCGACCATCACCTTCACGATGGTGAAGGCCTGGATCCTCGAGCCGCTGCCCTTTGCCGATCCCGCCGCGCTCGTCGATATCCGGACCATCGACCGGGCCTCTGGTGACACCGCGTCACTGAATGCCGCCGATTTCCGCGACTTTCAACGCGGCGCGAACGCCTTCAGCGATCTGGCCGGGTATCGGCTCGCCGATGTGCGCCTGACCGGGGGCGATCGAGCCGAGCGGCTCCGCGGTGCACTCGTGACCACTGGATTTTTCGGGGTGCTGGGAACGACCGCGGCGCTCGGCCGTGTCTTCGAACCGGCGGACGGCGAACCGTCGGCGCCAAAGCTGGTGGTCATCAGCGGCACGCTCTGGCGCGATCGCTTTCACGGCAGCCAGGACGCGATTGCGCAGACGCTGCGTCTGAACGGCGAAGATCACGCCGTCGTTGGGGTGCTGCCCGACACCTTTCACTTCACGCTGCTGGGACGCGTCGACGTGTGGCGGCCGCTCATGTTCACGCCCGAACAGATCACCAACCGGCGTCCGCGAGGACTGGTCGCGGTCGGCCGGCTGCGCGATGGCCGCTCGGTGGAACAGGGGCGAGGCGAGCTCGTCGCGCTCGCCGACCAGCTGTCGAAGACGTATCCGGACACAAATGCGCGCCGCGGGGTCCGGGTGATCCCCCTCGCCGACGAGGTTCGTTTTCACCACGATCTCGGTTTCATCGTGCCAGTGATGTTTGCGATGGTCGGCTGTGTCTTGCTGATTGCGTGCGTGAACGTCACCAACATCATGCTCGCGCGGACCAGCGCGCGTCGGCAGGAGATGGCCATCCGGCTGGCGCTCGGCGCATCGCGGGCACGCCTCGTTCAGCAGTGGCTGGTCGAGCACGTGCTGCTGTTCGTCGTGGCCAGCGCGGCCGGGGCGGCGATCGCGGTCTACGGGGCCGACTGGATCACGCACTCCATTCCCGTGAACAACCGGCAATACCTGCGCAACTACGCGGTCCTGAGCGTCGATCGCGTCGTGGTCGCCTTCGCGCTCGGCATCGGTGCGCTCTGCGGAGCCGTGTTCGGGTGGCTTCCGGCGTGGAACGGCGCCCGTGCCGACGTCAACGCGGATCTCCGCGACGGCTCGGCACGATCGACCGCCAGCCGGGGCGGCACGAGGCTGCGCTCGGTGCTGGTCGTCAGCGAAGTCGCGCTCGCGCTGGCCGTGCTCATCGGAGCCGGTCTTCTCGTGCAGAGCGCACACAACATCACCCACGTGAACGTCGGCTTCAACCAGGCGCGTCTGCTGACGTTCCAGCTGTCCCTCGACGCACAGCGCTACGCGGAGCCGGCGGACATTCGCGGGTTCACCGGGCGGCTGATGCAGGCCCTCGCTCAGCACCCCGGCGTAGCCGGGGCCGCTGCGGGCACGCTGGTGCCGTTCTCGGGATTCGGCAACGGCGCCGAGCTCTTCATCGATGGCGAGCCGGACACGAAACCTGCTGATACCCCGATCGCCGCGCTCAATCACGTGACTGGCGGGTACTGCAGCCTGATGGGCCTGCGCATCGTCCGTGGCCGCGCCATCACGGATACCGATGTCGCCGAAGGACAGAAGATCGCGCTCGTCAACGAGACGCTTGCCGCCCGCTTCCTTGGTGGGCGTGAAGCGGTCGGCCGGCGGCTCCGGCTCGGGCGCGACTCTTCCGACGTGTGGACCGTCGTCGGCGTGACCGCCGATGTGAAGAATTACGAAACCATCGACTCGGCCGAGCCGCAGGTGCACATTCCCTTCGCGCAGCAACCGCGCCGCACGATGACGATCGTGGTTCGCACACTGGGCAGTCCCGACAACCTGGCGCCAGCCGCGCGCGCCGCTGTGACTGTGGTCGATCCTGCCGAACCGGTTGCCGCCATCGCGACGATGGATGAATTGATCAAGCGGGTCACCGGCCCCTACGAAACCATCGGAACGTTCGTCGCGGTACTCGGCGCGGTCACGCTGCTGCTTGCCGGTGTCGGCGTTTATGGCGTCGTCTCGTACACGTTCGCGCAGCGGACACGCGAGATCGGCATACGAATGGCGCTCGGCGCCAGGCGCGTGGACGTCGCCATTCTGGTGGTGAAGCAGATCCGCCTGTTGCTTGGAGCCGCATTTGCGCCGGGCCTCGCCCTCGCGTTCGCCCTTGGCCACACGCTCAAGGCGGTGCTGTTCGGCGTCACGCCGACCGACTTCCGCTTATACGGAGCGATGGCGCTGCTCCTGACCACGGTCGCCGTGTTCGCCGCTCTCGTACCGGCGCGGCGGGCAGCCAGGATTGATCCGATGCGGGCGCTCAGGTACGACTGAGGGACTGTTCTGCTCTTTACGAAGCGTCAAATCCCAAGCTCCAAGCTCCAAGCTCCAACGCACTCCCAAACAAACTCCAAAACCCCGATCGACAGTTGGAGTTTGGGCGTTGGGAGTGTCTTGGGATTTGGAGCTTGGAGCTTGGGATTTGATACTCCATGAATCACTGGGACGGTAGATTAGTTCCCCATGCCGGCGTCGGATAGTCTCCCCGCTCCGCCGCCTCTGCGAGTGCCTGACGCGCACCCGGCAGGTCGCTCGCGTGGGTCAGACCCAGCCAGGGGCCAGGCGCGCTCAGCACATGGACCTGCACACGGCCCTCTGTGATCAGCCGGTCGACGGTTACTGGCAGTAACAGTTCGTGCGAGGAGTCGTGGTCGCGGCTGAACCTGGCGAATTCCCGCTGCAGCTCGTCGAGCATGCTCTTCTGGAACGCCCAGAAGTTCATCGACACCCGCTCGTCACCGGTGAAGCGCCGGTCGCCGACCCTGGCGCCTTGACCATCGGGCTCGATGCCGCGGATTTCATCGACCCGCACCAGTAGATCTCCGTTCGTCTGACAAACGCCCCGCACGACCGCGCCGTTCGGCGACAGGGTGGCGCGTAGCGGGAACGAGACGAAGGCGTGTGTATTCGACGGTATGCCAGGCTGGCGAAGGAAGTCCGCGGCCCGTTGATATGCCGTCGTGCCGTAGAAGTCGTCGGCGTTGACCGCGACGAACGGACCGTCGATCTGCCCGCTCGCCGCGAGAACCGCCGGAACCGTCCCTCGCGGGATCGCGGGACCGAGTTGCTGGTAGGCGAGCACCACCTCGAGACCGTCCCGATGCCGCCCGGCAACGGCCTCGATCCGCGCGGTGAGCTCATCGCGGATGACGAGCACGGCCCGATCGAAGCCGGCGCGTCGCGCATCGACGAGCAGGTAGTCAATCAACGTTTCGTCGCCCGGCCCGACGGGCTCGAGCTGTTTGGGGCCGCCGAAGCGCGAGCCCACACCCGCAGCCATCACAACAATCGTCAGTGCCATAGTTTGTTCAATCTAGATCCGAGGGGCTTCGCCCCTCGGACTCCCCTACGCCGGTGCTCGCGGGGGCCCCGGTGCCCCGCTCCGCTCCGGCGGGCGCCCCTGTGGCGCGCCTACGGATGAAGTCAGAGACTGTGGAAGATCATGAGCCACGGCGCGATCGCGGCAAGAATGTACAAGCCGGTCAGAAAGCCGAGCACCCCGTGAAGACCACGGAAGTAGAGCAGCACGCCGCACCCGGCGGCCAGGCCCTTCGCGCAGAGCAGGGCCGGCCCCGCGCCCGCAAGGTGCATGGCCGTCGCCAGCAGCAGGTTCCCTTCGCCCACGACGCCGAGCCACACCACTGCGGTGTACGTGAGAATCCCGTCGAAGATCTGCGTTAGCAGGAAGACGATCAGGATAAGCCTCGGCGTGGGCCGCATCGGTTGTCCCGCGATTGCCAGAGTCATGCCCGCAAAAACCCGCGTCCCCCCGATGTTTGTCTGCCTCCGGGGCGACAAGAGTCCGCGACGGATCATATCTCGACAGTGTCGGGGGCTCGGGGGTTCGGGGCTCGCGGGTTCGGAGCCGGTGGCAATCAGGAGGTAATCAGGCGCTTGGATTTGCGCCGGTTGCCTCTGATTACCACCGGAGTTGCCGAGCCCGCGAGCCCCCGAACCCCCGAGCCCCCGGCAAGAGACAGCAATGCACTACCATCCCATCCAGTGATTGCCCCGAGCCCAGCCGAGACTGCTGCCGCGGCCCGTGCCGAGTTCCTGCGTCAGTTCGGTGCATCGCCTGTCGGGGTGGCGTTTGCCCCTGGCCGGGTCAACCTGATCGGGGAGCACACCGACTACAACGACGGCTTCGTCCTCCCCATGGCGCTCGAAGACGGCCTTGCTGCCGCCTATGGGCCAAACGACGAGCGGGTCCTCCGGATTCATGCGCGGGAGTTTGGCGAGACGCGCGAGATGGCTCTGGATGGAGCGGTGGCGACGGACGAACCTGCGGGGTGGTTCCGCTATGGGGTGGGAATCGCGCTCACGATGGCGGCTGACGGGCTGCGGGTCACTGGCACCAACATCGCCCTGGCGTCGACCCTCCCGTCCGACGCCGGTCTCTCGTCGTCCGCGGCCGTGGAGCTGTCAATCGCACGCGTGCTGGCAGCGACCGGTGGTGACGAGTGGGATCCCCGCCAGGCCGCGCGGATCGCCCAGCGGGCCGAGCACGAGTTCATCGGTGTCGCGTGCGGGATCATGGATCAGATGGCGGTCGCGTGCGGCCGGCCGGGGCAGGCCCTCCTGCTCGATTGCCGTTCGCTCACGACCGAAGACGTGCCCGTGCCCCAGAACGCCGGCGTGGTGATCGTCTATAGCGGCGTGTCACGAACGCTCGCGGCCAGCGCGTACAACGATCGCCGCGCCGCCTGCGAGCGCGCCGTCGCCGCGATCCGGCAGCTCGAGCCGTCCGTGCGTGCGCTCCGCGATGTCGATGCAGCCCTTCTGGATCGGGCCAGGGCACGGATGGACGACGTTGCCTTTCGACGGGCGTCACACGTGATTGCAGAGAACGAGCGGCCGGGAGCTCTCGCGGCATTGCTCCGGCAGCACGATCTCGGGGCGGCAGGCCGGCTCATGCTCGATTCGCATGCCAGTCTGCGCGATTTGTACGAAGTGTCGTCGGTCGAGCTCGATCTGCTCGTCACGCTGTCGCTGACCGAGCGCGGATGTCATGGCGCTCGCCTGACCGGCGCGGGATTCGGCGGCTGCGTCGTGGCGCTCGTTGATCTGGCGGTGGTCGCGCCGTTTTCCAGGTCGATCGCCGAGCGCTATCGGGCTGCCACGCGGTTGGAGCCTCGCGTGATTGTCAGCCGGCCGGCTGCAGGCGTCAGGCTTCTCTGATCCGACTACGAGGTTTGAAGAGATCGGTGGCAAGGGAAAAGGCAGAAGGGAGAAGGGAAAACTCAGCAGCCTGCTACCGGACAATCGACAAGACGGACGCCCGGCGCGCGCCATGGCTACCAGGGGCCGCGGCGGCTTCGGTATTCGCCACCGCGGCGATCGCGCTCGCCAGGCTGGCTGCCACGAGCTCGAGGAGACGCTGGTGATCTTCCGTGAACCCGGGCGACGCCGAGGAGTAGCAGGACAGCACGCCAACCACGCGGCCGTCATGGGAGAGCGGAACAGTCAGCGAGCTGCGCAGCGGCGGTTCGAGTGACGAAGCCGCCACACCCAGGTCGAGCGCGGCCTGCGCGTTGAGCACGCCGCGCCGATTCACCGCCACCCATCCTGCGATTCCGCCGCCGCGTGTCCTTTTCAACTGCCGCAACATGGACGTGTGTGCGCCGGCCGCGTATGCGACCGTCATCTGATCCTGTCGCTCGTCTTCGACGAACAGGGCCATTGCGCTGGCGGGGACCACGTTTCTCAGCGTCACCCACGCGAGCGCGCCCACATCCGACAGTGATGCGTTGCCCGAAACCGCACGCGCGAGGCTGCTGATCGTCAGCACCTCGTTCATCGCGCTGCCCTCGGCACTGGATGCTCCGTCCGCGTCAGGGGCCTCGCCAGCCGGCGCGGAGGTAGCTTCGCGCGCCCCGCCGACCGCCTTCGCGGCGGGATGCGTCACCGATTCCTCGGCCGGCATGATCCGCTTGTAGTTGGCCGCGAACACATCCACGACCAGCGGGTCGTACATCGTCCCGCGCCGCTCGCGGAGGATCGCCAGCGCCTCGTCGTCTCCCATTCGCTTGCGGTACGGACGATCCGAGGTGAGCGCATCGAAGCAGTCCACGACCGAAAGAATGCGAGCGCCGATTGGAATGTCGGTGCCGGCGATTCGATCCGGATACCCGGTACCATCCCAGTTCTCGTGGTGATGCCGGACGATCGGAACGACCGGATAGGGGAAGTCGATTGCCGAGAGAATCTCCGCGCCGATCGGGGCATGGAGCTTCATCTTGTCGTATTCGGCCGGCGTCAGCTTGCCGGGCTTGTTGAGGATGTGCTCGGGGATCGCGATCTTGCCCGTGTCGTGGAGCAGCGCGGCAGCCTCGATTGCTTTCAGCGTCTCGGCGTCCTTGACGCCGAGCTCGCGCGCCAGGCTCATCGCTGCGAGCTGAACGCGCCGGATGTGTCCGTGCGTGACTTCGTCCTTCGCGTCGATCGCGGTGGCGAGGGTTTCCACCGTTGACAGGTACAGCGTGTTGAGCTTGTCGACATGGCCTTTCGCGTCCTCGACTCGCCCGAACGACGATCGAAGCGTGTAGTAGAAGAGGAGCAGCACCGGCGGAAGGAGCCAGATTGCGGCAAAGTGCACCTGCTTGAGCGCGACGACCAGGAGGAATGCGAGCGACGCGCTCGCCGCGTAGCCCGGCGCCAGCCGGGAGAAGTGGCGCAGCCAGATGACGAGAGGGCCGGTTCCGGTTTCGAGGCCGATCGCCGCGGCGATCAACCCGGTGTTGACGAGGAAGTACGTGAGCGCCAGCAGCGCCAGCGGCCCGATCAGCGGGGCCGCCTGGCCGCCGTCCAGCAGCGGCTGCGTACCCGAGACCGCGAAGAACAGCGTGCCGGAGGTCCAGACGGCGAGCGTCAGGTTGGCGAAGTTGAACGCCGCTTTCTCGAGGCCCATCCGGCGGTGCCACGCCAGCACCAGACAATCCAGTGCCAGCGTGACCGCGCCAGCCTCCGGGCCAAACAGAAGAACGGACGTGAATGCAAAGATTTCGGAGACGGTGAACGTCGCTTCGACCCCCGGGACGACCAGGGTGATGCGCCCGCTGACGAACGTCAGCGCGGCAAACATCCACCACTCGACCGGCAGGCCGTCAGTCGCGACGCGGCTGACGCACCACCCGAACAGAGCCAGACCGAGCGCAGCGACGCCGCTGACGTAGCATCGCAATCCGGTCGGACGCCCCCCGAACACCGCTCCGGCCATCAGCGATTGCCGTTATCACCCACGGTAGTACCCCACACCAGGTAGTCGTCGTCGGCCATCGTGCCCCAGACGAGATACTGACCTGAGGGATCCTGAATAGTGGTGCCCCAGACCAGGTAGTAGCTGGATGTCCAGCCGGCGACCGTGCCCCACACCAGGTAGTTGGCTGGTGTCTTGCCCAGCGCGTTCTGCTGTCCGAGGAGCGTCAGCACTCCGGGTTCGGCACTCTCTGCACCGTAGAGCAGCGAACCGAGATCGAGCAGGCCGAGCAGCCGCAGACCGGTCCGGTCGTAGATTCGATCGATCAGCGTGCCGCGGTCGAAGAACGACGCGCCGCTCGACAGGCCGAGCACGTTCTGCACTGTCGACAGCAGCGAGGTGATCAGCCCCTGATCGGCAATCTTCAGGCTCTGGGCGAAGTCGACGCTGCCGGTGCCACCGGCAATCATCCCCGCGGAAGGGATGAACCGGGCGCCGGTCTGGAGCACGACCTTCACTTGCGCAGGCGTCAGGGACGGCTCGGCGTCGAGGAGCAGCGCAACGCCGCCGCTGACGACGCCGGTCGCCATGCTCGTGCCGCTCAACCGGAAGTACCCGTTGTTGCCGGTACCTGCGACGTGCCACTGAGGATAGGTGGACGCCAGGTAGGAACCGTTGGCTTCGAGCGACACGATGCGCGTGCCGGGAGCGACGACATCGGGCTTGACCGCGAGATCGAATCGGGTCGGGCCGCGCGAACTGTAGGGCGCAACCCGGTCATCCGACCGGTCGGCCGTGCCGTTCGTGTCGATGGCGCCCACCGTGAGCGCGGCTGGTGAGTTGCCGGGTGAGGTGATGCCACCGAGGACCGGCGCACCGGTCGACGTGAGACCGTAGTTACCTGCGGAGGCCACGACCACGATCCCGGCCTTGGCGGCGCGCTCGACCGCGATACAGAGCGGGTCGGTTGCCGCAGGTTCCGCCACCGCGTGCCCGAGCGACAGGTTGATGATGCGGATGCCGTACTTGCTCCGGTTCGCGATCGCCCACTCGATGCCGGCGAGCACGTCGCTGGTGTAGCCCATGCCGGTGCGCCCGAGCACGCGGATGTCGATGAACCGGACGGCTGGCGCGCTGCCGCCAGAGTAGGCGGACGTCACACGCGCCGCGGCGGCTCCGGCGCCACCGATCATGCCGGCGACATGCGTCCCGTGCCCGAAGGGATCGCCGCTGACGCCCGGCTCGGCGGAGACGAGATTGACGCGCGCGACAACCCGCGACCCGATCGCGCTGTGCTGTGAGATGCCCGAGTCGATCACCGCCACGCCGATCCCGGCGCCCTGGTAGCCCGGAGTCCCTCCGAGGCCGAGGAGGCCGGCGGTGCCCTGCCATACCGTGTCGGCGCGGGTGACCTTGTTCGTGATCGCCATGTCCGCGACGACCGGGAGGTCCTTCGAGATGTGGGCGACTGACGAGTCGCGCTTGAGCGCTTCGTATTCGGCGCGTGTCAGATCCAGTGCGGCCGCACCGTCGAGCTCACGCTTGAGTGCGCGAAGCAACCGTCCACGGACCGACTTCAAGCCGACGCCATCCGCCTGCACGATCACGCGCACGCGGTCCGAGCGCAGGTCGTGGAGATCCGGCGACAGGGACGGCAATCGCTGACCGTGCGTCGAGAGGGGCCATGACACCAGCGCCGCCGCGATGACAGCCAGAGAGACGCGGAATCGCACGAGTACGAACTTTGGGAAGAGGGAAGCCACGACAGGCGCAAGAGCAACTTCCGCGCCCTACGGCAGAGTTTCGTGCAACTCTCTGATATGGCGATGGTTAGTGGCCGACGGATGCCTGCGCGTCATTCGCAATCGTGTGCCACCTCGACACAGCGTGTGCGCGGAATTGACGGGTGCGCGTCGTGCTATCCGGCGGCCGGATTGAAACTTAGCGTCTGAGGTCTCGAAACGGAGCACCCTGGCGCAGGATGAGACATGCGCCCGCATCAAAACCCAGGACATCCGATCGCAGCCCGCGGCCAGGGCCCCGTTTTGATCTGACGCGTCTTAGCGGGGCTCGAGGCGGAACGCGATGTACATCAGCGTGCCATCCCGCTCGACCTGGAGGACCGCGGCGTCGTGCGGTTTGAGTTGATCGATCGCCGCTTTCAGCGCGGCGACCGATTCGATCGGCAGGGTGTTCAATGCGTAGATGACGTCACCCGCCTGGAGCTGACCCTGCTGCGAATAGGGTGCCTCACCAGAGACGTTGGCGACCACGGCGCCGCGATCGCGCCGCAAGCCGGGCAACACCTTGGCGATCTGCGGGGTCAGATCGATCGCCATCACGCCGAGCCCGCGGATGTTGTTCTGCGCCGTGATCAGATCGCTCAATCGCGTCGTCGTGCTCTGACGCTCGAATACCGGGACCCGTACCGTCAGGCGCCGATCGCCTCGCAGCACGTCGAGCGAGACCTGCTGGCCGATCGTGCGCGTGTAGATGTTGATCCGGAACTGCCGGCCGTTCTCCATCCGCTTGCCGTCGAGCGTCAGGATGACGTCGCCTGGCTGCAACCCGGCCTTTGCCGCGGGGCCCTCCTCCTCGACGTCCGCCACGATGACGCCGGCATCGGCGGTGAGATTCAGGGCCTCGGCCAGGGTCGCGGTGATGGTCTGCGTGGAGATCCCGATCTCTCCGCGGCGCACGCGGCCGCTCTTGCGGATCTGCTCGAAGATGTTGCGGACGATGTTGCTGGGCGCGGCGAACCCGATTCCCTCGTTCCCGCCCGATTGCGAATAGATCAAGGTACTGATGCCGACCAGCCGGCCCTCGGTGTCCACCAGTGCGCCGCCGCTGTTCCCCGGATTGATCGGAGCGTCGGTCTGGATGTAGATCATCGGGTCTTCAGGCGTGAGCTGGCGGGCCACCGCGCTGACGATTCCGAGCGTGACCGAAGTCTCCAGCCCCAGGGGGCTCCCGAAAGCGAGCACCAGCTGACCCGGACGAAGCGCATCCGAGTCGCCAAACGGGAGCACCGGGAGTGCCTTCGCCTCGACCTTGACCACGGCGATGTCCGTCTCCCGATCGACTGCGACGATCTGCGCCCCGACGGTGCGCCCCCGCCGCCTCAGGATCGAGCGCCCGGGATCACCGCCAACTGCCGCAAAGGGCAGCTCCACCTCGATCCTCGTCGCGTTTTCGACGACGTGCGCGTTGGTGACGATGTAGCCGTCGGCATCCACGATCACGCCGGAGCCGCTGGTCCGCTCGAGGGTCGGCTGCGCGGCCGCATGGGGATCGTCTTCTTCCGGCGCAGCATAGCCGGTGACGAAAATCTGTACCACGCTCGCGCTGACCTTCTGGGAGAGATCCTCGAGCGACCGAGACAAGTCGGTCAACGTGGCGACCGCCGCCGCGGAGCGCTGGGCGAGAGCGAGGGTGGGGGTCAGGAGAATCGCCAGGACGGCGGCTGTGAGGTGACGGGTCATTGCGACTCTATCCCCCGCGCGTATGCATCTCCAGATGCGCATCTTTCTTCAGCGCCGCCAACGGAATTAGCGGCGTCCTGGTGCCCACGCGGACTCGCTCCTCCGCTCCCCGGTCGGCTCGTTGCGACCACACGGTGCGAATCAGGTGCACGAGGTCTTCGCGGGTTGCGCCGGCCCGGAGCGGCCGACGTAGGTCCGTGCCCGCGCTCGCATACAGGCACATCAGCCAGATGCCATCGGCGGTCAGGCGGCTTCGATCGCAGTCCTGGCAGAACGGGCGCGTGGTCGATGCGATGATCCCGAAGGTCGTGCCGTCGGGCAGGGCGAAGCGGTCGGCCGGAGCCGAGCCTCGGCCTGCCAGGGCCGAGACGGGGCCGTAATGCGCCTGGATCTTCTGCAGCATCTCGTCCTGCGAGACCACCGCCTCGCGGCTCCAGTGCGTGGCGCCGCCAACGTCCATGTATTCGATGAACCGCACCTCGGCGCCGACGCCGCGCCCGTATTCGAGCAGGTCAATCAATTCGTCGTCATTCGTGCCGCGCATCACGACAGTGTCGATCTTCAGCGAGGCAAAGCCGGCGCGCTTCGCTGCATCGATCCCGGCGAGCACCGCCGGGTGCTCGTCGAACCGTGTCAGCCGTTCGAAGCGGCGGCGATGCAGCGTGTCGAGGCTGACGGTGATACGGTGCATTCCGGCCTGGCGCAGCGGACCAGCCTTGTCGGCCAGCAGGACGCCATTGGTGGTGAGCGCCAGGTCCTGCACTCCTGGCAGCGAGGCCAGCTGGGAAATGAGAACCGGCAAATCCCGGCGCAGCAGCGGCTCGCCGCCGGTGATGCGAACCCGGTCGGCTCCCATCGCCACGAACGCGCTGGCGATGCTGCTGATCTCCTCGAAGGAGAGCAGGGTCTCGCGCGGCAGCCAGGCGTAATCGGTCTCCGGCATGCAGTAGTGACACCGCAGGTTGCAGCGATCGGTCACCGAAATCCGGAGACTGCGGAGCGGCCGCCCGAAGCGATCGAGGATGGAGACAGCCATCGAGAAAGACGCTTATTATCGCATGCGTCAATTTGCAACCGTCTCTGGAGGGACGCCGTATGTCAGCAGGCCGGGGCTGTGCCGTTCTGATTGTGATTTCGATGCTGGTCGCCGTGCCGCGCGCGCAGGATGCGGCCCCGGCGGCCGCGAAGGCGGATCCACGGATCGATCGGCTGAAGGCGGAGGCGGCCGCCGCCGTCGACGGCATGGCCGTGTTCACGCAGCAGATGGTCGACCAGATCTTCAGCTATGGCGAGCTCGGCTTCCAGGAGCAGGAGACGCATCGCTACCTGGTCGACACCCTGAAGAAGAACGGATTCACGGTGGAGGAGGGCATCGCCGGCATTCCGACGGCCTTCATGGCGACCTGGGGTTCGGGGAAGCCCGTCATTGCGCTCGGGTCGGACATCGACGGCATCCCGCAGTCGTCGCAGAAGCCGGGAGTCGCCTACCACGCGCCGCTGATCGAGGGGGCGCCGGGCCACGGCGAGGGCCACAACTCCGGTCAGGCGCTCAACATCACTGCGGCGATCGTGGTGAAGAAGATCATGGAGCGCGAGAAGCTGCCCGGCACGATTCGGATCTGGCCGGGCACCGCGGAAGAGCTCGTCGGCACCAAGGCACATTTCGTCCGCGCCGGATTCTTCAAGGACGTCGACGTCGCGTTGTTCGCGCACGTGGACAACGAGCTCGCGACCTCGTGGGGTGAGCGCAGCGGGACGGGGCTGGTGTCGGTCGAATACTCGTTCCGCGGCGAAACCGCGCACGCCGCGGGCGCGCCGTGGCGGGGCCGGAGCGCGCTCGACGCCGTCGAGCTGATGAACATCGGCTGGAACTACCGGCGCGAGCACCTGCCGCTGGACCATCGCTCGCATTACGTGGTCACCAACGGCGGCGATCAGCCCAACGTCGTTCCGGTCAATGCCTCGGTCTGGTACTACTTCCGCCACACCTCGTACCCGCGAATCAAGGAGCTGTGGAAGATCGGTGACGACATGGCGAAGGCTGCGGCGCTGATGACCGGCACCGAGCTCATGCCCAGCCGCGTCCTCGGCACCGCGTGGCCGCAGCACATGAACAAGACCGTGGCCGAGACCACGTGGGCCAACATCCTGAAAGTCGGGATGCCCAAATGGAGCGACGCCGATCAGACCCTGGCCAAGGCGCTCCAGAAGGAGATCGGCTCGCGCGACCAGGGCCTGAACCTGAACCTTCCCAAGGAGCTGCAGGGCCCGGTGACGGACAACCGCGGCGGTGGTTCGGATGACATCGGCGACGTCTCGTGGAACGTGCCGACGGTCACGCTGCGGTATCCCGCCAACATTCCCGGTCTCCCGGGCCACAACTGGGCGAACGCCATCGCCATGGCCACGCCAATCGCCCACAAGGGGACGACCGTCGGCGCCAAGGTGCAGGCGATGACGATCCTGGACCTGATGATGCAGCCGCAGCTGATCTCGCAGGCGTGGGACTACTTCCGCACGGTGCAGACGAAGGATCAGAAGTACGAGCCGCTGCTCCGTCCCGAGGACAAGCCGGCAATCTTCTTGAACAAAGGGGTGATGGATCGGTACCGGCCGGAGATGCGGAAGTACTACTACGACCCGACCCGCTACAAGACGTACCTCGAGCAGTTGGGGATTGCGTATCCGACGGTGAAGAAGAACTGACGCTCAGATCCGCGGACCGCGAGCGTTTGTTAAGATCTGTCGGATGCCCCCGTCAGTTCGTCCCGCGCGTGGGATGCGGGACTTTCTTCCGCCGGATGTCCGCCGCCGCGAGTACGTCATCGCCATCGTCGAGGAGACCTACCGTCGCTACGGCTTCCAGCCGCTCGAGACGCCTGCGCTCGAGAACATCGAGACGCTGACCGGCAAGTACGGGGAAGAGGGCAACAAGCTCATTTTCAAGGTGCTGCGGCGCGGCGAGCACGAGTCGTCCGGGGAGACCGACCTCGCGCTCCGCTACGACCTGACCGTGCCGCTGGCGCGGGTCGTCGCGGAGCATCGGGGAAAGCTGCCGCGGTTCTTCAAGCGCTATCAGATTCAGCCGGTCTGGCGGGCCGACCGGCCGGCGCGGGGCCGGTTTCGCGAGTTCTACCAGTGCGACGTCGACGCGATCGGATCGCGGTCGATGATGGTCGAGACCGAGCTGTGCTCGGCGGTTGCCGACGTCCTGCAGCGGCTGGGATTCCGCGACTTCGTCATCCGAATCAATCATCGTCGACTGCTGGCGGGCCTGCTCGATGCGGCGGGGGTGGCGTCGGATCTGCACGGGCAGGCGCTCGTGGCGCTCGACAAGATGGACAAGATCGGCGCCGGCGGCGTGCTGCGTGAGTTGCAGGAGCGCGGGATCACCGCCGACGGTCAGCGCGTGCTGGCGGCGTTCGGCGCCGGCACGACGCTGCAGAGCATGCGCGAGTTCGTCGGCGATCGCCAGGAGGCCCAGGGTGCGATCGCGGAGCTGGAGCTGATCTTCAGCCTCGCCTCAGCGACCAGTGCGCGGACGCACCTGCGTTTCGACGTGACGCTCGCGCGCGGGCTGTCGTACTACACCGGCGCCATCATGGAGATCAATGTTCCGGACCTCGCGGGCAGCCTCGGCGGCGGTGGCCGGTATGATGGGCTCATCGGGATGTTCTGTGGCGAGAACATCCCCGCCTGCGGGTTCTCGCTGGGTCTCGAGCGCATCCTCGTGGTGATGGGGGAGCGGGGCATGTTCCCTGCCGGTGTCGACGCCGGCGGCGCCGACGTTCTCGTCACTCAGTTCGAGGGCGAGGACCCCGCCGAAGCGCTGCGCCTGGCCGGAGAACTGCGTCAGGCCGGGCTCCGCGTCGAGGTATATCCGGAGCCGGACAAACTCGGCAAACAGTTCAAGTACGCGAGCGCCGCCGCGATTGCGCGGGTCGCCGTCCTCGGCGCCGACGAACGCGCTCGTGGCGTCGTGACGATCAAGGACATGCGCTCCGGGCAGCAGCAGCCGATCCCCCGGGCCGAACTGCCGGCGCTCCGCCAGGCGGTCTTGCGTGAGGCCTCCGAAGTAGAACCATGAACATTCAACCGCTCGAACAACTCGCCCGCACGCACACGTGCGGGGAGCTGGGACTGGAACACGCCGGCCAGCAGGTCGTCCTGCTCGGGTGGGTGCACCGGCTGCGTGATCTCGGATCGCTCGCGTTCATCGACATTCGTGATCGCCACGGCGTCATGCAGGTAGTCGCACGGGACAACCCGGCGCTGGTCGAGGCCGTCCAATCGCTGCGGCCCGAATACGTGGTGGCGGTGATCGGCACCGTCGAGCGCCGGTCGCCGGAATCGGTGAATCCGAAGCTGAAGACCGGCGAAGTCGAGATCGCGCTGAGCGAGGTGCGGCTCCTCAACGACGCGAAGACCCCGCCTTTTCCGATCGCCGACGAAGGTCCCGTCGCCGAGGACACGCGCCTGAAGTACCGGTATCTGGACCTGCGGCGGTCGCGCATGCAGCGCAACATGATCCTCCGTCACCGGGCGACGATGGAGATCAGGAAGTATTTCGACGAGAAGGGCTTTCTCGAGATCGAGACTCCCATGCTGACCAAGTCGACGCCCGAGGGCGCGCGCGACTATCTGGTGCCCAGCCGCGTCCATCCGGGAGAGTTCTACGCGCTGCCGCAGTCTCCGCAGATCTTCAAGCAGATCCTGATGATCTCGGGGATGGACCGATACTTCCAGATCGTGAAGTGCTTCCGCGACGAGGACCTGCGTGCCGATCGCCAGCCGGAGTTCACGCAGGTGGACCTCGAGATCGCGTTCGCGACCGAGGATCTCGTGTTCGGGACGCTGGAACCGCTGATGAATCGGTTGATGCGGCTGATTGGACGTGAGGCGTCGTACCCGTTCCGGCGGCTGCCCTATGCGGATGCGATCGCGAAGTACGGCTCGGACAAGCCCGACCTGCGCTGCGGCATGGAGATCGTGAATCTCTCGCCCGCGTTCGAGGCATCGCCGTTTCCGCCGTTCCGGGGCGCGATCGATGCCGGCGGTGAGGTGCGGGGCTTCGTCATTCCGGGCGCCGCGAAGTACTCCCGCCGTGAGACGGACGAGCTGACCGACCAGGCCAAACAGTTCGGTGCCGCGGGGCTGGTGTGGGCGCGCGCACCAGAGGGCACGCCGCAGAGTCCTGCGCTGAAAACAGCCGGGGAGGAGGCGATCCGGCGCGCCCTCGAGATCGCGGCGTGCGGGCCGGACGATCTGCTGGTGATGGCTGCCGGCAAGCACTACCCGACCAGCGTCACGCTCGGTCAACTCCGGCTCCATCTCGCGAAGAAGCTCAATCTGCTGGATCCGGACCGCTTCGAGTTCCTGTGGGTCGTCGACTTCCCGATGTTCGAGTGGCTCGAGGAGGAGAACCGCTACGAGTTCATGCACCACCCGTTCACCGCGCCGCTCGAAGCGGACGCCGCGCGCCTGGAGTCGGATCAGGGCAGCGTGCGGGCCCGGGCCTACGACCTGGTACTGAACGGCAGCGAGATCGCCGGCGGCAGTATCAGGATTCACGATCAGGCGCTGCAGCGGCTGATCTTCAAGCTGCTGAAGATTTCGGACGACGAAGCGAGACTCCGATTCGGCTTCTTCCTCGACGCGCTCGAATACGGGACCCCCCCCCACGGCGGCATCGCCATCGGCCTGGATCGGACCGTGGCGATCCTCTGCGGAGAGCCGTCGATCCGGGACGTCATCGCCTTCCCGAAGACGGCGCAAGCCGTCGATCTCATGGCCGGTGCTCCGTCGACTGTCAATTCGAAACAATTGCGGGAGCTTCACCTCAAGGTGAATTGAGGGTCCGCAGTCCGCGGTCCGCGGTCCGGGAGCGGATGGCAACCAGAGGCAACTCGCCGCTTGTATTTGCCCCCGTTGCCTCGGATTACCACCGGCTCCCGGACCGCGGGCCGCGAACCGCGGCTCGTTGTGGTACCATTCCAATCCATTCATCACTAAGGAGTTCCCCCCATACCACCCGCTACCGTGATGCGCAAGATTCCGGTGCCCGTTGAGGGTGCCGAATCGCTGTTCGGGAATTACGACGAGAACCTCAAGCACCTCGAAGGGCTCTTCAACGTGCGGATTCGCACGAGCGGGGAAGAGCTGATCGTGGAAGGCGATGCGCCGGATGCGCTGCGCGCCGAGCGTGTGCTCGATCAGCTCGCCAGCCTCATGCGCGGGGGGTATCGGCTGGGGAAAGGGGACGTGAAGACCGCCGCACAGCTGGTGGCACAGGACGAGAACGTCGAGCTCGCGGACTACTTCCTCCGCGGCGCACCGCGGACATCGGGCAAACGCCAGGTGCTGCCGAAGAGCGTCAACCAGCGCCGTTACCTCGATGCCATCGAGAACCACGACATCGTGTTCGGCATCGGACCTGCCGGTACCGGCAAGACCTATCTCGCCATGGCGCAGGCGGTGTCGTTCCTGTTGGCCAAGAAGGTCACACGGATCATCCTGGCGCGGCCGGCGGTGGAAGCGGGGGAGAAGCTCGGGTTCCTTCCGGGCGATCTGCAGGAGAAGGTCAACCCGTATCTGCGGCCGTTGTACGACGCGCTCTACGACATGCTCGACGTCGAGCGGGCCGAACGCCTGATCGAGCGCGGAACCGTGGAGGTCGCGCCGATCGCGTTCATGCGCGGCCGGACGCTCAACGACGCCTTCGTCATCCTGGACGAGGCGCAGAATACGACCTCGGAACAGATGAAGATGTTCCTGACCCGCCTCGGTTTCGGGTCGAAGGCCGTCATCACCGGAGACATCACCCAGATCGATCTCCCCACGGGCCGGACGTCGGGACTGGTTGAAGCGATGAAGGTCGTCGGCAACATCGAGGGCATCGCGTTCATCCGGTTCGACGACAAGGACGTCGTGCGCCACCAGCTGGTGCAGCAGATCGTCAAGGCGTACGAATCGTACGGTGGATCCCGACAGTAGACGCGTCAGCGTGACGGTGACCGACGGCCGCGGCCGCCGGATCGCCGATGGCGGGCTGGCGCGATGGCTCGCCGCCGTCCTCCCGGCACGCCTGCGCGGCGAAGTCGCGATCGCGCTGGTCACCGATCCCCATATCCGCAAGCTGAACCGGCAATATCGGGGCAAGGCCTACGCGACCGACGTGCTGTCGTTTCCCGCCCTTCGACCCGGCTCCGCCCTTCGACTCGGCTCCGCCTCGCTCAGGGCAAGCGGCCCAGCCTGGCCTGAGCGAGCGCATGAACAACGCGAGTCGACTGGCCGATTCTTCGGCGACATCGTGATCGCGGCCGGCGTGGCGAAACGCCAGGCCCGCGAGGCCGGGCACTCGTACCAGGCCGAGTTGCGCGTCCTCGCCCTTCATGGTTTCCTTCACCTTCTGGGCTACGACCACGACGCCCCGGACGACCACGGCCGTATGGCCCGGGCAGAGGCGCGCCTGCGCCGACGCGGCGGTCTGCCGATCGGCCTGATCGCGCGGGCCGGAGCCGACCGGTGATCCCAGTCCTCCTGCTGCTGCTCGCCGTGGCCGCGGTCTACGTCGGCACCATCGAGACTGCGTTCAGCACGCTGATGCGGCTGTCGCTCCGGCTGATGGTGGAGCGTGGCGGGCGCGAGGGTCGGCTCGGTTTCTATTTCGACGACCCCATCCGCCTGTTCGTGCCGGCCCGGCTGATTCTCGGCATCATCTTTTCCCTCGCCACCATGGCGATTGCGATCCTGACGCGGCGGACCAACACGTTCCAATCGATTGGCATGTTGCTGCTGTTCGTCGCCATTTTCATCCTGATCTGCGAGCACGTCGTCCCGATGTTCATCGCGCGGCGCGACCCGGAGCGCGTGCTCAAGGTGCTGCTGCCGCCCTTCGACGTCGCCGCCCGTTCCGTCGCGCCGCTGACCAACGCGCTCGTGCGGCTGATCGTCGATGCGCGCCGTGATCGGCACGCGGCGCAGGCCGTGAACCCGGTCGTCGAGGAGCCCCGCGCCGCCCCGGCCGCGGCGCCGGATGCGGCTGAGGATCAGCGGCTGATGGAGGGGGACGAGCGGCGGCTGCTGCAGTCGATCGTCGAGTTCAGCGACACGCTGGTGCGCGAGGTGATGACGCCGCGGCCGGACATCGTCGCGATCATGGAAAACGCCACGATCGCCGAGCTGCGGGCGCTCTTCCGCGAGCAGGAGTACTCGAGGATCCCGGTCTACAAGGAAAACCTCGACAACATCCTCGGCGTCATATTCGTCAAAGACCTGATTCGACTGGCCGACGACGCGAAGGATTCCGACAGTATCCTGCCGCTGCTGAGGCCGGCGACGTTCGTCCCGGAAACCAAGCGCGTGTCCGACCTGCTCAAGGAGTTTCAGCGCAAGCAGGTGCAGCTCGCGATGGTGGTCGACGAATACGGGGGCACCGCCGGTCTGGCCACGCTGGAGGACCTGCTCGAGGAGATCGTTGGCGAGATCCGGGACGAGTACGACGTGGAGGCCGAGCCGGTCGTCGAGGTCGGGCAGGGCACCTACGTTTTCAGCGGCAAGGCGAACTTCGCCGAGGTGCGGGATCGGCTGCACGTCGAGATCGAGCCGGAGGGTTTCGAAACGGTGGGCGGCTACGTCCTGACCCGCGTGGGGCGCGTGCCGTCGGTTGGCGAGACGTTCGAGCTCGACGGGTTGGTCGTCGAAGTCGTGGAGGCCGAACGTCGCCGGATTCACCGGGTCAAAATTCGCCGTGCGGCGCCGGTGGCCTCGGTCGAGACAGAATAATCCCCCAGGGACTGACGCTCGCCAGGGGCTGAAGCCCCAGGCGAACCATCAACAAGAGAAAAACGCTGTGCATCCACACATACGCAGACTTGCCATCGTCGTCACCGTTACGCTGAGCACTGCGCTGTTCGCGCAGTCCCCGGCGCGTCCCGCCGCATCCGGCGCGGACGCCATCAAGCTGCCGTTTGAAACTTACGCGCTGCCGAATGGCCTGACCGTGATCCTGTCGCCGGACAAGACCACGCCGACCGTCGCGGTCAACGTCTGGTACAAGGTGGGCTCGAAGAACGAGGCGGTGGGACGGACCGGCTTCGCGCATCTCTTCGAGCACGTCATGTTCACCGGCTCGGGCAACGTGCCCTACGGCCTGCACGACAAGCTCACGGAAGGCGTGGGCGGGTCGAACAACGGGACGACCAACAACGATCGCACGACGTACTTCGAGACGGTGCCGTCGAACTACCTCGAGTCCGCGCTGTGGCTCGAGGCCGACCGCATGGGCTATCTGCTCGACGCGCTCGATCTGGCCAAGCTGAACGCGCAGCGGGACATCGTGAAGAACGAGCGGCGGCAGGGGATGGACAACCAGCCCTATGGCCGCGCCGAGGAAATCCTCAGCCGCGCCACCTATCCGGCCAGCCACCCCTATTCATGGTCGGTGATCGGCAGCATGGAGGATCTGTCGGCTGCCTCGGAAGAGGACGTCAAGAACTTCTTCCGTCTCTACTACGCGCCCAACAACGCCTACCTGTCGATCGTGGGAGACTTCGAGACCGCCCAGACCAAGGCTTGGGTGACGAAGTACTTCGGTGACATTGCGCGGGGGAAGCCGATCACCCGGCCCAAGGTCGAACCGGTGACACTGAGCGCGGAGAAGCGGCTGGTCTATGAGGATCGTGTGCAGGTGCCGCGCGCTTACATTCTGTGGCCCACGATTGGTGAGCAGCACGACGATCGCTTCGCCCTCGACGTGCTCAGCACCATTCTGACGGGAGCGCGGACGGCCCGGATCACGAAAGCCCTCGTCTACGACGAACAGGCCGCGGCCTCGGCGCAGGCGTACCAATCCACCAACGAGGATGTCGGCGAGTTCGTGATCATGCTGACACCGCGTCCGGGGCATACGCTGACCTCGCTCGAAGCAGCCACCGACGGCATCATCGAGCGGCTGAAGAAGGAAGGGCCTACCGCGGAGGAGATTCAGAAGGCGATTGCCGGCGAGGAGCTCGGGTTCGTGAGCAACCTGGAGTCGAACCTGGGGAAGGCGTTCCAGCTGGCCGACGGGGCCGGATATCACGGCGATGCCGGCTATTTCAGAACCGCCTACAAGAAGACGCTCTCGGTGACCGCAGAAGACGTGAAGCGCGTGGCGAACAAGTACCTGACGAGCGGGCGCGTGGTGCTGAGCATCGTGCCGGAAGGCAAGGCGGATCAGGCCGCGAAGCCCGAACAGAGCAAGCGGGTGACTGACTACGACACGAAGAAGCCGGAAGGTGGCAAATGAGGCGCTGGGGTGCGTTGGCCGTTCTTCTGTTGATTTCAGCGACGCCTTCGGCGCAGCAGGGTCTCGACCGCAAGAAGATTCCCACGCCCGGGAAGACGCCGGAGCTGCGCGTGCCCGCGTGGACGAAGAGCACGCTGGCCAACGGCGCCGAGCTCCTCGTCTCCGAGAAGCACGATCTGCCGCTGATTTCGTTCTCGCTCACCTTCCTCGGCGGCGCCGATCAGTTCGAGCCGGCGGGCAAGCAGAGTGTTGCCTCCCTCACCGCGGCTCTGCTGAGCGAAGGGACGAAGACGCGCGACGCGGAGGCGTTGTCGAATGCGCTGCAGCTGCTCGGGACGTCGGTCAACGCCTCGGTGTCGGGCGAAAGCGGATCGATCAGCTTCCGTTCTACGACCGCCAAGTTCCCGGCGACGCTGGACATCCTGGCCGACATCCTGGTCAACCCGACGTTTCCGGAAAACGGGCTCGAGCGACTCCGCGGGCAGCGGCTCGTGCAGCTGACCCAGGCACGTGCCCAACCGGGTGCGATCGCCAATCGCGTCTTCCCGCGCATCGTCTACGGCTCGGACCATCCCTACGGACGCGTGGTCACCGAAGAATCGCTGAAGGCGGTCACGCGCGCGGACCTCGTGGCGTTTCACAAGGCCTACTATCAACCAGGACGCGCCCTGATCACCGTCGTCGGCGATACGACGGCGGCGACGGTCAAGCCGGTGATCGAGAAGTCGCTGGCGGCATGGACGAAGGGAGGCGAGCGCCCGTCGTTCACCTTCCCGCCGGTCTCGGCACCAAAGGCCACGACGATCTTCCTGGTCGACAAGCCGGGTGCCGCGCAATCCACGTTTGCGATTGGGCGGCCTGGTCCGCCGCGCAACACGCCGGACTTTTACGCGCTCCAGGTGATGAACACGATGCTCGGCGGCATGTTCCAGTCGCGGCTGAACGCCAACATCCGGGAGGAGAAGGGCTACAGCTACGGCGTGACCTCGAGCTTCGGGTATGGCAAGGGACCCGGCCCGTTCAGGACCGGTGGCGACATCGTGACCGAGAAGAGCGATGCCGCGCTCGTCGAGTTCATGAAGGAGTTGAAGGGGATTATCGGCGGGCGGCCGATCACCGACGAGGAGCTGACGACGGCGAAGGATGCGCTCATCCAGCGTCTGCCCGCCACCTTTGCCTCGGTCAGCAGCATCAATTCGGCGCTGACGACCTTGTGGGTCCAGAACCTGCCTGACGACTACTACCAGCAATACGCGAAGCGGGTCGCGGCGATCACCAGGGATGACGTGTTGCGGGTCGCGAAACAGTACGTCACCGTCGACAACCTGGCGATCGTGATTGTCGGGGATCGAAAGGTGATTGAGGGCCCGCTCAAGGCGACCAACATCGCGCCTATCGTCTACTACGACATTGAGGGGAATCCGGTGGGGGAGAAGTAACAGCTGGGGAGCTGGAGAGCTGGAGAGCTGGAGAGCCGGGGAAGTGTGCCGAAGATTTCGAGTTGTCAGCTCCCCAGCTCCCCAGCTCCCCAGCTCCCCAGCTCTAATCCCCCGCCATCGCCACCTCCACATGCTCCGGCCGTTTCATGAAGAACAGCAGCGGGATCATCGCCAGGAAGAACATTGCCAGGATCCAGAACAGATCGATGAATGACAGCGTGGCTGCCTGCCGCGCCACCAGTCCTGCGGCGGCGGCGTAGGCGCGTTGGGCCGCGGTCACGGCGTCCGCGCCGCGCGCGATGAAGGCGGCGCGCAGGCTCTCCAGGTAGCTCGCGCTGGTCGACGCGTACTGGCTGATGTGACTGGTCAGCACTGCCGTGTGATACGCGCGGCGTCGGGCCAGCATCGTGGTGACGAACGCGATGCCGATGCCGCCGGCCTGATTCCTCATCAGGTTGAAAAGGCTGGTGGCGTTTCCCATTGCCTCGCGCGCGATCGGCGCCATCGTGATCGTCGTCAAGGGCACGAAGAGGAGCCCGAGCGCGAAGCCCTGGAGGAACTGCGGCCAGAACAGATCCCAGTACCCCGCCGACAGGTTGAGCCAGGACAGCCACAGATTGGTGAATGCGCCGAGCGCGAGCCCGAAGCCCACCAGCTTGCGGCCGTCGATCCGCTGCGTCAGCACACCGACGAGCGGCATCGCGATGAATGAACCCATGCCGCGCGGCGCCATCGCGATCCCGGCCTGGAGCGGCGGATATCCCATCAGCGTCTGGAGCATCACCGGCAGCAGCACGAGGCTCCCATACAACACGAAGCCGAGCACCGCCGTGATCGACAGGCCCAGCGAGAAGGTCGGGATCCGGAACACGCGGAGATCGACAACCGGATGCTCGGTCGTGAGCTCCCGCCAGACGAACCCGGCCAGCGCCGCGATCGCGGTCACCAGCATCCCGGTGATGAACGGTGATGACAGCCAGTCCTCCTGCTGACCCTTGTCGAGCGCGACCTGCAGGGTCGAGATCCCGATCGCCAGCAAACCGATCCCGAGATAGTCGACGACTTCGCTGCGACGCCTGAGATAGGACGGATCCCAGACGAAGAGACGGGTCATGATCACGCCGGCGACGCCGACAGGGATGTTGATGTAGAAGACCCAGCGCCAGGAATAGTTATCCGTGAGCCAGCCGCCCAGCACGGGCCCGAGGATGGGTGCTGCGACGACACCAAGACCCCAGAAGCCCATCGCCTTGCCGCGATCCTTCGGCTCGAACGCCTCGAGAAGAACCGCCTGCGAGAGCGGCTGCATGACGGCGCCGGTTGCACCCTGGAGCACGCGGAACACGATCAGCACCGCGAGCGTCGGCGCAACGCCGCAGAGGAGGGACGCCGTCGTAAAGCCCATGACGGCGATGATCAGCAGGCGCTTCCGCCCGAAGACCGTCGCGAGCCATCCGGTGAGCGGGAGAACGACGGCATTCGCTACCAGGTACGAGGTCAGTGCCCACGTCGCTTCGTCGACCGTCGCGCCAAGGCTGCCGGCAATCTGCGGCAACGACACGTTCACGACGGTCGTGTCGAGGACCACCATGAACGTGCCGAACATCACGGCGACTGCGGTCAACCACGGGTTGACGCTCGGTGGGCCCGATGGTTCGGTCATTGCAGTTCAGCGGGGTGCCACCGTGACGTGGACCGACATGCCGGGACGGAGCAGGCGTTCGTCGTTCTGGCCTGGCGCCAGGGTGATCTTCACCGGCACGCGCTGCACGACCTTCACGAAGTTGCCGCTGGCGTTTTCCGGCGGCAGCAGGCTGAAGCGCGCGCCGGTCGCCGCGGCGATGCTCTCGACCTTGCCATCGAAGGTGTGATCGAAGGCGTCGACGGAGATTCGCGCCGGCTGGCCTGCCCGCATGTCCTCGAGCTGAGTTTCCTTGAAGTTCGCGGTCACCCACACATCATCGAGCGGAACCAGCGCTAACAGCGGTTGGCCGGGCTGGACGATCTGGCCGACCTCCACCGTCTTGCGGCTGACCAGCCCGCCGCGGGCCGCACGCACTCTCGTGTATTCGAGATTCAGCTTTGCCTGCTCGAGCGCTGCCTGCGCACGCTGCACGCGTGCTTCCGCCGCGGACGCGTGGGCGCGGCTGCCGGCGATCTGCGACGGTGCCGCGGCAGCGGCCCTGGCAGAAGCCTCGGCGCCACTCAGACCTGCCTGGGCCTGGGTGACCAGGCTCTGCGACCGTGCGATGTCGTTGTCCGCCTCGGCCACCGCGGCGCGCGCCGACGCGAGCGAGGCGCGGGCGGTGTCCGCGGCTGCGACTGCCGCGTCGTACTGTGCCCGGGAGATCTCTTCCTTCTTGATCAGCGGCTCGAAACGCGCCAGGTCGGCGGCAGCCTTGCGGTCGGCCGTCTCGGCCACCGAGACGCGGGCGTCGGCGGCGGCGCGTCTCGCGGTCGCGGCGTTCAGCGATGCGCGAGCCGCTTCGATCGCGGCCTGCGCCTCCTGCACGCCGGCGCGAGCGCCGCTCAGATGGCCCGTCGACGTCGCGCTTGCGACCGGCACTGCCGCCGCGGCTTCCTGCGCCGCGGCCTGGGCATCAGCCAGTTCCGCTTCGGCCCGTGCACACGCCAGCTCGTAGTCGCGGGGATCGAGCTCCACCAGCAGATCACCGGCTGTGACCTCCTGGTTGTCCTGAACGTGGACACGCAGAACGGTTCCTTGCACCCGCGCGGCGGTCGGGACGATGTGCCCATCGATTTGGGCATCGTCGGTGGACTCGCTCGAGCCGAGCATCCACCACCCGAGGAGCCCGCCGCTGGCGGCAATCACCAGCGCGATCGTGATGAAGACCTTCAATCGCGATCGGGACGGCGGAGGAGGTGCAGGTGTGTCTGACATTACTTCGTGGCTCCGAGGAATCGCGGCATGTCTTCTTCAGCCAGGCCGAGCGCCGCCGCCAGGGACGCTCGCGCCGCGTTGTATCCGTACAGACTGGCGACGCTCGCATCGTGGGCGCTCGCGAGCGCTTCCTGGGCCTGGACGACTTCGATCGTGTCGGCGACACCGGCTCCGAACCGGTCGCGCGCCTGTGCGAGCTGTTCATCGGCGAGCGTCACTGTGCGCGCCGCCAGATTCACCTGCCGTTGCGCCGCGTCGACGTCGAGGAGCGCCGTCTGCACCTCGTAGTAGACCTTCGCCCGTGTGTCTTCCAGCTCCGCTCGACGACGCCGCGCGGTGGCTGCGGCTTCGATCGAACGCGCCTTGTCGGCCCCGGCATTGAACAGCGGGACGTGCACCGAGGCGCCCACCGTGTAGGTCGGCACGGCTTCCCCCGGGGTCTGGCCGATCGCGCCCCAGTTGGCATCGACATGCAGAGACGGCAGGTGTGCGGCGGTGGCGGCCCGTTCGGCATCACGCGCGGCGTTCAGCGCTTCTTCCTGTCCCTGCAGATCTTCGCGGTGGGCGTAGGCCTCCTTCACCGCAGCGTCCAGCGACGGCGCGGTGCCGGGGGAATAAGGCATCGGATCGGTGAGCGAGACCGGCTGCCCGAGAGGCAGCCCGATGGCGCGGGCGAGGACCAGCTTCTGCTTCGCGGCTGCGTTCTCGGAAGTAATGAGCCGCTGCCGGGCGTTCTGCTGCTGCACCTGCGCCCGGTTCGCATCGATCGCCGGCACCAGCCCGGCCTTGCGGCGATCTTCGGCAAGCGTCGCGAGCGCATCCGCAGTTTCGAGCTCGGCCCTCACAGCGGCGACACGGCTGTCGGTTGCCAGCGCCTGCAGATACAGGTTCGTAACGGCGACCACGACGAGATCGCGAGCGTTTCGGAAGTTGTGCTGGGCGGCGCTCAGCTCGTGGCCGGTCTCGCGCAGGTGAAAGATGCCCTGTGAATCGATCACGGGTTGAGAGACTCCGATGCGCGCATCGAACACGTTGAACGGGCCGATCACCGATGGGATTCCCGGAAAGCCGGTGAAGCCCAGTGCGGCGAGATTGATCACTTCGCGGTCGGCGCCGAGGCGTCCGGAGACGTTCGGCAGCACCGCCGAGCGCGCACGCCATCGATCGCTGCGAGCCTGTTCGACGTCCTCCTGCCGGGTAATCACGCCGAGGTTGTGTTGCAGTCCGCGGGCGATGGCATCGGTCAACGTGAGCGGCAGCACTTGATCCGATCGTTCACCGGTCGGAACGCCGCCGGAGAAGGGTCCGGCCTCACCGAGGGGACTGCGCGGAGGGAGCACCTGTGCCGAGGCCGTGACGCCGGCGGACGCGGCCACGAGTGCCGCGCTGAGAAAGCGCACGAAATTAGGCATGACTGGATTCCGCGACACCTTTCCAGAGCAGATCGACCGCGGCGGTCACATCCTCGTCGAGCGAGCGCTGCGACCAGCCGCGAAGCCGCCGCGCGATCACGCTGGCGGTCAGCGCCATGACCGAGTAGCCCAGGCCGGTCAACACCGACGTCCGGACCAGCCCGGCCGCCGCCGCTTCCTGCAGCGTGCGATCGAGCAGCTCGACCTGTTCCATGTAGCGGCGAAGGAAGGGCTTCTGCGCCGGCACGTGAGAAGGCGACACGTTGCCGAACTCGGCGAAGTAGATGCTGAAGAAGTCCCGATCCGCGTCGAAGAAGCGGACCTTGGTCTCGATGAAGGCGCGGAGCTTTTCGCGCGGATGATCGACCCGTTCCAGCGCCGCCGTGGTCAGCGCATGCAGCCCGTCCAGGCCGCGGTTCATCGCCGCCCAGTAGATATCGTCTTTCGACTTGAAGTAGAGGTAGAGCGTCCCCTTGGCGATCCCGGCGGCGTCGGCAATGTCGCCCACGGTCGCCTGCCGGAACCCCTTGCTGGCGAAGACCCCGTGGGCGGCGGTGAGGATTTGATCCCGGCGGTAGGCGGAAACGACCTCGTCCTTGGTCGGTTGGCCGGCTCTGTTGCTCATAAACCAATCGGTCATCTAAATGACCGCTTGGTCAGTGTAACGTACTGTGTGGTCAGTTGACGAATTGTGCGTATAAAGTCCTTGATGAAGTCCGGCTACGTCTCCCTGATCGGTCGTCCCAACGCAGGCAAATCCACGCTTCTCAACACCATGGTCGGGGCCAAGGTCGCGATCGTGTCCGACAAGCCCCAGACGACGCGGGGACGGATTCTGGCCGTGAAGAACTATCCGGATGGACAGATCGTGTTCGTCGACACGCCGGGCATTCACAAGCCACTGCATCGCCTGAACGTTCGCATGGTGGATGCGGCCGTCGAGACGCTCCGCGAAGTGGACGTGGTGGCGCTCGTCTTCGATGCGTCGTCGAAACCCGGGCACGGCGACGAGTTCGTCACGACGCTGCTCGAGAGAGTGCGCACGCCCGTCGTCCTGGTGCTCAACAAGATCGATCTCGTCCACAAGGCGAAGCTGCTGCCGCTGATCGAGCGAGTGCAGAAATGGCGCGACTTCGCAGCGATTGTGCCGGTATCGGCGCAGAGCGGTGACGGGATCGATCGGCTGGAGAAGGTGCTGCTCGAGCAGCTGCCGGAAGGGGAGTCGCTGTATCCCGACGACTATCTGACCGATCAACCCGAGCGCACGCTGGTCGCCGAGACCGTTCGCGAGAAGATCCTGAATCACACCCGCGCCGAGCTGCCGTTCTCGACGGCGGTGGTCGTCGACAAGTTCGACGAGGAGGAGAGGGACCGCATGCTGCGGCTCTATTGCACGATCTTCGTCGAGCACGACTCGCAGAAGGCGATCGTCATCGGCCGTGGCGGCGAGATGATCAAGCGCATCGGCACTGAAGCCCGCACGGATCTGGAGGACGCGTTCGAGACCCGTGTCTTTCTGGACCTTCGGGTCAAAGTCAACGCCGACTGGCGCAACGACGATCGGGCCCTCGACGATCTCGGCGTTCCTCGCTCCGCGCGCAAGCCGAAGCGGCGATAGCGCAATCGCGATTCGCGGGTTCGCGGTTCGCGGGAGCCGGTGGCAATTAGAGGCAACTTGGGCCGATCCACGCGGCTGGTTGCCTCGAGTCCAACCGGCCCCCAAACCTGCGGACCCGCGAACCACGAACCCGCGAACCCGCGCTTTTTGGAACTTTCCCCCGCTCCCAACTGAATAGAAGATGAAGGCGTCGAATCCGGCATTCCGATGACACCAGATCTCGAGAGCGCGAGCGATGACGTGTTGATTGCCGGCATTGCGGCGGGACAGGCGGAGGCGTTGACGCGCCTGTTCCGGCGGCGCCAGGCGGACGTCTACCGATTTGCTCTGCACATGACGGGTGCGACGGCGCTGGCCGACGACGTGACGCAGGACGTTTTTCTGATCGTGATGCGCGACGCGGCCAGGTACGAGCCGGGGCGCTCATCCGCGACCGCGTGGCTCTGTGGCATCGCACGGAACTGTGTCCGGCAGCGTATCGACCGCGACACGCGCCTGGAGAGTCTCACCACGGCCACGGAAAACGACGCGACGCTGCCGATCATCGAGCCGGATCCGATTGGCGAGATGTCGAGGGTGGAACGCATCGCGATGCTGCGCCGCGCCGTGCTGGCGTTGCCGGTCCGCTATCGTGAGGTCGTCGTGCTCTGCGACCTGGAAGAGTTGACGTATGCCGACGCCGCCGATGCATTGGGCTGTGCGATCGGGACGGTGCGGTCGCGGTTACACCGGGCGCGCGCGATGCTCGCAGTGCGACTCGCCGCGGTTCAGGCGGAGGAGGAGCGCAAGGTGACGAACACGCGAGATCGTGCGCTCGACGTGCCGGTCCCTCAGAAGAGGTGCATGGCATGACCTGCGCGGCGGCAAGAGAAGCGATCCTGGATTTCGCACGAAACCTCTCGGTGTCCGAGGACGTCCGGCGCGCGGTCGACGAGCACCTGGGCGTTTGCGCGAACTGCGCGGCGGAGTTCGAACGCCAGCGCGATTTGACGGCGGCGCTCAGCGCCCTGGCGGCCGAAGCGGAGACCTGGCAGGCGTCGCGGGCGATTGAAGAACGGCTCCGCGAGGTATTCATCGGCCGGATCCCGGCCACACCGACACCGCGGCTGGAATCGAAGTGGACCGATCGCTGGATCTATGCGGTGGCGACTGCGGCCGTCATCGCGCTGGCGGTGTGGCTCGGCAGCCGACCCTCGACGCCGGCTTCTCCGGAGAGCGTTGCGTCAACAGCGGCCTCCTCTCCGACATCCCCGGCCGTCTCTACGCCATCGGTGACTGAGGAAAAGAAGCCGGCATCGTCGAAGACTGAAGGCAACGTGACCGCTCAGCGGCCGGTTCCCGTCCGCGCGGCAGCCGGGCGGAGGGCCGCTCCGCCGAAACAGGTTCGATCGTTCGAATTCGTCACCCTGCCCGGTGCCGCCGGGCTCCCCGACCTCGAGAGCGGGAGCGTCGTCCGGATTGCGGTTCCGGTCGGCGCACTCCCGGAATATGGCCTGGACATCGTGCAGGGAGGATCGAAGACGACGGTGAACGCCGACGTGCTGGTGGGCCAGGACGGCCTGGCTCGGGCGATCCGGTTGGTCAGTGCCGAGGAATCGGCGACCCAGGAGACAAGGAGCAGACAATGAAGGGACGAATTGCAGTGGGGGCGCTGATCGCATTGGCGACGACCGGCGTCGGGGCGCAGGTCCGGGAGAGAGTGCCGTCACCAGCCGTGAGCGGCGTCGTCATGGCGGAGGGGCAGCCGGCGGTGCCGGTCACGCGGGCAACGGCCTTCGTGGAGACCCGCGTCACAACCGGCCGGCCGTACTCCGCCGAGGCCACGACCGAGTTCGTGCAAGTGCTGGGCGACGGCAACAAGATCGCTCGAAAGTCCGCGGTCCGCATCTATCGCGATAGCGATGGCCGGACTCGTCGCGAAGAGCTTGGAACTGA
>Ga0075418_10000625_pt1 | contig 37874 bp, 37 predicted proteins | sample SoiMetdeltSBSDD2_FD_81776 | JGI IMG/M metagenome (GOLD analysis project Ga0075418, IMG submission 81776) | Bulk soil microbial communities from a Populus tree surrounding site in Tennessee, USA - Soil MetaG P. deltoides SBSDD2 | ecosystem: Environmental > Terrestrial > Soil > Tree plantation...
CTGAAATCCATGGCCAAGTGCCGTAACAGCAACGGCTGCAGGCACTGTGACACCGAGCCGCAGCCGAGCAGCAGGATCCGTCCGTCGAAGCGGAGGCTGGGGATCATCGTGGTCACGCGTCTTCTCCGATACAAAAAGTGGCCAGTGGTGCGAATCCGTTGAAGCCAACGGAGGAATAGGTCGTCGTGTAGGCGCCGGTCGCGAGGATGTCGACGTGATCGCCGGGTTTGAGGTCAAGGGGCAGCCGGTAGGGCGTCGACTGGTACAGGATGTCGACGCTGTCGCAGGTCGGCCCCGCGATGCGCACCGGACCGGTCGGCTGGTCGTCCTTGGCGGTCACGATCCGGTACCGGATCGCCTCCCCCTCGGTCTCCGCCAGCCCGCCGAAGCGGCCGATGTCGAGATAGACCCAGCGAACCTCGTCCTGATACGACTTGTTCGACACCAGGACCACCTCGGCCCGAAGCACTCCCGCCTCGGCGGCGATGTAGCGCCCCGGCTCGATCGCCAGTTCCGGAACGTCCTCACCGAAGTGGATCGTGACGGATTGGCGGATCGCGTCGGCGTAGTCCTCGATGGGCTTTACCGGTTCGGAGTAGTCGGCCGGGAAGCCGCCACCGCAGTTGAGCATCTCCAACCGGATGCCGTACGCGCGCACGTCCTGGAAGACCTGTGCGGCGTCGGCGATACTCGGATCCCAGCGGCTCGGGTCGAGCTGCTGCGAGCCCACGTGGAACGAGACCCCAATAGGTTTGAGACCCAGGTCGCGTGCCTTGACGAGAAGTGCCGTCGCCATCTCCGGGGAACACCCGAATTTTCGGCTCAGGGGCCATTGGGCTCCGGCACTGCTGGCGAGCAGCCGGCAGAACACCTCCGCGCCGGGGGCGTTCTCGGCGATCTTATGGAGCTCGGCGTCGCTGTCGAAGACGAACAAGCGGACACCGCGATGATGGGCATGGCGGATGTCCCTGGCCTTCTTGATGGTGTTGCCGTAGGAGAGTTGCCCCGGGGTTGCGCCTTCAGATAGGCAAAGATCGATCTCTGCGGGGCTGGCTACGTCGAATGATGAGCCGCTGGCGATTAGGCGCCGGATGATTTGTGGCTCTGGATTCGCCTTGACTGCGTAGAAAATCTTGGTGTTTCCGAACGCCTTGGCGAGGCGATCGAACTGGTTGGCGGCGACCTCTGTGTCGAGGGTCAGGAAGGGGGTCTGTGGCTGCTCATATTCCGCGGTGACCCGGGGTGGGTCCGTGCCGGTCAGACCATCGACGATGGTGTCGTTGATCATCTCTCGCTAATCCTCCCGAAGGATTGGGGTTGTGTTGTGTGCAGAGCAGAAGCATGATCGCACTCAACCGGGCGCGTCATTCGGCCGACCGGCTCAACTGAACGGGGATGTCACTCGGCCGGGTCCCATTAATTTCTTTTCGGATTCGAGAACGGAACTCGTGCCATACTAGCGACGAATTTTTGGTAAGCAGTGTCTCCGGCTTGAACTCCTTACCCTCATCGGGGACCATGTCTGACGTGCCGTTGAAGCAGATCGCCCGGTTGGCCGTTCCCGCTCTGGTCATCCTTGCGGCCGAGCCCATTTATGTACTCGTTGACACTGCAGTGGTCGGTCATTTGGGCAGCACACCCCTGGCCGCTCTGTCGGTCGGTGGCGGCGTGCTGTCCCTGATCGCTTGGCTCGGAACGGTCCTGGCCTATGGGACAACCGGCCGTTCGGCCCGGCAATTCGGTGCGGGCGACCGAGCCGCCGCTGTCCGTGAAGGCGTCCAGGCGTCTTGGCTTGCCTTGGCCGCTGGCGTCTTCACCGCGATTGTCGCTCAGTTCGGTGCCGCGCCGCTGGCCCATGTGCTCGCCGGCGGCGCCGACCCGGCCGTCGCCGAGGGCGCCGCCGAGTGGATGCGCGTCGCCGCGCTGGGCGCACCCGGACTGATGCTCGCGACCGCGGGCAACGGCTGGCTCCGTGGGGTACAGGATACCCGCCGCCCGCTGTCCTATGTGGTCGGTGCTTTCGCCCTGTCGGCCATCCTCTGCCCGATCCTGGTCTATACGATGGGATTTGGACTCGTCGGTTCGGCCGTCGCCAACGCCGTCGCCCAGACCCTCGCCGGGCTCCTGTTCGTGCGCGCCCTCGTGGCCGAGCGGGTCGACCTGCGCCCGCACCTGAACCTGATGGGCCAGCAGCTCGTCGTCGCCCGCGACCTCATCCTGCGCGGCCTCGCCTTCCAGGCGTGCTTCCTTTCGGCCACCGCGGTCGTGGCCCGCTTCGGCACCACCGCGCTCGCCGCGCACCAGATCGCCCTGCAGCTGTGGCTGTTCTGCGCGCTCGCCCTCGACGCCGTCGCCATCGCCGCCCAGTCCCTCATCGGCGCCTCCCTCGGCGCGGGTGACGACGCGCAAGCACGGTCGATGGCGGGCCACATCGCCGTCATCGGCGGTGTCTGCGGCGCGGCCCTCGGCGCGCTCATCCTCGCCGGCGCGGTTGTCGTACCCGGCTGGTTCACCAAGGACCCGGCCGTCCACGAGCAGGCGATGATCGCCTGGCCCTGGTTCGTGGCAATGCAGCCGCTCGGCGGTGTCGTCTTCGCCCTTGACGGCGTGCTCATCGGGGCCGGCGACGTCCGGTACATGCGAAACCTGACCCTCATGGCGGCGCTGGGTGGTTTCCTGCCCGCCATCTGGACGGCGCACTGGCTCAACCTCGGGCTCGGCGGTGTCTGGGCCGGACTCACCCTGTTTATCGTCATCCGCCTCGTGGCCCTGCTCGCCCGTCTGCGCTCCGGCCGCTGGGCCGTGGTGGGCGCGCGGCTCTCCCCGGCCTAGCCCTGCACCAAAAGGCGCAACCCATGATCGTTTGCGCTGACATTTTCCCCGGAAATGCTGTCTCCCAACGATTTGAGGCCGCACTTTCCCCGAAAATGCTAGATCAACGCGGGACCACTTGGAAGATCTTGGAGGATTAGTGCCGCCCCAGCAATACTAATCCTCCAAGATCTAGAGTATTTACACGACGGACGGCAGGATGTCTACATCGTCGAGGTTGACGAACATGAAGCGGTGTCCAAATTGGATCTGAACATAGATGGTCTGGCCACGGATCACGGTCCAGTCGCCGGGTGACGTGCCGGCGAAGGTCACGGCCCGGTAGTACTCGGCGGGCAGGATGTTGCCCACGACGTAACGCTGCCCGGCGGCGAACGTGTATTGCAACGGTGCGATGCCCTGATCCGGCACCCCGGTCCCGACATACGCCGCCGGTTCCGGATAAGCCCGGCCATAGACCGGAATCGTCGTCTTGCCCGCCTTGGGCCGGGCGACGAACCCGAAGGACCACAAGGCAGCCCGGTTGGCGGGCGGGTTGTAGAACCAGCCCTTCTGCCCGAGGTACCAGATCGCTGTCCAGTCACCGCGCACCTCGGCGATGGCGTACTGCTGCCCGGCCGAGACCCGCGAACCGTGGTCGCTGACGCGCATGGTGTTGGGCGTCCCGTCCGGCCGCAGACCCAGGTCGTTGAGCAGCGGAGCGGTCGGGGAAGGCTCGCGGCGCAGCACCACCGACGATGAGCCACGCGACGGGCACGGTCCGGGCAGAGCCGGGCCGGCCGGGTTCGACGCGGGCGGGCAGTTGGTGAACTCGGGCCGGTTGGTGTTGAAGTCGGGGTTGATGGTCACCAGGCCGGTGTGGTGGGTGCCGGTGCCCCTGAACGGCGCCTTCAACAGGTCGAAGTAGTGACTCCAGTCCCAGTAGGGGCCCGGGTCCCAGTGCATGCCGGCCACGTTCGCCGGCCTGATGCCGGGAATGTTGTCGTGCCCGACGATGTGCTGCCGGTCCAGCGGGACGAACAATGCCTGGGCCAGGTGCCGCACGAGCTTGGCCGAGGTGCGGTACAGCGCCTCGGTGTACCAGGTGCCTTGCGCCGCAAAGCCTTCGTGCTCGATGCCGACGGCCTTGGCGTTGACATACCAGTTGCCCGCGTGCCAGCCGACGTCGTCGGCCTTGATGTGCTGCGCCACCTGGCCGTCGACCGAACGCATGGTGTAGTGCCAGCTGGCCGCGTACGACGTCCGCTGGGCGAGGGTCAGCGTGCTGGCCCAGAAGCCCTCGGTGTCGTGGATCACGATGTACTCGATGCGCTGCTGTACCGGGCGGTTGCCCTTGTCGTAGTGCCCGTAGTTGAAGGGGTTGGAGCCGTTGCCCAGCAAGGCATATCCGGCGTCCAGCCACTCGCATGCGATATCGACCGGGCACTCCAGCCCGTCCGGGCGCTCCAAGCGGCGCAGCACCAGCCGATCGAGCCAGCCGCGATCCGGCGCGAGGTTGCCGCGGGCCGGCAGCGACAGCTGGTGGCCGTCATCGGTGACACGGCTCGCGCCGTCGCGCAGGGTCGCGTACGCCTCGTCGGCGAAGGCCTGCGCGCCGTCGCGCGTGTCAGACCCTGAATACTTGGCCACCGCGCCATACCAGGCTGCGGGATCGCTTGCGGTCCCGGTCGGTCCTTGGATATCGCTTTGGTACCGGGCCAGAAGCGCCGCGCCACCGCGAATGTTGGCCGCCGCGTCCGTCCGCAGCGTCTCCTTGGCGATCCCGGTGAGCTCGGCGGCGCGGTCTATGGTCTGCAGCGACTCGGCCGGAGGGCCGGACGGCTGCTGGGCATCCTCGTCCACCGGCGCCGCGGGCCGGGAGTCGTCGCCGCGGCGGTCCTCGCCGTGGTCGGGAAGCGCGACCGGCTGGCCCCCGGTCAGGAACGCCGCATCGGTCAGGTGCATGGGCCCGAAACCACCGCTGGTGCTTGGGGTTCCGGCGTTCGTGTCCCACCTGGACTCCAGGTAGGAGACGGCCATCAGCACGCTGACGGGTACCCCGAACTCGGCGGCGGCGGCGTCGAATTGTTGCTGTCGTTCATCGACGGCCTGCGCCGCGCTCGCGGGGATGATCGCCAGGGCGGCAGTTATTACCGCGCACGTGAACCCGGCTTTTATCCTTCGAGACATCGAACCTCCAATGGGGAGTTATGCGGCAACCTTCGCTCCGCCTCACCGGGCCTGTCAATGGTTTTCGCGAAATTGATCGTGCCCGTAAATTGTTAACGGCCTGGTCGGTTGGCATACCTTCGTGCAAATATTTCCAGCCGAGTTAACCCGTCGTGCTCACCCTGCCGTCATCGTGGAGACCGGCGGCGAGCCGGTGAAACTGGAACCCAGCGCCCGCGTGGCGCTGCCTGATTGCCAAGCTGGTATGACCCTGTATGCTTCTGGTATGACCAAGAAGCTGGCGGTGAGTGTGCCAGACGACGTGGCTGAGCGTCTGAGCCGGGAAGCCAACGTCTCGGCCTATGTCACCGACGCCGTGCGGCGCCGGATGGCGGGGGAGAAGACGCTCGAGATGTTGCGCACGCTTGGCATCGACCTGTCGCCTGACAAGATGGCTGAGGTACGTGCCAGGTACGAGGCTCTCATGGCTGGGATCACCCCGGAACTCCGCGCCGAAGCCGCCGCTCTGTACGCCCGTGTGAAGAGCGGGCGACCGTGAATGGAATCGGGCTAATACTCGACACATCGGCGTTACTGTCCTATGCGGAGGGAAGCGACGGGGAAGTTGGTCGGAACATAGCCTTTCAGGCGGACAACGGCTTATCGGTGCTCGTTCCAGCGACCTGCTTAGCGGTCGCGTACAAGGATGTGACCTCCGACGGCTGGCCCTATCTCGATGTGCTCAGCGGTATGGCATCCATAGTCGTCACGCCGCTGGAGCATGATCAGTGTGCCGTGCTTGGCGGATGGGCGCGCAAACTTGGACTTCCGCTCGCGCATGCGGTGGTGGAGACCACGGGCCACCCGATCGTCCCGCTCATGACAGCGCATCGGGACCTGGTAGCCCAATTCCTGCCGAAAGAGTGGCCTATCATCGACGTGGAGTAGGCGCGGCCGTGGTGCCCATCGCTGAAGGACTATTGCGCTTTCGAACCGGAGTGCCGAAACTTTCCTTCTATGACGACGGCGATGCGTGCCACGGCGACCGCGCTCACACTCCTCCTGCTGGGTCCCCTACTGACCGTAGTAGCGCCCGTGCCGGCAAGGGCGGCCTGTGCCGTCGACCCGGCCACCCCTAAGCAGCAGTTCCGGGCGATGTGGGTGGCGAGCGTGGCCAACATCGACTGGCCCAGCCAGACCGGTCTGTCCGTCGCCACCCAGCAGGCGGAGTTCCGATCCTGGCTCGACCTCGCGGTACAGAAGAACATGAACGCGGTCGTCGTTCAGGTCCGGCCGACCGCCGACGCGTTCTGGCCGTCCACCTTTGAGCCCTGGTCGAATTGGCTCACCGGCACCCAGGGCGTCAACCCGGGCTACGATCCCATGGCGTTCATGGTCAGCGAGGCACACGCCCGCAACCTCGAGTTCCACGCCTGGTTCAACCCGTACCGCATCGCCAACCACACCGACGTCACCCAGCTGGCCCCCACCCACCCGGCCCGGCAGAACCCGAGCTGGCGGTTCGCCTACGGCGGCAAGCTGTACTACAACCCGGGCATCCCGGCCGTGCGCGACTTCGTCGAGGACGCCATGATGGACGCGGTCACCAAGTACGACATCGACGGTGTCCACTTCGACGACTATTTCTACCCGTACCCGGTCAGCGGCCAGGCCATCCCCGACTCCGCCACCTATGCCCAGTACGGTGCCGGCTTCAGCAACGTCAACGACTGGCGCCGCAACAACGTCAACCTGATGGTGCAGGAGATGGACCAGCGCATCCACGCCGCCAAGCCGCACGTCAAGTTCGGCATCAGCCCGTTCGGCATCTGGCGCAACCTGTCCACCGACCCGCTGGGCTCGGCCACCTCGGGCCTGCAGTCCTACGACGCGATCTACGCCGACACCCGCAAGTGGGTCAAGCAGGGCTGGATCGACTACATCGCACCCCAGATCTACTGGCACATAGGCTTTTCCGTCGCCGACTACCAGGTGCTCACCGCCTGGTGGGCCGAGACCGTTGCCGGAACCCCGGTCCAACTCTTCATCGGCCAGGCCGCCTACCGGGCCGGCGCCTCCGGCCAGGATCCGGCTTGGCAGGACCCGGCCGAACTGAGCGACCACCTGACGTACAACCGCGAGCACCCGAATGTCTTGGGCGACATCTACTTCAGCGCCAAGGACGTCAGGGCCAACCGGATCGGCGCCATCGCCCGGCTCGTCGCCGACCACTACACCCGCCCGGCGATCGTTCCCGCCTACGGCCCCGGCCCGGCGCCCGCCGCGCCCACCATCACCGGCGCTTCCTCCGGCGCGGGTGGCATAACCCTCACCTGGTCCGGCAGCGGCACCGAGTTCGCCGTCTACCGGGTCACCGGCTCGGCCACCGCCGATCCTTGCCACTTCGCCGACGCCCGCAACCTCCTCAAGACCACACGGGCCAAGACCTTCTCCGACGCCACCGCCGCCACGGGTACCACCTACACCTACTTCGTCACGGCCCTGGACCGCCTGCACCACGAGAGCACGCCCAGCGCACCTCGCGTTGTCGCACCGGGCGGCCCCTTCAGCGTCGTCATCGACGGCCCGACCACGGCCAGCGCCAACTGGGGTACCTCATCCTTCTCCGCGCAACGCTTCGGCGCCGACTACCGCTTCGCCAACCCCGTCTCCGCCAGCGACGCGGCCTGGTTCGCCACCACCATCCCGAGCGCCGGCAGCTACCGGATCGAGGTCTGGTACCCCGCCAACTCCGGCTACAACAGCTCCACCCCGCACGTGATCGTCACCAGCTCGGGCAGCCAGACCGTCAACGTCGACCAGCGAGTCAACGGCGGCCAGTGGCGATCGCTGGGCACGTTCACCCTTTCGGCCGGTACCTACAACGTGATCGCGGTGAGCCGGTGGACATCTACCACCGGTTACGTGATAGCGGACGCCGTGCGGATCACTAAACTGTAGGCATGGGACCTGCAGACCGTGTCCAGTTAGGACAGACGGCCCTCGAGGTGACCCGCCTCGGCCTGGGTCTGGCACCGATCGGAGGTCTCTACACGGCAGTCAGCGACGAGGCGGCGCGGGCCACCGTCGAGCGCGGGCTGCACCACGGACTGCGCTTGTTCGACACCGCGCCGCTCTACGGCCACGGCCTGTCCGAGCGCCGCGCCGGCGCGGTCCTCAGGGCCCACCCGCGTGCCGGCTTCATCCTGTCCACCAAGGTCGGCCGCTTGCTACGGCCCGGGACCGAAGGGGCCCAACCCATCTGGGCGGATCTGCCGGACGGCACCGTCCCGGTCTTCGACTTCTCCTACGACGGCGTGCGGCGCAGCTTCGAGGAGAGCCTGGAGCGGCTCGGCCTGGAACGCATCGACATCCTGCACATCCACGATCCCGACGACCATTTCGACGAGGCGATGTCCGGGGCCTTCCCGGCCCTGGCCGACCTGCGCGACGACGGCATCATCGGCGCCATCGGCGCGGGCATGAACTAGGCGGAGATGCTGACCCGGTTCGCCCGCGAGGGGGACTTCGACTGCTTCCTGCTGGCCGGGCGCTATACCCTGCTCGACCGCTCCGGCCTCGACGAGCTGCTCCCGCTCTGCGCCGACAAGGGCATCGCCGTCATCGCCGCCGGGGTCTACCAGTCCGGCCTGCTCGCCGACCCGCGCCCCGGCGCCAGCGACAACTACGCACCGGTCCAGCTGCAGCGCCTGCAGCGAGCCCTTGAGCTGCAAGGGATTTGCGCCGAATTCGGGGTGCCGCTGCGCGCCGCCGCGGTGCAGTTCCCCTTCTCCCACCCGGCCGTCACCTCGGTCATCGTCGGCGTCCGATCGCCCGAGGAGGTCGACGACGCGGTCGCCATGATGTCTTTTCCCCTCCCGGACGCGCTCTGGGAGCGACTCAAGTGATCGTCGACGCTCATCACCATCTATGGGACATCTCCCGCGGCTATCGCTGGCTGGAGGACCTGCCCGCCATCAACCGCAGCTTCACCACCACCGACCTCCGCGAAACCCTGGCCGCCAACGGCATCGACCGCACCATCCTGGTCGAGGCGGGCCGCTGCGACCCCGCCGAGGCGACCGAATTCCTGGCCCTGGCCCAGGAAACCCCCGAGATCGCCGGGGTCGTCGGCTGGTGCGACCTCGCCGCCCCCGACCTTCCCAGCCACCCGCTCCTCGTCGGCGCCCGCTCCCAGATCCAGGCCGAGACCGACTCCCACTACCTGTCGCGCCCCGACGTACGCAGCGGCCTGCAAACCATCGCCAACCGCAACCTCACCTTCGACCTCGTGGTCCGCGTCGACCAACTGCGCGCTTGCGCCGCGGCGGCGGCCGCCACCCCTTCGCTCACGTTCGTCCTCGACCACCTCGGCAAACCGTCCATTCGCGACGGTGCCGCCGGCCTGGCCGCCTGGCGCGCCGCGGTTACACCCCTGTCTGAGCTGCCCAACGTGTACGCCAAACTGTCCGGATTGGTCACCGAGGCCTACTGGAACTCTTGGCGCCCAGCGGATCTGTTCCCGTTCATCGACACCGCGCTCGACCTGTTCGGCCCCCAGCGCCTGATGTACGGCTCCGACTGGCCGGTCTGCCTACTCGCCGCGTCCTACGAACGGGTCCTGGCCGCCCTCTCCGACAACCTGGCCATGCTCTCCGCCGCCGAGCGCGACGAGATTTTCTCCGGCACCGCGATCCGTGCCTATCGCTTAGCCTTGTGAGATGCAGTACGTCGCCTTCGGCTGCCGCGCCCTGCTGGGTGTGGTCTTTCTGGTCGCCGTTGTCAGCAAGCTCTCCGGACGCCGCGCATTCGCCGAGTTCAAGCAGTCCGTTGACTCGATGAGGCTTGTTCCTTCTTCCTTTGGTACCCAGGCAGCCGTCATCACCGTGATCTGCGAAGCCCTGACGACCGTCCTGCTGGCCGTCCCCACTCGCACCACCGGCCTGGCCGGATTCTCCCTCGCCGCCGCGCTGCTGGCCGTCTTCGCCGTGGGCATCACGTTCTCGGTCCGCCGCGGCAACACCCAACCCTGCCGCTGCTTCGGCCGTTCCTCCACGCCGCTCGGCCGGCTTCACGTGTGGCGCAACATCTTCCTGGTCTTCGCCGCCCTGATCGGGGCGATCGCCACCACGCTGCCCTCCGGCCCGGCCGAGGTCGCCCCGACGATCACCGCCGCCTTCGCCGGCCTCATCGCGGGCGCCATCGTCATCTCCCTCGACGACATCGCCTACCTGTTCGGCATCAAATCCTTCTCGTGACGCCCGCCATGAAGGCCGACCCGAAAAGAACCCGCACGGATCGTTCTGAATAGTTACCCGGCGTGTCGCCGGGGCGGGTTGCCATTTTGCGCGGTGAAAATTCTGCACACGTCGTCCAAGGTGTGCAGACTTGTCTCCGAAAAATGCGGCTTCCCCCCGCCCGGCAGGATTCGATACTGGGCCTAGCGCGCTATACCTACCGCCGCCAGCAACCGCGCATGCTCCTCGCGCGGGCCGATCGCCGCCCGATGCTGCGGATGCTCGACGTACCAACGACCGCAGCGGTTCTGTCACCGCGCCGCTGCCTCGGCCGCGCCCAGGGCCGCGAGCAGCCGGGCATGCTCGGCCTCGGTGCCGATCGCCGCCCGATCCTCGGGATGCTCGACATACCAACGGATCGCGTCGGCCACCAGCCAGGGTTGCACGTCGAGCTGGGCGGTGATCCAGTCGCCCTTGCCGGGCACGCGGAACCGGCCGCGCCGCACCAGCTCGGGCCGGGCGAACGCCAGGCGGATGCGGCCGTTGCGCGGTCCGGGGCGCGGCGGGCCGCCCGGCGCCAGCGCTTCCCACGGGATGGTGCGCCGATCCCAGAGCGTCCGGGCCATCACACCCTCGGGGGTGAGCTCGACCGCGCTGGTGCCCATGCTCCAAGCCAGCACGGCGAACGCCACGCTCAGGGCGCCCATGACCGTGACCAGGCCCAGCTGCACCCAGGCCAGAATGTGGATGGCGGGATCCGGGTCCTGGAAGGTGTGCAGCAGGATGGCGACGTTCGCACCGAGCAGCACGAGCATGAACATCACATAGACGTCCTGCGGGAACACGAGCCTGGCGTGGAAGCCGCCACCGGAGACGGCGAACGCCGCCGGCCGGCGGCGGATGTCGGAGATCCGCACGAGGGTCTGCAAGGCCTTGAAGCCCGCCACCGAGGCGGCGACCAGAAGCACCGCGACGACGGCAATCGAGTCGCGCAGGACGATGGTGAGCGCGCAACCCACCACCCCGAGGATGATATAGAGCCGCGGTCGGGAAGTCATACCAGAAGGTTTACACCACGGAGGCAATGAACGCCGGGGCGTCGTCGAGCACCGCCACCTCGAAGGCGCTCATCGTCATGTTGTTGCGGCGCATGGCGATCGCCTCGCCGAGGTGCTCACCGACGGGATGGTCGACCGCGTCGAGAAAGGCGTGCAGCACCTGCCGGGCCGCGTCGTCGAATCCGGGGACCATCCCCGAGAGCACGGCCTGCGCGATGATCACCGCGGTGAGGGCGTTGTCGAGGCAGGGTGGGCCGTCGGTGCTGTTGCGCCAGTCGATGAGTATCGGCCCGTGCTCGCCCAGGATGACGTTGTCCGGGTGCAGGTCAAGGTGGATCACGCGCTCGAACGGCACCATCGACTCCAACGCCGGGATCGAGTGCAGCGCGTTGGCCAGATCGGCCAGCATGCGCCCGGCCGCGCTCGGTTCCATCTCACCCGCTATGAGCGAAGCGAGCATGGTGGGGCCGTCGACCCGCTCCAACACCAGGTCGGCGCCGCACCCCTCGAACACGAACGGCACCGCGAACCCTTGGGCGGCAACGTGCCGCATCATCTCGACCTCGGGCGCGACGTCGCCGCCCTGCCTATAACGCCGCAAGACGCGCCCGTTGCCCAGCGCGAAGACATCGGCGTCGCGACCCGCCCCGATCAACTCCACGCCGCCGATCGTAGATGAGCGATGATGGTCGCGACAGCGGCGACGGCCAGCCCGACGATCGGGGCGGCGAAGACTCCCAGGGCGGTCAGGGCGGTCGCGAGCAACCCGGCCGGCATCCATGTCCACACCGGCACCGGCCGGGCCGCGAGCCCGCGCCGCCGCCGGAACGCCTCGGTGGCCATCGGCACGACAAGCGGTGGCAGCACGGCGGCGAGCACCGCCAGCCATGGCAACAGATAGTTGTCGAACCGTGCCGCCGCGAGGATCCCGCCCGGCACCGCCACGATCGCCATCGCCACCGCGGGGGTCAGCCGCGGCCACACCGACCGCAGCGCCAGTGAACCGGAGTAGGTCGTGGTCAGCGACGGCGTGAAAACCGCAAGCGTCACAAAGAGATTGCCCACCGCCTGCGTCCGGGCCAGCACGGCCACCACGTCGGCCTCGCCGGTGCGCAGCCAGATCCCCACGCCTGCAACGGAAACGCAGATCGCCGGGAGCACGAGCAGGCCGACACACCACCACAGATCCCGGCGCCTCTCCAGGGCGTAGGTGAAGTCCGGCGCGCGTACCGCAAAAACAGCGATATAGCCGCCGAGAGCCGCCATATCGGCGAAGGTCGCCCCCGCGTCCCCGATATGGAAACTGACCGGCGAAGCGGGCGGCGACAGCCGGAACAGGCAGAACACCACCAACCCGATGGCGCATAGGGTGGTCAGCACCCCGATCCGGTTGCCCAGCCGCGCACCCGCGAACGAGGTCGCGAACACCAATGCCTCCAGCCCGATCGCACCCAACAGGCCGGGCAGCCCGGTCACCGCCGCCAGCGAGGCGCCGCCCAGGCCCACGTTGAACCCGTTCCAGCCGATCATCGCCAGCGCCAGGACCACGCCGAGCACGAGCCGCGACCGTGGCGAGAGATACAACGGGGCGATCCGGGTCAACGTGCCGCCGTCGCCCAGCGGCGCCCGCAGGCCCAGTTGTCCTTGCGCCAGAAGCAGAACAGCCATCAGCACCGCACCGAACAGCAGCGCCGCCACGGGCACGGCCCCGCCATGCCGTTGGGCCATCGCCGCGCCCAGGGTCAGCGCGGCGGGTGCGGCACCGATGCCAAGCCACGGCGCCACCGCCTGCGGCCACCGCCGCGACTCAACCACTATGCGATCCGAGCAACGCCCTAATCTCGCCCGCCAGCCGTTCAAACCGAGGATCCGACATCACCTCGGCATACCGGCGTTCCCGCGGAAGGTCAACGTCCAGCGTCCTAATGATTTTTCCTGGCCGCCGGCTCATCACGGCTACCCGGGTACCAAGGAAAACAGCCTCGGCGATGGAATGGGTCACCAGCAATATGGTGGTCCCGGTCTCCCGCCAGATGCGGTTGAGCTCCTCGTTGAGCGACTCGCGGGTCAGGGCGTCCAGCGCACCGAACGGCTCGTCCATCAGAAGCACGCGCGGCTGGTGCAGCAGCGCCCGGCACAAGGCCACGCGCTGCTGCATGCCGCCGGAAAGCTCGTGCGGCAGGGCCTTCTCGAACCCGGTCAGCCCGGTCAGGTCGATCAGCTCATCCGCGCGTTTGGCCGCGAGCGTGCGGTCCATGCCCCGCATCTCGGCCTGCAGCAGGATGTTCTTGCGCGCGCCGCGCCACTCCAGCAGCGCGGCGCGCTGGAAGACGAACCCGATCTCCTTCTCCGGTCCTTTCACCTCGCGACCCATGAGGGACACGGTGCCGCTGGTCGGCCGCACCAGGCCCGCGACGATCTTCAGTAGGGTGGACTTGCCGCAGCCCGAGGGGCCGACGATCGTCACCAGGTCGCCCGGGGCCACCGTCAGGGTGATGCCGTCGAGGGCGGTGGTGGTGGCCCGCTTGGACTTGAACGTCACGACCAGGTCGGTCACGTCGACGGCCCCGGCCATGCGTCACATCGTCCCGGCGTAGGTGCCGTCCCAGTACCTCGACGGCCCACCGGCGTCCTTCAGCTCGGCGTATTGCTGCATAAGCGAAATCGTCTCGCTCCACTTCGCCTCGGTGTTGACGCCCGGCGTGCCGGCCAGCAGTTCGCCGGCGAGCGTGAGCTGCCTGACAAGTACCTCCTTGGGCGGTTCCTGCTCGGCCATCTCGGCCATGGCGTCCGCGGCCCCGTTGACATCCTTGACCGCCTCGGCCCACGACTTCTGTGTCGCGCGCACGAACGCCTTGACCAGGTTGGGATCCTTGGCCAGCAGGTTGTCGTGCACCACGATGCCGGTGCCGAGCATGTTCATCCCGAAGTCGGCGTAGAGCAGGTAGTTGACCTTCTTGCCGGTGTTCTTCTCGATGGTGGGGGCCTGGTCGTGGAAGAAGCCCATGATGGCATCGACCTTGCCCTCGGTCAGCGCGGCGATCTTGCCCGCGGCGTCGACGTTGACCACCTGGACGTCGCTTGCCTGCATGCCGTTGGCCTTGAGCCAGGCCGGGAACGTCGCGTACATGGCGTCGCCGGGCGTGCCGGCCACCTTCTTGCCCTTCAGGTCCGAGGGCTTGGTGATGCCTTTGTCCGCAAGGAACTCGATCGACGCCGGTCCTTTTTGGAGGAACACACCCACGCTCTTGACCTTCATGCCGGTGGCGATTCCCTTGAGCAGGGGCGGGGTGTCGGCCCAGCCGAAGTCGGTCTGCTCCTGCGCGACCGCCTGGATCGTCTTGCCGGATCCGCCGCCGGGCTGGATCTTCAGCGTAATGCCCTCGGCATCGTAGAAACCCTTCTTCAGCCCGTAGTAGAACGGCGCATGCTCGCCGTAGGGCACCCAGTTCAGGGTCAGCGTGACGGTTTTCTTACCGGGCGCGGCCGGCTCCCCGGTATTGCCGCCGCCACAGGCTGAAAGCAGCAGCAGTGCCGCGGCCCCGATGATGAGACGTCTCAACGTCCTTCCTCCTACCTTGAGTCAGGAAGTGGTGAGCGGTACCCCGGAACGCCTGCTGGCGTGCCAGGGGATGAGAAATGCCTCTGCCGCCTCGACGAGGACGAACAGGGCAATGCCGATCACCGACATGAGGAACAGGTCGGCGAAAAGCATTGGTGCGTCTAGGTTTCCGTTGGCGATCTGGAGCACGTAGCCCAGCCCCTCGGTGGCGCCGACGAACTCGCCCACGACGGCGCCGACGACCGCTAGGGTCACCGCGACCTTCAGCCCGGCCATCAAATGGGGCAACGAGTTCGGAAAACGGATCTTGCGGAACGTCTGCCACGGGCCGGCTCCCATGGTGGCCGACAGCTCCAGCAGCTCGGGGTCGGTGGAGCGCAGCCCGGCCACACCCGAGATGACCACCGGGAAGAAGGCGATGAGCACCGCCAGAATGATCTTCGGGGTGGGCTCGGCCGGGTTGAACCACACCATCAGCACCGGCGCGATGGCGATCTTCGGGATCACCTGGGCGAAAAGCACTATCGGGTAGATGGCCTTCTCGATGGTCGAGGAGTAGACGATGAAGATCGCCGTAAGCAGGCCGATCGCCGCGGCGAGCACGAAGCCGACCACCGTCTCGTAGAGCGTGATCAGGCTGTGCTTGAGCAGGTAGTCCCACTGGTCGATGAGGATCTCCCACACCTGGCCGGGGCGGGGTATCAAATAGTTGGGCGTGCCCGGCTGCACCGACACCAACCAGTAGACGCCGAAGACGGCCGCCAGCAACAGGACCGCCGGCCAGTGTCTGGCAAGTTGTCCCGCGTGCCGCGTAGCAGACGTCCGTACGTGGCTGGAGCGATCGTAGTCACCCGCCCTCGCTATTCTCCTCATTGGACGATCACCGCGTTGACCCTCCAGAATTTGCCCTCGTCGTTGCTGAAGGTCAGGTCCACGCTGCCCCCGGCGGCGCCGCCATCGACGGGCAGGCGCTCCCATGCCCATTCATTGGCATTCAGCGGTACCCCGCCAGCCAGCACCTGAACCCCATTGAGGTCCACGATCAGCCGTTCCGCCGGGAAGCTCAGATCGCCCCGCAGGATCCAGATCGTGTGCTGCCCGGCCGGCACCGGAAGCCGCAGTGTCGCCGGCTGCTGCGAGGTGACCATGTCCTGCCGCACCGGCGCCGGCCCGCCACGGTCGCGATCGGACAGTCCGGTGTTGAGCACCCATCGTGGATCCGTGATGGTCAGCTGGGTGTAGCCGACCCCGACCGGACTGGCGGCCGGCCCGGCGTCCAACGCCAGGCTCACCGACGTCGCCTGCAGGATCAGCGCGTTGAAGCGCCACCACTCGTTGGCCACGTTGGTGCTGAACCTCAGGTCCACGGTGGTGCCGCTCGGCCCGCCGTACACGAGGAACTGCTCCCAGGAGTACTGCCCGGCCTGGATCGGGGCGCCGCCGTTGAGGACCCGGGTGCCGCCGGTGTCCACAATCAACGGCTGGGCCGCGAAGTTGTTGTCGCCTCGCAGCAGCGTCACCTGGTGCCATCCGGCCGGTACCTTCAGCCGCAGCGTCGCCGGGCTCTGGCTGGTGACGAAGTCCCGCTTGAGCGCGTCGGGCGCGCCTCTGTCGCGATCGGACAGTCCGGTGGTGGTGCCCACCCAGCCGAATCCAGCCGCGTCGGTGTAGGCCGTGCTCGGGCTCAACCGGCCGTACCCGCTCAGCAGCGGGCTCGTGGCCGACCCGGCGTCGATCGCGCGGACAACGCTCGCCGCGCTCGGCACCACATAAGTGGAGACAGTCGGTGCCCCGCCCGCGCCCGTGGCCCGGGCAGTGACTTGGGCGTTGGTGAAGTTGCCCTGCGCCGTCACCGGCACGCTCACATTGACCGTCCCGTTGGCCGGAATGCTCGCCGTGACCGGGCTGGTCGTCCATCCACCTGGGACGGTGAGCGACACGGTGGTGGAGACCGCCGTGGCGTTGCGGTTGGCCACCGTCACCGTCGCATTCGACTGCGTGCCGCCGAATATCGGTGCCGGCACCGTCACCCCGGTGACCTCCACGAACGGCTGGAACTCGAGCCAGTCCAGATTGAACAGGTCCGCGGTGGTGCTCGTGTTGCGGAACACCAGGAACAGCTCGTAACTGCCGCCCGGGTCGGTGATGTCCGCGCTTACCACCGTGAAAGTCCGCCAGCCGCCCGTGTTGGGTACCGCCACACTGCCCAGCAGTGGCCCGGTGGTCGACCCGCGACGCACCTCGATGGTGCCGCCCGCGCCGGCGCTGGCCACCCGCATCCGGATCCGGTCGATCCCGCTGAGGTTGACCGGTTCGTAGCTGGCCCAGTCGCCGTTGGCGATGTGCCCCAGCATCCTGCCCAACCCCGGTTGGCCGTCGACGACGTCGACGATCTCGGTCCCCGACTGGCGGGAGAAGTGGTCGGCCTCCTTGTGCCGCGGCTGCAGCACGGCCGAGTCGCCGCCGGTGAGGCGGGAGACGCCGTTGGCACCACGATCGGTGTATCTCGAATCCACGACGTAGAAGATGTTGTCGTTGGAGGTGTGCCCCTCGTCCACAACGGACTCGATGGTGCCCGAGCAACCCCGGTGTGTCTCAAGCGGATGCGCGTGCTGCGCGTGGCCCAGTGCCGGCTGGGTGACCACGTCCTGGCAGTCGATCGTCCCGTCCTCCGGGTCGGTCACGGTCACCGAGAACGGGATCGTGCCGCCGAAGTCGAATATCTGCCCGTCCAGCGGGGCGGTCAGCGTGACCGTCGGCGCCGTGTTCCCCACCGTGATCGGGATATTGACCACGCTCGACCGGTTGGTGGGGTCGGTCACCACCAGCCTAGCCGTGTAATCCCCGTTGGCGGTGTAGGTGAAGCTCGGGTTGGCCAGGGTCGAGTCGGTGCTGCCGTTGTTGGTGAAATCCCACGCGAAGCTGATCGCCTGCCCGGCATCCGGATCGGTGCTGCCCGCGCTGGAGAACTGGACCGTCAAAGGTGCCTGGCCGCTGGTCGGCGTCGCCGTCGCTTTCGCCACCGGCGAGCGCTCGCCCGGCCGTACAAAATTAACCTTGTAAACCCCTGAGTCAAAGTTGGGATCGCCGCGCCCGGAGCCGCCGTAGTTGCTGCCCCACTCGATGACATACATCGCGCCGTCCGGCCCGAACTCGAGGTCGATCGGGCGCAGGAACTGAACGCTGGGCAGGAACCTGTTGATAGAGAACGGGTTTCCTGCGGCGTCCGGCTTCACCTCGAAGATGGCGTTGCGCGTCCAGTCCGCCACGAACAGCGTGTCGTCGTAGTACTGCGGGAACTTCGCCTCACTCGCGAGGGCCGGGTTGAAGTGATAGGTCGGACCGCCGATCGCCAGCCGGCCGCCGCTGCCCAGCTCCGGCCAGGTCGCGCTCACCCCATAGGGATAGGGCAGCCACGCGGGTTTCGCCGGCGGCAAAGTCGTCCTTCCGGTGTTGTTGGGGGAGTTGTTGGTCGGCCCGTTCGCGCAGTCGAAAGCCGCCCCCGACGCGCCCGTCGCGAAGTTGTAGTCGATGTAGGCCCGGTTGGCCCCGATGCAGTACGGCCAGCCGTAGTTGCCCGCGGTCCTCGCCTGGTTGAATTCGTCGTAGCCCAGCGGCCCCCGGGTCGCCGAGTCCGCCTGCGCGTCCGGCCCCACCTCACCCCAGTAGAGCCAACCGGTCTCGCTGTCCACCGAGATCCGGTACGGCTGCCGCACACCCATCACATAGATCTCGGGCCGGGTGTTGGCCGTGCCCGGCGCGAACAGGTTGCCCGCCGGGATGGTGTAGGTCCCGTTCGCCTCCGGGTGGATCCGCAGTATCTTGCCCCGCAAGTCATTGGTGTTGCCCGACGAGCGCTGCGCGTCGTTGTACTCGAACCCCGGTCGTTCGTCGATCGGCCCGAAGCCGCTGCAGCATGGGGATGAGTTGTCTCCGGTACCGATGAGCAGGTTGCCGGCGTTGTCGAAGGCCATGCCGCCGCCCTCGTGCGCGTTCTGCGTCCGCTGCGCGTTGAACGACAACAGCACGCGCTCGCTGGCCATGTCTATGGTGGAGGTCGCCTCGTTGAACGTGAACCTCGAGATCCGGCTCACCGCTGGCGTCAACGGCGAGTAGTAGATGTACAACCAATGATTGGTGGCGAAGCCCGGATCGAGCTGGATGCCGTGCATGCCGTGCGTGTGCTCCACCAGCACGCTGAACGTCGCCGCCAGGCGGGTGAACCTGACCGCCGGATCATAGACCTTGACCGCCCCGCCCCGCTGCACGAAGAACACCCGCCCGGTGGCGTCGATGTCCATGTCGAGCGGATCGTCGGTGTTGCCGTCCAGCAGGATCTTCTCGTAGCGCTGGTCCTCGGTCGCGCCGCAGTCGCCGGCCACCGCGCCCGCCGCCCACTCGATGCCGCCCAGCAGGTGGGCTCTCATCAAAGGCTCGTCATAGGCCGAGATATGGTGCCCCAGCCCGGTGTAGAAGCTGCGCCCACCTTCGAAGTCCTGGCACCAGGCGATGGGATGGTCCGCGCCCATGGTGTGCCCGGTGTAGCCACGCGTGTCGAAGCTCGCCAGCACGTGCACGTTGCCGCGCGGGTTGGCGGTGAAATCGTAGGGTTCCTCGGTGCGGACCCAGTTCTGCGGCAGCCCCCGGGTCGCCGGATGCACCCGGTCGTCGACCTGGACGCTCACCTGCTGGATCGCCGGGTGGCTCTTGAAGGTGGCTCCAATCAGGCTTTGGTACCACGTCCAGTCGTATTCGGTCCCGGAAGCCGAGTGGATACCCACATAGCCGTTGCCCGCCCGGATGTAGCGCTCAAACGCCGACCGCTGCGCCGCCGTGAGGATCGCGCCGTCGCGCCCGTTCGTATTGTTGAAGATGACCGCCTGGAAGGGCGCCAGCCCCGCGTCGGTGAACAGGTTCGCGTCGTCGGAGACGGTCACCTGGAAGTTGTTCGCCGTGCCCAGCGACTGGATCGCGGCCCGGCCGGCCGGGATCGAGTCGTGAACGAAACCGTTGACCTTACTGAAGACCAGCACGCTGAACCGCGGCGCGGCCTTGGCCGGGCTCAGGCTCACGACTGCCGACGCGACGACGGCCAGACTCAGCAGGATCCGGATCAGGCGGCGCATGTTTCCTCCCCAGGCAGGCAAGCGCATTCCTGGCACAGTAAATCGCCCTCACGATACAGGCAAGTCTTTGAATCCCCGCACCGCGCCGATCGCTGCCTCGCGCCGATCCTGGCCTCGCGCCGATCCCCGCCTCGCGCCGATCTCCACCGCGAGGCCGGCGCGATTGGGTCAAGCGATCCGGAACTGCAGGGCATCCAGGCGACGGCCGGGTACTCCCACCGCGATGCGTGCACCGTCGGTGCCGCACTTCCAGCCCTGCCAGCCGATCGCTTCGACGAAGGCGTCCGCGCAAACCGTCCCACGCCTGACCGACAGCCGCAGCGACTCCACGCGCCTGGCTAACTCGAAATACCTTTTGTCACGTAGGTGTCAAGCAGCCCGCACATGCCGCGCCGCCCGCGCTCGGTCGGCTCGGACAGCTCGTAGACGTCCGCATTGGACAGATGCGGGGCCACGTCGCTGGCCAGCGAGTCCAGCTGCGAACCCGTCGCCTGGGCGACCCGCATCGCCCCCTGCGCCCACCGCCGCCGCCACTCCGGCAGCTGGGGAGAGACAATCCTGACCGCGGCCGCGTGGAACTCCCGCAGCGGACCGAAATCCCCGGCCTCAGCCGCCGAGCGCAGCAAGTCGAACCCGGCTACGGCCAGCTCACGGCGCTTGAACGCACCCTCCAAACCGGACGGTGGCAGCGAGGCCGCCTGGGCGTAGGCCAGCGGGTCGGCGACCACCTCGGCCGGGAAGGTCATCACCGCGTCGCCCGCCTCGGGCAGGCCACTGTTCTGCATCAGCACCACGATCTCGAGATCGCCATCGTTGATCAAGCGGTGGATGGTGCCGGGGGCGAACCAGACCACGGCTCCGGCCTTGAGTGGCGTCTCCTTGTACCCATTGAGGGTCAGGGTCTGGACATGCCCGAAACCGCTGGTTACCACGTAGGACTCCGCGCAGCACAGATGCATGTGCGGCGTCCCGCTTCGCGGATAGACGGTCAGGTGGGTGACCCCGACCGCGCCCGGCAGCTCGTTCATCACGCCCCCAAAGTCGGCCAGGGCTGGGAAAGGGCTTTCCCTCGGATATCCTGATGCTATGGCGACCCTGGCCGACGTGGCAAGGCGGGCCGGGGTGTCCCAGGCCACCGCGTCACGCATCATCAACGGCAGCACCAAGCCGGTGACCGAGCCACTGCGGGCGAGAGTGCTTGCCGCCGTTGAGGAACTGCAATATGTACCCAACGCGCACGCGCAGTCGCTGGCCCGGGCGCATCGCAGCGCCATCGGGGTGATTGTGCACGACGTCTCCGACCCCTACTTCGCCGAGATCACGCGCGGCCTGCAGCGGGTCGCGACCGAGCGCGGGCGCCTGGTCATCATCTGCAACAGCTACCGCAACCCCGACCGCGAGCTGGAATATGTCGAATTGCTTAGGGCGCAACAGGTCGCGGCCATCATCCTGGCCGGCTCCGGCTATCATGACGTCGACTTCACCCGGGCGCTCAACAGCAAGCTCGCCGTCTATGAGCGCACCGGCGGCCGGGTGACCGTCATCGGCCGGCACCAGCATGCCAGCGACGCGGTCATGCCCGCCAACGAGTCCGGCGGCTACCTCGCCGGGGCCGAGCTGTTCCGCTTGGGGCACAAGGAGATCGGGGTGATCGCCGGGCCACGCGTGCTCACCACGACCACCGACCGCCTCGCCGGACTGCGCCGCGCCGGCCGTGACTACTCCCGCCCGGTGCGGCGCATCGCCTATGCCGACTTCGACCGCGACGGCGGGGCGGCGGCAGCGGCCGGGCTGCTCGACGCGTACCCACGCCTGACCGCGATCGCCGCCCTCAACGACTCCATGGCCATCGGCGCCCTCGCCGAGCTGCGCTCCCGCGGCGTCGACGTGCCCGGGCGGTTCAGCGTCATCGGCTTCGACGACATGCCGATCGCCCGCGACGTCACCCCGGCGCTGACCACAGTCCGGCTGCCGCTCGCCGAGATCGGGGTGCGCGCCATGACCCTCGCCCTCGACTCCACCTCCCCGGACCACCCGCCCCGCATCGAGGAGATCGGGTGCGAGATCGTGCGCCGCGAAAGTACCGCCCCGGCACCCTGAGCCTTCACTCCGGCGAGCGTCGATCGGTTGCTGGCGGCGGTGGGTGTAGCGCGCTAGAGCATGCGTCAAAGTCCGCCCACCGGCGTGTCGTGGGGGGTTGCCCATTTCGTGCTGGTGAAAACTCTGCACACTTCGCCCAAGGTGTGCAGACTTGTCGCCGCGAAAATATGGGCTTACCTACCCGGCAAGTACCCGGCAACGCAGTGCGACCGCGTTCAGGTTGCCGTTGACGAACGGTGGCATCGTCCAAACCGGACAGAAGCCGCGGCGCCAGCCAGTTCCGCCGGGACCGGCACCGGTACGCAGGTTAAGTTCGTCACCGTATCAGGCGGCGTACCCCGGCGAGCCAGCGGTCCGGATCGGCGACCTTGCGCTGCTGATACATCGCCACCTCTGGATGGGGCAGGATCAGGAAGCGCTCCTCGGCGAGCCCCTGCACCACGAACTCGGCGACCTCCTCGGGCTCGAGGATGGCGCCCGCCGCCGCGACCGCCCGCGCCGCCAGTTCGCCCTTTTCCAACCCCTCCATCAGCATCGGCGTCCGAACCCCTTGCGGGCACAGCGCACTCACCCGGATCCCCTTGTCTCCATACATCGCCGTCAACCACTCCGCGAACGCCACCGCCGCGTGTTTGGTGACGTTGTATGGCGCGTCGTTGAGCGATATGAGCAAGCCCGCCGCCGAGCAGGTGTGCAGCAGGTATCCGCCGCCCCGGGCGAGCATGCCGGGCAGCACGGCCCGCGCCGAGTAGACGTGGGCCATCACATTGACGGCCCACGACCTGTCCCACGCGTCGTTTCCCGCGTCGAGGCCAAGCCCGGTGGCGATGCCAGCGTTGGCGCAGAACAGATCGATCTCGCCGGCCACCTCCACCAGCTTTCCGACCTGCGCCTCATCGCTGACATCGCACGACACGGCGATCGCGTCCAGCTCCGCCGCGAGGCCTTCCGGCGCCTGAAGGTCGGACAGGACCAGGGACGCACCCTCGGCGTGGAAGCGGCGCGCCATCGCCGCCCCGATCCCGCCGGCCGCCCCGGTGATCACCACTCGCTTGCCCGCTAGGTTCATTAAGCCACCTCGATGTAGTCCACCTCCGCCCAGCGGGTGAGGTGCGTCAGGCGCAGAGTATTCCAGCCCGCGTTGAGGGTGACATCCACCGTCGCCTGGCGCCAGGTCTCCCATCCCGTGTTGGGATAGTTGACCACGATCCCCGGCCCACCATTGACGCTCAGGGTGTGCTGGGCGTCCCCATAGCCCGCCGCGTAACCGATGTAGGCGTTGTAGCCACCGGTCCTGGGCGCGAAGACCGTGACGTCCACCCAGCTGTCGGCGAAGTCGATGTACGCCACCACTTGCCCCTGCGAGGCGGTGCCGGTGGCGCGCACCGAGCAGTGGTTGAGCACGCCGCCCTCGGCCTCGTACCGCACCCGGCTGCCCCGCACCACCGGGAAGCCGTTGGCCCACCCGAGCGCGGCGACGTACATCCCGCGAGCCGTGTAGTTGTTGATCCATCCATGAAAGACGATGTGATCGCCCGCCGCCTCGCGGATGACATCCGCCCCGCCCGGCCCGCGCACGGCGCTGTTGAGGCTCGCGGTGGTCATCAGGCTCCTGAACGCCTTGGTGTACGGCCCGGTCACCGCGCTCGCCGTGGCATAGCTCGTCTGGTACGCGTCCCCGCCATACGGTCCCAGCGAGTAGAACAGCACGTACCGCGCGCCCACCTTGGTCAGCACCGGCGCCTCGATGATGCCCGCCTCCTCGGCGCGCCCGCTGCGCAGCAGCTCGACCCGGGCGCCTTGGAGCGAGACGCCGTCGGCCGCGACCGGTTGCAGCCAAAGGCTCGTCGGCTGGCCGATGGCGTTGCCGTCGTCCTTGTACAGCAGGTACCGGCCGCCGGTCGTATCGATGAAGCTTGACGCGTCGATGTCCCCGCCCTCAGAAGCGTTGCACACCAACGGGTTCGACCCGACCGGCGTGAACGGCCCGAGCGGGCTCGTGGCCAGGGCGGCGCCCAGGCACTGCCGGTTGGTCGCGTTGCTGCGGGCCGTGTAGTAGAGCAGGTACCGACCGTCGGCCCGCCGGGAGACGTCGGGCGCCCAGGTCAGGCCGCCGCGCGCCCAGGCACCGAGGGTGGGCAGGGCGTCACCGCGCCGGGTCCACGGCCCGAAAATGTTGGTGGCGCTGGCGATCGGCACGTTGCCGAAGCCGTTGTTGGTAGAATACGCGTAGTATGTCCCGCCGAACCGGCTGATGTCCGGATCGGGGAAGTCGGAGCCGATCACAAGGCTGGGTGGGGTGCTCGCGGCCTGAGCCACGCCCGCCGGTCCGGCCGCCACAAGCAGGCTCGCCAGCACCATTAGAGATAGAAATCTGCGCATGAAAAATTCCACCATCAAGACGCCAATGTTCGCAACTTTCCTCCTTCTCGTTCTGAACATGATCGTTTGTGTCCGCATTTTCGGGGAAAGTGCTGCCTCGGCGCGGGCGGAGGCAGCATTATGGGAGAAAATGTCAAGATCGACGATCATGGTGAGGGGCGAACGGTGCGTCAGGGGCGGGGCAGGCGGGGGCGATCATGGTGAGGGGCGAACGGTGCGTCGTCGGGGGCAGGCAGGGGCGATCATGGCGAGGGGGCGAAGGTGCGTCGTCGGGGGGCGGACGGGCATTGTGGCATACCGACCGGTCGGTATGATCTGGCCATGAGCCACTACCGCAGCAACCTTGCTGACATCCGCTTCAACCTGTTCGAAGTCTTCGGGCTCGGCCGGATCCTTGAGCGCGACCGCTACGACATGGATTCGGCGACCGTCGACGACATGCTGGTGGAGGTGGATCGGCTGGCTCGCGGCCCGATCGCCGAGTCCTACGCGGAGTCCGATCGCCACCCGCCCGTCTATGATCCGGCGACCCACCGGGTCACGATGCCCGAAGCGTTCAAGCGGTCCTATAACGCCTACATGGATGCCGAGTGGTGGCGGCTCGACCTGCCGCCCGAGGCCGGTGGCACCAAAGCGCCGCGCATGCTGTGGTGGGCACTCGCCGAGCTGATCCAGGGCGCGCAGGCGCCGGTCTACATGTTCAGCGGTGGCCCGGCCTTCGCCGGCCTGCTGCACACCCTCGGCACGGTGGAGCAGAAGCGTTTCGCCGAGCTGATGATCGAGAAGCGGTGGGGCGCGACTATGGTGCTCACCGAGCCGGACGCGGGCTCGGACGTCGGCGCCGGGCGCACCACCGCGGCCCGCAACGACGACGGCTCGTGGCGCATCAACGGGGTCAAGCGCTTCATCACCTCGGCCGAGCACGACCTCGAGGAGAACATCGTCCACTTCGTCCTCGCCCGGCCCGAGGGGCACAAGCCCGGGACCAAAGGGCTGTCCATGTTCGTGGTGCCCAAGTTCCTGTTCGACGAGAGCGGCGAGCTGACCGAGAGGAATCCGGTCTACGCCACCAACGTCGAGAAGAAGATGGGGATCAAGGTCTCCACCACCTGTGAGCTGACCTTCACCGACGCCAAGGGCTGGCTCGTCGGCGAGGTGCACGAAGGGATCGCCCAGATGTTCAAGATTATCGAGTCGGCCCGGATGCAGGTGGGCGTCAAGGCGATCGCGGCGTTGAACACGGGCTACCTGAATGCGCTGGAGTATGCGCGCAGCCGGGTGCAGGGGCCCGACCTGACCCGGATGGCGGACAAGACCGCGCCGCGGGTGACCATCGACCGCCACCCGGACGTGCGGCGCATGCTGATGCTGCAGAAGGCTTACGCCGAGGGATTGAGGGCGGTCTACCTCTACACGGCGAGCTGGATGGACCGCGACGAGCCCTACGCGCGCAACATGAACGACCTGCTGCTGCCGATCGTCAAGGGCGTCGGCTCGGAGCGCTCCTACGAGATGCTCGCCCTGTCGCTGCAAACCCTTGGGGGATCGGGCTTTCTGCAGGACTACCCGATCGAGCAATACCTGCGCGACACGAAGATTGACACTCTCTACGAGGGTACGACCGGCATCCAGGGGCAGGACTTTTTCTTCCGCAAGGTGACCCGCGACGGCGGGGAGGCGTTCGGGTTGCTCCTCAAGGAGATGGACGGGGTACCCGAACTTGAGACGGCCGTCGCAGATGTGCGGGCCATGACCGATACCATGCTGGGCTGGTTCGAGGCGTCCACCGATGAGCCCACCGAGATCTACAAGGTGGGGCAGAACACTACCCGCCTGTTGATGAGCGTCGGCGACCTGCTGGTGGCGTGGCTGCTGGTACGCCAGGCGAAGGTGAAGCAGAGCAAGAGGCAGGTAGCCAAGTTCTTCTGCGACACCGTGCTTCCCGAGCTGACCGCCCGCCGCCGAGTCCTCGAGCGGACCGACAACTCTCTGATGGAGATCCCTGATGAAGCCTTCGAGTAAGGACAAGATTCTCGAGGCGGCGCTGGATCTGTTCGCGGAGAAGGGGTATGACGCCACCGGGGTGCAGGAGATCGTGGCGACCGCCGGGGTCACCAAAGGCGCGTTGTACCACCACTTCGCGGCCAAGGAGGACATCCTCTTCGAGATCTACGGATCCGTCTTCACGCGGCAGCTGGCCGAGCTGGACGCGATCCTTGAGCTGCAAAAGGATCCGGTGTGGACGCTGCGCGCGGTGATCGAGAGCATCGTGGTGAGCACGGCTGCCTCGGCCAAAGCGGCGGCGGTCTTCTCCCGCGAGGTGTCCAGATTGGACCAGGTGCGCTACAAGGAGCTGCAATCCGACTGGCGCCGCTATCAGGACTCGGTGCGGGCGCTGATCCGCAGCGCGCAGGCGGACGGCATCTTCGCCACCGCCGCCTCGCCGGAAATCATCTCCTGGGCGATTTTCGGCGTCACCACTTCTTTGCACACCTGGTACCGCCCGGACGGGCCCAAATCCGCCCGTGACATCGCGCACGAGCTGGCGGACCTCGTGCTGGCGGGCCTTAGCCCCAAGACAGGGAGTTAGAGGATATGGCTTTCGCGACCATAGAAGAGCTCAAGGCGGCCGTCGGCACGGTGGTCGGGCAGAGCGACTGGGTCACCGTGGACCAGCAGCGGATCAACACCTTCGCCGACGCGACCGGCGACCACCAGTGGATCCACGTCGATCCGGACAAGGCCGCACAGGGTCCCTTCGGCACCACCATCGCCCACGGCTACCTGACGCTCTCGCTCATCCCGATGCTGAGCGCGGACGTGGTGAAGGTCAAGGACGCGCGCATGGGCATCAACTACGGGCTCAACCGGGTACGCTTCCCGGCGCCGCTGCCGGCCGGCGAGAAGGTGCGCGCCACCTTCGAGCTGCTGTCGGTGGAGGACCTCGAGGACGGCGGGATCCAGGTGGTCAGCAAGGTGATGATCGAGCGGGAGGGCGGCGACAAGCCGGTGTGCGTGGCCGAGACCGTTTCCAGGAGCTACCAGTGATGCGCGCCTGGCAGGTACAGCGCCTCGGCGAGCCCGAGGAGGCCCTAGCACTGTCCGATGTGGACATCCCCGAGCCCCAGGACGGCCAGGTTCTGGTGAAGGTCAAGGCCGTCGCGCTCAACTTCCCCGATGTGCTCATGTGCCGCGGGCAGTACCAGATCCGCCCGCAGCTGCCGTTCACGCCCGGGGTGGAGCTGTGCGGGGAGCTCGTTGGTAGCCCAGGCAGCACCGACCGGGTGATCGGCTCGCCGGTGCTGCCCGCCGGGGCCCTCGCCGAGTACACGCTCATGAACGAGGCCGAGATCCTGCCCGCACCGCCATCGCTGGACGATGCCGAGGCTTCGAGTTTTCTCATCGCGTACCAGACCGGATGGTTCGGCCTGCACCGCCGCGCCCGGCTACAGGCCGGGGAGACTCTGCTCGTGCACGCCGCCGCCGGTGGCGTGGGCAGTGCCGCCGTGCAGCTGGGCAAGGCGGCCGGCGCCCGGGTCATCGCGGTGGTCGGCGGGCCCGAGAAGGCCGAAGTGGCAAGGGCATTGGGCGCCGACGTCGTGATCGACCGGCGCGCGCAGGACTTCGTCGCCACGGTCAAGGAGGTCACCAAGAACCGGGGTGCGGACGTCATCTACGACCCGGTCGGCGGGGACGCCTACACCGGGTCCACCAAGTGCGTCGCCTTCGAGGGGCGGATCCTGGTCATAGGCTTCGCCGGCGGCAGCATCCCGGCGCCGATGCTCAGCCACGCCTTGATCAAGAACTACTCCATCGTCGGCCTGCACTGGGGCCTGTACCGGCAGTATGACCCGCAGTCCATAGTGGACGCCCACCACGACCTGATGAGGCTCAACCTGAAACCGTTGGTGGGTGGGCGTTTCCCGCTGGAGCAGGCGGCCGAGGGGCTGACCCGGCTGGCCAAAGGCGACTCCGTCGGGAGGCTGGTAGTCGAGCTATGATCGCGCACCCAAGATCCCGAAATTTGCCCGGCAATAGCCGGCTCGAAGCGCCGTGGGAGCGCGACTTGCCGGGCAAATTGCGCGATCCAGGAGGGACGGCATGAGCAGTCCCATCGGCCTGGACCTGGAGAAGCTGGCGTCCTATATGGACACTGGGCCGCTCAGCGGCGAGCTGATCGCCGGCGGCAAGTCCAACCTGACCTACAAGGTTCTGGCCGGCCAGGAAACCTGGATCGTCAGGCGGCCGCCGCTGGGTCACGTGCTGGCCACCGCCCACGACATGAGCCGGGAGCATCGCATCGTCACCGCGCTGCGCCCGACCGGGGTGCCGGTGCCCCGGACCATCGCGCTGTGCGACGACGTGAGCGTCATCGGGGCGCCGTTCTACATCATGCAGTTCGTCGAGGGGGCGATCTACCGGACCTCCCACGAGGCGGCCGCTCTGGGCCGGGAGCGCCTGGACCGGATCACCGGCTCGCTGACCGAGGTGCTGGCGCGACTGCACGCGGTCGACCCGGCCACGGTGGGGCTGCGGGACTTCGGGCGGCCCGACGGGTACATGCAAAGGCAATTGTCGAGATGGCGCAAGCAACTTGACGCCTCGCGCAGCCGCGACCTCCCCGGCATCGATGAGCTTCACGCGCGCCTGGAGCTGACCGTGCCGGCCACCAAGCACATCGGCATCGTGCACGGGGACTACAAGCTGGACAACGTCATCGTCAGCGAGTCCACCGACGAGGTGGCGGCGGTGCTCGACTGGGAGATGTCGACGCTCGGCGACCAGCTGGCCGACGTCGGCCTGCTGCTCATGTACTGGGAGCGGCTGACCAAGGGCGGTGACCTGTTCGGCGAGCCGGCGCCGCCGGGAGACTGGTATCCCAGCGGGGATGCGCTCACCGAGAAGTACGCCAGAGCCAGCGGCGCCGACCTCAGCCGGCTCAACTGGTACATCGCCTTCGCCAACTTCAAGCTCGCGGTGATCGCCGAGGGCATCCACTTCAGGTTCATCTCCGGCCAGACGGTCGGGGAGGGTTTCGAGCGGATCGGTGAGGGTGTGCCGGTGTTTGTCGCCCGCGGCCACGAGTTGCTAGCCCAGGAGGAATGATGGACTTCGCCCACGACGAGCGCACCAGGGCCCTCATGGCCACCCTGACCGAATTCATGGACTCGCACGTCTATCCGGCCGAACCCGTTCTGGCGCAACAGCTTCAGGACGGTCCGAAGTGGACGACCCCGCCGGTCATCGAGGAGCTGAAAACACAGGCGCGGGAAAGAGGCCTGTGGAACCTCTTCCACGACCTGCCCAACCTCACCTACGCTCCGCTCGCCGAGATCTCCGGGCGCAGCCCCAACCTGGCGCCGGAGGCGATGAACTGCAGCGCCCCGGACACCGGCAACATGGAGGTGCTGGCGCAGTTCGGCAGCCAGGAGCAGCGGGAGCAGTGGCTCAAACCGTTGCTGGACGGGCAGATCCGCTCCGCCTTCTGCATGACCGAGCCGGAGGTCGCCTCCTCCGACGCCACCAACATCGAGACCCGTATCCGCCGCGACGGTGATGAATACGTCATCGACGGCCGCAAGTGGTGGTCGTCCGGGGCGATGAACCCCAACTGCCGCATCCTCATCGTGATGGGCAAGACCGATCCGGAGGCCGACCGGCACCGGCAGCAGAGCATGATCCTCGTCCCGCGCGATACGCCCGGCGTCGAGGTGAAGCGCCCGCTGGCCGTCTTCGGCTCGCTCGACGAGTCCCACGGTGGCCACGCCGAGGTGATCTTCACCGGTGCCCGGGTCCCGGCGAGCAACATCATCGCCGGGGAGGGCGAGGGCTTCGGCATCGCGCAGGCGCGCCTCGGGCCGGGCCGCATCCACCACTGCATGCGCCTGATCGGCATGGCCGAGCGCGCCCTGGCGATGATGTGCCGGCGGGCCTCAAGCCGGGTCGCGTGGGGCAAACCCATTGCCGCGCAAGGGGTTGTCGCCGACTGGATCGCCGAGTCGCGGGTGCGCATCGAGCAGGCCCGCCTGCTGGTGCTCAAGACCGCCTGGTTGATGGACACGGTGGGTAACAAAGGGGCGCACACCGAGATCCAAGCCATCAAGATCGCCACCCCGGCGATGGCCGAGTGGGTGCTGGACAAGGCGATCCAGGTCCACGGCGGCGGCGGGGTGAGCCAGGACTTCCCGCTGGCCGGGCTGTGGGCGGCGGCCCGCACGCTGCGCCTGGCCGATGGCCCGGACGAGGTACACAAGATGTCTCTCGCGAAACGCGAGCTGCGCGCGGGCGCTTGAGGAGATACTGGGTTATGGAGGTCGACCTCAAGGGACCGGTCTACTATCTCGACTTCGACGAGTCCGGCGAAGCCGGGACCGGGCCGAGGACGGTCTATGTCCACGGGCTGGGCGGTTCCCACATCAACTGGATCGGGCTGGCGCCGCTGATGGGCGGCTACGTGCGCGGGATGGCGGTGGACCTGCCCGGCTTCGGGCTGACCCCGGCCGCCGGGCGGCGCACCACCGTGAGCGCCAACGCGCAAGTGCTCAAGCGGTTCCTGCGGGAGCTAGTGGGGGAGCCGGTCGTGCTGGTCGGCAACTCGATGGGCGGGTTCGTCTCGATGATCGTGGCGGCCGAGGCGCCCGAGCTGGTGTCGGGGCTGGTGCTGATCGACCCGACCCTGCCGCTGGCGCGCGGGGTCCGGCTCGACCCGGCGGTCGGAAAGCAGTTCCTGCTCAACGGTGTCCCCGGGATAGGCGAGTGGGTGCTGGCCCGCCGCTACGCCCGGGTGCCTGTGCGGCAACGGGTTTCGGAAGTGCTTTCCCGTTGCTGTCTTGATGCTCAACGGGTACCAAGTGAAATGCTTGAAAAGCTGATAGAGCTGGAGGAATCGCTGACCCGGCGGGCCGGCCACGCGGCGAGCCAGCTCGCCGCCGCCCGCTCCATCGTGCGCGGGCTGGCCTGGACCCCGACCTACTGGCGGCGGATGGCCGCGATCCGGCATCCCGTGCTGCTGCTGCACGGCACGCATGACCGCCTGGTGCCGATCCAGTCGGCTCGCCAGGCGGCCAAGCGCCTTCCACAGTGGACATACGTGGAGCTGGACACCGGCCACATCCCGCAGATGGAGGCGCCGCACCTGGTCGCCGACGAGATGGTGAAGTGGCTCAACGAGTCTCTGCTCAATCAGTCCGGGCTCAGTCAGTCCGGGCTCAGTCAGTCCGGGCTCGGCCGGCCCGAGTTCAATACGTCCGTGTGACGTCGTAGAGGTGGTGGATCGGGTCGTGCACCAGGTAGCGGGCGAAGGTGTCCACGGTGAAGCGGGCGCCGTCGGTGCGGTTGCCGGTGCGCTCCCACTGCTCGCCCTCGACCTTGGCGAACGATGACGCGATCGCCTCGGCGGCCAGCCGCAGCTCGACGATGACCGACTCCGGGTCCTGGGACGGGTAGTTCTCCTCGATGGCGGAGGCGTCCTGATCCCAGTTGGGATAGGTCGGGTCGGCCTCGGTGAGCATCAGCTTGAGCCGGTAGTCATAGAGGCGGAAGACGTCACGGACGTGGCAGCCGTACTCCAGCGGCGACCACACGTCCGGCCGCGGCCGCGTGCGGAGATCCGTTCGCTCGGCGAACACCTCCCGCCACGACTCGGCGTTGTCCCGGATCAGGCCGGCCACCTCCTCCTTGGCGATCGAGCGCGCGTCGAAGCCGCACTCCGGGCACTCGCGTTGCAGCACCCACGTCCAGTCCTTGGTGTCCGGCGTGATATCCATCAGTGTCACTCCCGAAATGATATTGTCATCCCCACGACCAGGCCATCTTGCCACTTGACCCGCATCGCCCCACCCCCACCCCCACCCGCGTCCCAGTCGAAGCGGACGTCCGCTGTGTTCAAGTCAACCTCTTCGATTGACCAGATCGACATGGTGTCATCGGGTGGGCGTGTAGCATACGCCTCCGCTATCGCTTCGCGCCCCCTGTATGGCCCGATCGGCACGCCATCGAACGCCATCACCGCGTCGTCGGCGAACGTCTTCGTGAACTCCGTGAAGTCCCCCGCCCGCACGGCCTCGTTGAACAGCCGCTCGTGCGCCCGGACCGCCTCGGTCAGACCCATGCCGAGATCTTACTCACGGTCGCGAACCGCCGGTTCGATCAGCACCGCATGGCTGGAGCCGCACACGACGAAGACGCGCTTGCCCTTCGCGCGAAGCGCTTGAATCACACGAACGAGATGCTGGTTGCGCAGGTCCTCAGAGGCGTTGGCGAGGTCATTGAGGTACCCGATCAGCGGACCTTCGTCGGAGACGTCACGCCAGTCCCGCTCGCCCGGGAAATCCCGTTGCCAGATCCGGTCGACATCGCCCACATCGTCGATCGTGCCGGCGAGCGCGGGAATCGAGGCCCGGTCCAGGTACTCCTCCAGAAACTGCTCGGGCGAGGAGGGCCGGCCGAACCGCCTGTTGCCGAAGTAAGGGCGGAGCACGAAGTACAGGGCCACCCGTTCCGGGGGAAACCGGCCGGCCAACGTGGTGGCCACACGGTCCCACGGCTGCTCCCACGAGTAGGTGGTGACGTGGTCGGCCTTGGCCAGCGCGTACACGCGACCCATCTCACCGTACTCCTTGACCGGATTCATGAATCCGGGGGCCAGGAAGCCCAGGCGTCCCTCGACGAGCGCGACGGTCGGCCGGAACGCGCGCCACCGGTTCTCGATGTCGCGCAACTGCGGGTCGCCGGGATCCATGGTGTGGACCGACCCGTAAACCAGGACGCCGTCCGACTCGTAGATGTACGGCTGCGGATGGCCCAACCGGTAGTCCTTCTTGGCGACGACCTTCGCCTCGCCCGGATACTCCTCGACGTCAAGGTAGTAGCCGGGCGAGCGCCAGAAGTAGGTGAAGGCGAGCAACGCGAGCACCACGGTCAGGGCCACCACCGCGATCAGCGAACACAGTGCGATCCTTCTGATCATGATCCGGCCTCATCCGATCTCACGAAGCAGGCGTTGCACCTCGCCTACCGCGTTCCTGAGCGCGGCGACCTCGTCGGCCATCCGGGCGACCTCGGCGACCGAGGTGGCCGCGAGTTCGCGATAGGCCTCATCCCGGTCGGCGGTGGCCCGGGCCAGAGCAAGCTTGTGGCGATGGCGCATGTGAACCACCAGCAAAGTGGTCGCCGCGATCGCCACCGCGACAAACATGAATACACCCTGCCAGGCGAGCAGATCTCCGGTCATTGCGGACGCTCCTCGGTGGCGGTGAGGGTCTTCACGGCCTCCCGTACGGACGTCGGCGTGAGCTCTATCGCGAACGGCGCCGCTTCGAAGTACTTCATGGCCTTCCCATCCTTGGACAACTCCAGCGTTCCGAGCACCAGACCCGCGGCCTCGAGCCGCCGGAGGTGCATGTGCAGAAGGGGCCGGTTCATGTCGAGGTCGCGGGCGAGCTGGCTGACGTAGTTGCGCCCACCCTCGGCCAGGGCGGCGAGGATCCGCATCCGCTGCGGGCTCGCCATGGCGGAGAACACGCGGAGCAGCTCATCACCCGTCATCGACCGAGCCTTCATGTTCGAATCCTCGCACACATGTCAATACATGCTGACACGTGTCAGTGATGATCAACACGGTCGTCGTCGCACTCAATGACGCACTTCGATCCTGAAACCGGTATGGTGTTGCCGTGTCGGCGCCTGCCGTGGCCACAGCATCGGACGCAGCTTCGGGAACAGCACCGGGAGTGGTGCGGGCCAACCGGTTCATCGTGATCCTGCTCGGGCTGCAACGCCTGAGCTATCTCATCCCCGCCACGATGACCCTGGGCAGTGCCGCCTACCGCACGGGCGCCCTCAACACCGCCCTGGTCCTCGCCACCATCACCGCCAACGTGGCGACTTTCGTGTACGTCGTACGCCGCGGCTGGTTCCCGCAGTGGCTGGCGTGGGCCGACGTCGGCTGGGCGTGCCTGCTAACGCTGCTGGTTTCGGTCAACAGCGCCGGCGCCTACGACGACTCGTCGGTCAACTGGTCGGGGCGCATGGCCCAGGCGGCCGCGGCCCTTGCCGGCGCGGCGATCCCGCGTATCGCCTTCGCCGCCCTGGCGGTAGGTGCGCTGATGGCCACGCACCTGTGGGCGGACGTCCTCGGCGGCGGCTCGTGGCCGGGGTGCCTCGACTGCCTCAACGGCATCCTGTGGTTCGCGGTCATCATCGGCTTCGCCGTGCGGTACCTGCGAAGGCAGGGAAGCGAGCTGGACCGGCTGACCGCCGAACGCCTTGCGGCGCAGACGAAGCAGGCCGCGGCCCAGGCGCGGCTCGAGCATTTCCGGGTGCTGCACGACACCGTCCTGGCGACCCTGACCGTGATCGGCCGGGGCGGGCTCGAGCACAGCCCGGAGCAGGTGCGCGAGCGCTGCGCGCGGGAGGCGGATCTGGTACGGCGGCTCATGGTCTCCGACGAGCAGGCCCCGCCGCGGACCCTCACCCAGCGCCTGGGCCAGGTCGTGGAGGAGGCTCAGGCTCTGGGCATGCGGGTGCACTGCCATTTCAACGGAGCGTCCGACGGTGCGTCCGATGCGCCACCGGGTGTGGCCGAGGCGCTCGCGGGCGCGGCGCAGGAGGCGCTCAACAACGTGCTGCTGCACTCCGGCGTGCGTACCGCGTGGTTGACCGTGGCCGCGAACGGGGACGGGTTGCTGGTGCGGATCGTCGACCGGGGCTGCGGGTTCGAGCCCGGCGCCGGCGGCTTCGGCTTGTCCTTCTCCGTGGCCGAACGGATGCGCGCGGTCGGTGGTACATCAAGGGTTTCCAGCGCTCCCGGCGACGGCACCTGCGTGGAGTTGTCATGGCCGGCCTGAACGCCGGCGTGATCAACCTTGCCGTGGTCGACGACGACCGCATGCTCCTCGACGGTCTGGCCAGCTGGCTGGCGGGCGACCCGGGGCTGCGCCTGGCCGGAACCTATGGCGGCGTTGAGGAACTGCTGGCCGACCGCACCCCGGCCGACGTCGTCCTCCTGGATCTGGTGCTGCGCGACGGGACCGACGCGGCCGACAACGTGACCCGCCTGGTCGAGGCCGGCCTGCGGGTCCTAGTGATCAGCGTGTGGCTCAACCTGCCCCAGGTCGCGGCGACCTTCGCCGCCGGGGCGCGGGGATACCTCACCAAGGACCACGACCTGCCCGAGCTTGCCTCGGCGGTGCGGACCGTCGCCTCCGGCGGCACCGTCTACTCCCCGGAGCTGGCGCTGGCCTGCCTCAACGACACCCGGCCGCAACGGCCGCGACTGTCCACCCGCGAGCGTGAGGTGCTGCTCGCCTACGCCTCCGGCATGACCCTCAACGCCGCCGCCCGCCACGTGGGCGTGCGCCCCGAGACCGCCAAGACCTACCTCGACCGGGTAAAAGCCAAGTACCAGGCGGTCGGGCGGCCTACCTACACCAAGGATCAGCTGGCCCAGCGGGTACGCGAGGACGGCATGTCCCCCGTAATTGGGGACATGCCGTGACGTCGATGCCTTCCTAGGGTGGCAGCCATGAAAAGACGTTTCCTGGCAATGCTTGCCACGCTTGTAATACCCATAGCGTCGATAATCGCGATACCGTCACCGGCCCAGGCCGCGACGTACTGCTACGACATCCAAGCCTTCGCCCCGAGCGGTTGGATCTACGGTGCCGGCCTGGTCAACAACTGTATCCAGCCCATACAGGCCGAAATCCACCTGCGTGAGGACATATTCTTCTCGCCCGACCGCGAGGTGGCCGCCGACTACCGGTACAACGTCACGTCGGCGTTCATGGAGGTACGAGCCAACTGCGTCTGGATCCCGGGCAGCTCGTACGACTACTTCATCGAGACCCGCGTCAAGGTCAACGGAAGCTACCAGCAGAAGAGACAGTCCGGGCGCTGGACCATCTCGTACTACTGCAGCTAGCCCCCACCAGGGCTGACCAGGGAGGAGGGATAGCGATCAGGGCGTCGTCACTCGGTCGGCAAACCGGGCGACGCCCTGGTCGCCTCCTTACTGGGCCAGGCAACGGGCCACGATCTCCTTGCCGACGGCCTCGGGGGCCTGATCGGGTACCCAGTGACTTATTTTTTCCAAAGGCACGTAACGATAATCGCCGCTCACGAAGCCGCCGCACGCCTCGGCCTGCTCCCGGCCGAGCGCCAGGTCGTCGGCCCCCCAGATGAAGGTCGTGGGCACGGTCACCGGGGGATAGGGCTTGAGCGGGCGCAGGGTGAGCGCCGCATACCAGCTCAGCGCCGCCCGCAACGCACCCGGCGCGAGCAGGGGCCGCACATACTTGTCGGCCTCCTCGTCGCTCAGGCCCGACCCGGCGAACAGGCCGCGCAACACCTGGGCATCGTTGGCCAGCAGCGCCGGCTCGGACTTGTCGAGCTGGGCGAAGAACCCCATGTACTCGGATTTTTGCCGCTGGTCGCCGCCGCCGGCGATGGCCCGGGCGAAGGCGCTGGGGTGGGCGACGCTGATCGCGGTGAGGCTGAGCACGCGGCCGGGGTGGTCGGCGGCCAGGGCCCAGGCCACCACCGCGCCCCAGTCATGCCCCACGACGTGGAAGGACCGGACGTTGAGAGCGTCCATAATGGACAGAGCGTCGGTCACGCACTCGTCGACCGCGTACTCCTCCGGCTCGGTGGGCCGGGCACCGGTCGAGTAACCTCGCTGGTCGACCGCGATGGTGCGTAAGCCGGCGCCGTGCAGCAGCGGCACGACACCGCCCCACTGCTGCGAGTTTTGCGGAAACCCGTGCAACAGAAGCACAACCGGCCCCTGATCCGGGCCGCCCTGGTGCACCTTGAACTCGTATCCACGCGTGCTCACCAGCATGCCGTGTAGCCTAGTCCGAATGATGATCACGCACGAGGTCTCGGCCGAAGAGGTGCTGGGGTTGTTCAAGTCCGCTTGGTGGGCGGCCTCGCGTGACCTGTCCGGAGTGCGCGCGATGCTCGAACGCTCGGACGTCGTCGTCGCGCTGCACGTCGACGGCGAGCTGGCCGGCTTCGCCCGCGCCCTGACCGACGAGGTCTACCTAGCGATCATCCTCGATGTCATCGTGGCACCCGCCTATCGTGGCACCGGCCTGGGCGCCGCCCTCATGGACGCGATCGTCAACCACCCCAAGGTTTCCGGCGCGCGCAGCATCGAGCTGGTGTGCCAACCCGACCTCATGCCGTTCTATCGCCGGTGGGGCTTCACCGACCGGGTCGGCCACTCGCGCCTGATGCGCCGCACCACCGACCCCGCCCTGCTTGCCCTGCACCCATAGCCGCAACCGTGCCCCGCTTGCTCCGCACCGATATCCGCAACCGTGCCCTGCTTGCTCTGCACCTCAGATATCCGCAGCTGTGATCGTTTGCTCCAGCATTTTCGGGGAAAACGTTGCTTCCCAACGGGCGGAGGCAGCAGTTTCCCCGA
>Ga0075418_10000626_pt1 | contig 37868 bp, 43 predicted proteins | sample SoiMetdeltSBSDD2_FD_81776 | JGI IMG/M metagenome (GOLD analysis project Ga0075418, IMG submission 81776) | Bulk soil microbial communities from a Populus tree surrounding site in Tennessee, USA - Soil MetaG P. deltoides SBSDD2 | ecosystem: Environmental > Terrestrial > Soil > Tree plantation...
CTCGCGCTGGCCGGCACCTGCCAGAGCATCGAGCAGATCCGGTGCATGGAGATCGTCGACTACGCCACCTACGACAGCGCCACCGTGATGTTCGACGTGATGGGCTTCGGCAAGCCGCTCGACGAGCTGCCGATGCTGCTGCAGCCCGGCGTCCTCAGCCTGGCGTGGGGGTCGGTCGTCCGCCAACTCGCCGCGGGCCTCGGCATCGAACTGGACGAGGTCTCCGAAACCTACGTCCGCGAACCCGCACCAGAAGACTTCGACATCGCCGCCGGCCACATCCCCAAAGGCAGCGCCGCCGCGCTGCGGTTCGAGGTGCGCGGCATGAAGGGCGGCAAGCCGGCCGTCGTGCTCGAACACGTCACCCGCCTGCGCGACGACCTTCGCCCCGACTGGCCGCAGCCCGCCCAGGAGGGCGGCTCGTATCGCGTCGAGGTAACCGGCGAGCCGTCGTATGCGTTGGACGTTTGCCTGAGCAGCCGCAAGGGCGACCACAACCACGCCGGATTGGTCGCCACCGCGGCGCGTGTGGTCAACGCGATCCCGGCCGTCGTCGACGCTCCACCCGGCATCAGAACCACGCTCGACTTGCCCCTTATTACTGGAAAAGGGCTGTACGCTGGCTGATATCTCGGGGGTCAATTGAAGAAGAACTTGCCTATGCGGACGACCCTGCGTTACTTCATCCCGCTGATTGCAGCGGCAGGCGCCGCAACGGCGATCATCGCTGCTCCAATCTCCGTTGCCCAGCCGGGCGACTCCTCCACGTTGCCGTCGTGCACGGACACCGGCGGCGCCGAGGCACTCGGCGGCTCGACGACGGAATGCGCGACGCCGGGAAACGTTCAGATAAATGCCACCCCGGCCGAACCGGCGTATGTGTACCCGTGGGACGACGAGTTCTACGGCCCCGCATTAATCATCGGCGGAGGCGGAGGAGGCGGCGGCCACGGCGGCCGCTGACCAACACTTCTCGTGGCCCACAAGGAGGCCCACAATGCAAATCCGCTCTCTCACACCGCTTTTCGCGGCGGCAGGCGTCTGTGCTGCTGTCGCGCTCGCGCCGGTCGCCGCAGCCCAACCCAGGTGCACGACCACCGCTCCGAACACCACGCAGTGCCAGACCAACGGTAGCTCGCAAATCGTCACCTCACCCCAGCAGAACAACTGGTACGGCGGTTGGCCGTGGTGGGGCGGAGGCCTTGTCATCGGTCTTGGTGGCTTCGGCTGGGGCTGGTAAGCCCGCTCTAGCCTCCCCGAGAGGTTTCGTCTAACCTAACTTTTCTATTCGTGTACCCGGATAGAGAGTGGGTTAGGTGATCCAGGAAACCGAGCCGCGGCTGCGGCCCAGCTGGCTACTGCTTGGGCCGGCGTTCGTCGCCGCCATCGCGTATGTCGACCCCGGCAATGTCGCCGCGAACGTCAGCGCCGGCGCACAGTTCGGCTTCCTGCTGGTTTGGGTCATCGTCGTGGCCAACGCTATGGCGTGTCTGGTGCAGTACCTGTCAGCGAAGCTGGGTCTGGTGACCGGGCAGTCGCTGCCGGAAGCAGTAGGCGAACGGATGCGACGCCCCAGCCGGCTGGCCTACTGGCTGCAGGCCGAATTGGTAGCAATGGCAACGGATCTCGCCGAGGTGATGGGCGGCGCCATCGCGCTCTACCTGCTCTTCGACCTGCCGCTGCTCGTCGGCGGCGTGATCACGGGGATCGTGTCGCTGTTGATGCTTGTCGTCAAGGATCGCCGAGGCCAGCGCATGTTCGAGCGCGTCATCACTGGCCTGCTGCTGGTCATCGCGATCGGTTTCTTGACCAGCCTGTTCGTCGAGCCCCCGCCGGTCGACTCGGTGGTTGCGGGCCTCGTGCCCAAATTCGCCGGCACCGAGAGCGTGCTGCTGGCCGCAGCGATGCTCGGCGCGACCGTGATGCCGCACGCGGTGTATTTGCACTCGGGCCTGGCCCGTGACCGGCACGGTCATCCGGAGGCGGGCCGGCAGCGCCGCTGGTTGCTCAAGGTGACACGGCTGGATGTGGGCCTGGCGATGCTGATCGCAGGCGCCGTGAACCTGTCGATGGTGCTCGTCGCGGCCACCAATCTGCAGGGCCGCGAGGGCACCGATTCGATCGAGGGCGCGCACGCGGCCGTCCGCGACACGCTCGGCCCGACCGTCGCACTGCTGTTCGCAATCGGTCTGCTCGCCTCCGGCTTGGCATCGTCATCCGTGGGCGCCTATGCCGGCGCGATGATCATGCAAGGTCTGCTGCACGTATCCATACCGATGGTCCTGCGCCGGCTGGTCACCCTGATCCCCGCGCTGCTGATCCTGGCGATCGGCCTGGACCCCAGCCGCGCACTGGTGTTGTCCCAGGTCGTGCTGTCCTTCGGGATTCCGTTCGCGCTAATCCCGCTGGTGCGGCTGACCAGCAATCGCAGCCTGATGGGCGAAGACACGAACCACAGGGTGACGACGGCCCTCGGCTGGACAGTTGCGACCCTGATCAGCCTGTTGAACGTGGTGCTGATCTATCTGACCGTGAACTGATCCGAATCGCCCGGTATCAGGCAGACGCTTGGCTCACCGCCGGTGCAGCCGCGATGTCGGACGGAACCTGGATCGGCCGCGGTGGTTTAGTCACAACGGGAGCGGTGGCGATGTCGGACGGAATCCGAATGTTGCCCGGAAGCTGCCGTGAGCCCGTGGCGTCACCGGGTGGGGCCTGGCAGTCCTGCGTGGCAGCGTTCCAGACTCCGTCGTTGTACTCGCAACAAGTTTTCGCGGCCTCGGTCAACTCCTGGAGCGTGATCTCGCCCCTCTGGTAATGCGCCCTTGACTGTTCCATGCAGTAGTCGTAAGTCTCTATGTCCCATACTTTTTCGGCGCTTGCGACGGCGGTGAGTCCGACGGGTGGGAAGGCGGCAGCTGCCACGGCGGCGAGGAGCATCGCTGAGTACTTGAAGCGGCTCAGTTTGGAGCGGGTTGGCTCGATCACCATGGATTCCTCTCGTGGTCTGGTGAGGAAAATGCTCCATGGCCAAGCGGTGCTTCTGTAATCGCCCAGAAGCCAGATTTGTCTGCTGAGAGGAAAGACTTAACTATCCACCGGGCAAGCCCGGCTTGTGCTCGACGACGCTCATGCCCATCTGCTTGTGAATAGGCGACCTGTGTAATTGCGCGTCGTCGACCAGGGCATTCCCCCCCGGGCGCCCGTTAGGTGGTGAAGACCCCAAACGGAATCGTGACATGAAGGCCGTCCCCCGGGGCGAGGTTGCCGCAAAGGCCCAGGTCCCGCGTCTGCGAGAATGGATGTGATGCGGGCAAGTCATAGCTACTTCGCGTACGGGTCCAACCTGTGCGTGCGGCAGATGGCACGACGATGCCCCGGCGCGGTCAATCCGCGGCCCGCGATGCTGGCCGACCACGACTGGCTGATCAACCAGCGCGGGGTGGCCACCGTCGAACCGTTCCACGGATCCCAGGTGCATGGCGTCCTCTGGCAGGTCACCGACCACGACCTGGCAACACTGGACAGCGCCGAGGGCGTGCCGGTCCGCTATCGCCGCGACCGGCTGACCGTGCACACCGACGACGGCCCGGCCGATGCGTGGGTCTACATCGACCACCGTGTCGACCCCGGCCCCCCGCGACCCGGCTATCTGGAACGCATCGTCGACGGCGCCGAGCACCACGGCCTGCCACACCGCTGGATCGAATTCCTACGGCGTTGGGATCCCGCGAGCTGGCCCATGCGCATCCACATGTCGAGTTCGGCTGCGCCGAAATCGCTTTCGGAGCTGCTAGCGTCCCCCGGCATCAACGAGGACAGCGCACTGCGCTCGCGGTTCGGCTTCCTGGCCATCCACGGCGGCGGGCTGGAGCAGATGACCGACGTCATCGCCGAGCGGGCCGCCGACGCTGCAGGCGCGTCGGTCTACGTGGTGCGCCATCCCGATCACTATGCGCACCACCTGCCGTCGGCGCGCTACCGCGCACAGGAGTCCGAGCGGCTGGCCGAGTTCCTCGACCATGTCGAGGTTGTCGTCTCACTGCACGGCTACGGCCGCATCGGGCGCAGCACGCAACTGTTGGCTGGAGGCCGCAACCGCGAGCTCGCCGAACACCTGGCGCGCCACGTCGACGTGCCGGGCTACCAGGTCGTGACGGACCTGGACGCGATCCCGCGCGAGCTGCGGGGTATGCATCCCGACAATCCGGTCAACCGGGCGCGCTGCGGCGGCACCCAACTCGAAATGACCCCGCGGGTGCGTGGCATCAGTCCCCGAAGCGGGCTACCGGGCGACGACGGCCTGACCCCTGCCACGTCGAAGTTGGTTCAGGGCCTTGCCGCAACCGCCCGCTCGTGGCAACTGACGTCGGCTTAGTCCTCCATCGCGAGCACGGGTGTGGGCCGACTGAACGCCCGCGTCACCACCAGCAGCCATAGGAACCCGATTGCGAACCAACACAATCCGAACACCAGGGCGTAACCGGACAGGCTGAACCACAACCACACAGTCAGGCCGAAGCCGATCAACGGCAGCACGAGGTTGTTGACGAAACCTCCGCCGCCACGTTCACCCGCATCAACAAAGTAGTGCTTGATGACCGTGAGGTTGACGGCCGAAAACGCTACCAGCGCACCGAAGCTCACGATCGAAGCCAGTTTGGTCAGATCAACCCAGATCGCGGCCAGCGAAATCACCGACACCACCAGGATCGCGTAGGTCGGGGTGGTGAACCGCGGCGGAATGTGACCGAACACCGGCCGCGGCAGGATGCCGTCGCGGCCCATCGCGTACAGGATCCGGGCGACCGACGCCTGCGAGGTGATCGCCGACCCAAGTGCGCCGGCGACGTACGCGGCGGTGAAGAAGGTCTCGAGGAATTTGCCGCCCGCGGTGACCATCACGTCCAAGGAGCCTGCGTCGACGTCGGCGAAGTTGTTGGAGGGGTACACCAACTGCGACACATACGAGAGCACGACGAACATCACACCGGCCGTGATCGTCGCGATCATGATCGCGCGCGGCACACTGCGAGTCGGCTCGTTGGCCTCTTCGGAAAGCGTCGATACCGCGTCGAAGCCGAGGAACGACAGGCACAGGATCGCCGCCCCCGCGAGCACCGGGCTCAACCCTGGCGCGGTGCCGTCACCGGTCAGCGGAGCCATCAAATCGACTGTGCCGCTGTGTGATAACGTCACGAAGGCCAGCACGAGGAACACCACGATGAACACCGCCTGCATCGCGATGATGAGAACGTTGGCCCGCGCCACTGAGACGATGCCAATGATGTTGAGCACGGTGACGATGACGATCGTAGCGAGGACGAACACCCACGCCGGGACCGCGGGGATGGCGGCGTTGAGGTAGATGCCGATGACGAGGTAGTTCAGCATCGGCAGGAGCAGGTAGTCCAGCAGCAGTGACCAGCCGGCCAAGAATCCGATCGGTGGGCCGAACGTTCTCTGCGTGTACGCATACGTCGAACCCGCCACCGGGTATGCGGCGGCCATCCGCGCGTACGACCGAGCGGTGAACACCATGGCCGCCAACGTCACCAGGTACGACACCGCTAGCCGGCCGCCGCTGGCCTGGACAACGATCCCGTACGTCGTGAACACCGTCAGCGGAACGATGTACACCAGCCCGAACAGGACTAGCGATGGCACGCCGAGTACACGGCGCAGGTGACCTTCGCCCGGCGCGGTGGGCGGCGGGGTGGCAGCGGGTGTATCCGACGACGCTGTCGACATAGCAATCCCTTTCAACCTGTGGCCGAGTAAACCGGCCTTCCTGACAGATATGTGGCCCGTATGCGGACATCCGCAAGCTCGTTCGGCGGCGTCGCGCGCGGATCTGCACCCAGCCACACCAAGTCGGCGCTTGCGCCAGGTGTGATTGTGCCCCAATGCCCTTCGGCGAAGGCCTGTTTCGCCACACCGGTGGTGTATGCGCTCAGTGCCCGCTCGGCGGCGAGGATCTCCTGCGGCGTCCAGCCGCCCCGCGACACTGCGACGGCGATCCCGTCCAGCGGCGCGCCCGACGACACCGGCCAGTCCGAGCCGAACGCCAGCGGCGCACCTGACTCGTCGAGACTGCGCATGCGGTACTGCTTCTCACTGCGGTCCGGGCCGAGCCGCGGGATCGTCAGCTCGACCATCAACGGATCCAATTGTGCCCACAGCGGCTGCATGTTCGGTATCACGCCCAGCGCGGCGAACCGATCCAGGTCGGCATCGTCGACCAGTTGCGCGTGCGCGATCACCGGCCGCCGGTCACGCGGCCCGTTGGTCGCGACGACGTACTCGATCGCATCCAGCGCTTGGCGGGCCGCGGCATCACCGATCGCGTGGATGTGGATCTGGAACCCGAGCTCGTCGACGGCGCGCGCGGCATCGGCAAGGTTGTCCCACACCTGCATGCCGTGGTTGTGCAGCGAGCCGCAGTACGGCGCCAATAACGCCCCGGTTTCGTTCTCGATGACCCCGTCGGCGAAGAACTTGACGGTGTTCGCCGTCAGCAGCGGCGAGTCCACGTCCTGGACACGGCGACGCGCGTCGACGAACTGCTCGAGTTGGCCGGTGAAGTAACGCGGGTCGGCGTAGAGGCCGAGGTTGAACCGGATGTCGAGCGCGTCCCGCTGGGCGGCGTCGACGTAGGTGTCGACGTCGGCAGGCTCCACCCACGCGTCCTGTACCCAGGTCACGCCATGCGACAGGTAGTACTCGGCGGCCGTGCGCAGCGCGCCGACACGCACCGCCGGATCGCGTTCGGGCACCACCTTCTGCACGAGGTCGACGGCCCCCCACTCCCGCAGCGTGCCCAGCGGCGAGCCGTCCTCGCGGCGCGGAATCTCACCGAGTTCGGGGTCCGGGGTATCGGCGGTAATCCCTGCCCGCTCGAGTGCCACGCTGTTGCACCACACGGTGTGGTAATCCCAGGCCCGCAGCACAACCGGCCGGTCAGGAACGGCGGCGTCGAGCCAACGCGCGTCGAACAGGCCGTCGGGAGCCATGCTGCTCTCGTAGGAGGCGCCGACGATCCATTCGTCGTCGGGATGTTCTGCGGCGAATCTCTTGACCTCGGCCACGATCTCGTCGACCGACTTGCATGCCCGGACCAGCGGCCCGACCGCCTCGAGGCCACCGGGCAGCGGGTGGGCATGTCCATCACCGAACGACGGCATCAGGAAGCCGCCGCCGAGGTCAACCTCCTCGGCCCCGTGGGCCTGCTTGTGTGCAGCTTCGCCTAGTGCCCGCACCTCTCCGTCGACAACCAGCAGCCCGTCGGTGACCTGCCCATTCACGCCGGTCCAGATCGTCCCGCCACGGAAGAACGTCGAAGGCACCCCGGGACCGTATCGCACCCATCCGCGCGCCGCGCGGTTCCGAATACCAGACGTGAAATGGATGCATCCCTATGAACGCTCGGTCGCCGTCATCGGCAGTGGCGTGGCCGGCTTGGTCGCCGCGTACGCGCTGTCTGCACGCGACCGGGTGACCCTCTTCGAGGCCGACATCCGCATCGGCGGGCACGCGCACACCCACTACGTCGATCGGGGCGACGGCTACATCGTTGGTGTCGACTCGGCCTTCCTGGTGCACAACGACCGCACCTACCCGACGCTGTGCCGGCTGTTTGCGGAGCTGGGCATCGCCACACAGGAGACCGATATGTCGATGTCGGTGCGCGACGACGCGAGCGGGCTGGAGTATGCGGGGGCGCGCGGCATCGGCGGCCTGTTCCCGTCGTGGTCGTCGCTAGCCCGGCCGCGGTATCTGCTGATGCTGGCCGAGATCAAACGCTTCCACGCCGCGGCAACGCGGCTGCTGCAAGGCGACACCGACGAAACGCTCGGCGCGTTCGTGGACCGACATGGCTTTTCCCGCTACTTCGTCGACCACTTCATGACGCCGCTCGTCGCGGCGGTGTGGTCGTGCCCGCCGGGAGACGCGTTGCGTTACCCGGCGCGCTACCTGCTCGTTTTTCTGGAACACCACGGCATGCTGTCGGTGTTCGGCTCGCCGACGTGGCGCACCGTGGTCAGCGGCTCGGCCACCTACGTCGGGGCCATTCTCAACCGGGTCGGCGAGGTGAGCGCAGGCGAGCCAGTGACGTCGGTGCGACGGGTCGCCGACGGCGTTGAGATAACCGCGGGCGCCACACGGCTTTTCGACGTCGCCGTGATTGCCACACATCCCGATCAGGCGCTGCTGATGATGGCCGAACCCACCGCCGCCGAACGGGCAGTGCTGGGCGCGATCCCCTACTGCACCAATCACGCCCAGCTGCATACCGACGAATCGGTGCTGCCGCGCCATCGCCGGGCCAGGGCCTCATGGAACTACCTCGTCACACCGGACGACGACAGCGTGGTCGTCACCTACGACGTCACCCGCCTCATGCGGCTTGACGGCCCACGCCGATTCCTGGTGACACTCGGTGGCCGCGAGCGCGTCGACCCAGCGACGGTGCTTGCCGAGATGAAGTACAGCCACCCGATGTACACACCGGAATCGGTTGCTGCGCAACAACTTCTCCCGACGTTAGACGATGACCGAGTGGCGTTTGCCGGCGCGTACCACGGCTGGGGGTTTCACGAGGACGGCGCCGCGTCGGGGCTACGAGCGGCGCGCCGTCTCGGCGCGCAATGGCCGGCGGCCGCACGCAGAGCCGAGGCGTTGGCGTGTTGACGCCGGCCATATACCGGACCCGGATAACGCATCTGCGCCGCGCACCGGTACATCACTACTTCGAACACACCAGCTACAGCTGGTACGTCGACATCGACGAGTTGCCGCGACTGCCACGCTGGTTGCGGCCATTCGCCAAATTCGACGCCTGCGACCACCTTGACGGTGGGCCGAACGACTCACTGCGACAACGCATCGACGCATTCCTCGACGCGCACGGGATCGATCTGGCCGGCGGCCGGATCACCGCGCTGATGCAGGCCAGGGTGCTGGGCTACGTGTTCAACCCGTTGACGCTGTACTGGTGTCACGATGCCGATGGCGTCCTGCGCCACATTGTCGCCGAGGTACACAACACCTACGGCGGGAGGCACGCGTACCTGGTGCCGCCCCACAGCGACCAGCCAGCGATGGTGCGCAAGAAGCTCTACGTGTCACCGTTCAACGACGTCGACGGCTACTACCTGGTTCGGGCCCCGCTGCCGCAGTCCGAACTGGACGTGCGGATCTCGCTGCACCGGGAGAATCAGCCCGCGTTCGTCGCCACTCTGCGCGGCACCCGGCGACGCGCGAGCATCGGTGAGCTGGTCAAGCTACAGATCGTCGCCCCCCTGGCGCCACTGATGGGCGCAATCGGAATCCGAGTCCAGGGGATCACTTTGTGGCTGCGCCGCGTTCCCGTCGTGCCGCGCCCCGAAACCACCGAGAAGGAAAGGGTCACACAGCTGTGACGATCGAGATCGCGGAAACTGGTTCGACGGCAATCGATTCCGATCGCTGGCCGGACGTGGCACGAGTGCCCCGTGGCGGGTTGAGCGCCATGATCGCCGACTGGCTGATCCGTCGTGCGGCGGGCGGGTTGCCGCTGCGGCTGGCCTATCCGGACGGCACGGTGGTCGGCGCCGCCGACCCGACGCTTCCGACGATGGTGATCCACAACCCAGAGGCCTTCTCGCGCAGGGTTGCCCGATACGGCCTGATCGGATTCGGCGAGTCTTACATGGCGGGCGAGTGGGACTGCGACGATCCTGTCGGTCTGCTCAACGAGTTCGCTAGATCCGTCGATGACCTGATTCCGCCTGCCTTACAACGATTTCGACGGCTCGCGGTGGTGCGGCCTCCGCGGGCCCAACACAACAGCCGCGCGCAAGCGCGCCGCAACATCGCCAAGCACTACGACCTGTCCAACGACCTGTTCGCGGAGTTCCTCGACGAAACCATGACGTACTCGAGCGCGCTGTTTGACCGCCTGCCCGCTGCTCCGGCCGACCTGCCCGGCGCGCAGCGACGCAAGATCGACCGCCTGCTGGATACGGCACACGTCGGCCCGGGCAGCCGGGTGTTGGAGATCGGCACGGGCTGGGGCGAACTGTGCCTGCGCGCCGCGGCGCGCGGCGCACACGTGCGCTCGATCACCCTGTCGGCTGAGCAGCAGGACCTGGCCCGGCAGCGGGTGGCGGCGGCAGGCCTGTCGGACCGCGTCGACATCGACCTGTGCGACTACCGCGACGTGGACGGACGCTATGACGCCGTGCTGTCGGTGGAGATGGTCGAAGCGGTCGGTTACCGGTTCTGGCCCACGTACTTTCAGACGTTGGACCGGCTGATCGTGCCCGGCGGCCGGGTCGCGATCCAGGCCATCACCATGCCGCACGACCGAATGCTGGCCACCCGCAACACCTACACCTGGATCCAGAAGTACATCTTCCCTGGCGGGATGCTGCCGTCGACCGAGGCGATCATCGGGATCACCGAGCGGCACACCCGGTTGCGCACGGCGGACATGTACTCGTTGCGGCCGCACTATGCCGAGACCCTGCGGCTATGGCGCCATCGGTTCGTCCGACGCCGGGATGCCGTGGCGGCGTTGGGTTTCGACGAGGTTTTCCACCGGATGTGGGAGCTGTACCTGGCATACTCCGAAGCGGGTTTCCGGTCGGGTTATCTCGATGTCTACCAGTGGACCTTCGCACCCACGGGAAGTGGTCGATGAATTTCCTCGTCGTATCCGCCGCGTCGCTGGCCATCCTGGTGGTGGTCCATGGCGCCACGTTCCTGATCGGCCGCAGGATCGGCCGGTACAACGTCGTCGACGTCACGTGGGGCATCGGCTTCGTCGCGGTCGCGGCCGTCGTCACAGCATTGGGGACCGGTGACCTGTTCCGACGAGTTCTGCTGCTGGTCTTGGTGACGGTGTGGGGTGGGCGCCTGGCCTGGCACATGATCGTCAAGTCCGCGGGCAAGGGCGAGGACCCGCGCTACCGCGACCTGCTGCGCGGCGACTTCTCTGCCGCGCACGTGCTGCGCAAGGTATTCGTCGTTCAGGCCGCGGCAACGTGGTTTGTCTCGCTGCCGCTGCAGGTTTCGGCGGTGCTGGGTCCGACTCCCGCATTGCTGCGCCCGCTGCTGATCGCAGGGGTGGCGCTGTGGGTCGTCGGCGTGCTGTTCGAGGCCGTCGGCGACCACCAGTTGCGCCGCTTCAGGGCCGACCCCGCCAACAAGGGCCTGATCATGGATCGCGGGCTGTGGGCATGGACGAGGCACCCCAACTACTTTGGGGACGCGTGCGTGTGGTGGGGGTTGTGGCTGACCAGCATCGCGGCGTGGGTCTCGCTGCTCACGGTGCTCTCACCTGTGCTGATGACGTACTTCCTTGTCTACGCCACCGGTGCGAAGCTCACCGAGAAGTACATGCGGAATCGGCCGGGCTTCGCCGAATATCGTTCGCGCACATCATTTTTCATCCCAATGACGCCCAAATCACGATTACCATGACGATATTGACGCCGGTGGCTAGGCTACCGCTCGTGACCACCGACCTCGACGCCTTGTTGCGCCAGGTGGCCCGCCGCGACGTCGACGCGTTCGCCACCTTCTACGATCGCACCCGAGCCAGGGTGTTCGGCCTGGTCACCCGTGTGTTGCGCGACCCCGGCTACAGCGAGGAGACCACGCAGGAGATCTACCTGCAGGTGTGGCGGACGGCGGACAGCTACGACCCTGCGGCCGGCTCGCCGCTGGCGTGGCTGATGACGTTGGCGCACCGGCGCGCCGTCGATCGGGTGCGCTCCGAGCAGGCTGCGAGCCAGCGTGAGTCGCGCTACGGCGCCGCCAACGTCGACCCGCCGTCGGATCAGGTGGCCGATTCGGTGATCCTGCGCGACGAACGCCGCCAGGTAGCCGACTGCCTCGGCTCGCTGACCGACGCGCAACGCGAATGCATTCAGCTGGCGTACTACGACGGGTTGACGTATGCCCAAGTGTCAGAACGGTTGTCGGCAAATCTGGCCACGATCAAGTCACGGATGCGCGATGCCATCCGCGGCCTTCGCAGATGTCTGGGGATCGCATGACCGAGCCGAATGATCCCGATCTGATCGCCCTCGCGACGCCGTACGCATTGCATGCGGTGCCCGAGGCCGAGCTCGCCGAGATCGAGCGACTCGTCGCTGCCGCTCCCCCGGACGTCGCGGAAGCGTTTGCCGACGAAGTGCGCGCTGTGCGGGAAACCATGGCCGTGGTGTCGGCGGCCACGGCGGTCGACCCACCGGATCAGTTGCGCGACCGCCTGTTGACCGAAGTGAGCAGTGATCCGGTGCGATCACTGGGCCGGCGGATCAAGCGCTGGCAGACGATAGGGCTGGCTGCAGCGGCAGCGGTGGTGATCGGCCTCGGTGCGCTCGGCGTAGGGCTGGCGTTACGGCCTGCGCCCACTCCGTCGACCGCCGAGCAGGTGTTCGCCGCCCCCGACGTGCGGACCGTGTCCGGCCAGATTCCATCCGGGGGAACGGCGACTGTGGTGTTCTCCCGCGAGAAGAACGCCGGTGTGCTGGTGATGAACAACGTCACGCCGCCCAAGCCTGGAAGCGTCTACCAGATGTGGCTGATCGACGATAAGGGACCGCACTCGGCCGGGATGATGGACGCCAAGAACGTAACGCCATCGACCACTGCGGTGCTATCCGATCTCGGTGACTCGCAGACACTGGCGTTCACCGTCGAACCTCCGGGCGGTTCAGCACAGCCAACGAGCCCGCCGTTCGCCAAGCTGTCCCTGGCTTAGGACAGCGTCGCGTCCGCCAATTCCGCGATGACGTCTTTCACATCATGCCGTTGGCGCCATGCGCGCCGCTGTCGCGTTGCGCCGTTGCCCACGTCGTCGAGCCGTGCCAGTTCGGCCTTCACCATGTCGTAATCGCCGACGTCTTCAAGGGCGGGCCGGATGTGTTCGACCATGCGCTGCAACAACTTCCGCGCGGGCATCGACGCGTGGCTTTCCAGCAGATCGACGGCCTGGCCGTCGAGGCCGTCACGGGCCGACTTCCAATACGCGGCCTTCAGTGCGTGCGGTGAAAGCGGCGGAGTCGACGCGTGGCATCGTTCGTCGTCGAGCGCCGTCATCACGCTGGCCCGGATCAACGTGGCCAGCAGCACGGTTTCGGCGACCGTCGCCGGCACATCGGCGACGCGCACCTCGATGGTCGGGAACTTGGCCGACGGGCGAACGTCCCAATAGACCATGCCGTCGTCGAGCACCGCTCCGGCGCGGCGCAACATCCGCACCATCCCGTCGTACTCGTCGACGGAATCGAAATGCGGTGGCGGACCGGCGCTGGGCCACCGCGCCCACACGACGCTGCGCCAGCTGGCGTAGCGGGTGTCGGTGTTGCGATACACCGCCGAGTTGGCGGTCAGCGCGAGAAACAGCGGAAGCCATGGTCGCAACCGGTTGCTCACCCGGATGGCGACCTCTCGGCTGGGTACCGCGACGTGGACGTGGGCGCCGCAGATGCCCTCCTCGGCGACCATGCCGAATTTGTCGGCGATCTCGCGGTAGCGCGGGGTGTCGGTGATGGGGAATTCGTGAGGCCGCGTCGGGGGCAGCGCGACGGCGAGCAGTTGTGCGCCGCTAGCTTCGGCGGCATCGGCGGCGATCCGCCGCAGCCGGGTGAGCTGACGCCGAAGGTCGCTGCTGCCGCCGACGACGTTGCTGTTGGTCTCGATCTGGCAGCTGGTCAGCTCGAGTTGCAGCTTGACGCCATGCTCGGCGGCGTGGGCGGCCACGGCGCGGCTCACGGCGACCGGTTCGCCGGTCGTCGGGTCGGCAAGGAGGAATTCTTCCTCGACGCCAAAGGTGGGATGGCTGGCCATGGTTCAAAACATTGATCCGGCCCGTCGGAGATCTCACGACGGGCCGGATCCGGCGGTTGGTCCTTCTGTTGTGGACTTCGGGATTCGAAGTCAGCGGATGAGGTTTGCCCGCTGGTGGTGGCCGTCAAACATCTCGTTGCGCTGCCTACGATCGTGGAATGGTCAAGGACTTCCGGTTCGGTGTAGGTTTGCACGACGCGAGATCTCGGGCGAAGGTTCAGGACGCCGCCCGCCGGGCAGAGGAGTTGGGCTTCGACGTCATGCACGTGCCCGATCACCTCGGGGCGCCCGCGCCATTTCCGGCGCTGATGTCGGCGGCTGACGCCACGCGCACGTTGCGGTTCGGGACGTTCGTCCTCAACGCGGGCTTCTACAAGCCGGCCCTGCTCGCCCGAGACGTCGGCGCGATGCGCGATCTCACCGATGGGCGATTCGAGCTCGGGCTCGGCACGGGTTATGTGCGTGAGGAATTCGAGGCCGCCGAGCTGCCGTATCCCAGTGCACGCCAGCGGATCGACCACATGCAACACGTCACCGACTACATGCGCGAGCACGTGCCCGATGTGCCCATCCTGATCGCGGGGAACGGCGACCGGGTGTTGACGGTCGCCGCCCAGCGGGCGGACATCATCGGCTTTACCGGAGGCGACCGGGCGCCAGGTGCCGACGATCCGCTCGCCGAACGAATCGCGTTCGTTCGCAACGCCGCGCCTGACCGCTTCGACGAGCTCGAGCTCAACATCGCGATCACCGCAATGCCCATCGATAGTTCCGGAATGCCGGACCTGAAGATCCCCCGCCGATTCCTGCCCGATCTGACCGACGAGCAATTGCTGCGGCACCCGGGCGTGCTGTCCGGGTCGATCCGCGACATGGCCGACCGGATCCGCAGTTACCGGGACACCTACGGGGTCAGCTACATCATCGTTCAGGCGCCGCACGCGGAGGTGTTCGCCAAGGTGATCGCCGAGCTGCGGTGACTCACGTTTGATCTTGCATTGGCGGCCGAACGTTCCTTACCGCTGGAAATTCCGCCGAAAAGTCGAGCGGTAAGGAACGTTCGCGGGGCTTCGGCCTCGCTCTATGCGGGCGTGACGAACGGCTTTCGGTAAGCTCCGAGCGGTCACGCCCTCGTAGCTCAGGGGATAGAGCACGGCTCTCCTAAAGCCGGTGTCGCAGGTTCGAATCCTGCCGGGGGCACGCATTTGCGCAGGTGAGCGATGGTTTGCAGATATTCTCCCGCTGGTCTTGCCTTGTTCTGGTCGGTGCTTGGTCGGTGGCAGTCGTCGGGTAGCGCATCATCTGTGTTCTCTTGATCGCACATACGACCGCATTGGCGGTCGTCCGAGGAATGATGAACAGGTGCTAGGCGTCGTCAGTCTTTCCAGTGGCCTCTTGGGCGGCGGCCGATCACTGTCACTGCAGATCTGCTCGGCGGCGCTGATTGTCGGCGCCATGGCGTGGGGGGTTCGTTAGGCGTTGCGTGGGCGGCACCACGAGTGCGAGGTCCTTGATCGGTTGTTGGAGGCCGTTCGGGGAGGTGAGAGCGGCGCTTTGGTGCTGCGTGGTGAGCCGGGGGTGGGCAAGTCAGCACTGTTGGAGTACGTGGCGGGGAGGGCGTCGGGATGGCGGGTGGCTCGCGCCGCGGGTGTGCAGTCCGAGATGGAGCTGGCGTATTCGGGCCTGGATCAGTTGTGCGGCCCGATGCTGGATCGGATTGATCGTCTGCCGGAACCGCAGCGCGATGCATTGCGGACGGTCTTCGGGTTGTCCGGTGGGGCGGCTCCTGACCGCTTTTTGGTTGGTCTGGCGGTGCTTGGGCTGTTCTCCGACGCGGCCGACGAGGAGCCGCTGGTGTGTCTGGTGGATGACGCCCAATGGCTCGATCAAGCCTCGGCGCAGACGCTCGCATTTGTCGCCCGCCGCCTCGTGGCCGACTCGGTTGGCTTGATCGAGCTCGCCCTCAAGGGATAGCTCACTGGTGACCGGTTCGATGAGCACGGCGGGGCGGATCGCGTCGAGCCTCAGTCTGATCCGACCACCACTCGTCATGGGTTGACGAGTAGGTCCAGGGCTGCGAGTGGACCACCGGCCTGTTGCAACCGGCCGCCATCATCGAGGCTGCCGAGGTCGAGCGGCGCGTAGCCGAGTTCGGCGATCAGGCTCTGGACCGTCTGCTTCGACGCGACGTCGTCACCGGAGACGAACAACACACGTTTCGCGTCGCCCTGTCGAGGCCCCTTTTCGAAATTCGACATGGCGATGGAGTTGAACGCCTTGACCACCCGCGCACCGGGTGCGTGTTCGGCGACAACGGTGCTTGCGCTTCTGCCCTCGAGATCGGCGAGCTGCAGGGGATCGAACGTGACGAATGGGTTCGTGGCGTCGACCAGGATTCTGCCTTGCCAATCGGGTAGCGCGTCGAGTGTCTCCGGCACCGCCAGCCAGGGCACCGCAAGCAGGACGAGCTCCTGCGCCGCGGCCTCGGTCACCGTGGTGGCCGCTGCACCGATGCTTTGCGCGACTGGCGCTAGCGCCACTGGGCCGCGCGCACTGGAAAGCTTCACGCGGTGGCCCGCCCCCGTCAGCCGTCGCCCCACCGCCACGCCGACGTTGCCTGCTCCGAGAATTCCAATTTGCATGTCTATCTCCTAAGACTCATTTGTGATACACCACCCACGAGCGTCGCACTTCGACGTCTGGATTGTTCAACCGGACTTTGGTCCGGCTTATTTCCTTTGTTTCCATGGCTTTTGGTATATCTCGAGAGTCCGAACACTAAATTGGACTTGTCCAACATGGCGTGGCGTCATCACGAAACGTTCCTGTGTTCAATATATTTGGTGGGATCCGGGGAACGTAGCATGTGTCTTCGAGCTGCGCACAGTTGCCAATTCTTCATGCTGACACTAGCTTTCGCGACTAGATTGCAGCGACGGCTCAGCGAACCAGGACAGTACGGCCGCCGGCGCTGGTGTGATCCGCATTGACGGCGTCGCCGGCCTCGTCGAAGGAAAATGTCCGGCCGATATTGCTGTGTAGCCGTTGCGCGGCGACCTTGAAAAGGAGATCAGCAAGCTTGTGCCCGCTCGGAGCGACAATCGTCGGGATGTACTCGACGTCTGTGCGGATAGCGGGCGTTGCGGCGTCAGAGACCGAGGTGCACTTCCCACCCGGGCGTACCACGCGGGCAGCGATCGAAGGGTCACCGGCGAGGTGGATGGCGTTGTCGACGCCGCCGCCGAAAAAGTCCCGCACCCCTTGGATTGTCTGTGTCGCGTCTGCGCCCTCGGTAATGACAACGTCGGCGCCGAGCGCCCACGCGAGGTCCGCCTGAGCAGACGGGGTAACGACAGCGACCACGGCACTGCGGGCCTTCGCCAACTGGATTGCGAACCCGCCGACCTCGGTGACGGGACCGTGGATGACGGTGGTTCCGAGATTCGTCGACCCGAGGACGCCGACCGCATCGAGGGCAGTGATCGCCGCCAACCCCACGCCGGCGGCTTGGGCGACATCAACGCCGTCAGGGACTGGGGCAAGCAATTCCGCCGGAACCTCCACCGAGTCGGTAAACGTCCCTGATCGCCATGCCTCCATCGTCCCGGCGACATTCATGCCGACGTCGATGTAGTCCACGTCGTGGCCGACGGCTGTCACCCGGCCCACGAAGTCACGGCCCAGCAGAACGGGATCGAGCTGGCTCGTCAAGGCCACGCGTCCCTCGACCGCGGCTCGATCGAAATCGTTCACCGAGGCTGCCAGCACCTCCACAACGACTCCCCCGCGTGACGCGACTGGTTCGTCGATGTCGAACAAGCGCGGCATGTAGGCCGGCCCGGTCACTCCAACAGCCTTCATCGCCGACCCTCCTTATTGAGCGCGTTCGATCCGATGCACGGTTTAACAATGAAGTGCTGCGATTATTCCTCGGTTCAATCTTTAAGTTAGAATGAGATCATGGACACTGCGAACACGACTCGGTGGCTGGACGAGGAGGAACAGCTGACCTGGCGGCAGCTGTCGACGATGATCCTGAGGATTCAACCAGTGCTCAGCGCACAACTGCAGCGCGAGTTCGGCATCAGTCACTTCGAATACCTGATCATGGCGTGCCTGTCGGAAGCGCCGGGATCGAAGCTGCGGATGAGCGTGCTGGCCGCGATGACCGGCAGCTCACTGTCCAGGTTGTCCCAGGCTGTCGGCCGCCTGGAGAAACGTGGCTGGACGTCACGGCAATCCGACGAACAGGACAGTCGTTTCACCCTTGCGGTTCTGACTAGCGCGGGACTTCGCCAACTGCAAGAAGCCGCTCCGTCGCATGTCGCCGCGGTACGGGAGTTCGTCTTCGACCGATTGACACAGGCCCAGTCCCGTCAGCTGGGCACGATTTGCCAGGTCATTCTCGATGGGCTGCCGCCAGATGACAGCTGGCCCAACATCCCGGCGCCCTGAACTCTCCAACAACACCCCCATTATCCCGGCGTCGTACCTGCTCAGCGACCATTCTTCCGCAAGTGACGTAGATTACTAGATTTCCCGGAATCGCAGCTGCGGCCTGCAACTTGTAAGGGGCAGGCAGTCACTTAAACATTGAAGTGACAGTGACTGGAAACCCCGAATAGGAGCCGATCATGAGCACCGTCACACCAATGGTCGTCAGGATGGGCAAATTGTCCGTCCGCGCGACACTGTCCACGATCTTAGTCGCTCTCGCGCTGACCGCGATGCTCGCCGGCTCGTTTGGAGCCCCACCGTCTGCGAAGGCCGCTGACGACTCATGTCCTGCCGTCGAGGTCGTATTCGCCCGCGGCACGAATGAGGCGCAAGGCGTCGGCGCGACCGGACAATCGTTTGTCGACGCACTCACCGCCCGCCTGCCGGGCAAAACGGTCGACGTATATGGGGTGAACTACCCGGCATCGATGAACTTCGGGCAGGCCGCCGACGGCATCGTCGACGCGAGCAACAAGATCCAGTCGATCGCGGCGAGCTGCCCGAGCACACAGATCGTACTTGGCGGTTACTCGCAGGGCGCGGCAGTAGCCGGTTACACCACGACCGATTCTGTTCCCGCCGGATTCGACCTGCCGGCCGGTATCACCGGCCCCATGCCTCCTGCGGTCGCTTCGCACGTCGCGGCAGTGGTCCTGTTCGGAACGCCTGATGCCTGGATCATGAACCTGCTCGACCGCAGCGCACCCCCCATCACGATCGGCCAGTCCTACATCGCGAAAACCCTGCAGCTGTGTGCAACCGGCGACCCGGTCTGCTTCCCCGGGGGTCTTGACCGCTCCGCGCACAGCTCCTACAAGAACAACGGGATGGCCGACCAGGCTGCAGCCTTCGCAGTCGGCCAGTTGAAGGGTGGCGCGCCGGCAGCCACGATGCAGCAGACGGCAGGTGAGGTCGGTGCGGGCCAGCCCGCCGCTGAGCGAGCCCCTGCACCTGAGCCCGCCGTCGACGCACCGGTTGGCAACTGAATGACAACATCACCACCGAACCGGTGGTGACCGACCAACGGCCGGAAGTGAGTCCCAGGACCACTTCCGGCCATTGGTCTATTGGGCCGTCATGAACGATCGCACATTCAAGGTATCGAACAGCAGGCCAAGGCCGGTGGTGGCACCGATCGGCCCGAGGATGTACAGACCGCTGAAGATGAACGAGGACATGGTGGCCGCGAACACCAGACGCGCCGCCGCCACGACACCGCCGGTGCCGGCCATCGCGCGGATGACACCGGTCTTGAGTCCGGCTCCGATCTCTTCCTCTGCATCTCAAGACCTTTCAACGACTGGTGTGCGCCGCGAGCCGACGACTAGGTCTTGACGATGATCGTGCCGATTTTTCCAGGTCGGTTGACGTGCCGGACCGCGTCGCTGATCTGATCGAGCATGTATGTGCCTGCGACGTCGAATTCTGCAGATAGGCCGATGGCGATGGCGATGACGCTAGCGATATCTGAAGCACGGCGTTCGGCTGCCACGCCGCTGAGCCAACGGCCGACGGTAAGCCCGCGGATGCCGATTTCGCCGCCGAGTAGGGCTGATGCGTGCAGAGAAATGGTGTCCTGGGCAATTGCTCCGTAGGTGATCAGCGTTCCGCCGGAGGACAACAGGGATATCAGGTGGCCCGCGACTGCCCCGCCGACGGGGTCTAGTGCGACGGGGATGGGGCGGCCTTCGGCGATGGTGCGTATCTGCTGTACCCAATCGGGGTTGTCGGTAGAGACCACAGCCACGTTCGGGTACCGGGCGGCGAGCTCGCGGGCACGATCGGCGCTGCGCACGACACTGATCGTGGCGATCTGATGGTGGTCGGCGCTGGCGGTGAAAAGTCGGCCCACCGAAGAGTTGGCGGCGTTGTTGATGATGATGCCGCCGAATCCGATCGAGAAGTGTTGCTGGGCCGCGCGGTAGAGCAACAGGGCCGTCAACGGGTTGCAGATCATCTGCGCGGCGACATCGTCGCTGACAGAGTCCGGCACGGCGACAGCGACTTCCGTAGCGACGTTGATGCGTTGCGCCCAGGATCCGGGGTTGGGGAAGACGGTCACGCGGGTGCCGACCGCAGGGGTTTCGACACCGGTTCCTGTCGCCACCACGACACCGGTGGCCTCGAGACCGGCTACCGTGCGCTGCCCGGGATGTGGAGGGCCGAAGCCGACGCCGACGAGGTCTCCAGGATGGATCGGGAAGGCGCGGACTTCGACCTGAACTTGTCCGGGCCCTGGTTCGGGGGGTTCGGGGATTTCGGTAACTTCCAGCACGTCCGCGGGGTTACCGGCGGCGGCGTAGGTGATAGCCCGTGCCATCGTTGGTCACGTCCTTTATAGCTAGTCGGGCGGTGATCCGCTTCAGAGCTGGTGTGAATTGACACGTCACGTTAATCGATTTTCGGGATCTTACGTGATAGATCACCTATCGTGAAGGCCCAAGAGCGGCCGGACACGGATTCGGGCGGAACCGACTCGGTTACGGCCCACTGAGCTGACAATCGGAATGTGCGAGAACTGGGGTTTGCGGTGAGTGATCGATGGTTGATCCGTGGTACGGAGTTCACGAACTGCAACTGCGCATGGGGCTGCCCGTGCCAGTTCGGCGCGAAGACAACCCATGGACACTGCGAGACGGTGATGTGCGGCCACATCGAAGAGGGAAACTTCAACGGCACGAATCTCGACGGCCTGAACTGGGCGGTGCTCATGTATTGGCCAGGTGAGGTCGCCGAGTGCAACGGCACGCAGCAGGCCATCATCGACGAGCGCGCGGATCCTCCTCAGCGAGAAGGACTTCGGAAGATCCTTCACGGCGACTCGACTGCTCCCGGAGCGACGCATTTCTACGTGTACAACAGCACGATGTCGACCGTCCTGGACACGCTGTATGCGCCCATCGTGCTGTCGATCGATGTCGATCAGCGAATGGCCAGCCTCAAGATTGACGATCTAGTCGAATCGCGCGGGACGCCGATCATCAGTCCTCACACCGGCGAGCCGACCAGGTCACGCATCAACATGCCGGATGGGATCCACTACATCTTCGCCGAGATGGGCAACGGCAATACCAAAGCTCGGGCCGGCGTCGAGCTCGACCTGAAGGACACCTACGGACAGTTCAACGTTCTGCACGTGAACCAAGACGGGATGATTCGCTGACCACGTCTTGGGTCTGGCGCCATCGAGATCGGTTGGCCGTACTGGCAGGTCTGGGCAGCATCACAGTCGCCGCCTGGATTTACGTCGTGGTGGAAGCGCGCCGAATGGCAAGCGAGTCGGCGGGCATGGGGGGTCGGCCGATGGCCTCGATGATGGAGTCCATGACCGGGTTGCAACCGTGGACCGCAACCGAATTCGCTCTGAGACTGGCGATGTGGGCCGTCATGATGGTCGCGATGATGGTGCCGACCGCGGTGCCAATGACCCTGCTCTACGCCGCCGTCGCGCGGAAGGCAGCTGCCCAGCACAACCCACTGGCGTCGACGTCGGTCTTCGTCAGCGGCTACATCGCAATGTGGACGATCTTCAGTCTTGTAGCCACCATCGCCCAGCACGCTCTCGATCAGGCGGCGCTGCTGTCTCCGCTGATGGTGACCCGGAGTGCTGGACTCGGAGCCACGCTGCTGATTGCTGCCGGCGTCTATCAGCTGACCCCGCTCAAGAACGCTTGCCTTCGGAACTGTCGAGCGCCGGCGCACTTCCTGTCCCGCTATTGGCGTACTGGGGATCTCGGCGCGTTCCGCATGGGACTGAGGCTTGGCGCCTACTGCGTGGGCTGTTGCTGGATCCTGATGGGATTGCTATTCGTCGGCGGCGTGATGAACCTGCTTTGGATCGCAGCGATCGCCATCTTCGTCCTACTGGAGAAAACGAGTCCATTCGGTGATGTGAGCGGACGGTTCGCGGGCGTCGCGTTGATCTTGGTTGGCGCAGTGAGTTTGGCTCTGTGATGCCAACGCGCTCAACCCCGTTCAGCCGGGTGGCAGTGACGAGTTGGAGTTGAGACTCGCCTGGATGTGTTCCAGCGCCGCTGTGAACGGCGAAAGCAGCTCGTCAGGCACCGGATCGAAGAACAATCTCCTGACCAACCTGGCATGGCCCGGCGCGGCCGCCATGATGGCGCTCATGCCTTCCTCGGTCAACACCACATTGGTCGCCCTTGCGTCGACTTCGGACTGGAGGCGTTCGGTGAGGCCGCGGTCACACAGTCGCCTCAGATGGTGCGACAGACGACTACGCTCCCAGCAGATGACCGCAGCCAGGTCACTGATCTGCAGCTTGCGGTTGGGTGCAATGCTCAACGCGCAGAGCACGTGAAAGTCGGCCAGCGAGAGCTCATTATCTCGTTGTAACTGGCGGTTGATCTCATAGTTCATTCGCAGCTGCACACGTAAGTAGGCAGCCCTTGTGCGTTGCTGTGACGACGACAACCATGGGCCACCGCCGGGGTTAGAACAGCGCATAGGTGCTTTCACAGTTCTTCTGCTGGACTTCTCATGGTTATTGTCGCTTCTCGACTCCGAGCCGTCCAGGACCACTTTCGACTCTGACTAGCCCGTTCACGGCTCAGCCGATGCTTCGCCAGATCCTACCGGAATACTCAGAGCTTTCAATTGATTGATACATCACGTAACTCTACTAAGGTGGTGACTATGGCAAGAGCAGTGCAATTCGATTCGTACGGCGGCGTCGACGTTCTCGAGGTGCGCGACGTGCCCCGCCCTGCGCCGGGCGCCGGCGAGGTTCTGATCGAAGTCAAGGCAGCCGGTATCAATATCAGTGAGGCGGCGATTCGAGCGGGCGCCGTGCGCGACATGTTCCCCGCGACGTTTCCATCCGGGCAGGGCAGCGACCTGGCGGGCGTGGTGGCCGAACTCGGCTCCGGCGTCAAGAGTTTCGCCGTAGGCGATGAGGTGATCGGCTTCTCCAATCTGCGGTCCAGCCACGCCGAGTACGTGGCCGTGCCCGCGACCCAGTTGACGCCGAAGCCGGCCGCGGTGCCGTGGGAGGTGGCCGGCTCGCTGTTCGTCGCGGGCGCTACCGCGTACGGCGCGGTTCGGGCCGTGCGCCTCGCACCAGGCGAGACGGTGGCGATCGCTGGTGCGGCGGGTGGGGTCGGATCGATCGCGATTCAACTCGCCCGACGCGCCGGTGCCACGGTCCTCGGCATCGCCGGGCCGTCCAACGATGCCTGGCTCACCGACCATGGTGCGGTCCCGGTCAACTACGGTGTCGACCTGCCGGCCCGACTGCGTGCCGCGGCACCGTCCGGACGCATCGACGCCCTGCTGGACTTCTTCGGTGATGGATATGTCGCGATGGCGGTCGAGGACCTCAGAGTTCCGCGCGAAAGGGTCGATACCATCGCCGATTTCGCTGCCGTCGAGCGGTTCGGGGTGCTGTCCGCAGGAGGTGCGGATGCCGCGACCGCAGCGGTGGTCGCCGAGTTGGCCGACCTCATCGCACAAGGTCAGCTGGATGTTCCGATCGCAGGAGTTTTCGCCCTCGACGATGTGCGCAATGCGTACCGGGAGCTCGAAAAGCGCCACACCCGCGGCAAATTGGTGCTGCGACCATGAATGATATGAGGAGACCACAATGAGTGATGGCAACGACTTCAACGAGCGGAATATCGCCGAGTTCCGCGCCAACCACGGCCGCGTCAGCGGCCCGTTCGAAGGTGCGCCAATCGTGCTTCTGCACACCGTCGGCGCCCGCAGCGGGAAACCGCGGACCAGCATCATGATGTACCTCGCCGACGGCGACCGATATCTTGTGTTCGCCTCGAGCGCCGGCGCCGACCAGAACCCCGCCTGGTACTGGAACCTGAAGGCCAACCCCCACGTCCGCATCGAGATCGGCGACGACATCGTCGACGTGCATGCCACCGAGCTGCAGGGCGCCGAACGGGACGAGAAGTACGCGATACAGGCCGAGCGGTATCCCGGTTTCGCTGAGTACCAACGTATGACGTCTCGGACGATCCCAGTCATCGCGCTCACTCCAACCGGTGGTGCGCGCTCATGACTGAGACAGGTAGTTCCTCGCAAGTATCCGGCGTGCCGCGCATGGACTTCGATGCCCTTTACCGTGGCGAAAGCCCAGGCGAAGGCATGGCAGCGATGACCACGCCGCCGTGGGATACCAAGGAGCCCAACGAGAATGTCATCGCGTGGCAGACCGGCGGCTGGGTCCACGGCGACGTGCTCGACGTCGGCTGTGGCCTTGGCGACAACGCCGTCTACCTGGCCAAGAACGGTCACGCGGTGACCGGATTGGACATCTCCCCCACTGCGCTGATCACCGCCGAGCAGCGGGCCAAGGACGCCGGAGTCGATGTGACGTTCGCGGTGGCCGACTCCACCAAGCTCGACGGCTACACTGACGCGTTCGACACCGTCATCGACAGCGGCTTGTTCCACAGCCTCGATGACGACGGCCGACGTAGTTATGCCGCAGCCGTGCACCGGGCCACCCGGCCCGGCGCCACCCTGTTGCTCAGCTGCTTCTCCGACGCCAACCTGGTGGGCCAGGAGTGGCCGCGACCGGCGGTGTCCGAAGAGACGCTGCGCGATGTCCTCGGCGGCGCCGGCTGGGACATCGTGTCTCTGGAGGCCGCCACGGTGCGCGGCGCACTGGATGGCGGCCCGCAGGCTGAAATGGCGTTCTGGTACCTCCGCGCGCAACGACGCCAACTCGTTTGATACCTGGCCTGTCGGTTCACACGTGATCGGATCGAGCAAGTTAGTGGCCGCGACGTAAGTGGCTACCCGGTGACCAGCGCGCGGGTCTCGGTCCAATCGACCATCAGCTTGCGTTGGCTGAAGTACCAGATGCCATCTTGTTTGACGAACGTATCGAGGTAGCGGATCGCGGCAATCATCAGACTGCGCCCTGCGGCCTCGACCTTGACGTGGTGAGCCAAGCAGTAGGCGATGCCCGTGGCGTTCTGCCCGTCGAGCATCGTGGTGCTTTGACCATTGAAATGCATCGTGGCCTCGTAACCGTTCAGCTCGTCGAACACCGGAGCGAGCGCTGTACGTCCCTGAATGTGTTGGGCCGGTATCGAACTGCTGGTGTCCATGTACACCTGAAAATCGGTGTCTTCGGTGAACAGCGCCATCTGACCAGTGGCATCTCGCCGATCGGCGCAGAAGGCGTAGGTGTCAACCAATTCTCGGATCGCCACCCGGTCGGCCATCTCTTGAAGCGAAAGATCCACATGCGCAGCGCGCCGGAAATCCCCGGATGTCATAGCTATCCTCCCCGTCCAGAAGAACGCCGACCGATTGACACACCATGCGACTCTACTTACTGTGTGATATTAAATGATAAGTCATGCAGATGAAAGATCTGCAGGACGGAACTCCATATTGTTCACCGGCTTCGTCGCGGAGCTTAAATTGATAACTCATTCAATGAAGGGTGTCTCCGATCAGCGCCACGATCAGCGAATTGATGCACGCCAACCTTCTCGAGGTCTTCAACGAGCGTGATCGTGTACGTCGATCTGCTGCGATCGCGCGGATCTACGCCGATGACATCAGATGGACCGACGACGACGGTGTGACCATCGGGCACGCGGCGTTGGACGGCAAAGCCGCAGAGCTGCAGTCGAAGCTTGGCGATCTACAGTTCATTGCAGCGGGGCCCACGTATCAAACATTGGGCCTGGGCTACCTGGCATTCAATGTGGTCAAACCCGACGGCGGCGCCCCGCAGATCTCCGGTTTCGACGTTGCGATCGTTCGAGACGGACTCATCACCGAGCTCTACACGGTGCTGACCGACCTGCCGCGATGAAACTGACGGGAACCCTGCCGAAGACGCAACTACTCAAAGGAGATTGAGCAATGACCACAGCCTCCAACCTGACCTCGCCGGCCGACATTGTCGTCGTTGGCGGCAGCTCCGCGGTGCCACCCCGGCAGGCGGGTAGGCAGCGGGTCTTCCATCTAGTTGATACGTCACGTAATGTCTCATCATTAAGGAAAGGGCCGTCATGACAGAGTTGACGATTGCGATCATCGCGGGCAGCACCCGCCCGGGACGCCACGCCGGCGCGGTCTCCGAGTGGATACTCAAGCAGGCGGCGGAACGCCTGGGTGTCCGCTACGACATCGTCGACCTCATAGACCATCCCCTGCCGCTGCTTGACGAAGCCATGCCGCCCAGCTTCGGGCAATACCAGAACGAACACACCAAGGCTTGGGCGGCGACGATCGCGCCTTACGACGGATTCGTCTTCGTCAGCCCCGAGTACAACCACTCGACGTCCGCGGCGCTCAAGAATGCCCTCGACTATCTATATGCCGAGTGGCAGAACAAGGCTGCCGCATTCGCTGCTTACGGGTCGCTGTCTGGGGCACGCGCCGTTGAGCACTTGCGTTTGATCTGCTCCGAGTTGCAGATGGCAACCGTTCGCCAACAACTTTCTTTCTCGTTGTTCACCGACTTCGAGAACTTCACCGCCTTCACTCCGGCGGCATTGCACAACGACTCGGCCGCCGTCATGTTCGATCAACTCGAAAGTTGGGCAGGTGCGTTGAAGACACTGCGTTCCTGAACACCCTCGCTACCGAGGGCCGCGCGCGACATCACTGGCGCCGAGGACGCAACACGTGCGGAGGACGACAACAATGAGCACACTGACCGGTGACCGCTACCGCCTCGGAGACAAGGTGGTGCACCGCGTCGGGTACGGCGCGATGCAACTGGCTGGTGATGGTGTCTTCGGTCCACCCCGGGATCGCGACGAAGCGATCGCAGTGCTGCGCGCCGCTGTCGATGCCGGTGTCGATCACATTGACACCGCCCAGTATTACGGGCCCGGGGTGGTCAACCAGCTGATCCGGGAAGCACTCTCTCCCTACCCCGACAGGCTGGCTCTGGTAAGCAAGGTTGCCGCGCGCCGAGACGACTTTGGCGCGGTCCTGCACTACGACGACCCCGACCAACTCCGTGCCGGCATCGAAGACAACCTCGCGACCTTAGGTGTCGAGCAGCTCACCGCAGTCAATCTGCGCGTGATGGACAACGCTGTGCCTGATGAAAGGTTTGTCGAGCAGATCGGAGCGTTGGTAGCTGCGCGTGACGAGGGCTTAATCGCCGGCATCGGCATCAGCAACGTGACACACCGACACCTGCGGCGAGCGGTTGAAGTCACCGAGATTGTGTGCGTGCAGAACGCGTACAACCTTGCGGATCGATCCTCGGAGCCCGTCCTCAAGGAGTGCACCACCCGAGGCATCGCCTTCGTTCCGTTTTGCCCGCTGGGCTGGCCGAAGAGCCAACACGATGCGATCCGCACCAACCCGATCGTCACCGGCATCGCTGCAGGCCACGGCGCTACGCCTGCCCAGGTCGCTCTGGCCTGGCTACTGGCCGTTGCCGAGAATGTGTTGCTGATCCCGGGGACCAGCACCCGCGCACACCTCGCAGAAAACCTTGCTGCGGGGTCATTGTCGTTGCGCGACGACGAAATCTCCAGTCTCAGCTCGGCATTCGGCGTGCGGTGAGTTGTCTTCGGCTACCACCGCGGCGATGCCGCCAGACCGTCGTATACACGGCGCAAGACCACTCGCCGGTACCAATCGGCCATTCCCGTCCTAGCCGACTCGCAGGTATTCACCCGTCAGTCTCGTCGAGGCAACCTACTCTGGCGGCTGACGCTTCCGTCGCCGGAGTCGCTCGCATACCACCGTCGATCGGCGGATGACTGGCCTGAAGATTAGGGAGGCTCTCGCCATGAAGACAATGCCCGCCGTGGTGTTAACCGCTGAACGCGAAATTGCCCTCGAGGAACGGCCGCGCCCATCGTTGCGATCTGATCAGGTCATCGTCGAAGTAGAGCTGTGCGGGATCTGCGGGAGCGATCTGCACTCCGCTCAGATGCCGCAGGTTTATCACGGAGACTGCACTCTGGGGCACGAATCTACGGGCCACATAGTCGCTGTTGGAGCCGACGTCGCCGAATGGGCTGTCGGCCAACGCGTTGCGATCAACCCCAATGGAAACGTCTGCGGGACTTGCAAATTCTGCAGGGCGGGCCAATCCAACTTCTGCGTTCAAGCCACCCTTGAGACGGCACTGGGGCTACAGGCGGACGGCGGACTCGCGCCGTTGATGGCGGCGTTTCCGTCCCACCTCCGAGCCATCCCGCGTGGACTCGCGTCGCGCGAAGCTGCATGGGTTGAACCCGCTGCGACAGCCTTACGCGCTGTGGAACGCGCCGGCGATCTCCAGGGACGCACTGTATTGGTCACTGGTGGCGGTCCGATCGGTCAACTGGCGTGCCGATTGGTTAATCTCGAATCACCAGAGCGCGTGCTGCTAATGGAGCCAGCTGTTGATCGGGCCGAGTTCGCGAGCAATTCGCACGCCACCGTCATCGCTGCCGACGAGGCGACCGAGTCCGACACTAGGGTCGATATCGTTATCGAGTGCTCGGGCAACGAGACTGCTACCGCGTCGGCACTGAGCCTGCTCACCCCTGGCGGCACTCTCGTCGTGGTCGGAGGAGGGCGCGGTTCCGGACTCGACCCCACAACCATATTGCTCAAGGAGATCACAGTTCACGGGTCCTACACGTACATCGGCGAGTTCGACCGTGCCATCGATCTGCTTGCGACGGGCCAGCTCGCCGTCGCAGACCTCACCAGTGTTGTGACACCACTGTCGGACACCTTGAGCGCGTTCGATTCACTCCGCGCCGGCCGAATCATGAAAGCGCTCATCGCACCAAGCCAGCACTGATGGGCACCCACCCTCAACAGAGAGCAAACATGACCGACGCACCACTGAACAATGTCGATCTGGTGCGGACCTTGATACATGCCGTCGACAATGCCGACAACGACACCATCGCCGCCTGCACGGCGAAAGACGTCCACTTCCGATTCGGAAATGCGCAACCGACCACCACGCAGTCGGAGCTACTTGCGGCAGCCGGTTCTTTTCGTGGCGGGATCGCCGCTCTGCGGCACACCATCCTCAACATGTGGGAGGTCGACGGTGGGACCGTGATCGCCACAATGGACGTGTACTACCGCCGACTGGACGGTGGCGAGCTTAATCTGCCGTGCTGCAACATCTTTCGGGTAGAAGACGGTCGGGTAGTCGACTACCTCATATACATGGACGTCAACCCGGTAATCGCGACGTAGCGGTCTGTGGAGCGTGCGGACGTACGCGTTCGCCGCGAACGCCAACATTCAGCCCCGGGCTTCGCCAGATTTCCAATGACGACGTGGCCGTCGTCGCCATACCCCTATCAGATCGCTTGGCGCGTCCTCAGAGAGGTACTGGAGGGAGCGATGCATTGAGGTTGAGACTTGCCTGAATATGTTCCAGCGCAGCGGTAAAAGGATTAACAAGGTCGTCCGGTAAGGGGTCGAAGAACAATTTTCTAACCAACGCAACATGTTCCGGCGCGGCGGCGACTATGACCTCAAGTCCCTTCTTGGTCAAGAGTGCATCTGTGGCCCTGCCATCGTCTTCGGACTGGATGCGCTCGGTGAGTCCGCGTTCGCATAGTCGCCGCACTTGGTGCGACAACCGGCTGCGTTCCCATCCGATCAGAGCGGCGAGCTCGGTAATCTGTAGCTTATGGTCCGGCGCCATACTCAGCTGGTTAAGCACGTGGTAGTCGGCCAGTGAGAGCCCGCTGTCTCGCTGCAGCTGACGATTCATCTCATAGTTCATCCGCAATTGCACGCGCATGAACGCCACCCACGCGCGCTTCTGGGAAGCGGGCAACCAAGGATTGTCACCTGAACGGGAGCGGCGGGCGGGCGACATTTCACGATCCTTCTGCTGGACTCTTCACGCTTATTATCCACCACACCGGTCTCAATACTGATGGTGGTCGTTATTGCGTCGACGTCGGCCTCTCCCCCAGCGCGCGGGGCATCGGTCAGGGCGACCAGAATCGCAACCGTGCGAGTGTCGCCGGCCAACAGCCACACCGGCGTTCTGGTTTCGCGTTAGGAGTAGTACGCCCCCGACCCGCCCCCCGCCACTGACGCGGTATGCGGCGGGTGACGTATTCGCTCCTAGTCTCTTGATTTCAGCGCCGCCAGTACCACCACGACGCAGGCCACGCGACGCAGGCCGCCACGACCGCGAGGCCGAGAGAAACTCCCACCTGAAGGGCCAGCAAAAGGACTGAACCCATCACCGCCGGGTAGGTCAGCACGGTGTCAACGTCGCGCTTCACGCGGCGCTCGCCTTCAGGCCAAGCGGCCCAGCCAGTTCGGTCAGCGTCGGCAACAGTTTGTCCGAGCCACCGAGCACTTGGATCACGACTTGGTTGGCGCCTGCCCGCAGATGCTCACCCAGGCGGTTGGCGATGTCGCCGGGGGTGCCGTAGGCGACCAGGGCGTCGATGAACTCGTCGCTGCCGGGCGGGGTGAGGTCGGCGTCGGTAAAACCCAGCCGCTTGAAGTTGTTCAGGTAATTCGTGAGGTTGAGGTAGTTGTACGTGTTCAGAACCTTGCGGCCGACTGCGCGCGCCTCCTCGGCGTCGGCGATCGGCAGCACTTTGTGCTCGGGTAGCAGCAGTGCGTTCGGCCCGATGATTTCGCGGGCCTGTGCGGTGTGTTCGGGTGTGGTGTTGTACGGGTGCGCCCCGGCGGTGCGTTCAGCGGCCAGCCTCAGCACTCGCGGCCCGAGCGCGGCGAGCACACGCTGATTGGCCGGTACGCCATATTCGTCGAGCTCGTCGAGGTAGTCGACCAGCGCGTCGTAGGGCTTGCGATATTGCTCAGTATGCTCGGGATGGCCGGCCCCGATGCCGAGCACGAATCGGCCGGGGTGGGCGGTATTGATGCGGTGGAACGACTCGGCGACGGTTTTGGCGTCCGCCGTCCAGATGTTGACGATGCCGGTGGCAACCTTTAGCGCGGTGGTGGACTCCAAAAGCGGCTCGGCGAACGACAATTCGGCGGCCGGCGAACCAGTAACCCATAGCGTGCCGTAGCCGAGCCGTTCGATTTCCTGGGCCTGCTCGGGGGTGACTGCCAGCCCGAGGTCGAGGAAACTGCTGCCTGGGTCCCAGGTAAACACGCCGAATCGGCCAAGGTCGATGTTTGGTGTTGTCATCGGTGTGCTCGCAGTATCAATGCCTGCTGAACCCGGTCGGGCGAACCACGATGACCACCCAGTCCGGGGCGTCGGAGGGAGCCTCGCCCCGGGGCGGGGCGTCGGGGGGAGGTTCGTCGCCGCTGTAACGCTTGGCGATACGCCGAAAGAAGCTCGCCGCTGGGTCGGGCTCGATGCGCTCGACGTCGCCGCGCACTTCCAGATAGCGGTACGGGTTGTCGGGATCCGAGATCGACATGGCAACCCGCGGGTTGCTCTGTACATTGCGGTACTTCTGCCGCTTGGTGGTGTGCGCGAATCGCAGCAGCTCGCCGTCCCAGTCGAACCACATCGGACTCACTTGCACCGAACCGTCGGGCCGGGCCGTCGCCAAATGCCCGTACAGCGGGCGTTCAAGCAGATCGTTGTAGCCGGCGGGAACCGCAACCATATTTGCTCCTATCTAGATTTGTTCTGTGCCGACGATTCCGGGGAAATCGTCGAGCGACGTGTTTGGACGAAAGCCGTTTCACCGCAGGGGTACTCGAGGTGGAGAGGCTCCGCGTGATTAGACCTGTGCCATGCCACCATCGACGCTCAGTTCGACGCCGGCCACGAAGCTGCTGTCATCGGAGGCCAAAAACAGTGCAGCGGATGCGATCTCGTCGGGGCGGCCCAACCGGTTGAGTGGTACCGCCGCCACGAACTGTGCCTTGTCGGCCTGACCGTCCAACATGGGAGTGTCGATCGGGCCCGGGCTCAACGTGTTGAACCGGATGCCGCGGTCCTTGAACTCCCGGGTCCAAGTGCGGGTATAGGACCGCAGCGCGGCCTTGGTGGCGCTGTAGGCGCTGTAACCGGAAACGCCCATGTGGCCTGAGGTCGAGCCAATCAGAATGACCGAGCCGCCATTTCGAATCCATGGCAGCGCCTTTTGCACCGTGAACAGCGTTGCGCGAGCGTTGACGTTGAAGGTGGCATCGAAGTTCTCCTCGGTGATCTTTCCCAGCATTTCGGTCTCCGCCCGGGCCGAATTCGCCACCAGGATGTCCAGCCCGCCCTCTGCGTTGAGGACCGTCAGGAACAGCCTGTCCAGGTCGGCGTTGCTGGTGACGTCCCCCGCGACGGTGCTCAGGCCGTCGCCGATCAGTGCTTTGGCCTTGTCCAGCTCGGTGCGGCGGCGGCCCATGATGAAGACGCGGGCGCCTTCGTCGACGAACCTCTGTGCGGTCGCAAGCCCGATACCGCTGCTGCCGCCGGTGATCACGGCGACCTTGCCTGCCAGTCGTGCCATCAGTTCATCCTCCAATTTCGTGTTGTGTGCTGAACGTGCCGATACGGTGTCTGTTTCTCCGATAACCGTCGTTGCGCGGAAATGGGTGCGGTGCGAGCACATTCCGTGTCGCTTCTGTTGGGAGAACATCGCGAGAGGTCATGGCCGCAGACCCTTGATCGGTGTGCCCGATATGCCCGAATCGTTGGAACCGACCGACTGCAGGATCCGTTAGGGCATGTTGGACGCATTGTGGATACTTAGGTGCCGCACGACGGCGTCCGAGAAGTCCGGAACACTGTTGCCGCCCTCGCGAAGGTCTTCGAGGAATTGCTGGTAGAGGTGCGCAACCCCAAATGCGCCTTGCCGGTAGAAGTCCGCAACCCCAAGGCCGCCGCCGGTAGCAGGCCAGTCCAGTGATGCGACCTTGCGGTAGGACTGGGGGACGGGCAGCACAGCCAGCTCGGCGGCGTCGCCCCGGGCGCCGAGCAATGTCAGCGGGGCGAGTTGTATATGCCCGATTGGGGCCGTGACAACGATGTCTCCCTCGGTACCGTTGGATAACACCTCACCGACGTATCCATCGGCCACGAGGTCCCGCAAGTAGTTCATCACCGGATTGGTGCGAATCTGCAGACCGACGATGGATGGCACATCGTGTTCGCCGACGAGACGAGCAAGCTCTTCAGTCTCAGCGAGACCATTACCCGGGGGCCACTCGCAGAAGACGGCCCTACCGGCTTGAACCGCTGCGCTAACCAACTCGCGGTGTGCCGGCACCCTGACCGACACGACAACCAAATCCACCTCATCACAGGCAGCCAGATCGGTTGCATTGCCGAAGGTCCGCGCCACCCCGTGTTTCTCACCGGCGCTGGCTGCCGATTCCGGTGAGCTGGTACTGAGAGCCGTCACCTCAAAGCCCGGGATTGCCCGCAGCGCCGGCAGGTGGGCGAGGCACGCCCAGAGGTCTTCTCTAGCACCGAGACCGATAATCCCCACGCAGAGCGGCTGTCCGGACCGTGCCCATCTCGCCACTACAGATTCTGCTGTTGTTGTCATGTGTTTCTCCTGTGTCAAGCCGCTGCCGATTGCCAAGGCTGGTTCGGGCTTGGTGGACAACTACGCCACCCACAAGACCCCCGAGACCCACAACCGGCTGCCCCGGCATCGCCGCTTCCACCTGCACTTCACTTCCCCCAGCTCGTCGTGGCTGAACCGCGCCGGGCACGCCGGTGCCACCATTGCCGCCGTTCCTGCCAGTCGCACCATCAGTTGATCCTCCAATTTCGTGTGTGCGCCGGACTGTGCCAGGTCAGTAGTCGGCGGGCTGGTTGAAGACGATCGCGAGGCTGACGATCTGGCCGTCGCGCACGCTGAAGTAGTTCGTCAGAACAATTTCGTCGGGCAGATTGGTCCGGTCGAACGTGCCGTCGTAGGCCCCGCGCACCACGGTGTCGCCGTAATGGTCGAGCACCTCGCGCACTTCGATCGTCACCTTGTCGCCGACCATCTCCCTGGCCACCCAGCGGCGGATGGCGTCGATTCCGACGAATTCGCGGTGGTTGTCGTTGACGTAGGCATCTTCGGCGAACGTGGCGACCGCGCGATCGGTGTCGCCGGCGTTGATCGCGTCGACGTGTTCGGCGACGATCCCCGTCAGGTCGATTTCTTTCATGCTCTTGTCTCCCACTCCGTGGCCGGCGCGGTGTTGCAGCCGGTGATCCCACCGTGGGCGCTCACACCGTGGGCGAGTCAAGGCCTGTTCAGGACGTGAGTCTCCCCCGGGGGGAGAGTGCACACTGAGGCCATGAGTTCACCCGCGCTCTTGGCCATCGGCGACTTCTCCCGTGCGACGCAGTTGAGCGTCAAGATGCTGCGCCACTACCACCAGGTCGGGCTGCTCGAGCCGGTTGATGTTGATCGCGCTACCGGCTACCGCCGCTACAGCATCGACCAGATCTCGACGGCACAGATCATTCGCCGCTTCCGGGCTCTGGAAATGCCGCTCGACGACATCCGCAGCGTTATGAGCACCACCGACATTCGTCGACGCAACGAACTGATCAACGCGCACCTCATGCGCCTGGAATCCCAACTCGCGCAGACCAAGCGGGCCGTCGAGTCGCTTCGTGAACTGCTTGAGCCCGGCCCTGTTGCTGAAGGCCGGATAGGTTACCGCAGAGTCGAAGCGACCGAGGCAATCGCGATCAGCGAGGTCGTCGACATAAGCGATGCGCTGACCTGGGTCCCGGGGGCGCTGGCCGAGTTGTATGCCACCCTGACTGCTCAAGGCGTGCGCATCTGCGGCCCGGCTGGGGGCATCTTCGCCGACGAGCTAGTCGCCAGCGAACGAGGGCAGGCGACCGTTTTCGTCCCCTTCGGCGGTGACTTCCGACGCACCGGACGCCTAACCGAACTCGTTGTACCAGCCGCCGAATTGGCCACAGTCGTGCACGCCGGCTCGTATCGCGACTTCGACCTGGCCTACGGCGCCCTGGCCACCCACGTCGCCCAACACGCGATCGCCGTCGACGGCCCGATTCGCGAGTACTTCCTCGTCGGCCCGCACGACACCTCCGACGAAACGGCCTGGCGCACCGAGATTGGCTGGCCGGTCTTTCACACCACAACCGGCTAACCCCGCCCACGCGCCGTCATCTTGCATGCCCACCGACAGGGCAACCCGCCCACATCCAGAGGTCCACGCTCGACTGGGCTCGAGTAAGGACCCTTAGGTGTCCGAAAGGTGGAGCTTTGGGAACTCGAACTCCTGGCCCCCACACTGCCAGGACCACGCAGAGCATGCGAACAGGCCGTTTATTAGCCACAGAGGACTGTCGTGGGCGTAGGCCCGCGCGCGACCGTCTTCAGCGTTGTCGTCAGAAATGTGGTCCGCCGTCGTTCACAAATCCGTTCACGGTAGTCGTGAAGCGCCGCGACAACTGCCACGCTGGCTCGCCGTGCTGTTGGGTCGGGTGTCGGCTGTTTCGGCTAAGCGGCTCGCACGTGACGTCCGACGATGTCGTTGATCCTGCTGACGCTGTTCGAGACTCGTCTTCAAAAAGACCAGAATCAGCGGGGATTCATCAGCTGCGAGCTGAAGACCCACACGGTCCCCATGCAGCGACGTCGAACTCTCGATGCTGGCGGGGCGCTTCTACTCCCGCCGAGTCTGGTCCAGTTCAGAGACCCCTTCAACTGCTCAACCTCGGCGGAGCGGACGCTCTCCTAAAGCCGGTGTCGCAGGTTCGAATCCTGGCGGGGGCACTTCAGAGGGCATTTTTGTTTACGCCCCACGAAAATCCATCGTTTATTCATCGCTTATGGTCCGGTCCAGTAGCTCGGCGACGGCGGTGTGGGACCGGCCCCTGGCCATGTAGGTGTCCTGAGTCTCGGACACCCGTGCGTGGCCTAGGTGGTCGGCTCCGATTCGGGCCGACAGCCCCTCGTCGTCGATCAGCGTGGCAACGGTTTTCCTGAAGCTGTGCGATGTCACGTCCGGCACGCCCAACTCCTCGCGGACCTCCCGCCACCGAGCGCGGAAGTTGTCGGGGTCGCGCCATGTGCCCGCCGTCGACGGGAAGATCATCGGCTGCTCACCGAGATACGCGCGACCCCGTCGCGCGGCCAGCACTGCGACCGCGAACGTCGGCAGCGGCAGGGTCCGAGTACCCGCGGCGGTCTTCGTCTCGTCGACACGCATCAGCCCCTTGCCCGCGGCCCTGATCACCTTGCCGGTAATCGTCAGCGTCGGCGCCGTGTCGTCGAACTCGGTCCAATACAGCCCAAGCAGCTCGGAAATCCGCAGCCCCGTCGCGATGAACAACGTGATCGGGTCCACGAGGTCGTGACGCTGACACGCCTCCGATGCCCGCAGCTTCCCCAGCAGTGCGCGCAGCTCGCCAGCAGTCAGCGCCGGTGCACCCTTCGGGCGCGACGTCGAGCGCATGGGCGACACGTCGCGCACCGGGTTCGCTCCGATGACGTTCGCCATCACCGCCAAGTGCAGGCCGCCCTTGAGGATCGTCTTGGACTGCACCGCCATCACGTCGCCGTGGGCCCGGCGCATCGAGCGGATGGCCGCGTCGATTCTGGCCGGCGTCGCCTCCCCACTCGAACCCCGGCGATGATCTTGCTCAACAACTTCGCGCAGTACCGGTACGTGTCGATCGTCCGCACGGCCCGGCCATCCTCTTCGAGACGATCGATGTGTCGATCGACTAGAGCCATGATCTTCGTGTCGAGCGTGACGCCGCCGTCGCCGGTGGCGCGACGTTGCATGATCGCCTCGACCAACGCATCCTCGGCGAGCTTGCGGTGCTGATCGTGTTCATCAGCCGGGCCGCGCCGCTCGACGATCCTGGTCACTCCGTCAGCGTCGCGGAATCGGCAGCGCGCCAACCACACTCCGTCGCCGAGATACTTCCGGCTGCACGGCTCCTCATCGGTGTAACCCCAAGTAGGTGCGCGCAGGGGGTCGAAAGAGCTTGCCCGAAGGGATAGAGTGAACTTTGACCCCGAGAGTGGCCCGCGATGGGCCCGGTGGGAGGACCCGGGTTGTCATTTTTGGCTAACGAGTGGGGTTTTGCTAGCCTAACTATGAACGGACATGGTATGCACCGGCTACTGAGGGGGCTTGCCGTATTAGCAGCTCTGCCACTCATTGCTCTACCGACCGCAGAGGCCGCCACGGTACTGATGATCAGTCCACTGACAACGAACATGCAAGACGAGCTTCAAGGCTCTATGTGCGAGACCAACACCTGTGTCGTGGTCGATGCCCCCGCCTACCCCGATCCGCGCGGCGTGATCGCCCTTGACAATGCCATTAAGTCCACGCCTGGCGAAATAATCGTGTTTGGCTACAGCAACGGAGCGCAAATAGTCTCACAGTGGCTGACGCAGCACGCCAACGACCCGACCGCTCCCAGCCCGGACCGCCTGTCATTCGTGCTGATCGGCAATCCCACCCGTGCCTACGGCGGTACGTCGGCGCCGATGCCGCAAACCAAATACCTCGTTACGGACATCGCCCGCGAGTATGATGTGGCCGCCGATTACCCTAACAATCCGAAGAGTCGCTACTACTCGCTGGCCGTCAACAATGCTTGGGCAGGTTTCTTCTCAATCCACGCGAACTACTGGGACGTCAATCAGTACGACCCCGCC
>Ga0075418_10000629_pt1 | contig 37782 bp, 39 predicted proteins | sample SoiMetdeltSBSDD2_FD_81776 | JGI IMG/M metagenome (GOLD analysis project Ga0075418, IMG submission 81776) | Bulk soil microbial communities from a Populus tree surrounding site in Tennessee, USA - Soil MetaG P. deltoides SBSDD2 | ecosystem: Environmental > Terrestrial > Soil > Tree plantation...
CGTCGGGGATGGCGGCCACCTGATCACGAGCGACCTGTCCTCCGGGATGATCGACGCCGCCAGGCGACGAGGCGCGGAGCTCGGTGTGAAGAACGTCGACTACCGGGTTCTCGACGCCGAGCAGATCGAGCTCGACGACGACTCCGTCGACGGTGTGCTCTGCCGGTTCGGCTACATGCTGATGGCCGATCCCGCCGCCGCGCTCGCCGAGACACGCCGGGTACTGCGGCCCGGCGGGCGGCTCGCGCTCGCGGTGTGGGGTGCCCCGGAGCGGAACCCGTGGCTCGGGATCGCCGGGATGAGCCTCGCGCAGCGCGGCCACATCCCGCCGCCCGAGCCGGCCCCGGCGCCCGGCCCGTTCAGCCTGGCGAGCGCTCGACGGCTCGAGGGACTTCTCCGGGACGCCGGCTTCGCCGAGGTCCGCACGGAGGAGGTCCCGAGCCGCTTCGACATCCCGAGCGTCGACGAATACATCGGCCTGATCGCCGACACCGCCGGTCCAGTCGCCCTCGTGCTGAGAGCGCTGCCCGAGCCCGAGCTCGCGACTGTCAGGGCCGACGTCGAGGAGGGCCTCCGGCGTTTCGTGGCCGGCGACGGGTATGAACTGCCCGCGGCCGCGCTCTGCGCCGTCGCGAGCTGACGGTCGACGGCGTCATGCGGCGATCTCGGCGAGCCGCCGCTCGAGGAAACGGCGCTCGGGCTCGGTGTGGGCGAGCTTGAGCGCGCGGCCGTACTCCCTGCGCGCCTCGTCCGCGCGCTCGAGGCGGCGGAGCAGGTCCGCCCGCGTGGAGTGGAAGTACTGGTACCCGTCGAGGTCGAGCCGGTCGACGAGGGCGAGGCCGGCCTCGGGCCCCTCCACCTCGGCCACCGCGATCGCGCGGTTCAGCTCCACGACGGGCGAGCGGGTCAGCCGGACGAGCTCGGCGTAGAGCGCAGCGATCTCCGCCCAGTCGCGCGTCTCCTCCATGTGCAGGGACGCGATCGCCGCCTGGACGACGTACGCTCCACGGCCGCGCAGCGCCAACGCGCGGTCGAGCACCTCGCGACCGCGCGCGATCTTCGCCGCGTCCCACCGTGACCGGTCCTGGTCGCGGAGAAGCACGAGCTCCCCGTCTGCGAAGCGCGCGCCCCGGCGCGCGTCGTCGAGCAGCATCAGCGCGTTCAGGCCGTGGACCTCGGGCTCGTCCGGCATCAGCTCGGCGAGCGACGCCCCGAGCCGGATGGCTTCGCCCGCGAGGTCGACACGCCCGCCGTAGCCCTCGTTGAAGATCAGGTAGACGACCGCCAGCACAGCGGCCAGCCGCTGGGGTAGCACGTGCTCCGCCGGGACGCCGAAGGGGATGCCGGCGTCCTTGATCTTCCGCTTCGCCCGCGTGAGCCGCCGCTTCATGGTCTCCTCCGGGACGAGAAACGCGCGTGCGATCTCCTCCATGGTCAGGCCACCCAGCGCACGCAACGTCAGCGCCACCTGCGCCTCGAGCGCGAGCGACGGATGGCAGCACGTGAAGATCAGCTCGAGCCGCTCGTCGGGAAACGTCGTGTCCGCCATCTCGTCCTCCACGGCCTCGGGCACCTCGAGCAAGCGTGTCTTCTCCGCGAGCGTCCGGTCTCGGCGCAGGCGGTCGATCGCGCGGTTGCGCGCAGTGATCGTCAGCCACGCGCCAGGGTTGGGCGGCGACCCCTCCTTCGGCCAGCGCGCGGCGGCAATCGCGAACGCCTCCTGGGCTGCGTCCTCGGCCAGATCGAAGTCGCCGAGGTAGCCGACCAGGCCGGCCAGGACGCGTCCCCACTCGTCGCGAAAGACCTGCTCGAGCAGTGTCACCTCTCCACGAGCGGGCGCACCTCCACCGCGCCGCCCATCCGGGCCGCCGGGATGCGCGCGGCGAGGTCGAGCGCGCCGTCGAGATCGTCCGCCTCGACGAGCAGGAAGCCTCCGACGTGCTCCTTCGCGTCCATGAACGGCCCGTCGGTGAGCAGCGTCTCACCGTCCGCGACGCGCACGGTGGTCGCGGTGTCGGCGGGCTGGAGCTGCGCGCCGTCGACGACGCCGGGCGAGCGCGAGACTTCGAGGTACTCCGCGACGAGCGCGTCCTGCTCGTCTGCCGAGAGCCGGGCCCAGTCCTCCGGCCCCTGGTGCGGGTAGATCTGAAGCAGGTACTTCATGGCGTCCTCCTCTGAAACGGGTTTCGCCCGTACGACGAACGTACACGCGGGAAGGGGACAGCCGGGCGCCGCCGCCGTCGTCCCGATCGCCGGGCGGGGCCCGGATGTGACGCGTGAGCTGGTCGGCCCGGTTCACTCCCGCGCCTCGCCGTCGAGCCAGCTCTCGAAGGTCGGCCCGGCCAGGGTGGCCTGCGGCCCCGGCAGGAGCCCACCCGACTCGTAGGCTTCGCCGTCGGGATCCGCCGGGTCGGTCACGCCCTCGAACCGCACCGCCTCGCCGCGACGTGCGGCGACGAGCGCCGCGACCCCGGCGAGGGTCTCCGCGCGGGGGCCGGCGATCTCCGGGATCGTCCCGTTGCCCGCAGCAGCTGCCGCGTCGGCCTCCGTGGCGAGATCGACGAGCGCCTCGGCGACGCTGCGAGCAGCCACGAGCTGCGTGCGCATGTTCGGCACGTGCTTGACGCCGTTCTCCTGGGGAATCCAGCCGAGCAGCGGCTCCACGAACTCGTGGAACTGCGCCGCGCGCAGGAGCCTGACCGGGAGCGGCCCCTTGACGACCTCCTGCTCGTGGACCTTCTTCGCGGCGAGGAAGCCCGCCGTGAAGTGGTCGATCCCGATGATCGAGACGACCACCAGCTGGCGTACGCCTGCCGCTGCGCCGAGCTCCTGGAGGTTTTGAGCCGACGCGACGAAGAACTCGGTGGCCGGCTCCTGCTCGTTCGACGGGTAGGCGGCCGCGTCGATCACCGTGTCGACGCCGGCCAGCGCCTCCGCCAGCCCCTCGCCGGTCACGACGTCGACGCCGTCCGTGCGGGAGATCCGGACGACCTCGTAGCCGCGCTCCTCGAGCACGTCGACGATGTGGCTGCCGAGCCTCCCGGTCGCCCCCGCCACTGCGATCCTCGTGCCTGCGTTCATGATCAGCTCCTTTTCTCGGGTGGTTCACAGAGACCACGAACGAGACGTGGGGGGAGGGGACACTCCAGCTTGCGGCCCGGGATACCTTGTGCTTCTATGCATGGAGCTTCGAGCCATGGAGGAGCGGTTTGCGCATTGACAAGGACCTGGTCGCGGCCTCGGCGACACCGCTCGTGCTCGCGATCCTGGCCGAGGGGGAGAGCTACGGCTACGCGATCCTCAAGCGTGTCCGTGCGCTCTCCGAGGGGGAGCTCGAGTGGAGCGACGGGATGCTGTACCCGCTCCTCCACCGCCTCGGCCGGCTCGGCTACGTAACGACGGAGTGGAGGACCCCGCCGGAGGGGCGTCGCCGCAGGTACTACGTGATCACCGACGAGGGACGGGCGGCGCTCGCCGAGCACCGCCGGCAATGGCTGGCCGTCACCCGCGCCCTGAACGACGCGTGGCCGGGATCCGGCGCCCTCCTGACCACCCTCGGCGAGGCGTGAGCGTGGAGCACGTGGAATCGCAGATCGCCGAGTGGCGGATGTACGTCGCCGGGGCCCCGGCGCTCAACGGCCACGACGTCGACGAGCTCGAGGACCACCTCCGGCACCAGATGGCCGAGCTGAGCGCAGCCGGGCTCGAGGAGGACGAGGCGTTCCTGGTCGCGGTGAAACGGCTGGGCGACATGGACACCGTCTCCCGGGAGTTCGCCCGCGAGCACAGCGACCGGTTGTGGAAGCAGCTGCTCGGCCCGGGGGAGGAAGCCTCGCCTGCCCCGAGCGGCTGGGTCGAGGCCCTCGTGTTCGCCGTTGGCGCGGCCGTCGTGATCGAGGTCGCGCGCCTCCTCGCGGGCTTCCCCGACGACGAGCCGACGTGGTTCGCGCGCAACCTCGGCCTGCTCGTGCTGCCGTTCCTGGCGGCGTACTTCGCCCGCCGGCGGTCGCTCGACCTTCGCGGGTGGGTGGTGACGGCCGCGCCGTTCGTCGTCGCGGCGTTCGTCGTCAACCTCTATCCGTTCGACCCGGACTCGGACACCGAGATCCTCGTCGCGCTCCACCTGCCCGTTGTCCTCGGCTTCGTCGTCGCGTTCCCGTACATGGGCGGGACGATCCGATCGCACCAGCGGCGCATGGACTTCGTCCGCTTCGCCGGCGAGTGGTTCATCTACTACGTGCTGATCGCGCTCGGCGGCGGTGTGCTGATGGCCCTGACCGCGGGGATCTTCGAGCCGGCGGGAGTCGACGTCGACCGGATCGCCCAGTGGGTGCTGCCGGCCGGGGCGGCGGGCGGTGTGATCGTGGCTGCCTGGCTCGTCGAGTCGAAGCAGCGAGTCGTGGAGAACATGGCGCCGGTGCTGACGATGCTCTTCACGCCGCTGTTCGCCTTCATGCTCGCGTGCGCTGCCGTCGTCTACGCCGTGACGGAGCTGGGAGACCCCTTCGACCGCGACCTGCTCAGCGTCTTCGACGCGCTGCTGATCGTCGTGCTCGGCCTCGTGCTCTACGGGATGTCCGCGAGGGATCCCTCCACGTCCGCGAACTGGATGGACTGGATCCAGCTGGTCGCGGTCGTCGGCGCCCTCGTGCTCGACGTGATGGTCCTCGGCTCGATGGTCGCGCGCATCGGCGATCTCGGGTTCACCCCGAACCGGACGGCGGCGCTCGGCCTCAACGTCGTCCTGCTCGTGAACCTCGCGGGCGCCGCGCTGCTCTCGAGCCGCTTCCTCGCCGGTCGCAGCACGCTCCACCGGCTCGAGCGATGGCAGACGACCTACCTCCCCGTCTTCGCCCTCTGGGCTGCGACGGTCGTGGTCGTCCTCCCGCCGCTGTTCGGTTTCTCCTGATCGCGCGCCGGCGTACGTCAGGCGAGCTCGGATTGCAGCGTCGCGGCGACCGGCCGGCGGGCGCCGAGCAGCGCGGGCACGGCGGTGAGGCCGGCGACCACGAGCACCGTGACCGGGACGACGGCGATCAGCTGCCAGGCCGGTGGGAGCGTGACGGAGTCGCCGACGGCGGCGATCAGCGCGATCCCGCCGGGGATCCCGAACAGCGCACCCACGAGCGCGGGGAGGAGCTGTGCCGAGGAGAGCCCTGCGCTTACCTGATTCGGTGTAGCGCCGAGCGCGCGCGCCACCGCGGACGCATGCCTCGCGTCGAGCGCCGTGGCCCAGGTGACGACGATCGCGTTGACCGCCGCGAGGGCGACGAGCGTGATCGTGATGATCAGGAGCACCTGGTTCAGCCGCTCCGTCCGGGCAGGGTCGGACGCGGAGGCCCCGCTCTCGCCGAGGTCGGCGTGAGCTGCGAGCGCCGCGACGATCCCGCTGACCGTGATCGCGATGCTGAGCGTGGCGAGCACGGCGCGGCGCGGGCGTCGGGCGGCGAGACGCAGCCCCAGGAGGAGCGGCACGGGGAGTCGCCTGGATGCCCTGATCAGCCAGCCCGTGCGTCTCGGTGCGCGGGCGGAGTCGGCGAGGGCGAGGACGGTGCTCGTGCGCGCGGCACGGACGGCGGGCACGAAGGTGGCGGCGCACGCCACGCCGAGCGCGACGGCGGTCACGAGTCCGACAGTCGACAGCTCGAGCGACGGGGCACCCGTACGACCGAGCAGGCCGGCGCTCGAGTCGATCAGCAGCGGCGCAGCCGACGTGCCGAGCATCAGCCCCGCCGCCGCCGCCACGAGGGCGACGACGAGATATTCCGCGAGGAGAACGGCGGCGACGAGGCTCGGCGCCGCTCCGACGGCCTTGAGGAGCCCGACCCGTCGGATCTGGTCGGCCATGCGGCCTCCGACGAGGACGGCCACGCTCGCAACGGCGAGCAGGACGAGCAGCCAGCCGCCCGTCAGCAGCGCTTTCCGCTGGTTCCTGACGAGATTGGCGCTCGCAGCCTGGATGTCCTGCCACGCGAGCAGGATCGGCGGCTCCGGCTCGGACCGGCGCGTGCCGGGCGGGGCGCTCCCACGACGCGGGTTGTGCGCTCCGGCGAACGCCGGCGCCGCAGCGGGGTCGGCCAGCTTCAGATTCAGGACGTAGGACGTGAACCGCGCTCGTGCTGCCACGCTGCGGGCGTCCCCCCGGCTGAGCCAGACGAGCCCGGCCACTCCAGGGCAGAAGCTGAGGCATGTGAGCTCCGGGTACGGCGCGCTCGCGGCCGTGACCGCGATCCCGACGACCCGGAACGGGTGGCCGCCGAGGACGATCTCGTCACCCGCGCCCACGCCGAGCGCGTCGGCGAACGCCGCCTCCACGACAGCATCACCGTCACGGACCCAGGTGCCCTGCGTCAGCCTCGGCTGATCGACGGCCGCGCGCCCCGCGTCGCGGCCTTGCACCTGCACCGTCGCCCGCCGGCCGTTCACCGTGAGTCGGGTCCACGTGACGAGGTACGGGCCGCTCGACGCGGTGACGCCGGGAGCGTCTGCGAGCGCGCGGAGGCCGGCGAGGTCGGCGTGGCCTCCGCCGACGGGCGGTGGGACGACCGCCGCGATCACGTCCGGCCCGGCCGTCGCCTCGCGAGTGCTCTGGTACGGCTTGTCGACCACCCCGTGCACGACGAGCCCGAGGGTGAGCGTCGCGGTCGCCGCCGTGATCGCGAGGAGCAGCAGCGCGGCTTCGCCGGGACGCCTGCGGAGATCTCGCGCGGCGAGGCGGCCGACGAGCAGGACGCGTCCCATCGACGTCAGCTCTCCAGCCCGGCGAGCTCGCCGAGCCGCCTCGTCGTTCCGTGGGACAGCCTGGTCTCCTCGACGAAGGCGCCGTCGCGCATCGTGATCAGCCGGTCGGCGGTGGCGGCGATGCGGGCGTCGTGCGTGACGACCACCAGCGTCTGCCCGTCCGCGCGCAGGCTGTCGAGGAGCCGGAGCACGTCCAGCGTCGCGGCGCTGTCGAGGTTGCCGGTCGGCTCGTCGGCGAGCAGGACGAGCGGCTCGTTGCCGAGCGCGCGGGCGATTGCGACCCGCTGACGCTGGCCGCCCGACAGCGCCGACGGCAGGTGGCCTGCCCGGTCCGAGAGGCCGACCTGCTCGAGCAACTCGGTCGCACGCCGCCGTGCCGAGCGCGCCGACTGCCCGGCGAGGAGAGCGGGCAGCTCGACGTTCTCGACGGCGGTGAGCTCCTCCATGAGGTGGAAGGCCTGGAAGACGAAGCCGATCGTCCCGCGACGCAGCCGGGCCAGCGCCTTCTCGCTCAGCTGGTCGATCCGGCGACCCCCGAGCCAGACCTCCCCGGACGACGGGCGCTCGAGGCCCCCGAGCAGATGCAGCAGGGTCGACTTGCCGCAGCCGCTCGGCCCCATCACTGCGACCGTCTCGCCGGCGGTCACCTCGAGCTCGACCGCGTCGAGGGCGCGCACGAGCCCCGGCCCGCGGCCGTATTCCATCCCAAGGCCGCGCGCCCGCAGGACAGGCCCGGCGCGCAAGGCCGTCTCGCTCGCGTTCATGATCGTCCCTTCGTCTGAGTCCAGAACCGGGCGCACGCCTCGAGCCACCGCAGGTCTGCCTGCAGCCTCAGCACGACGCCCTCGAGCAAGAGGCCGGCGACGGAGTCGCCCGGCTCGGCGAGCGCGGCGCGCTGTGCCGCACCCAGCTCCGCGAGCAGCACGTGACGCTGCGCGTCCACGAGCCGCACCGGATCGGCGAGCCCCGCGGACGCGGCGGCGACGAGCTTCAGGTGGAACTCCGCCGGCGCGGGCTTCGGCCAGCTCGTATCCGCCAGCCACTCCGTGACCCGCGCGCTCCCCTCGGAGGTGAGCTCGTAGACCTTGCGGTCGGGCCGGTCGGCCTGCCCGACGCGCTCGGACGTCACGAGGCCGGCCTTCTCGAGCCGGCCGAGCGTCACATAGACCTGGCCTGCGTTCAGTGCGTCCGCCAGCGGGCCGAGGGCGAGCTGGAGCCGGGCTCGCAGCTGATAGCCGTGCGAGCGCTCCTTGGCCAGGAGCGCGAGGAGGACCTCCTGCACGACCCGCAGCTGGTAGCGCTGCGACGACTCTCGGATCGATACCCCAACGGCTTCTGGCATCAGCACCCCTAACGGTTAGCCAGAATATAACCGTTATCTACAGAGCCGTCAAGCGCCCTCGCCGGGCGGGCCGGCAAGCACCGTCGGGACGTACTCGACCAGCTGGAGCCGGCCGTCGAACGTGCGGCTCTGGATCATCTCCAGGGCAACGTCTGGGTACCCGTCGTAGATCCGGTCGCGACCCGTGCTCCCGGTGATCACGGGGAAGACGACGACGCGGTACCGGTCGACGAGACCGGCCTCGAGGAGCGAGCGGCACAGCGCGAGGCTGCCGATGGTGCGCAGCGACTCGCTGCCCGTGCTCTTCAGCTCTCGGACGGCCTCCACGGCGTCCGTGCCGACGAGCCGCGTGTTCTCCCACTCGAGCGGCTCCGTCAAGGTGCTCGAGAAGACGATCTTCGACAACCCCGACAGGACGTCGGTCCCCGGCTCGCCCTCGGTCACGAACCCGTGCATCAGCCGGTAGGTGTTCGCGCCCATCAGGAGCGTGTAGTCCGCCTCCGGTTGATCTCCCAGCCAGGCGAGGTATTCGGGCCCTTCGAGCCCCCACCAGCCGGGCCAGCCTTCGGCTGCGCCGTATCCGTCGAGCGAGGTGATGAAGTCGATCAGCAGCTCTGTCATGTGTGGCTCCTCCCTTTGGGGTGGTCTGGCGGGAGCGACTGGTGGAACCGAAAGAGGTCGTCGCGGTCGTAACGCGCCTTGACCTCCGTGAGGCGCTCGTAGTTGACGTCGTGGTAGGCACGTTCCCAGTTGGTGAGATCGGGGTCGGGGAAGCTCGGATACACGCCGCCCGATCCGTACGGGTGGACGATCGACCATGAGCGGGCGAGCCAGTCGCGCGCGGCCTCTCGCTCGTGCGCCGTTGTGTCGGCCCCGAGCACGACCGCGTGCTTCAGCAAGAAGCGCTCGTTGCGGTGCGCGAAGGCGCTCGCCGGGGTTGGCGTGCGGTTGTACGCGCCGCCCCAGGGCGTGAAGTCGAGCTCGCACGCGTGACGGGGCCCACGTCCCCCCGCCGCGAAGGAGTCGACCAGGGAGGCGATCGCGTCCGGCGGCAGGGACCGGCGGAAGAACTCCGACCTGGCGAACATCAGGCTCGGCCGAGGCGGTGCGACCGGGGTCGTGTCGTCCGAGCGCTCCACACCCGGCGCGTGCTCTGCGAGGAAGAGCTTGGCGGCGCGGTGCGGCATCTGCTCGATGGTGGTCGAGACGGGGTCAACCTCGAGCCGCTCGACGACGTGACGAAGGATCTCGGTGGTGTCGGCTTTCGTGCCGAGCATCGCGCCGAAGATCGTGACCACGGGCTCGTCGGGCTCGCCGGCCGCGTTGACGAGCAGGCTCGCCGCCAGCTCGTCGGGCGCATCGGGAGCCCAGTCCTGCCACAGCGCGATCGCGGCAGCCGCCTGCGCGTATGGCCAGGCGAGCGAGAAGCAGGTGAGGTCCTCGGCCGGGACGGTCCTGAAGAGAAGGCTGGTGACGATCCCGAACTGACCCCCGCCGGCTCCACGCAGGGCCCAGAAGAGATCTGGCTCGTGCTGCTCGTCGCAGTCGACGATGCGACCGTCCGCCAGCACGACCTGCGCTCCGAGGAGCTGGTCGGAGGTGAGCCCGTACCTGCGACCGAGGATGCCGAGCCCACCGCCGAGCGTCAGCCCGGCGATCCCGACCGACGGGCACGCGCCGGCGGCGATCGTCAGACCGTCGGCGTCGAGGCGGTCGTAGACGTCGCCGAGCAGCGCCCCGGCCTCGACCGTGGCAAGGCCGTCCGACACCGAGACCGAGCGCAGCTCGCTCAGGTCGATCAGGATTCCGCGGGTCGACGAGCGGCCGGCGAAGCAGTGCCCGCCGCTCCGCACGGCGAGCTCGGCTCCGACCCGTCGTGCGAACGTGACCGTCTCGGCCACGTCCGCCGCGGTCCTGCACCGGACGACCACCTCGGGGACGATCTCCTCGAACTGCGCCCAGGCGGGCTTTCGCACGTCCTCGAGACCGGGCGAGCCTTGCGGAACGACCCTCCCGTCGACCGCAGCCTCGAGCGTCGAGATCCCGGGCAGGCTCACGTGCTTCAGTCGCCGGTGGCAGGTCGATACTCCGGCCGCCCGTTTGGCCGGTAGACCTGGATCGTGACGCCCTTCGCGTCGGTCCGCGATTCGATCAGCTCGAGCGCGATGTCCGGGCCGTCCTGCGGGAAGAGCCGCGTCCCCTGGCCGAGGACCACGGGGACAACGAGCAGGGTCATCTCGTCGACGAGGTCGTGCTGGAGCAGCCAGCGGATCAGGGCACCGCTGCCGTGCACCTGCAGCTCACCGCCCGACGCGGCTTTCAGCTCGGCGATCGCCGCCGCGAGATCTCCGGAGAGATGGGTCGTGTTCGCCCATTGCGGGTCGGTGAGCGTGGTCGATGCGAGGTACTTCGGCGTCGCGTTCAAGGCATCGGCGATGGGATGCCCGACCCGTTCGGGCGCACCCCAGTATCCGGCGAAGAGCTCGTAGGTCAGTCGGCCGAACAGGAACGCCTCGGCCTGCCGGTAGGTCTCGCTGATGAACGCCCCCGTCGTCTCGTCGAACACCCCCATGGCCCAGCCGCCGCGCTCGAAGCCGCTCCTGCGGTCTTCCTCCGTCGCGCCGCCGTTTCCCTGCATCACTCCGTCGACGGTGACCTGCGTCATGGTGGTCAACTTCATGCGCTCGCCCCTTCCCGCTTGGTGGTCTTTCCAGTCCTGACCGCACGGACGCGCGGATCTCATCGGTCGATCGTGCCTGGGTGAGAACACTTACGCCGTAGCCGCACGCGGCTCGACTCGTGGGTGCGTGGGCGCGTGCTGCTCATCGGCGATGCTGCGCATGCCACGTCGCCGAACATGGCTCAGGGTGCGGCCATGGCCCTTGAAGACGCCCTCGTGCTGGCCGAATACCTGGAGCGGTCCGACTCGATCCCCGGGTGCCCTCGCGGCGTTCGAGGCCCGTCGTCGTCCGCGCACGGACTGGGTCCGGGCGCAGACGCACCGTCGTGACCGCACCCGGTACCTCGCCGCACCTGTTCGCAACGCGCTCCTGCGCCCCCTCGGGCGGAAGATCTTCCAGGCCAACTACCGGCCGCTGCTCGCCGAGCCGTGACGGCTCACTTCCAGGTGCCGACCGGTCCGTTCTCGAGGTAGAGGCGGAGGCCGTACGGCACGCTCTCCGCATCGTCGGGGTCGATCTCCTCGGGCGTCAGGGCGCGCACGTAGCGATACCAGGCGAGCGCGCGGGCGAGAGTTCCCGTCCTGTACGCGATGTCGGCGGCCATCGCCGGCGCTCCGAACGGCTCGAGGTACGCGTCGCGCAGCCGGAGCAGCGGGGCCGAGCCGGGCTCGAGCCCATGCCTCCAGGCCAGTACGCGCAGCGTGACCGTGAGCGTGTGGAACGGATGCGAGATGCAGCTGTCGCCCCAGTCCAGGAAGCGGTAGCGGCCGTCCTCGACGTACACCTGCCCGTCGTGGAAGTCGTCGTGCTGGAGCGTGGAAGGGACCCCGAAGCTCTCGAGCTCCGTTGTCAACGCCCGCAGCTCCGGGAGCCGTCGCCGCAGCTCGTTCCGCTGCTCCGCTGTCAGCTCGTCGGACTCGTCGAGCCTGAGCGCCCGCTCGTCGTCGAGCAGAGCCTCGACCCTGTCGGGGATCCCCGCCGGTCGCTCGTCGGGCACGCCGAGCGCGAGGAGCTCGTCGGCCTTCGGCGTCAGCGCGATCTGCAGGTCGCCGTAGCGCGGCAGGATCTCCTCCCACCGGCGTGGATCGAAAGGCTCGGCGAGCTCACGCAGGCGCGTCCCTGCGTCACGCATCAGCATCCACCCGCGCGCGGCGTCGATGGCCACGAGCTCCGTCACGCGGTCGGCACGAGTCGCGGCCAGGATCTCGGTGAGCCGCGGTTCGAACCCGTGCACGTCCGTTGTTGCCTTGAACCAGAGCACGCCGTCCGTGGTCTCCAGACGCATCACCGTCGACCACCTCTCGAGATGCACCTGCTCGGGCGGCCGCGTCAGCACGGCATGTTCGCGCACCCACGACTCGGCCTCCGCGCGCCACTCGGGGTCGAGCCACCGCATCGGGAGAGATTCTGTCATCCGGCTTCCGAGACTTCGGCGTCCGCCGCTCGCCGACTCTGCTCGGCCACGCGGATTCGCGCGCTACGGTCGCACCGAGAACCGCGAGACCGTGCCGTGGTGCGCGACGAACGAGCATACGAGATTGGAGCTCCGTGGCAATCAGGACGCTGACCGCCGACGACGCCGACGAGCTGACGCGCCTCCTGCTCGTCAACCGAGAGGCGCATGAGCCATACCAGCCCGCTCGGTCCGAGGGCTTCTTCACTCTCGAGACCCAGCGCGAGCGGCTCGCCACCGCCCACCACATGTACGGGATCCTCGACGGCGACGCGCTCGCCGGCATGATCGAGCTCTCGAACATCGCCCGCGGCCCGTTTCGGAGCGCGAGCCTCGGCTACTGGGTCGACGAAGCGCGGCGCGGTCGGGGCCTCGCGACGCGGGCCGTCGCTGCGATCGTCGAGCTTGCCTTCCTCGATCTCGACCTCCACCGCCTGGAGGCGGCGACGCTCGAGGACAACCACGCTTCCCAGCGGGTTCTCGAGAAGAATCGGTTCCACCGCATCGGTCTGGCGCCTCGCTATCTCCGGATCGCAGGAGCGTGGCGTGACCATGTTCTCTTCCAGCGGACCGTCGAGGACTGACCGGGACCCGCCGTAACGGGTGCCGTGCCGCAGCCGGCGCACCGCAGTACCGCTAAGACTTCGTCCGAATGGAGCTCACCCTGCGAGAGGTACGCGACGAGGATCTGCCGGTGCTGTTCGAGCAGTGGGCGGATCCGGTCGCCGCACAGATGGCGGCGTTCACGCCGCCCGACCACATGGAGCGGGACGCATTCGAGCGCCGCTGGTCGAGGCTACGTGCCGACGACACTGTGCTGAACCGGGTGATCGTCGTCGACGACGACGTCGCCGGCTCGATCGGATCGTGGGGCGATGCCGGCGAGCGCGAGGTGACGTACTGGATCGGTCGGTCCTACTGGGGCAAGGGGATCGCGACCGAGGCTCTCGGGGCGTTCCTGGCCGTTGAACGGTCGCGGCCGCTCCGTGCGCATGTCGCGTCCGACAACGTCGGGTCCCGCCGCGTCCTGGAGAAGTGCGGCTTCCGCGTGATCGCAACGGAACGAGGCTTCGCGGAGGCGCGCTCAGCCGAGATCGAGGAGCTCGTCCTGCGGCTCGACGACCCTGCCCCGGGTTGAGGTCGTCAGCGGACGTGGGGTGGCGCAGGGGGTAGCTGTACCGTGACGTGGAGGCCGCCGGCGGCGCGCGGGGTGAGGGTCAGCGTGCCGTCGTGCGCCTGGGTGATGCTCCTGACGATCGCGAGGCCGAGGCCGACGCCGATGCCTCCCTGGTCGCTGTGGATGCGTGTCGTGCCGCGCTGAAACGGCTCGGCGAGCGTGGAGGCCAGCTGCGGGGTGAGCTTCTCGCCGGTGTTCTCGACCGCGAGCGACACGCTCCGCGGCTGGACGCTGGTCCGGACCCACACGGCTCCCTGCGCCGGCAGGTTGTGGACTATCGCGTTGTGCACGAGGTTCGTGCTCAGCTGGAGCAGGAGCGCGTGCGAGCCAATCGTGGGGGTCACGTCGCCCGAGGTCTCGATCGTGAGGCCGCGTTTCTCGGCGAGGGGGAGGAGCGTCTCGGTCGCCTCCTCGGCGATGAGGGACAGGTCGACGTGGTCTCGCCTGAAGGATCTCTGGTCGGCGCGGCTCAGCAGGAGCAGTGCCTCCGTGAGGTCGATCGCTCGGGCGTTGACGGCGCGTAGGCGCTCGACCAGCTCGTCGCCGTCACGGTCGGGATCGTTGCGGGCGACGTCGAGAAGGGTCTGGGTGATCGCGAGCGGGGTGCGCAGCTCGTGGGACGCGTTGGCCGCGAATCGCTGGTGCTCGGCAATGTGTGCCTCGAGCCGCGCGAGCATGGCGTCGAAGCTGTCGGCCAGCTCGCGGAACTCGTCCTGGCGGCCTTCCAGCGCGACCCGGTGCGAGAGTGACCCGGTCGCGGCCATGCGCGTGGCGCCGGTGATGCGGGTCAGGGGAGCGAGCATGCGGCCGGCGAGAAGCCACCCTCCCAGGAGACCGAACGCCAGCAGGAACGCCAGAAGGACGGCCGCCGTCGGAGCGAATGCGCGCCAGAGGGCGGCGTGGCTCTCCACCAGGAAGATCACCCCGGGGTGCACGCCACGCGAGAGGGAGAAGTACCCCACTACGAGCAGCACGGTTCCCGCCAGCATGAGGAACCCTGCGTAGCTGAGGGTGAGCTTGAGACGAACGCTCAAACCGGGGGCTCTCTTCATGACCCGCCCTCGGGCCCGGTCGCTCGTCCAGTGTCGATGCGGTATCCGACGCCCGCCACGGTGGCGACGAGCCACGGCTCGCCGAGGCGTTTCCGGAGGCCGGAGACCGTGATGCGCACGGCGTTCGTGAACGGGTCTGCGTTCTCGTCCCAGGCCCGCGCCAGGAGCTCTTCGGCGCTGACGACACCGCCGTCGGCGGCGACGAGGACTTCCAGCACTGCGAACTGCTTCCGGGTCAGCGCGACGTAGCGGTCGTCGCGGTAGACCTCTCGCCGGAACGGATCGAGGCGGAGGCCTGCGAGCTCTCGTACGGGTGGCCTGTGGTGGGCGCGCCGTCGGTCGAGCGCTCTGAGCCTGAGGACGAGCTCTTGGAGCTCGAATGGTTTCGTGAGGTAGTCGTCGGCGCCGCGCTCGAACCCGGTGGCCTTGTCGTAGAGCCGGTCGGCGGCGGTGAGCATCAGGATCGGCATGCCGCTGCCTGAGGCCACGATGCGTTCGGCGATCTCGTCGCCGGTCGGCCCGGGTATGTCACGGTCGAGGACGGCGATGTCATAGGGGTTGAAGCTCAGCAGCTCCAAAGCAGCGTTGCCGTCATGTGCGATGTCTGCGGCGATCGCCTCCAGGCGCAGGCCATCGCGGATGGCTTCCGCCATGTAGGGCTCGTCCTCGACGATCAGCACGCGCATGCCCCGATGCTAGAGCCGGCGTGTTTCGTCGGCATATCGAGAACCGGATACGTGCCGGCAACACGCCGCTTCCTTGAATGGAGGCGTGGCCGCCCGCACAGGAGCACGAACGACCACCCGCCGGGCTCGGGTCCGCAGGATCCGCGTCACGTGTCTGCTGGTCGTCATCGCGGTGATCGCCGCGCTCGGCAGACAGTTGCCGGCGTCCTCGTCCTCGACGGCCGCTCGACCCGTTCACGTCCGTGGCAGCGACCCGCCTCGTGCGCCTGGCAAGGCCCGCGCCGAGCGCCGAGCTGCGCCCGGCGAAGCCGGCGGTGCGGTCCCCCGCGGCACGACAGTCTTCGACGACGGGATTCCGGGTGTCGCCAACCTCGCTCCAGCTCTCCGCGGGGCCCTGCGCCGAGCCGCCACCGATGCCGCGACCGACGGAGTCGAGCTCGTCGTCGACAGTGGCTGGCGTTCCCCGGAGTACCAGGAGCGATTGCTCCGCGAGGCGGTCCGGAAGTACGGCTCGGAGGCGGAAGCTGCCCGCTGGGTGGCCACCCCCACCACGTCTGCTCATGTGTCGGGGGACGCGGTCGACATCGGGCCCTCCGCTGCCGCGGCGTGGCTCTCCGAGCACGGCGCCCGACACGGGCTCTGCCGCGTCTACGCCAACGAGTCGTGGCACTTCGAGCTGCGGCCCGAGGCCGTCGCCCTCGGCTGCCCGCCCATGTACGCCGACCCGACGCACGATCCGAGGATGCAGCAATAACCGCGCGGTCGCGTCCCCTCGGGCGGAGGACGCTCGCGCATGCGAGGCCAGGCGGCTCCCCAGGGCCGGTCGTCCGCATCGACCCGGTTGTCCCCATTGCGGCTCGTCTACCCCGACCGTGGCGGGACCCAAACGATTAGCGTCCCGGGAGAGCCGGACAAGGATCGATGGCCGAAAGGAGCCGCCGTGTCCGCAACCGTTCTCTACATGTCCATGTCGCTCGACGGGTTCGTCGCCGGGCCGAACGAGCGACGTGACAACGGCCTCGGCGACGGCGGGCTTCGGCTCCACGAGTGGTTGATGCCCGGCGGCGACGTCGACGTGGAGGCCCTCCGCCGGTCGGGCGGTGTGAACGGCCAGATCGTCGAGGAGTTCCTGGCCACCGGCGCGACCGTTGCCGGGCGGGGGACCTTCGAGCCGGCAGATGGCTGGGGCGGCGACCACCACGACGGTGTGCCGATCTTCATCCTCAGCCGACACGAGCCGCCCGCCGAGTTCGCGAACATGCCGCTCGTCACCTACGTGAACGACGTCACGACCGCGATGACTCGAGCCAAGGAGGCCGCGGGTGAGAGGAACGTGCTCGTCCACGGCGCCGGAACCGCGCAGCTCGCTCTTGCCGCCGGCGTCCTCGACGAGCTCGAGCTGCACGTCATCCCGGTGCTGTTCGGTCAGGGGCGCCGTCTGTTCGAGGGCCTCGCGCCCGAGCAGATCGAGCTGGAGCGCACCCGAGTCCTCGAGGGGGAGGGCGGCGTCACCCACATGCACTACCGCGTCGGGCGCTGACGAACGACCGGGGGCGAGCGGGGCTCGGCCACCTCGGCGCCGACGTCACGGCGTGCATCTGTCGCTTTTCTGGCGTGTCTTCGCGGTCGACGCGCGGTCAGGCGTGAGGTCGTCGACGCGTGGCGTCGCTCTCCGCGCGGCGACGCTGCCGGTTCGACCCACGCCTCCGGCGCCGCGCCACGGTGCCGGCGATAGAGTCGCGACCATGGTCGACCGTGTGGTCGTCCGGGACAACCCGTCCGAGCTGCGATATGAGCTCCTCGTCGACGGCGAGAGTGCCGGGCTCATCGCCTACCGGCGCCGGCCCGGTGCTGTCGCGTTGATCCACACCGACATGGAGCCGCGGTTCGAGGGCCAGGGCCTCGGCAGACAGCTCGTCGAAGGCGCGCTCGCCGACATACGCGAGCGTGGTCTGCGCCTCGTGCCAATCTGCCCGTTCGTCCGGTCCTACCTCGATCACCATCCGGAGTTCAGCGACCTCGTCATCCCCGACTGGGAGGTGCCGGACTGATCCCGGGCCGGCCCGCCGAAGCCAACGCCGTCGAAGAAGCGTCCTCCTGACCCGATGACGCGAAGGCAACGCCTGACGTTGATCGCGGCCATCCTCGGCTCGGGCGTGGCCACGCTCGACGGGACGATCGTGAACGTCGCGCTCCCCGCGATCGAGCAGGACCTCGGCGGCGGGCTCACCGCTCAGCAGTGGGTCGTGAACGCGTACCTGCTGGCCCTTGGCTCGCTGATCCTGATCGGAGGCTCGCTGGGAGACATCTACGGCGAGCGCCTCGTGTTCACCGTCGGAGTGGTCGCGTTCGGCGTGTTCTCCTTGGCGTGCGCTCTCGCCCCCACGATCGGCGTGCTGATCGCCGCGCGGGCGCTGCAGGGTGTTGCCGCAGCGTTGTTGACGCCGAGCTCGCTGGCGATCATCATCGGCGCGTTCTCGGCCCGAGAACGCGGTCCCGCCATCGGCACCTGGACCGCGTGGGGCGGAATCGCGGCGGTCATCGGCCCGCTGGCGGGCGGCGTGATCGTCGACCAGGTCTCGTGGCGCTGGGTGTTCGCGCTCAACGTCCCCCTGGTCGCGGGAACGGTCGTGCTCGTGCTCGCGGCCGTGCCGCGAACGCCGAGGGTGGCCGGGCGGCGCGTCGACGTGATCGGTGCGGCCCTCTGTGCGACCGGGCTGGGCGGGATCGTCTTCGCGCTCATCGAGCAGCCGCGGCTCGGCTGGACGAGCCTCGCGATCCTCGTGCCGCTCGTCGGGGGCGCTCTCGCGCTCGTCGCGTTTGTCGTCTACGAGCGCCGGGCAGCGCAGCCCATGCTCACGCTCGACCTGTTCGAGCGTCGCAACTTCTCGGTCGGCAACGTCGAGACGCTCGCGATGTACGCCGGGCTCGCGATCCTGTTCTTCTATCTCGTGATCTTCCTGCAGCAGGTGGCCGGCTACAGCGCTCTCGAGGCCGGGGTTGCGACGCTACCGACGACGCTGATCATGTTCGCCCTCTCGAGCCGCTTCGGCGCCCTCGCAGACCGGTACGGCCCGCGCCTGTTCATGGGCGCCGGGCCGCTGATCGCCGCGGCCGGCATCTTCCTCCTGCTGCGCACGGGCCTCCACACGTCCTACGTCACGGACGTCCTTCCGGCGATCCTCGTGTTCTCGCTCGGCCTGACGATGACGGTGGCGCCCCTCACCGCGGCGGTGCTCGCCGACGCGGACGAGTCGGATGCGGGCATCGCCTCGGCCGTCAACAACGCCGTCGCGCGGGTCGCGGGGCTCGTCGGAGTCCCGATCGCCGGGGTCGTCGCCGCGAGCACGCTCGTCGGCGACACGTTCGTCGCCGACGACGCCTCTGTCGACGCCTTCCACCGCGTGGTCGTCATCTGCGCCGCGCTCGTGGCGACGGGCGGCGTCGTCGGCGCGGTCGGCATCGTGAACCCGCGCCGGGTCGTCGAGGCGAAGAGGTGCGCAGGCGGCCAGCTCGTCGGGGTGCCGGAGCCGGCCGTCGACACGGGGGCGGCCCTGGCTACCGCAGGTCGACGAATCGCGCACGACCCGCCCCGCCGGGCGGGCGCATGACGCTGCAAGGTGACTCCGCTCCGGAAGGCTTTCGAGCCCAAGAGCTCGAGGCGGCGATGAACGTGGGCATCACCAGCATCTCGCCCGTCCAGTGAGACCAGGTTGTCAGGACCCGTGGCGTGGCGTCGACCGCGACGTACGCGAACGCGCAGGAATCTGCGAGGCCAGCAGCCGCTGCGCAACCTCCGTCTCCAGTTCCACGACACCGGGATCCCGAGCCCCGTGCAAGCAGGCGGACTTGAACCAGCCCGGGCTGCCGTGGTAAGAGCCGACGCAATCGGAGCTCACCCCGACCGCGGCCGCTCCAACCGACCGTCGCGTTCGCCCCCGGACTTTCCCGCCGCCGGTTCAGTAAGCGACGGGCTCGTGCCTGCTGACCCGTGAACAGGAACCTGCGTCTGACGACTCTTTCCTGTACCGCGGCGATCGCGTGCGTCATGACGACCCCGGGCGTGACAGCTGTCGAGGTCGCGGGTTGCAGGCTCCGCAGCGTTGGCAAGGTGTCCTATGTCGCCGAGAACGAGGCCATTCTTCGGCGCATCCCTCACTTCCCGAGCGCGAGGCTCTCCCGCAGTTACTCGATCGGCGAGACCGCCTCCGATACCTGTTTGCCCCTTGCGAACGGAAAGCCCTACGGGAGCTACACAACCACCCACGTCTACACGACGTTCACGCCGCGCCGCCGCGGTGCAGTTGTCCGCTACTACCGCAAGCTCCTTCTTGCACAGGGATGGCAGTGGGTGGCCCGCGCGGGCTCTTACGGACCACCGCTCGACAGCGCGTTCCGTCGCCGCGCCGCGAGCCTCTACATCTCGGAGCTCAACCAGGCGCGCGGTACCTGGATCGTCGCTGTGGATCATGCCGCCTACACCCGCCTCCGCAAGTAGCGCGATCGAGGCTCTGCCCCGCGGGCTACCGCAATATCCGAAGATCCGCGGACACACGGAGGCTCAAGCGCATCAAGGAAGAAGCGCCGCGGTCCCTCCCAACACGCGTCAGTGTCCTGGACAACCTGGTTGATCTTCTCCCTGTCCTCGGCCTGCAACATGGGAAAGATCAGCCGGACGCAGAGGGTAGATCAGGCTAAGTCGCTTGCTTTCGGCCTTCGTTCCTTCGGGCAACCTGCCGCTCCCTAAGGCCCTAAAGCGAGGGGCCGCTTCCCCAACTCAGCGACCCCTCGTCCCCCCTTTTTCCCCAGCACGTACTGCCTCTACGGTGAGGACCCGAAACCGTCCAGCCGCGATCCCTTACAGAGTCCAAACTGACCGTCCGCATTTTGCGGATAATTCGGCGGAATCCCGATCCAAGAGGTCGGTCCGACCAGCGGGACGGCGGCGGGCGATCCAGTTCGGGCCAGGGTCCAAGGGGAGCGCCAAGCCCTCGAGGCGGGCAGCGTCGGGAGCAGCGAGGCTCCTTTCTTGCGGCCTGGCGCTCATTTCTCGAGGGAAAGGTCGCCTCCGGACTAGGCGTGCGCCTGCGCGGCGCTCTGACCCGTCGAGAAGCAGCCTTGCACCTCGTCCGCGACGGTCTGGACGATCTCCTCCTGTGCGGAGGCGTCCAGGCTGTCGAAGATCGTGAGCGGGCCGGTGTCGAGCAAACGCAGCTCGAAGCAGTTGCGCTCACGCTCCGGCAGCTTCGCGAGCGCACCGTTCACGGTTTCGAGGCCGCGAGGGTCGTAGTGGTCGTCCTCGCGCGGCTGGCCGTAGAGGAAGACGATGCGGGCTCTGTCGAGGTGCGAGAGCGACTCGAGCACGCTCGACGAGGGACCTCGTCGCAGGAGGCGCTTCGCGACCGGCATCAACACGGTGTCGGCAAGCGGGAGCGAGCGCACCGCCTCGACGAGCCGGCGCTTGCCCAGTACCCGCCGCGCGAGCGCGGGCGAACCCGGGTCGAGGATCGGGGGAGCGATGCAGACGGTTCCGATGCAGGCCGGGTCGCTCGCGAGCTGGAGCGCCACTCGGCTCCCGAAGCACGTGCCCACGCTGACGAACCGGTCCACGCCAAGTGCCTCGCGGACTTTCGTGACCGCCGCGCGCGAAGACGCGGTCTCGCGGGCGACGTCGGCCGCCGTCCAGGAGGAGACGACACCGGGACTGTCGCCAACGCCCGCATAGTCGAGCCGGAGCGTCGCCAGGCCGTCGGCCCCGAGCGGCTCGGCGAGCAGCGCCGCCAGCGTCCCGCCGATCACGACATGCCTTCCCGTTCCCGCAAGCACGATCACGAGGCCCTCAGGGGGTTCCTCGGGCATGGAGACGACGGCTGCAACCGTGTCGTCTCCGGAGTCGATGAAGATCGGAGCCGTTCTCACGCGTGATCCTCCGCGACCCATTCTGCCGTTCGAACGGTGAGCCGCCGGTCGAGGTCGATTCTGGTGTCGTTGCGGACGGGGCCTACGTTCTCGTAGTGGTACTCACCGAGGGGGACCGGCAGCGGGTCCTCGATCACCTCCGTCCCAACCGACGCGCCGTCAGTGATACGCGCATCGAGGTCCATCTCGGCAGCGCAGAGGCGTGCGCCGGGCCGAGCCGGTTTCGAGAACTCCTCCGTGACGTCCTCTCCTGGGTGCGTATAGCTGCGGGGCGCGTCGAGCCGCTGCGGCCGGGTGTGTGCGGTGTCGTTCATCTCGTCCCCCTGTCACGACGCTATAGGGTGAATAGGACGCCCGGTCCAGCGCCGACCCCCACTCCTCGTCTGATGGATTTCGCACCAACCGAAGAGCAGCGCCTGCTTCGGGCGACCATCGTCGAGTTTGCCCAGGCCGAGCTGAACGACGACGTTCTCCGACGCGACGGCACGGCAAGCTTCTCCCGCGCCGCGTGGGATGCCTGTGCAAGGCTCGGCCTCCTCGGCCTTCCTGTGCCGAAGGAGTACGGGGGCGGAGGTGCAGGCGCCCTCACGACGATCGTCGCGCTCGAAGCGCTCGGCTACGGCTGCACTGACAACGGTCTGATCTTCTCGCTGAACGCGCAGATGTGGGCGTGCCAGACCCCGATCCTGCGCTACGGCTCGGAGGCGCAGAAGCGCACGTACCTTCCCGGCCTCTGCGACGGCTCGTTGATCGCCGCCCACGGGATGAGCGAGCCGGAGTCGGGCTCGGACGCGTTCGCGCTCGCAACGAGCGCAACGAGATCGGCGGACGGCTTCGTGCTCGACGGGTCGAAGACGTTCGTGACGAACGCACCAGAGAGCGACGTGTTCGTGGTGTTCGCGACGATCGACCGCGCGCTCGGGTTCGCCGGCGTGACCGCCTTCCTCCTCGACCGGGCGACCCCAGGTTTGAGCGTGGGAATACCGATCTCCAAGATGGGTCTCAAGACTTCGCCGATGAGCGAGCTTTCGCTGGAGCGATGCGCCGTACCGGAGTCGGCCGTCCTCGGCCGAGTCGGGGGTGGGATGGCCGTGTTCAACACATCGATGCTCTGGGAGCGGAGCTGCATCCTGGCGAGCACCGTCGGGACCTTGGAGCGCCAACTGGAGCGGTCGCTCGCGTACGCGAAGGAACGGCGACAGTTCGGGCGAGCGATCGGCGAGTTTCAGGCGGTGTCGCACAAGCTCGTCGACATGCAGCTCCGGCTCGAGACCGCCCGACTGCTCGCGTACAAGGTCGGTTGGCTGCTCGACCAGGGCAAGACGCCGACGCTCGAATCGGCGCTCGTGAAGCTCTACCTGAGCGACTGCCACCTGCGTTCGAGCCTCGATGCCCTCCGGATCCACGGCGGCTATGGGTACATGACCGAGTTCGAGCTGGAGCGCGACGTGCGCGACGCCGTCGGAAGCACGCTCTACTCGGGCACGACAGAGATCCAGTACGAGCTCGCTGCGCGCTGCCTCGGGCTGTAATGGAGGCCCTCCTCCATGACCTTCTGCTGGACGCGGCGAGACGACATCCCGCGCACGCGGGCGTTGTCGACGGGGGGCGGACGGTGCGCTACGACGAGCTCGACGCGTCGGCGAACCGCTTTGCCCACGTCCTTCGCGACGAGTGTGGCGTCGCGAGGGGCGATCGGGTCGGGCTCTATCTGGACAAGTCGGCCCATGCGGTTGCGGCCATCTACGGCGTCCTGAAGGCCGGCGCCGCGTACGTCCCGCTTGACCCCGGGGCGCCCGAGGCACGCGTGACGGAGATCGCACGGGACGCGGACATCGAGGTCCTGATCTCGAGCAGTGAGAAGACCGCCTCGTGGGGGAGACTGGTCGAGGGCGCCTCGATCGGGACGATCGTGTGCCCGGATGCGGACGCCGTGTCGGACGCTCCGGCAGGCGCGACGGTCATGTCTCGGCAGGTGCTGACTAGCGCGCCGGCCGACGCCCTGGAGAGTGTCTCGCGGTCGAGTTCGGACCTCGCGTACGTGCTCTACACGTCCGGATCCACTGGGGTTCCGAAGGGCGTGATGCTGTCTCACCGGAACGCGCTCGCCTTTGTGGAGTGGGCGGTGCGCGAGTTCGCGGTGAGCGACGCAGATCGGCTCTCGAGCCACGCGCCGCTGCACTTCGACCTGTCCATCTTCGATCTCTTCGCCGCGTCCAAGGCAGGAGCGGCCGTCGTTCTCGTCCCGGAGCAACTGGCGCTCTTCCCGCCGTCGCTCGCCCGATGGATACGAGACCAGAGCGTCACCGTCTGGTACTCGGTTCCGTCGGTCCTCACGCTTCTCGCGCGTCGCGGAAACCTGCGCCGGAACCGGCCCTCGGCGCTGCGGACGATCCTCTTCGCGGGCGAAGTGTTCCCGCCCAAGCACCTCGACCACCTCATGCGTCTACTGCCGGACGTTCGGTTCGCGAACCTCTTCGGCCCGACCGAGACGAACGTGTGCACCTGGTACGACGTTCCACGGTGGGACGGCAAGCCTCCCGACTCCGTCCCGATCGGCAAGGACATCGACGGGGTCTCCACTGCCGCGGTCGGGCCGAACGGAAAGCCCGTGCCCGACGGCGAGGTGGGCGAGCTGGCGGTCACGGGTCCCACCGTCATGCAGGGGTACTGGGGGGATCCCGGACGCACCGCGACCGTGCTCGAGCATGGTGACGGCGGATGGGCCACCTACCGCACCGGCGACCTCGTCCGGCGCGACGGCGAGGGCAACTGGAACTTCCTCGGTCGGCGCGACACGCAGATCAAGAGCCGTGGCTACCGCATCGAGTTGGGCGACATCGAGTCGGCGCTCCATCAGCATCCCGCGGTGATCGACTGCGTCGCCGTGCCCGTTCCCGACGACCTCGTCTCCAACCGCATCAAGGCGTTCGTCGTGCTTCGCAACCTCGTGGAGCAGGAGTCACTCTCGCGATTCTGCGCCAGGCGACTTCCGCAGTACATGATCCCCGAGGATTTCATTGTGTTCGACCGGCTCCCGCGGACGTCGACGGGTAAGGTCAACCGGCGTGCCCTCTCCGAGATCGCTCGGAACGGCGACCTCTGACCCGCGAACTACGGTAGTCGGTCTAGTTCGTCCGCCATCGCCTCGGGGGAATGGTATGGGCCCGCCGACGCCGCCCTGGTGTCACGTTCCCTCGAAATAGGGATACAGAGTCCGCCGCAGCTAGATCATCGCCCCGTCCGAGTGGTTGGTTTGACCCTAGACGACAGGTGGTCACTGTGCAGCATCGGCATGAACTGACGCCGCATCACGGACCGCGGCTGACGGGCACTGCTGACCTCGCCGTTCTCGCGTTTGCGGTCGTTCTGACGCTCGGAAGCGCTGTCTTGATGCTTGCCGACGCGATGAGCGCCGCGATCGCGATCCCCGTGATGACCGTAGGGATTGCGCTCGTCGCAATCGAGCAGCTCGATAGCCGCCGCGCCTAGATCCGCCGACGAGTCCAAGACCCGCGCGGTGTGTTCGTGATCTTCGCGCGCACGCAGGGTGCCGATCCAGCGGGTCTCGATTCGGGATCGTTCCCTGCGTCGCTTCCGACTTCGCGGTCGAGCGGACGCGCACGATGCGTGCTACGACCCGTAGTTTTTCCGGCCCGAGATTCGGGCCTTCCACCGAAGCATTCGGCGCCTGTACGGCGCACCTTGAAGGCGCACGATCGACGCCACAGAGGGACTGGAGGTCGCCATGCACGGCACGGTGGTCTGGGCCAGGGGTGGTTCTGCCCCCGGCGAGGCGGCGCTCCTGGAGGCACTGGGGCTCACCGTCCCCGGCGGCCGCATTTTCGCCGTCCACGGTGACGGTCGCGTGAACGGCCGACGGTCAGCGGGCGTTGCGCACAGGCACGGCCACGACCCAAAAAGGAGGACGCCGTGAACGCCGAGAAGGTGAACGTATTGATCGCCGGCGGAGGTGTAGCTGCGCTTGAAGCTGCGCTCGCCCTGCAATCGTTCGACGACGATCGTCTGGATGTCCAGCTTCTCGCACCCGAGCCTCGCTTCTGGTACCGGCCCGCGGCCGTGGCCGAGCCGTTCGCACTCGGCCGCGTGAGCAGCTTCGAGATCTCGACCCTCGCAGCGCAAGCAGGGGCCATCAGTACCCCCGGCCGTCTCGTGTCCGTGGACTCCGCGCGCCGCATCGCCTACGCGAAGCCGGGCGGCGCCATGGAGTATTCGATGCTCCTGATCGCGTGTGGCGCCGTTCCCGTGCAGGCTGTCAACGGTGCGCTGACGTTCCGCGGGCCGGCGGATACGGGGCTGATCGTGAAGCTACTCGGCGAGATCGGTGACGGCATTGTCCGCCGCATCGCCTTTGTCGTACCGTTCGGTGCCGCCTGGAGCCTTCCCGCCTACGAGCTCGCGCTGATGACTGCCGGGTGGGCGTCGGATCGCGGCATGGATCTGGACGTCCTCCTCGTCACTCCCGAGGACGAGCCGCTGCAGCTCTTCGGCAAGGCGGCCAGTGGCGCGGCGCGCATGCTGCTCGAGGCGCGAGGAGTCGGCGTCCACACCGGGTCGTACGCCGCAGAAGCCCGCGACGGCGAGCTTCTTCTCGTCGACGGAGCCGTTCTGGCCGCCGACCGCGTCGTGGCGCTGCCGCGTCTGCAAGGCACGCGAATCGGCGGTATCTCCCAGACCTTCGACGGCTTCATCCCGGTCGATTCCCACAGTCGCGTCGTGGGTCTGTCGGACGTCTACGCAGCCGGTGACGTCACGTCGTTTGCGGTCAAGCAAGGAGGAATCGCCGCGCAGCAGGCGGATGCAGCCGCGGAGGCGATCGCCGCCGCCGCAGGCATCGGAGTCGAGCCGCGGCCGTTCCGTCCGGTGCTGCGAGGCGTGCTGCTGACGGGCGACGGGCCGCGTTATCTCCGCGGCGACCTTGCCGAGAATGATGAGCGGTCCGAGGTGAGCGAGGAGCCGCTCTGGTGGCCCCCCGCGAAGATCGTCGGTCGTTATCTCGCGCCCTTCCTCTCCCGGCTTTCGGGGGCGCCGGTGGAGACGGAGCGGTCACCCGAGAACGGGCTGCCGGTCGATGTCGCGCTGGACTCCGACAGCGTCCCGGAGCGGCGCGATCGGCTGGTGCGCCGATTCCTGGAGGAGGGTCATCCCGAGCCCGGCACGCCGACGGTCGGGGACGTCATGGAGCGCGAGCCTCTGCTGGTGGCTCCCGAGGACACGCTGGGCGAGATCGCCGAGCGCATGTCGGAGCTCGACAGAGGGTCGGCGCTCGTCGTCGAGTTCGGTCGGCTGATCGGCATCCTTACGTCGCGCGACATGCTTCGGGCGCTCGCTGGCCGAGTGCACTCGAGCGAAGCGCGCGCTCGGCAGTGGATGACCGCCGACCCGATCTCGGTCAACGCGGACGACACGCTCGAGGCGGCAAAGGTCATGATGGCCGCGCACCGCATCCACCACCTCCCCGTCGTCGAGGATGAGCGGGCGGTCGGAATGGTCGGCCTGCGTGACGTCGTCCAGAGGGAGTTCATCCCAATGGCGATCGGGCTGGGCCTCTGAACGTGCTGGAGTGAGACACTCCAGTCCGGAGTCAGCCATGAGCTCCTCGGTCGGCTTCGAGCTCGATCCAGACATAGCGCGCCTCTTGCAGCCGCGAGATCGCTACTCGCCGGCCAGGAGCTCGGTGATGAGGGCCCCATACTCGAGGAGATGCCGGTCGCCGAGGAAGTGGCGCTCGACGTGACTTCGCGCGTTGCGGCCCAGGCGCTCTGCCTCGAGCGGATCGTGGAGCAGGCGCTCGATCGCGGCACCGAAGCTCTCGAGGTCGCGCGGATCGTGAACTAGGACGCCGGTCTCGCCGTCGACGATCTGGTCGACGATCCCTCCGACCGCACTCGCGACGACGGGTCGACCCTTCCACATCGCTTCTGCCACGGTGAGCCCGAACCCCTCTGCGAGGCTCTTCTGGACGACGATCGATGCATGCCGCTGGAGCGCGTTGATCACGAGCGCGTTCTCGATCGGATCCTCCATCGGGACGGCTGCGAGGTCGATACGCGCGCGAAGGTCCCTGCCGAGCGCCCGCCAGGCGGCCACGGTCTCGTCCCAGAGCTGCTGCCCCTCTGGATCGTCCGACACGCCGCTCACGGAAGGACCGACCAGCGCGAGCCGCACGTCCTCCACGTCGACATACCTGACGAAACCCTCGAGCACGCCGCCCATGTCCTTGATCCGGTCCCAGCGCGAGACCTGGACGACTAGAGGCGTCTTCGGGTCGGCGGGCGCCCCCTCGCGGACGACCTGCGCCGGGCTCCGCACACGGTCGTCGGGCGCGATGCCGTCGGGAGCGACCAGTCCGGCCGCCGTAATCAGGGCGAGCACCTCATACATGGTCAGGTCGCGGTTCTTGGGTGCGAATGGATCGATCGAGGGAGGGATCACGTGCAGCGAGCCGCGGTCGATCCAGCTCGGAGCGAACACGGTGCGCGAGAAGACGTGCGCGTGCGCGACCTCGACGTACGGCCTGACGAACTCCCAGGCGCGGTCGGTCCACTCGTTCGACCCGTCATAGCCGACGTGGCACCGCCAGACCACCCGGGCACCGAGCTCGACGAGCGGCGCGACGAGGCCGGCCGGCTGCGGGTCATGGACGAGCACGACGTCGCCGCTCCGCACGGTGCGGCGCAACTCTTCGAGGTTCTCCGCTGTGATCCGGTCGAAGTGCGCACGCTGCGCGGCCCCGAGCTCACCGCCGTCGCCCGGTGACCCGTACAGACCGTTGTGGAGTCGCTTCGTGATCGTGAAGAACTCGGCGTCGCCGGAGATCACGACCCAGTCGACCTCGATCCCGAGCCCGCGCGAGTACCCGAGCAGCGTTCCGAGCATCTCGGCGACCCCGCCACCCCTCGCGGTCGAGTTGACGTTGACGACGTGCCGGCCGCCAATCACCTGCCGGAGCTCGGAGGCGGCCAGAAGGAGCGCCGCGAGGCGCGGCTCCCCGATGATCGGGGAGAGGCGGCGCGGGTCGAGCGAAACGACGTCGACTTTGCCGTTCTCCGACATGCGCCCAAGTCTGACGGAACCCCGGCGGCGAACCGTTCCGCGGGTCGCCTCCACCGCTCATGAGGCTGGCCGGGCGAGTGCACGCGCGCTACGCGGCGGGCGGGCGCTTGGGACTGAAGGGCGGCGCGTGCTGCCGGCCGAGGTCGAGGGCAATTGCGAGCAGCAACGTCCCGGCCCACCAGTTCACCGGGTCGAACGTGAGGGGCGCATCGTCGCCGACGACGTTCGCGATCAGCCAGACGACGAACCAGACGAGTGTCATCTCGGCGCCTCTCTGCGAATCGTGGCGTCGGCGCCGGGATAGAAGATCGATTCGTGCTCCTCGTCCCAGCGGACGCGGTAGTGCTCGTGACCCGGCGTGCCGAGCACCTCGAGGATGAGACCGGATCGCTCCTGGTCTCCCACCGTGTGCCGATGGACTACGACCCAGTCGCCGGGTCGGGCCCGGGACACTTGTGCGGATCGTTTCGTGCTCGGCTCGGTGGTCATCGACCGAATCTTCGCGTCGGAGATGCAACGAGCCATCGTGGTCGCACCTGACCGTCCCTCGGGGATTTCGCGGATCACCCAGGCCGAGCCGTAGTTCCCCGCATAGATCGAGCGGGCTGCCGCGGAGGCGGGAGTCGGTATACGGAGCGATCCTTGGACTCCGCAGACGCAGACAACGAGGGCCAGATGGACGCGACGACGACACGCTCGAGCACCGGCGCAGCAGGACCGACATCGGCGCGGGTGCGGGTCTCCCACGCCATGACCAACGGCGTCATCACCTGCCGTCGTGACGAATCGCTGGCCGAGGTGGCGAAGCTGATGGCCCGTCGCCGCGTCCACTGCGTCGTCGTCACGGACGCACCAGATGCGGCCGGCGCTCTGTGGGGAATCGTCTCCGACCTCGACCTCGCTGCTGCCGCGAGTGTCCGCGATCTCGCCGACCAGAGGGCCGGAGCCACGGCCGCGACCGAGGTGCTGACGGTCGGGCCGGACGAGACCGTGCAGCGCGCCGCCCAGCTGATGACCGAGCACGGGACGGCGCACCTGGTGGTCGTGGATGCCGCCCGACGGCCGATCGGGGTCGTTTCGACGCTCGACGTAGCCGCGATCCTCGGCGAGCGCTGACCGCTAGGCGCTGACCGGGTATCGCGCTCCGGCCGACTACGGACCGATCGGCTCGGGTGAGCCGCCGCCAAGAACGGTCGCCGCTCCGCCCCGCGTCGTGCGGCACCTTCGGCGACGCCAGCGCCACATCTCGTCCGCACCCCAGACCACGAAGGGGAAGGGCAGGAGGAACAGGAGCTCGGCCGGCCCCAGCGGGGCCGTGTGGAAGATCGGACGCAGCGCCGGAAGGTAGATGACGGCCGCGGCGAACACGAGCTCGAACGCGATTCCCCAGAGGAGGAGCCGGTTCGAGAAAAGCCCGATCGAGCGAAGCGAGGCGTGCTCGGTGCGGGCCGCGACAGCCGTTCCTATCTGGCACGCGACGATCCCGGCGAACGTCATCGTGGTCGCGGCGACGTAGGCGTCGTGCAAGGGGTCACCGGCGGCCACCGGATCGCCCGAGCCCCAACCCGCTCGCAGGAGGACGAAGAAGAAGCCGCTCATCACCAGGAGGGCTTCGATTCCGCCGACGAAGAGCCACGCCCGCACGAGCATCGCACGTCGGATCACACTCTCGGTGCGCGGTCGCGGCCGGCGCTCCATGATGCCCGCCTCTGCGGACTCTCGTCCGAGTGCGAGTGCAGGGACGATCTCCGTGCCGAGGTCGATCGCCAGGATCTGCATGACGGTCAGAGGCAGGGGCACGGCGCCGCCCGAGAGCGCGAACACCAGAAACGGGACGAGCTCGGGGGTCGCGTGGGCGAAGATGTAGAAGATGAACTTCCGAACGTTCTCGAACACGCGCCTGCCCGCCGCGACCGCGGCGACGATCGTCGAGAAGTCGTCGTCCGTGAGCACCATGGTGGAGGCCTCGCGCGCGACGTCGGTGCCCGACTGCCCCATGGCGACGCCGATGTCGGCCGTCCGAAGCGCGGGGGCATCGTTCACGCCGTCGCCTGTCATCGCGACGATGTGACCCTCCGAGCGCAGCGCGTCGGCGATGCGCAGCTTCGCCTCGGGTGAGGTGCGCGCGAAGATGAGCTCCTCGCTCTGGCCCAGCAGCGTGTCGAGCTCGTCCTCGGTCATCTCGTCGAGCTCCGGACCCGTGACGACGAGCCCGCCTTGCCGGGCAACTCCGATTCGCCCGGCGATCTCGAGCGCCGTCTTCCCGTAGTCGCCGGTGACGACGATGATCCGGATCCCCGCCCGGTGACACCGCTCGACGGCCTCGGCCACGCCGGGCCGTGGAGGATCGAAGAGCCCGACGAGGCCGAGGAGACACAGGTCGCGCTCCGCCTTCTCACGGCTCTCGGGCGGAGCGGCTCCGTCCGGGAGCCGTCGACGTGCGACGGCGAGCACGCGAAGCCCGTCTCCCGCCCACCGTTCGAGGACCTCCAGCACGGCGGCTCGAGTTGCGTCGTCCAACGGCGCGTGATCGTCGGGGCCGCCGATGAGCGTCGACCGCCCGAGAATCTCCTCCGGCGCGCCCTTTGCGTGCACCGTGAGGCCGCCGTCCTGCCGCTCGTCCACCGTGGACATCAGCCGCAGCTTCGGGTCGAAGCGAAAGATCCGCCGACGCTGGTGCTCGCGAAGCGCAGACCGGACGTCCACACCGAGAATTCGCGCAGTCTCGAGCAACCCGACCTCGGTGGCCTCGCCTCGGGACTTACCGGCAGCGGACTCGTCGAGCTCGGCGGTGCTGGACGCCGCAATCGCCCTCCCGAGGAGCCCGAGCGCCGGATCCTGTGCGAGGGCGGCGGCTGAATTGTGTGCGCGCTCCAGGTCGATTTCGGCGAGCGGCGTCCAGACGCGGACCGGGCGCATTCGGTTCTCGGTCAACGTGCCGGTCTTGTCCGTGCAGATGACGGTCGTCGAGCCGAGCGTCTCGATCGCGGAAAGCCGCTTGACCAGAGCGCCGCGCCGTGCGAGCGCGCTTACGCCGACCGCGAGTGACAGTGTGATCGTCGGCAGCAGGCCCTCCGGAACGTTCGCTACGATCAGGCCGATCGCGAAGCTGACGGACTCACCCGGAGGCAGGCCGGCGACGATCCATGCGACGGGCAGGAAGGCGAGCCCGGCGACCACGGCGACCATCGCGATCAGCCACGCGACCCGACGCACCTCGAGCTCGAGCGGGCTCTGTTCGACGGTGTCGCGCTGCGCGAGCGCTGCGATGCGGCCGAGCTCGGTTCGCATGCCCGTTGCGAACACGAGCGCGCGCGCCTCGCCCCCGAGACAGGTCGTGCCGCTGAAGACGAGATCACGCGCCTCGATCAAGGGCCCCGTCGTGTCCAGGAGCTCGGCCGAGCGGTATACCGGCTGCGACTCGCCCGTCAGGGTCGAGAGGTCGACCTCGACGGCGCCGTCGAGCAGCCTGGCATCGGCCGAGACTCGGTCGCCCTCGCGAATCACGACGACGTCCCCCGGAACGAGGCTCTCGGCATCGACGTCTTGCTCCGTTCCGTCGCGGAAAGCGGTGGCCGTCACCGGCAGATAGCGTCGCAACGCCTCGACCGCCCGCTCTGCCTGGCTTTCCTGCATGAACGCGAACCCGGCGTTGAGCACGACGACGACGACGATCGCGACCCCGAGAGGAAGCATCCCCGCCACGAACGCGAGAACGGCGGCCGCCCACAAGAGCAAGGCGAGCGGATGCGTCACCTGACGGGCGAGCTGCTTCGGCCATCGAGTCTGCGTCCGCCGTTCGAGGACGTTCGGGCCATATGCGACGAGGCGTCGTGCCGCTTCACGGCTCGACAGCCCTCCGATCCCGGTTCGGAGATCGCGATAGAGCAGTGCGACCGGCTCGCGCGCGTCTGCGTCGGTGGGTGCGGGCGGCGTCGGAGGCGCTCTCGTGGACATGCTTCGATGGTCGTGCGCACCGCGGGCGCGCCACATCGGGGTCACGGCTGACCCGCGCCCCTGGGGAACTACTGACCGACCGACCGACCGACGGCGCGCGCAGCCGGGCTACGGCAGCGTCAGCGCCCGCGTCACATCGAGCGCCGACAGCACGCCGACGATCCGGTCGCGGTCGTCGGCGAGGACGATGATGTGCGACACCCTCTCCTCCGCCATCCGACGGGCGCCCTCCGCGAGCGGCGCGCTCGCCCGCACGGTGTGGACGTCCTGGCGTGCGGCAACGAGCGCCGGGCTTGCGAGAGGCTCACCCTGGATCACCGCCGACAGCAAGTCGAGCGCGGAGATCATCCCGAGGAACCCGATCGAATCCTGGCCTTCGTCACCCCAGATCGCGACCGAGTGCACACCGTGCGTCGCCATCGTCCGGGCCACGTCGTGCAGCGTCGAGCCCGAGTGGCACGTCATGACGCCCGGATGCATCACATCCACGACGCGCTTGCTCTCCAGCGACGGGACCGGCGCCGGTCGCTCCCCCTCGGTCACCCGAATCGGCTCATATGTGTTCATGCCCTTTCACCTCCGGAAGTCCTGAAAGTCCTGAACGCCCTTGCCATTCATGCTCCCCGGTCGGGATCGGACGGCCATCGGACGCTTCCCGGATCGACGTTCGGCCTACTACGGATTCCGCCACCATCCAGTAGATCGGTAGACCGGGAGATCGGAGGAGAGATGTCACGAGAGACCTTCACGCGGGACGAGGCCCGAGCGATCGGCGAGCAGCTCGGGATCGACTGGGCGTCGAGCCAGTTCGACGTCGAGCAGTTCCGCGCGGGCATGGACGTGGAGCTCGAGCACGGAACTCGCGATCCGGCCACGAACGTGACGGGCGACGATCCGCTCGTCACCGGCAAGATCGCGCTCGCCCACCTGCACGAGTTCGCCGACTACTACATCCGGCTCGCGCGAATGGAGGCCGAGGCGGAAGCGAGCTAGCGAACGCCCTCGCCGTGCGGGCAAGTACGGAGCCCGAACCCGCGATCGCTCGGATGTGAGCCGGGGTCGCACGCGCGAACGTGCCTGTATGTTCCAGGTGCGGATTCACGGACGCGGCGGTCAAGGCGTCGTCACCGCGGCGGAGCTCCTCTCCGTCGCTGCTTTCCTGGAAGGGCGCGAGGCCCAGGCGTTCCCGACGTTCGGCTCCGAGCGCACGGGCGCGCCCGTCGTCGCGTTCTGCCGGATGGACGACAAGCCGATCCGCGTGCGCGAGCCGATCGCCGAGCCCGACGCGGTGATCGTGCTGGATCCGACGCTCGTCCACCAGGTCGACCTCTTCAGCGGCCTCGACGAGAGCGGCTACCTCCTCGTCAACACCTCGCGAGCGCTTGCCGAGCTCGGGCTCGACGAATACGTCAAGCGCTTCCAGCCCGGCCGCTGCGCGACGGTGCCGGCAACCGAGATCGCGCGCGAGCGGCTCGGCCGCCCGCTGCCGAACGCGGCGCTCCTCGGGGCGTTCGCGGCTCTGACGCACGAGATCTCGCTCGATTCGGTCGCGGCGGCGATCCGCGAGCGATTCGCAGGCGTGACGGGCGAGCAGAACATCGCCGCAGCGGAGGACGCGCACGCGTTCCTCGTCGGCCCGACGGCGGAGGCGAGCCGTGCGTAGGCAGCTCGAAGGCTCACAGGCGGTCGCACAGGCCGTCGCCCGGTGCCGGCCGCAGGTGGTGTCGGCCTACCCCATCTCCCCGCAGACCCACATCGTCGAGGGGCTCTCCGACCTCGTGCGCACCGGCGAGCTGCACCCATGCGAGTACCTGATGGTCGAGTCGGAGTTCGGCGCGCTGTCGGCAGCGATCGGCGCGTCCGCGGCCGGAGCGAGGACGTACACCGCCACGGCGAGCCAGGGGTTGCTCTACATGGCCGAGGCCCTGTACAACGCCTCGGGCCTCGGGCTGCCGATCGTGATGACGGTCGCGAACCGCGCGATCGGTGCTCCGATCAACATCTGGAACGACCACTCGGACGTGATGTCGCAGCGCGACTGCGGCTGGATCCAGCTTTTCGCGGAGTCGAACCAGGAGGCGGTCGACCTCCACCTGCAGGCGTTCGCGCTCGCGGAGGAGCTCTCGCTGCCGGTGATGGTGAACATGGACGGCTTCGTGCTCACCCACGCGGTCGAGCCGGTCGACGTGCCGAGCCAGGTGGAGGCGGATGCCTTCCTGCCGGCGTTCGAGCCGCGCCAGGTGCTCGACCCCGACGATCCGGTGACGATCGGCGCGATGGTGGGGCCGGAGGCCTTCACCGAGGTGAAGGTGCTCATGCACGCGAAGCAGATGCAGGCGCTCGACATGGTGCCGAGGATCGCAGGCGAGTTCGAAGAGAGATTCGGACGGGGCTCGGGCGGGTTGGTCCGCACGTATCCGTACCCCCTCGACCCGGCCGAGACGGTGGTCGTTGCTCTCGGCTCCGTGCTCGGCACGATCGACGAGGTCGTCGACGAGCTGCGTGCCGAGGGCGTCGACGTGGCGTCGCTCGGCATCCGCTGCTTCCGTCCGTATCCGCTCGAGGAGATCCGCGGGGCTCTTTGCCACGCGAAGCGTGTGGTCGTGGTCGAGCGGGCCTTCGCCGTCGGGATCGGCGGGATCGTCGGGCAGAACGTTCGCCTGGCGCTCGCCGGCCTGCCGGTTCCCGTGTACGACGTCGTCGCCGGTCTGGGTGGAAGGGCAGTCACGCGCCGCTCGCTGCGGACGCTCCTCGCGGACGTCGTCGCCGAGCGGATCGAGCCGCACCGTCTCACGTTCCTGGACCTGAACCACGAGCTGCTCGACCGCGAGCTCCGCCGCATGGGAGAGCGGCGCAAGTCGGGGCCGCACGCCGAGAACATCCTCCGGGATCTCGGCGTCGTCGCGGCGGGGTCGCACTGAGGAGCTTCTGATGCCGGAGGAGCGCATCAAGCTCTACCAGCTCGGAACCTTCGCGGTCGGCAACCGGCTGCTCGACCCGGACGAGCGGACGGTGCAGTCCCGGAGCGAGCGGTCGAACACGCTCACCTCCGGCCACCGCGCCTGCCAGGGCTGCGGCGAGGCGCTCGGCGCGCGGTACGTGCTCGACGCGGCCATGCGCGCGACGGAGGGCCGGCTGATCGCCGCGAATGCGACGGGCTGCCTCGAGGTCTTCTCGACGCCCTATCCCGAGTCGTCGTGGCAGCTTCCGTGGCTGCACTCGCTGTTCGGCAACGCCCCCGCGGTTGCGAGCGGGATCGCAGCAGCGCTCAAGGCACAGGGCCGGAGCGACATCCGTGTCGTCGCGCAGGGCGGCGACGGAGGCACGCTCGACATCGGCTTCGCCTGCCTCTCGGGGATGTTCGAGCGGAACGACGACGTGCTCTACGTCTGTTACGACAACGAGGCGTACATGAACACGGGCGTCCAGCGCTCGAGCGCGACTCCGCCGGCCGCCAGGACCGCCAACACGAAGCCCGTCGGCGACGAGCCGGGGAACGTGTTCGGTCAGGGCAAGAACGCGCCGCTCATCGCGATGGCGCACGGGATCCCGTACGTCGCGACGGCGACCGTGGCAAACCTGCACGACCTCGAGCACAAGGTCGAACGGGCCATGGAGCTGCACGGCGCCCGCTACATCCACGTCCTCGTGCCCTGCCCGCTCGGCTGGGGCTCGGCGTCGAAGGAGACGATCAGGCTCGCGCGCCTCGCGCACGAGACCGGGCTCTTCCCGGTGATCGAGGCCGAGCACGGCGAGGTCGTCGCCGTTACGAAGATCCGCCGCCCCGTGCCCGTGGAGGAGTACCTCCGCCCGCAGAAGCGCTTCGCGCACCTCTTCGGCGACCCGCCGCGCACCGACGTGGTGGCGCGCGTCCAGGCCGTCGCCGACCGCAACATCCGCCGTTTCGGGCTCCTGGAGGTGGACTGATGGACAAGCCGTTCGCCATCACGCTCGACGTCGGATCGAGCCTCGCCAACAGAACCGGAAGCTGGAGAACGGAGCGGCCGGTGTACGTCCAGCGGCTGCCGCCCTGCGCCGACGCATGCCCGGCCGGGGAGAACGTCCAGCAGTGGCTTTACGAGGCCGAGGAGGGCGGCGCGGGCTACGAGCGAGCCTGGCGCCAGATCATGAAGGACAACCCGTTTCCGGCCGTGATGGGCAGGGTCTGCTACCACCCGTGCGAGGGCGCGTGCAACCGAGTGCGCCTCGACGAGGCCGTCGGGATCAACGCCGTGGAGCGGTTCATAGGGGACGAGGCGATCGCACGGGGCTGGCGCGTCGACGTCGTCGCACCACCCTCGGGCAAGCGGGTCATGGTCGTCGGAGCGGGGCCTTCGGGGCTCTCTGCCGCGTACCACCTCGCTCGCCTCGGGCACGCAGTCACCGTCTTCGACGCCGGACCGAAGCCGGGCGGGATGATGCGCTTCGGGATCCCGCGCTACCGGCTTCCGCGGAAGATCCTCGACGCGGAGATCGAACGCATTGCCGCACTCGGCGTGAGGATCGAGCTCGAGCACAAGGTCACGAGGATCCTCGAGACGCTGCAGGAGGGCGCATTCGACGCAGCCTTCCTGGCGGTGGGTGCCCACCTCGGCAAGCGCGCGTACATCCCCGCCGGCTCGGCGGCCCGGGTGCTCGACGCCGTGTCGCTGCTCCGCAGCATGGAGGGGGAGGAGCCTCCCCGCCTCGGACGCCGCGTCGTCGTCTACGGGGGCGGGAACACGGCGATCGATGCAGCGCGCACCGCGAAGCGGCTCGGCGCGGAGGAGGCGATCGTCGTCTACCGGCGCACGCGCGAGCGGATGCCGGCCCACGACTTCGAGGTCGAGGAGGCCGAGGACGAGGGCGTGCTGATGAAGTGGCTCTCGACGATCAAGCAGGTGGACGAGGGCAAGCTCGTCGTCGAGCGGATGGAGCTCGACGACAGCGGCTTCCCGCAGCCCACCGGCGAGCTCGAGGAGCTCGAGGCCGACTCGGTGATCCTTGCGCTCGGGCAGGAGACCGACCTCTCGCTGCTCGACGGCGTCCCGGGCCTGGTCGTCGAGGACGGTGTCGTCCAGGTCGGGCCGGACATGATGTCAGGCCACCCCGGGATCTTCGCGGGCGGCGACATGGTTCCCGCCGAGCGCACCGTCACGGTGGCGATCGGCCACGGGAAGAAGGCCGCCCGCTGCATCGATGCCTGGCTTCGAGGAGGGCAGTTCAGCCGGCCGCCCCGACACCAGCTGGCCGCTTTCGACGGGCTGAACACCTGGTACTACGACGACGCTCCTCGGTCGGTGCAGCCGCAGCTCGAGTCCGCGCGCCGCGCGTCGACGTTCGACGAGGTGGTCGGCGGCCTCGACGAAGGAACCGCGCTCTACGAGGCGCGCCGGTGCCTCTCGTGCGGGAACTGCTTCGCCTGCGACAACTGCTACGGGGTCTGCCCGGACAACGCGGTGATCAAGCTCGGAGACCCCGGCGAGCCATACCGGATCGACTACGACTTCTGCAAGGGCTGCGGCATCTGCGCCGCCGAGTGCCCCTGCGGCGCGATCGAGATGCAGCCCGAGGAGATCTGAGCATCCACAGCGGGGCTCGGTAGTTCTCCGCAGTGGGTGCGCGGGTTGGGGGCAGTGGGTTGGCGTTGGATTCCCGATGGTGTGGTGGCGTCTGGGCGCGATTGTGGGGGCATTCGGTAGGTCGGATCGGGAGGAG
>Ga0075418_10000630_pt1 | contig 37764 bp, 30 predicted proteins | sample SoiMetdeltSBSDD2_FD_81776 | JGI IMG/M metagenome (GOLD analysis project Ga0075418, IMG submission 81776) | Bulk soil microbial communities from a Populus tree surrounding site in Tennessee, USA - Soil MetaG P. deltoides SBSDD2 | ecosystem: Environmental > Terrestrial > Soil > Tree plantation...
CGGTAAACCGATCCCCCATTACGAACCTTCTCATCGAGGTCTGAGCGGCGCCGGTGAGAAGCCCCGACAACGCCCACGCAGCGCACAGCGCAAGCGTCGCCGCTCGTCGTCCTCGCTGGACTCGGTCGGCTCGTTTCATCAGGGCTCTCGTGCCCTCCACCACCTCGGCCCAATTCCCGACCTGCCCGCGATCGAGCGCGTCCAGGAGCGCGGACGCCGACACCGGCAGCGTATGTCGAGGCCGTCGGTCGGTCTCAGTCCTCTCTTTCAGGTCTCTCAAGCGTCCAGAGAGGGCGCATGTCGCAACGTCACTCAAAAAGGTCTGGGCGGACGTGACCGGTTCCGACGATACCTTGGCTGAGATGTCCGGTGCACCTGGCGCACGGAAATCGAGCAGCTTTGCGCGTCCCTCACGCGTGATCCACACCCGATCGAGCGACAGCCGACCGAGCGATTCGTCTTTCAGTGCCCCGTCGATCTCTTGCGCGAGATCCGCGAGCCACACTCGCACGACGCGCCACGGCTGCGGGCGATCCAGCAATGTGACGAGCGACCTGCCGTCGAGCGCTTCGTAGGCATCCCAGCTCTCAGTAGACGTCCGCCGGTCGCCCAACCATCGGAGACGCCCGGGCCGGTTGAGATCGCGAATGAGCGGCGCGACTTTCGCTGTCTCCGCGGGAAGCTCGTGCAACCACACCCGGCGCCGCAGACGGGGATCAAACCCGAGCAAAAGGGATCCAGCATCCGTAGCACCCAACGTGCCGATCACGTCGAAGGGACCCATGCGCCGCGGTGGGGCGGCGGCCCTGATGGCGGGCTCTGCCGCCGCAACGAGGACTGGGCGCCGAGCCTCCTTGACCCGGTGGACGACGCGCGTTCCGGTCCAGAGATCGTGGGCGGCAGCGAACCCGTTGCTGCGTCGGGCAGTTGAGAACAGCAGCGCTTGGGCTCCAGAAATTAGCGCACTAAAGGCGACGGTCAACAGCGACGGCACCATGAGCACCCTGATCGCAGGGCCTCCAAAGAGCAGCGTCCCGAAGATCAGACTGCGCCCTGCCGCACGGCTCACCCCCGGCGGTCGACTGCTGGTCAGCGCCACACGTAACCCGACCAGTCGTTTCCCGATCGACGCGCCCCAGACGCCTTCTAAGATCGTGTAATAGGCGATAATCGTCGCCCACGAGACGAAGAGCGCGAGAGCAGTGGTCGAGGCCCCCACGCCGTGTTGCCAGGAGACGCGCAAGCCGAGCAGGCTGGATGTCACGCCCAAGAGCATGTCGTCGATAATTCCAGCCAGGACGCGCAAGCCGATTGGTGCCGGCAATCCGGCCGCTGAACTGAACGGCTGCAGCTCGTCGGACAACATCGTGTAATTCGCTGGCCGTTGCGTCCGGTCTCTCGCGAGGCAACGCAAGACAATGGCGGCCAGTCCTCGCGGGAGCGACGGCACAAGTGCACGTGGGGACCGCGGGGCCTCCGTCGCAATGCGCATCACCAGCGCCAGCATGTTGGTATCGTCGAATGGCGGTTGTCCGGTCAGGAGGTAGAAGAGCGTCGCGCCTACACCGTAGATGTCGGCGCGCACATCCAAGAGGTCACCCTTGAGTTGCTCGGGCGCGGCAAACTGGGGGGTTCCCCGAATCACTCCGCTCGTTGTCAGCTGCGAAACGTCTCGCGCCAACGTCGAAATCGAGAGGCCGAAATCACCGACTTTCACGGTGCCGTCGGCATCGACGAAACAGTTCGAGGGCTTCACATCGCGGTGCAACACGCCGACGGCGTGCATGGCCTCGAGTCCGGCGATCACCTGGAGGATGGCATCGACAGCCGCCGCCGGCGGAACCGGTCCGCGTTCCTTGACACGGTCCTTCAGCGTCCCTCCCGGCAACAGCTCCATGGCGATCGTCGGGATGCCCTCGATCTCCTCCGTACCGAACACATAGACGACGTTGGGGTGGTTGACGGACGCGGCGAGCCGGCCCTCTTGAAGAAACCGCGCACGGTCGGCGGCACTCCGCAGCGTCGGTCGGACGGTCTTCAGCGCGACATGCCGTCCAGTCGCCAGGTCCGCGGCCTCCCAAACATGGCCCATCCCTCCTTGACCGAGGAGGCGTCCGATCTCGTAGTGGCCGAATCGCTGGCCGACACGAAGGCTCGCTGAACTCTCTATCCCGGATTCCGTCGGTGCGGACGGTTCGAATGAGTGTGTAGGCGCGAGCGCAGCAGGTTGTAGCTGGTCTGCGAGGCGTTCGAGGTAGTCGGGTGCCTCGTCGTGCGCCGCGAGCAACGACAGCAGTTCGGAGCAGAGTTGAGCGTCTTCAGCGCAGGCGTCGCGGGCATAGCGCCGGCGATCCTCTGGCGGCAGCGTCAGCGCATGTTCGAACAGTGCCGCGAGTCGCTCTGTGTTGTGCTGATCCATCGCATCACACACGATCTCGGAGCTCGCGGTACAGCCACGCCTGAGCAAGCGCCCAGTCGCGCTTCACGGTTCGTGACGAGATCCCTAATGCCGCCGCTGTCTCTTCTGCGGTCATCCCGCCGAAGAAGCGGCATTCGACGATTTGACGCTGCCGTGGGTTGATACGGTCCAGACGCTCGAGCGCTTCGTCGATCCCTACAAGCACGTCGATGTGCTCGTCGGACACGGACCGCGATCCAGGTGTGTCGACGCCGAGCTCGCTGAGCGAGATCTTCCGCACGTCGTCGCCTCGCTTTCTGGCACGACGATCGCGCGCATAGTTGCTGATGATGTGCCGCATGGCGGTCGCGGCCAGCGCGAAGAAATGGCTGGGCGTCGCCGTGTCGATCTGTCGCTGGTTCACGAGTTTCAGATACGCCTCATGGACCAGGGCCGTCGTGTTCATCGTGCCCGTCATGTCCCAGCGCCGCCGTTGCCGGTGGGCGAGGACGTGGAGTTCCGCGTAGACGAGGGAGTACAACTCGTTCAGCGCCTCGCGATCACCATGGCGCACCGCCTGTAAAAGGCGAGTGACATCCGCTGGCGAGCGAGCAGTGCCCTTCGCCGCTGGCTCAACTGTCTCAGCGTCTTGGCCGTCTGAGGTGCCGCTTGGTGTTTTCCAGAAGTGATGCGGCGAGGTGTCGTCGGGCATGCCTGACGATCCTTTATTGATTCGCCAGATCCGTCTGCCTGTCTCGGGGCTGCGGGCCACCCCGGGTCCATAGCTTCCTGGACCGGTTTTGAGAGAAAGCGTGTCTCTTGTGGTACCGGCGCCGCGCCTCACAGGACTCCTCGAGCTCCAGCCTGCGGAGCGCAGTTGCCGTGCGGTCTTATCTTACACAAGGGATGAAACATGCGCCTGGAGTCAGGGAGACGGAGGATGAGTGCATTTCAGCTGTCACTTCTAGAAACACGGCTCGGGGGAAGAAAGGGCCATGGCTGGGGCGTCGGCGGTTCGTTCGAAGGTACGCGGTGAAGACGGCTCAGCCTGTTATGCGCGACTTCAGTACTCGTTGCGATGACCGCGTAACGGCTCGGCGGCGAAACGCGCGCCCAGAGACGCTGAACTAGTCAGGGCTTCGCTGATATCAAGGGGCGGAGCGCCTTAACTGCGTACGCCCTACGCTCAGCACGCCGGCGGCAGGAGTGTCAGCGGGCGACGAGTGAGGTTGGTTCGCGCGATTCGATCCTGCACGCCAGCGGTTCGCGTTGAGCAACGCGAACACGCTCCGGCCACGAAGGCCGCGAGGAGCGGCAGAGAGCTAACGGGCGAAATCCGCTCGACGGCCTCGACAACTTACCGAGCGCGCTTGACCGCGCCGGTAACTAGCGTGGACACTCTCAGCCCTCTCCATCGGCGGACTTTTCGCTGCGGTTGATACCGCCTTTCCGGTCAGCACGTTAGACCGACGGATTCAAAACATCCGAGCGGCTCCGTGCTTGCTTTCGTCGGGAGCGACGTAGCCGGAATGCAAGATCGATTCGCTCGTTGCGGCGAGAGACCGATGAGGCCTTGTGCTACGACGCGACACGGTAGTGTCGAACCTTGGTCGTGGTGGGCGCACCTGGTGGGCGCACGCTCGATTCACATCGATAAACATTGGCCTGACGATCCTCTGCAAGAAGATGAGGACCTCATGAACGAGCGGGGTGGTGTCGGGGAGAAGAGCTTCCTCAAGGTGAAGCCGCTCGTCACGGTCACAGCGACAACGAGAGAATCAGCGGCCAGTAGCGGCGTACGGGCCTGGTCGCGGGCGCTTCCCCCCGCCCCCGCGGCCACCCGTCGACAAGGCCGCGATACATCAGCGCTAACCTTGACATCACGAGGGCTGCCCCGTACCGTGAGAGCAATAATGGGTTGCTGCGAAGCAACGAATCCCGACCTGTTCGGCGTACCTTCTTGTCAAAGGGCGGCGTCAATCACATTCGACCGGCGCACGGCGCTGAAAGGAATACTTGGCTTCGCCGGAGTGATGTTTGTCAGTTCGTGCGGCCCGAAGCCGGTGGGCGACGCCACCAAGATACGGCTTGCCTTCTGCGGCCAACTGCTCTGTGTTGTGCCGTACGAAGTGGCGCGCGCGCGAGGTCACTTCGCCGACCAAGGCTTCGATATCGAACTCGTCTACACTCGCGGCGGCAACGCGGCTATGCAGGCGCTGGTCGGGGGCGCTGTCGAATACGCCGGCACGTCGTTTGATGTCGCACTTCAGGCCGTGGCCAACGGCGCGGCGGTCCGCCGCTTCGCTTCTACCGGCCGGCTGCCTCTCTTCGCGCTCGCGGTCGGACCCCAGCGGGCGAATACCATTCGTACCGTGAAGAGCCTCGAAGGTACGACAATCGGGATATCGGGCCTGGGCAACGCGGACCACGCGCTGCTGCTTTATCTCCTCGATCAAGCGGGCGCCGACGCAAGCACGATCCGTTTCGCCACGATCGGGACCAACCTGTTCGACGCGCTTCGCATCGGGCAGGTTGACGCCGCTATGGTGCAGGAGCCGGCACTCTCCCTGATCGCCGGGGCAGGCGGGCGCGCGCTGGTGAATTTCATGGAGATCGAAGACTCGCGCACGCATCTTGGCGGGTCGTATGAATTCATGGGCGTCGCCGTGCGCTCCACCGAGCGCGACCAGCGTTTGCCCGAGATGCGGAGAGTTGCCAAGGCACTCGCGAATGGCCTGGCGGACACGAGAACCATTCCCCCAGACGACATCCTCGCCGCGCTTCCCGAGGCGTTACTCGCCGGCAGCGACGTCGCGCAGCTGAAACAGATCATCGAGCGCTACCGCCTCTCGCTCTATCCCGAAAACGTGAGAATCGACCGCGGCGCTGTTCAGCGGGTCGTACGAGCCCAGGAGATCGCCCGCCTGCTCAAGCCGGGAGCGGTGGACCTGAACACCCTGCTGGATATGACGGCAGTCGAGGGCTAGGTGCTCCGGGTTCGCGGCCTGACAGTCGCATTCGGGCAGCAGCCGATCCTCGAAGGCATCGACCTCGATGTCATGCCGGGTCAATTCACCAGCCTGATCGGTCCATCAGGGTCGGGAAAAACGAGCATCCTGCGCGCCATCACCGCTTTGCTGCGGCCGGAGCGCGGCACGGTCACCCTTGATGTTCCTCTCCACGATGTAGGGTTCCTGTTTCAGGACGACGCGCTTCTTCCCTGGAGGACCGTGCGCCAAAACGTTGCGCTCGGTCTACGGATCCGCGGCGTCGCTGCTGGCCTCGCTACGGAGAAGGCCGAGCGCTGGCTGTCTCTGCTCGGACTCGAAGGTTTTGGCGACCGCTATCCCCGCCAGCTTTCCGGTGGCCAGCGCAAGCGAGTGGCCATCGCGCAGGTGCTCGTGCTCCAGCCGAAGCTGCTCCTCATGGACGAGCCGTTCGCCTCGCTCGATGCGATCGCGCGGATGCGTATCACGCAGGAGCTGCTCGGCTGGGTGGAGCGGGAACACCTGACGGTGCTGCTTGTTACGCACGATCTCCAGGAGGCGATCAGCATGTCGGATGTCGTCTATGTGCTCTCGCACGGGCCGCGTGCCACCATTCGCGCGCGCCACGACGTGACGATTGCACGGCCGCGTAGCGTGCTCGAGACGCGGAGCGATCCGCAGTTTGCACCGATGTTCGAGCGCTTATGGAATGAGCTGTCATGAGGATTCGTCGCGTCCTCGCACTTGTTCTCTTCCTCGCAGTGTGGGAATCGGCTGCGCGTCTCGGATGGCTGGACCCCTTCTACGTACCGGCTCCCTCGACAGTCGGAAACGTCATGGTTCAACTCTTCGCCGGCGGTCAGATCTGGCCGCACCTTCAAGCGACTCTTGTCGCGGCATTTGGGGGCTTCGGTGCCGGTCTCGTGCTGGGCGTGGGTCTGGGTTTTGCCGCCGCGCTGTCGCCGATGCTGGCCGAACTGCTCGAGCCAGTGATGATCCTCCTCAACGCTATCCCGCGGGTGATCCTGGCACCGCTGTTCGTGATTTGGCTTGGGATCGACCTGGCGTCGAAGGTGGCGCTCGCATTGATGCTTGTGACTGTGCTGATGTTCTTCGCGGTGTACAACGGTATTAAAGACGTGGATCAGCGGCTGGTAGAACGAATCCGCACGCTCGGAGGCGGAATGCAGTTCTTGATTCGCGACGTGTACGTGCCGTCGGTGACGGCATGGGTGATGGGGAACCTCAAAGTCGCAGTCGGCTTCGCCTTTACCGGCGCCGTGGTCGGCGAGTTCGTCGCATCGAGCCGGGGCCTCGGCTACCTGCTGCAATTCGCGCAGAGCACCTATAATGCCGGCCTCACGATAGCGCTGATCGTCGTGATCATGGCGTTCGTGCTCGTGCTGTTTGCGCTCGCCGAGCGCCTGGAGCGCCGGTTGCTGCGCTGGCGGTAAATCCGTTCCGCCGCAAGTTACCGCGGCAAGCCACTTCAGAGACTCGGTACCGGTCCGGTGTCGCCATCCCAGTTCTTCACGACGCCGTCCGGGCCCTTCAGGAACCCAAGCAGACAACCGTTGGAGCCATCACGCAGTTGGTGGCAGCGCGCCTTGATGGCATCGCCTACTTTGAGATAGTCGCGCGTGACGCCGATCTTTTCCAGACCGTTACGGCTCGTCGCTTCGAGCACCCAGGTCTCCGTCCCTGCACCTTTCTTGATGTCGATGTACACGTATGAATGCGGCACGACTAGAACAACCTGCTTCACCACGCCTTCGATATCGATGGTTCCGTCGTTGTAGTTACCATGGGAATGGTGCGCCGCGGTCGGCATGGCAAGCGCAATGACGCAGATGGTCGCGAGACCCAGCATGATTCGCATATCTCAGTCTCCTCGAGGAGCCGCCGATTGAAAAACCTGACAAGCACTCGTCACGCACACATCAGACGCGTTCACTGTCGACCCTGTTGACCGCCCTGAGGCTGTGTGCCACCTGCGCCACCCGTACCTCCGCCACCAGCGCCGCGGCCGCGGCCTCCGAGTTGTCGCTCCGGAAAGCGATTGTAATAGAGACTCTGATAACGAATGGTGTTGCCATCCGGGCCGAGCATCGCAAACGACTGCTGGAAGATGAGCGGCGGCGGCTGGCCCTTTCCGACCGTGGCATCCAGAACGTAGAGGCGATTCTCATGAAGATAGATGGCGACATATGAGCGTGAGTCATCGGGGTTGGTCAGCTGAAGCATGTGCCCCGTGATCAGATTGACGTAATGAAATGCGTCATACGTCACTTTCACCCCCGGCTTCTCGCGATACAGCCGCGCGGCGTGCGCGATCGATGCCGCGATGTCTATGACCCAGTAGCCCACACCGCCGACGTACGCCTCGTGCTTGATCGCCGCGTGTATGCGCTCGGCGTCGGAGAAGTCGACGACAGTGACCGTATAGCGGTCGGGTCCCTGATTCCATCTGTAGGCGTGACCAGGGAATTTTGCGCCGTACTCGGAGTCCCACGTGATGTCTGTCGTGGTGGGTTCACCGGGTGCTGGAACCGAGAAGCGGTCCACCTTGTTCACGTACTCGGTCCACTCCTGCGCGAAAGCGGGCTGCGCCAGGAGCAATGCGCACAGTGTTGTAGTCAATCCTACGACACGCATGAGATTCACCTTTCTGTGCGAACAATCAATAGAATAGCCTCGATGCCACCAGCGGATTCCGAGGTGGTCGCACTTCCTGCTGCGTTCGCGATCGTAAGCCAATAGCCTACCCGCTCCCAGTAGGATTCCAGTCCGCCTCACGCCTGAGTCAGCGCGGATTCTAATCCAGCAGAAGTCATGTGGACGCGGCAGATGAGATTGACTCCGACCGCAACAGGCGGGGTCATTCTCAGCCGCCTCTGACACTCTTCGTTCCCGCCTCGGTTGGCATCGGCTTTCTGTTCAGCGCGTTAGACCGACAGATACAACGAAATCGACACGGCCCCTCGCTTGCCTCCTCTATCACGAGGAGGAAGCGATGCGGCGAATTTGCTCCCCCGAGTGCCTGTGGCAGCCCGTCGATCGATGCGCCGGTTACACACTGCTGGAGATTCTGTTTGCCTTGACAGTGCTATGCATTCTCACCAGTATCAGTGTGCCGAACATGCTGGCCTCGGTCGATAGATCTCGTGGCGCGGGCGCCGCGCGCTATCTGGCCTCACGGATGGCGCTCGCCCGCGCCCGGGCGGTCGGCCGTTCGACGATGGTGGCTTTACGTTTTGAAGAGGGTCCGCGCGGCACTTTGTTCTCGGTTGTCGAGGACGGCAATGGTGATGGCGTGCGAACACGGGACATCGATCAGCGGATCGATCGTGTGATCGAGGCACCGGTGCTGCTGGCGGACCTGTTCCCTGGCGCCGCGATCGGCCTCGCCCCGGGGACGCCTGCGACCGATGCCGTGGTTCTAGGTGGCACCACCATCCTGTCGTTCAGTCCTAATGGGACGGCTACATCCGGTAGTATCTATGTGGTTGGGCGCGATCACTCACAGTGGGTTGTGCGCGTGCTGGGCGTGACAGCTCGTGCACGCGTCCTGCGGTACGAGCGCGCTACGAGCGGTTGGATAAGTGCTGACTGACCCGCGAGATCGTCGCCGGAGTGGGCGTTGGATGCCAGGTCCCACCGACGCCTTGTCGCGCGTCAGGCTCCGGGGCGGTCGCGAACTCGCCGTCCTCAACGTATCGACGACCGGCGCGCTCGTTGAAGGCTCAACGCGACTACTACCAGGAACTCACCTCGACGTTCACGTTACTACGAGGCGGGGTCGTGTTCTGATTCGCGCGCGTGTTGTCCGGTGCGAGGTCTGGGCGATCACGGCCGATGTGGTCACGTATCGCGGTGCTTTGGCGTTTGCCGAGCCTGTCGACCTACCGTCTGTCGGAATGGCCGCGTCGGCGATCGACGGGGCCGCTACGAAAGATCAACAACCTGTCGGGATCCTTCGGCCGGTGGCGGAGCCGGCGTCGAGCGACGACCGTTGAGTTCGGCGGCCAGTTGCACCGGGTTGAGTTCTTTCTCCCAACGGGCGACGACGATTGCCGCAACGCCGTTTCCAATGAAGTTGGTGATCGAGCGAGCCTCGGACATGAAACGATCGATGCCGAGGATCAACGCGAGTCCGGCGACCGGAATCGACGGGATCACCGCAAGCGTCGCCGCGAGCGTAATGAACCCGGCACCAGTGACGCCAGATGCTCCTTTCGACGTCAGCATCGCCACGCCAAGCAGTGTCAACTCCTGGCCCAGCGTGAGATCGATATTGAGCGCCTGGGCTACGAATATCGCGGCCATCGTGAGGTAGATGTTCGTGCCGTCCAGGTTGAATGAGTAGCCGGATGGAACGACCAGGCCGACGACTGATCTGGAGCATCCCAGCCGCTCCAGTTTCTGCATCAACGGCACGAGCGCAGATTCAGACGACGAAGTTCCGAGCACGGTGAGCAGCTCGTCCTTGATGTAGACGATGAAGCGGAAGATGTTGAAGCCGGTGAAGGCGGCGATGGTCCCGAGCACGAGGACGACGAAGGTAAAGCACGTCAGGTAGAAGCTGCCCATCAGCGCAGCCAACGGCCTCAGCGCCTCGATGCCGTACCGCCCGATGGTGAACGCCATGGCGCCACCGGCGCCAATGGGCGCCAGCTTCATCAGCGCGTTCATCATCGCGAAGAAGATATGCGAACACGCTTCGATGAAATGATGGACCGTGGCGCCCTTCGGCCCCATGTGCGTCATCGCATAGCCAAAAAGAATGGCGACGAAGAGCACCTGCAGCAGGTTTCCCGAACCTGCAAACGCATCGAAGAACGTTGTTGGGATGATGCTGAGGATGAAGTCGGTCGTTGACTGCGCGGCGGCGCGTTTGGCGTAGTCCGCCACGGCGTTGGCATCCAGCGTCGCAGGATCGGCATTGAAGCCGGCGCCGGGCCGCAGGACATTGATCACGACGAGACCGATGATGAGCGCGAAGGTGGAAACAATCTCGAAGTAGATCAGCGCCTTGGCACCCACGCGGCCCACCTTCTTCATGTCACCGGCCCCGGCAATGCCCAGGACGACGGTGCAGAAGATGATTGGGCTGATGAGCATCTTGACCAGTGCAATGAACCCATCGCCGAGGGGCTTGAGCTTGACGGCCGTCGCCGGCTCGGCATAACCGAGGATGCCTCCTGCGAGGATCCCGAGCAGAACCCAGAAATATAAATGTCGGGTTAGGCGTTTCATATGCGGCCGCCAGTGTATCGCAGCCCTGCCGATCTAGCTGCGTTGCATCGCCGGAGCCGTCCGCCGCGATCGTATTGCATGGTGCTCCCACAGCAGGTGGCTAATCGCTGGGCCAGCCATCAGCGACGTGATCAGTGCCATCACGACGATGGCGACGAAGATGCGCGCGTCGATGACGCCGTTGGCCAGCCCCACCCCCGCCAGAACGATTCCGGTCGCGCCGCGGGCGTTGAGCCCGAAGCCGATGGCACAGGTTTCCCGATCAAGCGGCATCCCGGCTGACTTCGCGCCGAGGAGAACGGCGCCGAGCTTGCTGATGCACGCGGCGACCAGGATAACGGCGGCCAGGATCGGATCGAAGTTGGTAATGAAATTCGTCGACATCCCCATGGACACGAAATAGATCGGTGCGAAACTCATGACGAAGTGTCCGATGGCCTCGTGAGTCTCCTTCTGAAGTTCCTTCGCGTCGCCGAGAGCAACTCCAATCAGGAATGCACCCAGGAATGCATGAATCCCCAGCGCTTCTGAGGCGCTGCTCGCCAGCAGAACGAGCAATGCCGTTATCCCAATGAGCCCGTTCGGCCATGCAATGCGTGGACGCACGCGCCCGAGGAGGGGAGGACCAATCCGGCGAAGAACGCCAAGCGTGACGACGAACAGCACGCCAACCCACAGCAGGCTCGTTGTCAGTCCCGCGCTCGACGCGTCGCTTGATGGCGCGATGTCACTCAGGATGATGGCGAACAGCGTCCAATTGACCAGGTCATCCACGATGGTGGCGCTCATGATCAAAGCGCCAATCGGTCCGTTCAGCAGCCCCAAATCCATGAGAATGCGAGCGATGACGGGATTGGCCGAGTTGGCGAGGTTCATGCCGATGAACAGCGCGAACGACAGGAAATGCTCCTGAACAGCGGGCCCCCAGAAGGCGCGTGGCAGTGCGTAGACCAATCCAACGCCGGCGGCGATGGGAAGCAGAGTACCGATCAGGCCAATGAGAACGGCCTTCTTCCCCAGGACTCTGAGGTCGGAGAGGTTGACCTCGAGACCAGCGTAAAAGAGGAAGAAGAGCATGCCGAGTTTCGTCGCCGCCTCTCTAACCACCGTGACATTTGGGGATGAGAGAAACAGCCACTCGTAGAGCGACGGTGCGATCCAGCCCAGAATGGTCGGGCCCAGGACGATCCCGCCAAACATCTCTCCGACGACGGCCGGCTGCTTGAAGCGGCGCATGATTTCGCCGCATATCAACGCGAATGCGAGCATCGTCGCCAGTTGGAGCGCCAGCCTCACGAAATCCGCGGAACTCATGGTTTGCCTGACCTGCAATCCTATCGCGATGCACGAGCATCGGACGGGGTAGCCAATTCTCCGTGATTCATGCGAGTAACCAGTTATGCGGGGTACTGGCTACCCGCGCCTGATGCTCGGACGCAGCCTGATCGAAGCGAAAGCGTTGCGTGGGCGAACGTTACCAGCCGCTGGTTGTGATGGCACTGCATTTGGTAGGCCACCAGCGGAGGTTCGTCGTGAGCGAAACGTCGGCGGTGATGCGAGGTGGTAGCGGGGTGACAGACCCGCGCGTGGATGGCAACGTCGCGAGCTTGCGACGGGTTCTCGAAGCGCTGGGGACTGCTCTTGCCAGTCAGGCGCCCCATCACGACCTGGGCGCGACCTTTGAGCAACACGTTCGCCAAGCGCTGGACCTGCGCGCGGTGCGGCTCCGCGAAGTGCGGGACCGATACCAGGCTCGCCTGGTCACGCCGACGCGCACGTCCGATTCCATTGTTCTCGGTGTGCCAACGGGAGATCCTCGCGTCCAGGCGGTGCTCGAAGCATCGTGTCAACCCGACCAACCAATGGAGGGGCGCGACTACGACGTGTTGGTTGCGCTCGCGCACGTCGGCGGCCTCGTGCTCGAAATCGGCAGGGGGCGGGCGGTGACGAGCTCCGCGCTTGGCGCCGGTCCGCTGATCGGATCGACGCAAGTGATGCAGGCGTTGCGTGCGCAGATCGAGCGCGTCGCGGCAACTGACTTCACGGCGTTGATCGAAGGCGAGAGCGGGACCGGCAAGGAATTGGTTGCCCGACAGTTGCACGACCTCGGTCGTCGTCGTCGCGGACCATTTGTCGCCGTCAACTGTGCCGCCGTCGTGGAAACGCTGCTCGAGGCCGAACTCTTCGGGATCGAGGAACGAACCGCGACAGGTGTACGCGGCCGGCGAGGGAAGTTCGAGCACGCCGACGGCGGGACGTTGTTCCTGGACGAGGTGTCAGACCTCTCGTTGTCGGCGCAGGCGAAGTTCCTTCGAGTCTTGCAGGATCTGGCCGTCGAACGGGTAGGAGGGCATGGCACTCGACGCATCGATACCCGTATCGTCGCGGCGACCAACCGGCCGCTCTCCGATCTGGTCGCACGAGGTCTTTTCCGTGCTGACCTTTACTACCGTCTCAGTGGCGTCGAAATCCACGTGCCGCCACTGCGAAACCGTTGCGAGGACGTGCCCGAGCTCGTGCGCTACTTCCTGGGTCGACATCGCAGCCGTGAGTTGACGTTGTCGACCGAGGCCGAGCTCGCGCTTCGCATCTATCCATGGCCGGGGAACGTCCGCGAATTGGAACGGTTGGTCGAGCGCGCCCTTGCGTTGATGGAATCGGACCGCATCGAGCTCGACGATCTTCCCGCGCGGATCCGCGGTGAATTCGCGGAAGTGCTCGTCCCCTCCATCGCTCGCGACGAGACGATGCGTGCCTGGGCCTGTCATTACGCGCGCCTCGTATTCGAGAAGTGTGGGCGTAACAAGCGGCGCACGTGCAAGCGGCTCAACATCAGCTATCACACCCTCGAGGCCTACCTGAGGGTCGCCGGCCGCCTTGGTCGTGGGCAGGCCTCACCAAAACGGCTTCCGCGCTGGGTACGAGAGATGACGACAACGCGAGCCGAATCGTAGCGGGGCCGCGATGCGCGACCTGTGGTATCTGGTTCGCTTTTTTCATGTCGTGCCCCCAGTGCCCTCGATGATGGTGGGCACCTTCGTCACCCTGACCATCGCGGCTGCGCTCGCGATGGTGAGCGATCCCCATCGCGCGTCAGGGGCGCTGATTCCGGTCCTCGTACTTCAATCGTTTGCTGCTTCTTCAGGATTCTCGCTGCCAGCGCGTCGCGGTCACTACGACTTGCTGTTCACGCGCGGCAGCAGCCGCACGCTCATCGCGTTGGTTCACTGGATGGCGTCGATTGTGTCGGGGTTGGCGAGCTGGCTGGTGCTCGCTGTGCTGGAAGTCGTCATGACTGCGGGCGCGAGTCGAAGCCTGTTCGCGTCGGGAACGTGCGCCGCGCTGTTCGTGGTCTCGACGCTACCGTGGGCCGTTACGGTCGCACTGCCGCGATTCTCGGGAGGCATCGGCTGGCTGCTCGTCGCGTTGACAGCGGTCACGACATTCTCGACCGGTGTCATGGAACCGTGGACGGCGACGTCGACGCGGATCGAAGAGCTCGCCTGGCCAGCCTGGTCCTTCTTTATCTATCCCGTGGGAGCCGTCGGACAACATCTCGCACGCCCTCAGATGGTGGCCGTGATCCCCGCACTTACCTTGGCGGTTTGTACGATGGTCGTTGCCTGTCGGTGGGTGGCTCATCGTGATATCCCGCTCGAGGCTGCTCAGTGACGCTGGCGGTGTCGGTACGGAGCCTTGCGATGCATTACGGGCGGCGCCTGGTGTTTCAGGACGTGTCATTTGATTTGGCGGCGGGCCAGGCGGCTGGCGTCGTCGGGCCCAACGGGTCCGGGAAGACCACGTTACTGCGCGCAATCGCCGGATGCCTGACGCCACGAGCCGGAGAGATTCGCATCAACGGATTGACACCGCGAGACGCGATCGGGCGGACGGGCGTCGGCTACTTTGCTGGAGAGGCGACATTGCCTGGCGGCGTCCGAGCCGCACACTGGGGCGGTCTTGGCGCTGGTGACGATGTGACGCGAGAGAGCCGGCGGCTCCGAACACTCTCACGTGGGACTCGGCAGCTTCTGGGCCTGCGCACGGTGCTTGGCCGTCACCCACTTGGCCTCATCCTTCTGGACGAGCCGTGGGAAGGACTGGATCCAGACGCGGGCCGATGGCTCTCGACAATGCTCGAGACCAAACGGGATCGCGGCGCGGCAGTGGTGTTGTCATCCCATCGTCTGCACGATCTGGCCGGGCTGTGTGACGTGTACGTGTTTCTACTGCCTCACCAGGCCGTCGTCCTGCGTGTACATGAGATCGTGTCGGTAGGCGCTGTAACAGCCGAGCATCTGGCGAGCGTGTTCGACCGGCTTCGCGGCGGAACGATGTCGCTTCGTGCGACCTCCTGAACCGCGATCCGATCCTTGACCCTCCCGTTCGGCGGCGAGTACATTCTAGCCGTTGCGTCCTGCCCCCTCGCCTTGTGTTTCATGACCGACACGGCCGCCAGCCTTCGCACAAGTCCTTTACATGCACGTCATCGCGCATCCGGTGCCCGCATGGTGCCCTATGCCGGTTGGGAGATGCCGGTCGAGTATTCCGGGATTAGCAACGAGCATCTTGCCGTTCGGACACGCGCGGGTGTATTCGACGTCAGCCACATGGGGGAAATCGAGATTGCCGGCAAGGGCGCTCTGGAAGCGGTTCAGCGAATTTCGAGCAACGACGCCTCGACGCTGAAGGTCGGCCAAGCACAGTATGCAGGTCTGTTGACTCATGACGGCACCTTCATCGACGACCTGCTTGTGTACAGGATGGGGCCCAGTCACTTCATGCTCGTCGTCAATGCCGCCAACACCGCAAAGGACGTTGCCTGGATCAGCGAACAGGTGAAGGTCGCTGGTGATGCGGCCGTGGTCGATTCGAGCAGCCGATACGCGCTGATCGCGATTCAAGGGCCCGCGGCTCGTGAGGTGCTGCAGCCGCTGACGGGCGTCGAGCTGAGCGACATTCGCTACTACTGGTTTTCCTACGGTGAGGTAGCCTCGGCGCGCGTTACCATCTCCCGCACCGGTTACACGGGCGAGGACGGCTACGAAATATTCGTCCCCCCAAACATGGCGGATCGAGTGTGGCAGGCGCTTATCGAGTCAGGCCGTCATGCGGACGTCATTCCGTGTGGCCTCGGCGCCCGTGACACGTTGCGGCTCGAAGCAGCGATGCGGCTTTATGGGAACGACATCGACGAGTCGACGACGGTGCTCGAGGCCGGCCTGGGTTGGACGATCGGTTGGAAGAAAGTCGACTTCATCGGCCGCGACCGTCTCCTCGAGCAAAAGGAACGTGGACTTGCGCGCACGCTGGTCGGGTTCGAAATGCTCGAGCGTGGCATCGCGCGGCAGGGGTACGCCGTTGTGAGTGACGGGCAACACCTGGGACACGTCACGAGCGGCACACAGACGCCGTTTCTCAAGAAGGCCATCGGCATGGCCTACGTTCCCATGGCTCTTTCCGCGCCAGGGAGCTCGATCGATATCGACGTTCGCGGCCGCGCCACGAAGGCGCAGGTCGTGCCGCTGCCGTTTTACAAGCGTGTGGAGTGAGCATGCCGTACCCCACAGATCGCAAGTACACGAAAGACCACGAGTGGATTCGGCTCAACGGGGAGATCGCCGAGATCGGCATCACCGATTTCGCCCAGGATCAACTTGGCGATGTCGTCTTCGTCGAGTTGCCGGACGTCGGTCGCAAAATCACGGCGGGGGAGTCATTTGGATCCATCGAGTCGGTGAAGGCGGTCTCGGAGCTGTTCGCACCGATGAGCGGTGAGGTACTCGAAGTCAACCCCGCGCTCAAGGATCACCCGGAGGCCGTTAACGCAAAGCCTCACGAGACATGGATGGTGAAAGTCCGTCTGTCGGATCCCCAGGCGGCGGGATCGCTGCTCGACAGCGCGCAGTACGAGACGTTGACTCACGCGTAATGAGGTCACTCGACGCCAGCGATTGGTTCGCGCGCCGTCATATCGGACCGTCGCCAGACGAGCGCCATAAGATGCTCGAGGCCGTCGGAGCGTCGTCGCTCGACGCACTCATGGACGAGGCTATACCGGCCTCGATTCGGCTCAAGACACCGCTTTCGCTTCCTCCTGCAGAAAGCGAGCATCAATACCTCACTCGCCTGGGACACCTCGCGCATCGAAACAGAGTCTTCCGGTCGTACATCGGCCTGGGCTACTACGACACCTTCACGCCCAGCGTCATTCTGCGGATGGTGCTGGAAAATCCCGGGTGGTACACGCCGTATACCCCGTATCAAGCTGAAATCGCACAGGGGCGTCTCGAGTCGCTCCTGAACTTCCAGACGATGGTCACGGATCTGACCGCGATGGAAGTGGCGAGCGCCTCTTTGCTTGATGAAGCCACGGCCGCCGCAGAGGCAATGGCACTGATGTATCGTGCGCGGCCGAGCAACCGCAGCGACAGCGCGCATGCGGTCTGCCTTGTGAGCGACCGTTGCTTTCCGCAGACTGTCGATGTGCTTCGCTCCAGAGCGGAGCCGCTCGGTATCGATCTGCGTATCGTGCCGACCGCCCAGATGACGTTCGATGCGGCGGTCTTCGGCGCGATCGTCCAGTATCCGGACGCTCGTGGGGAAGTGCACGACTTGAGATCGCTGGTCGCGAAGGGACACGACTCGGGCGCGCTCGTGTCCGTCGGCGCCGATCTGCTGTCGCTGGCGATGCTCGTTCCTCCCGGCGAAATGGCCGCGGACGTGGTGTATGGAAGCGCCCAGCGATTTGGCGTTCCACTCGGATACGGCGGGCCACACGCGGCATTCTTTGCGACGCGTAACGGCTTTGTCCGTCAGTTGCCGGGCCGACTCATAGGAGTGTCTGTCGACAGCCACGGGCAGCGCGCGTACCGCATGGCTCTGGCGACCCGCGAGCAGCATATTCGTCGCGAGAAGGCGACGTCGAACATCTGCACCGCCCAGGCGCTGCTCGCCAACATGGCGGCGATGTATGCCGTGTATCACGGGCCTGAGGGGATCAAGGCCATCGCATCTCGCGTTCACATCTTGACCAGGGTGCTGGCAGCCGAACTCGAGGCGCTGGGTTTCGCGCAGGTCAATGCGCACTATTTCGACACTTTGTGCGTGAAGGTGCCAGGCGGGGTCGAGCCCGTGCTGCGGCGTGCACATGCCGCGGCGATGAATTTTCACCTAATCGACGAGCAGACGCTCTCGATCGCACTCAACGAAACAGTCGGCGCTTCGGATATTCGGGACATCGTCGATGTCTTTGCCGCCGCGGTGGACAAACAGTCCCACGCAATCGACTGTGAGTCGACGGCAGCGCGGCTGCAGGCGCTGTCGGTGGACGGGCTACCCGACGCTCTTCGACGCACAACGACCTTTCTGACGCACCCGGTGTTCAATGCCCATCACTCCGAATCGGAGATGATGCGTTACATCCGTAGCCTCGAACGGAAGGACATCGGGCTCGATACGTCGATGATCCCGCTCGGCTCATGTACGATGAAGCTGAACGCGGCGACCGAGATGCTGCCCATCACGTGGAACGCGTTCAGCCGCATGCATCCGTTCGCGCCGGAAGAGCAAGCGGAGGGCTATGCGCAGGTATTTCGCGAACTCGAGGCAGCGCTGTGCGAGATCACGGGATTCGCGGAAGTCTCACTGCAGCCAAACTCAGGAGCACAGGGAGAGTTCACCGGCTTGATGGTGATTCGCGCGTATCACCACGATCGCGGGCAGCCTCAGCGCAACGTCGTCCTCATCCCGGCGTCAGCGCATGGCACGAATCCCGCGAGCGCGGTCACAGCCAGCATGCGCGTGGTTGTGGTCCGCAGCCGGGCGGATGGCAGCGTCGATGTGGACGACCTGAAGGCGAAAGCGGCGCAGCATCGCGATCGTCTGGCCTGCCTGATGATCACGTACCCGTCGACCCACGGCGTCTTCGAGGACGACATCCGTCATATTTGCGACATCGTCCACGAATATGGCGGGCAGGTGTACATGGATGGCGCGAACATGAACGCGCAAGTCGGGCTGACAAGTCCGGCGGCGATTGGGGCTGACGTCTGCCATCTGAATCTGCACAAGACGTTCGCGATTCCACACGGCGGCGGCGGACCAGGGATGGGGCCGATTGGCGTCGCTCGACACCTGGCGCCGTTTCTTCCCGGGCATCCGGTTGTGCGCATCGGCGGAAGCAAGGCGATTCCTGCGGTGTCGGCAGCGCCATGGGGAAGCGCGAGCATCCTGCTCATTTCCTATGCATACGTGCGGATGCTTGGCGCCCAGGGGCTGACGGACGCGACGCGTCACGCGATTCTCAATGCGAACTACATCAAGGCGCGCCTCGAGCATCATTTTCCCGTGCTGTACGCGCGCGAGAATGGGCGAGTGGCACACGAGCTGATCTTCGACCTGCGCGCCTTCAAAGCAGGCGGCGTGGAGGAGATGGATGTCGCGAAGCGACTCATCGACTACGGCTTCCATGCACCAACCGTGTCGTTCCCGGTTGCCGGCACGTTGATGGTGGAACCCACGGAAAGCGAAGACAAGGCCGAGATTGATCGCTTTTGCGACTCTATGATTGCTATTCGGCGCGAGATCGAAGAGGTGGTGACCGGGAAGGCCGATTCGCAGGACAACGTTCTCAAGAACGCGCCGCACACCGCCGCCGTGGTCACCGCAACCGAGTGGCGACACCCTTATACGCGCGAACAGGCCGCCTTTCCGCTTCCGTTCGTGCGGGAGCGAAAGTATTGGCCGCCGGTGGCGCGCATCGACAACACATACGGCGATCGCAACCTGTTCTGTTCTTGTCCGCCAGTGACAGAGTAGAGGTGGGCTTTAAGACTCGCCTGCACAATGCCGGAGTGCGCTTAGCATGCGTATCCTGACTGCCGCGCAGATGCGCGAAGCCGATCGATACACCATCGATGAAATCGGAATCCCTTCGCTTGTGCTCATGGAGAACGCCGGCCGGCAGGTCGTGGCGGCGATCGAATCGACCTACGAGTCGAAACTGGACGGACGCGTGGCTGTCCTCTGTGGCCGCGGTAACAACGGCGGCGACGGCTTCGTGGTGGCCCGGACGCTGCTGCAGCACGGCATTGAAACCTCCGTCTTCGTGATTGGATCGGTGTCCGAGGTGCGCGGCGACGCGCGCACGAACCTCGACATCCTCGGTCGCCTGGGTGTGACCGTCGTGGAGGTCGCCGACGAGCAAAGCTGGGAGCTGCACTTCTCCGAGATCTCGCAGTGTTCGCTCATTGTCGACGCGATTTTCGGAACGGGGCTCAAGACCGCGGTTGCCGGGATGATGGAGACGGTAATTGCCGACGTGAACGCGTCGGAGATTCCGATCGTGTCGGTGGACTTACCGAGCGGCCTGTCGGCAGATACGCCGCATTTGATCGGCGACTGTATCGACGCGTCTCTCACCGTGACCCTGGCCGCGCCGAAACTGCCGCTTGTGTTGCCGCCAGGCGAAGCCTATGCCGGCGACGTCGTTATCGCCGACATCGGCATACCGTACGAAGTCATCGAAAACCTCGAGGGGTCCCACGTCGAGTTGCTCACGCCCGAGCAACTTCGCACCGCCGTCGGACCACGGGCGGCGGATTCGCACAAAGGTGACTTCGGCAGGCTCACGATCGTTGCTGGTTCGGTGGGCAAGACGGGTGCAGCGCACCTGGCGGCGCTTGGGGCGTTGCGATCGGGCGCTGGCCTCGTAACGGTGGCGACGCCGCGGTGCTGCCTTCCGGTGCTTGCCGCGATGTCACCGGTATTCATGACGGTCGATCTGCCCGACGATGCATCTGGCACGTTGGCAGCGAGCGGTGTCGAAAAGCTGCTCGAACAGGCGCACGACGTCATCGCCTGCGGTCCCGGACTTGGCCGCACGCCAGAAGTAGCGCAGTTCGTGCGCGGTCTCCTCGAGCGTGTCACCGTTCCGCTGGTGCTCGATGCGGACGCGCTCACCGTGCTCGCCGATGATCCCGGACGACTGACAGCGCGCGAAGAACGCGATCTCATCATCACCCCGCATCCTGGTGAAATGGCACGTCTCATTGGAGCGTCCATTGCGGACGTCCAGGCGAACCGCATCCAGGTCGCCACAGACTTCGCGACTACGCATCGTGTTTATGTGGTGCTGAAGGGTCACCGCACGGTCATCGCGACACCGGAAGGGCGCGTCTACATCAATCCCACCGGCAACCCAGGCATGGCCACTGGCGGTACTGGCGACATCCTGACCGGGATGATTGCCGCATGGCTTGCCCAGTTGCTGGATGCCGAGGCAGCCTGTCGACTCGCCGTGTTCCTGCACGGGGCAGCGGGCGATCTTGCCGAGGGCAGTCAGGGGCAGGCGGCCATGATCGCGACCGACCTCCTCGACCATCTTGGCGGCGCATTGAAGGTGCTCGTTGAGCCTCCGGCCAGTGCCTGAACACATCACTAAATCTGAAGCCGAGACCGCCGGCATCGCCAGCGCTCTCGCTGCGTCACTGTCACCGGGGGACGTACTGTTACTCTCGGGAAATCTGGGCGCGGGAAAGACGGCGTTCGTGCGTGGATTGGCGGAGGGACTCGGCATCGATCCCGAAGATGTGACCAGCCCGACCTTCACGCTGGTTCATGAGTACCGGGGCGGGCGTCTCACGCTCTATCACGTCGATCTGTATCGACTCGAGCGAGCTGCCACCGACGATCTTGGGCTCGAGGAACTCCACCGGGGCGTCCTGGCAATCGAATGGCCCGATCGCCTCAGTCACGCACTGCCCGGCGCCCGTTTCATTTCCATCGACATTCTCGAGGGCGACGAGAGAAGAATCAGTTGGACTCATTCCATTCGGTAGTTGGGTGCTTCCTTGGTGATGGTCACGTCGTGGACGTGGCTCTCGCGCACGCCAGCGGGCGTAATGCGAATGAACTGCGCCTTGCGCTGCAGTTCAGGAATCGCGCCGCTGCCGCAGTAGCCCATCCCGGCCTGCAGGCCGCCCATCAACTGATGGATGACGGCCTGCGCGCTGCCTTTATGCGCGACGCGACCCTCGATGCCCTCCGGCACCAGCTTGCCCGCGGTGCTTCCGCCTTCGAGATCGAATTCGTCCTGGAAATAGCGATCGCGGCTGCCGCGGCGCATCGCGCCGATGGATCCCATCCCGCGATACTCCTTGTAGCTGCGCCCCTGAAACAGGATGAGCTCGCCCGGGCTTTCGTCGGTTCCGGCGAACAGATTCCCGAGCATCACGCTGCTCGCACCAGCCGCCAGCGCCTTTACGATGTCGCCTGAGTAGCGCATACCACCGTCGGCGATGATTGGCACGTTCCGCGCCGCCGCCGCCCGCGCGCATTCGATGATGGCGCTGATCATCGGGACACCGATACCAGCCACGATACGAGTCGTGCAGATGGATCCGGCGCCGATGCCGACTTTGACGGCGTCCACGCCCGACCCAATCAACGCCTCCGTCGCCTCACCAGTAGCCACGTTGCCAGCAACGAGATCCGTGTTCGGGAACTCGCGACGAATCCGCGCGACCATGTCGATCACGTCCTGATTGTGTCCGTGGGCCGTATCGACCACGAGCACGTCGACGCCCGCGGCGACGAGCGCATGCGCACGCTCGAGCGCATCCTTCGCCGTTCCGATCGCGGCGCCGCAGCGAAGACGCCCGAGCGCGTCCTTGCACGCGTTCGGGTACTTGATCCCCTTCTGGATGTCCTTGACCGTGATGAGCCCCTTGAGCCGGAAGTCCTTGTCGACGACGAGCAGTTTCTCCACTTTGTGCTGATGAAGGAACGATCGCGCCTCGTCGAGTGTGGTCCCGACGGAGACCGTGAACAGTGGCGACTTCGTCATCACCTCATCGATCGGTCGATTGACATTGGTCTCGAAACGCAAATCGCGGTTCGTGAGAATCCCGACGAGCCGCCCCTCCTTGCTGCCGTCCTCGGTAATGGGAACACCGGAGATCCGGTAGTTCTTCATCAAGTCGAGCGCCTCGTAGATGCGATTGGAAGGGGAGAGCGTAATCGGGTTGACGATCATCCCGCTCTCCGAGCGCTTCACGCGATCGACTTCGGCGGCCTGTTCGTGAATCTGAAGGTTCTTGTGAATGACGCCCAGGCCTCCGAGCTGCGCCATCGCGATGGCGAGGCCGGACTCAGTCACCGTGTCCATGGCCGCACTCAGAATCGGCACGTTCAGCCGGATGTTCCGAGTGAGACGAGTGGATACATCCACCTGTGACGGCTTGACTTTCGAATGCTGGGGCACGAGCAGCACGTCGTCGAAGGTCAGTGCCGTGGTGATGGTCGTATCCGTGAGTTCAGGCGTCGAGACAGGGGCGGTCAGATCCATTGATTCCTCAAATGCACAAAAGGCCGACGATTCGTCGGCCTTCATTCCTCACGCGGCTTGTCCATGGCACTTCTTGTATTTCTTTCCGCTCCCGCATGGGCACGGATCGTTGCGGCCGACCTTCGGTTCTTCCCGCCGCACCGTCTTGATCACATCGTCTCCGCCGGTTCGCGCTGGTGTCGGCGTCTGCGCTGCAGCCTGACTCGATCGCGCACCGCCAAATGCCGGCACGGGAGTCGCACCGGGATTGTTTGTCGTCATCGCGGTCGGAGCCCGCCGCGGCGCCGGTCGTGGTGCCCGCAGCGCCGCAGGCGCTTCCGGCTGGCCTTCCTCCATCGACACGGGACGCAGCCAGAACAAGTAGCGGACGATCTCCTCTTCGATGCGCCCCTTCATGTCCTGGAAGAGCGCGTAGCTTTCTTTCTTGTATTCGACCAGCGGATCGCGCTGTCCGTAGCCGCGGAGTCCGATGCCTTCCTTGAGGTGATCGAGCGAGTAGAGGTGATCCTTCCACTGCGCATCGACGATTTGCAGCATGATGTCGCGCTCGAGTCGTCTGAGCAACTCGGGGCCAATGGATTGCTCCTTGCGCTCGTAGCCGCCCTTGGCGACCGCCCAGATGGCGTCGGTGATCTCGTCGCTGCTCTTCGTCGCGAGATCGAGCGACTCGAGCTCCTTCGGGTCGATGCCGAACACGCGAGAGACTTCCCGCACGATCGCCGGGACATCCCATTCCTCGACGTCGAGCTGCTTGCCCGCGTAACGATCGACGATGTCCTCGAGGGTCTCCTCGGCCAGCGCCAGCGCGTAGTCCCTGGTGTTGACGATTTCCTCTTCGGTGAGATGAATCGACCCTACGAGGATCTCGCGTCGCAGCGTGTAGACACTTTCACGCTGCTTGTTCATCACATCGTCGTATTCGAGCAAATGTTTGCGGACGCCGAAGTTCTGCGCCTCGACCTGCTTCTGCGCGCGCTCGATGGCGCGGGTCACCATGCCATGCTCGATCGGCACGCCTTCTTCCATTCCGAGGCGTTGCATCAGGCCGGAGATCCGATCGGACCCGAAGATGCGCATCAGATCGTCTTCGAGCGACAGGTAGAAGCGTGAGGAACCCGGGTCTCCCTGACGGCCGGCGCGGCCGCGAAGCTGGTTGTCGATGCGACGCGCCTCGTGGCGTTCGGTGCCGAGAATGTGCAGGCCGCCGAGACTCACGACTTCTTCGTGCTCGGAATCCATCTGGCTCCTGAAGTGAGAGAAGATGCGCTCCCAATCGGGTCGCGGGACGCGGTAGAACGCGTCGACATGGAAGAAGTAGACGAACTCCTCGTCGTCGACGAACTTCTCCTCGCCCTTGGGCAGCTTCTCGGCCACTTCCTCGGACAGAGTCTGCTGCCGGGCCGCGTGCTCGGCGTTGCCGCCGAGCAGAATATCCGTACCGCGGCCAGCCATGTTCGTTGCAATCGTCACGTTGTTCTTGTGACCAGCCTGCGCGACGATTTCCGCTTCCTGCGCGTGGTACTTCGCGTTCAAGACGACATGCCTGATCCCGCGCTTCTTGAGGAGTGAGGACAGTCGCTCGGACTTCTCGATTGAAACGGTGCCGACCAGCGTCGGCCGGCCTGACGCCTGCTTGTCGATGATGTCGCTGACGATCGCTTCGTACTTCTCGCGCTCCGTTCGATAGATCAGATCGGGTTCCTCGATTCGCTTCAGCGGGCGATTTGTCGGCGCGACGATGACATCGAGGTTGTAGATCTTTGCGAACTCGGCCGCTTCGGTCTCGGCCGTGCCGGTCATGCCGGAGAGCTTCTTGTACTTACGGAAGTAGTTCTGAAAGGTGATCGTGGCGAGCGTCTGGTTCTCGCGCTCGATCTTGACCTTCTCTTTGGCCTCGACGGCCTGATGCAGGCCATCGCTCCATCGGCGTCCGGGCATCAGGCGGCCCGTGAACTCATCGACGATGACGACCTGGCCGTCCTTGATCATGTACTCGACGTCGAGACGGAACAGGGTGTGAGCCCTGAGCGCCTGGTTCACATGGTGGAGCAGCGGCATGTTGACCGGGTCATAGAGGCCGTTGGAGTCCGGCACCAGGCGGTGGGAGAGCATGTCTTCCGACTTGGCCATGCCGGTCTCGGTCAGTGTGACCGTCTTGTGCTTCTCGTCGACGATGTAGTCGCCCGTCGTCTCGAGTTGCTCGCGATCCTCCGCCTTGACGTTGCCTTGCGTGACGGCGCCCTTCTTGAGCCGCGGGATGATTCGATCGACCTCGTAGTAGAGATCGGTCGACTCCTCGGCAGGGCCAGAGATGATGAGTGGCGTCCGCGCTTCGTCGATCAGGATGCTGTCGACCTCGTCGACGATGGCGAAGTGATGCCCGCGTTGAACCATGTGGCTCAACTCGAACTTCATGTTGTCGCGGAGGTAGTCGAATCCGAACTCGTTGTTGGTGCCGTAGGTGATGTCGGCGCCATAAGCGACCTGGCGCTGGTCGTCCTTGAGGTCGTGCTGGATGACGCCGACGCTCATCCCAAGGAAGCGATAGAGTCGTCCCATCCACTCCGAGTCGCGCCGTGCGAGGTAGTCGTTGACGGTAACGACGTGGACGCCCTTGCCTTCCAGGGCGTTCAGGTAGGCTGGCAGCGTTGCCACCAGCGTCTTGCCTTCGCCCGTTTTCATCTCGGCGATGGTCCCGTGGTGCAGCACCATTCCGCCGATCAACTGGACGTCGAAGTGCCGCATGTTCAGCACGCGGCGCCCCGCCTCCCGCACGACCGCAAAGGCCTCGGGCAGGAGATCGTGCAGGGTGGCGCCTCCCGAGAACCGCTCGCGGAACTCGACGGTCTTCGCGCGGAGCTGTTCGTCTGTGAGGGCTTGAATTACGGGTTCGAGCGCATTGATCTCGGCAACCCGCGGCCGTAGCCGTTTGATTTCACGTTCGTTCTGAGTACCGATGACCTTCGCGAGCAGTTGGCCAATCATGCGAATGGGGAGAGCTAACTACGAAGGAATATCTACCGATTGTAGCCAAGCGGCTCCGCAATCGGCAAGGAAACGACCGAGTTTCCGGGTTACTGGGCGCGGGGTTTCTGCTGCGTGAGTAGTTTGAGAGGATTGAGCAGTCGGCCGTTGGCCAGCACCTCGTAATGGAGGTGAGTGCCGGTCGCGCGGCCAGTCGAACCCAGGCGGCCAATCAAGTCGCCACGCTGCACGTGGTCGCCTTGACGGACTTCGAAGCCCGAGAGATGTCCGTAGCGTGTTTCCAGCCCGAACCCGTGGTCGATGATGATCAGGTTGCCATAGGCTCCCTGTCGACCTGCGTGGGTGACGATCCCGGCGGCAGTCGCAAATACCGCCTGCCCCTTATCACCCGCGATATCCAGGCCCGGATGGTAGTCTGCGCCGCCCGTCATCGGATCCGCACGCCGGCCCATGGTCGATGTGAGCCATCCATGAGCGGGCCATATCGATGGCGTCGCGTTCGCTAAGGCGTTGCGACGCTCGACGTTGCGTTGAACGAGATTGAGACGGGACTCGAGGCCTTCCAGCAGTGTCCGGAGCAGCCCAAAAGTGTCCTCGGGGTTGGCGAGCGCGGTCAGCGCGTTCGTATAGGTTGCTTCCTGTTTAGCAGCCGTGCCGACGTTGCCCCCCATGGCACGTGATTTCACAAAGGCCGGCAGCGTTTCCATCGCCCGCGCAAGGCTGGGATCCAGCGCAGCCCGGGCGCCGAGGTCCGTGATGGCGGTCTGAAGCGATTGAATCTGGCCGGAAAGCTCGGCGGTTGCCGTCCGATAGCTTTCATTTTCAAGCTCGAGCGCCCGCTGGCTGGCGTACAGGTCGGCGACCTCGGTTTTGGCCTTCCATGCGGCGCCGATGCCCACCAGTACGGGCAGAGTTACGACGGCGCAGGCAAACACCACGGCGGGACGGGCGGCAACGGTCACACGACGGACAACACCAGTCGTGCGATCAGCGACCAAAATTGTGTAACGCCGCGCTTGTTTCAAAACAGGTTCACTCGACCAATAAATCAGGGTGCCGACCAGGCACAACTGCCGGTCCGGCTTACACGGACCATACTATCGGATGCTGACGTGCCGGCGGGGAGGGGACCGACGTCATGAGACTACCACAGGACGAAATCAGTCTCCAACGGATCAGATGAGAGCGAAGATCGGGCGAACAATTCATGGGCTGTCCTCATGATCGGTATGGCTCGGCTGCAAGTGGTTGCAGCCGCCCTCTTGTTTTCGACGGGTGGCGCAGGGATCAAGGTTGCAGCGTTCTCAGGACTGCAGGTTTCTGCCCTGCGGTCGGGCATCGCAGCGGTCGCGTTGCTCATCTTCCTGCGCGGCCGATTGCTTTGGTCACCAAGCGTCGCATCAGCGGGGATCGTCTACGCGGCGACCCTGACGCTGTTCGTCGTGTCGACGAAGTTGACCACCGCAGCCAACGCCATCTTTCTCCAGGCGACGGCGCCACTCTACCTGCTTCTCCTTGGCCCGCTCATGCTGAGCGAGCACTTCAGACGTCGCGACCTTATCTATCTGCTGGCCGTGGCGCTGGGAATGCTCAGTTGTTTTGCGGGGCGCCCGCCAGCAACAGCAACCGCGCCAGATCCGGTCCGGGGCAACCTGCTTGCACTGGTGTGCAGTGTAACGTGGGCGTTCACACTCATTGCCCTTCGGTACATTGAACGCGACCACTCGCGGCCCGGCCTTGGGATGTCGGCGGTCGCGGTCGGAAATCTCTTCGCGTCGGTCGCTGCAATGCCGTTCGCCTGGCCGTTCCCTGACGCATCGACAGGGGAGTGGGCGACCATCGTGTACTTGGGTGTGTGTCAGATAGGACTTGCTTACGTCTTTCTCACTGCCGCAATCCGGCAACTACCGGCACTCGAAGTATCGTTGCTGCTGCTCATCGAGCCGGTCTTCAACCCTGTGTGGACATGGATGCTTCGCGGCGAGTATCCGGGTACGTGGACCATCGTCGGAGGCGCCATCATCCTCACTGCAACGGGTCTGCGCAGTCTGCACGACGCACGAGTAGCGACGAAGGTGGTCGCCCATTGAGAACCGGGGCTCGCCCCCGGTTCTCGTCAGCCGTGATCGTCGCCGCGTCAGCGAAGCAACGGGAACAACAGGCTCAAGCCGGTGAGCAGGGATGTCCCGCCTACGATCACCGGAGCCCACGCATACCGTCGAAGCGCTTTCGACTGTTCAAGCCCAAGCTTCCGCAACAACCGCAACTCCTGAATGGTCCAGACAGCTGGATAGAGGACGGTCACCACGTAGAACAACAGCCACTGCGTCGCCGCGACACCCGAGGGATCTGGATACCTCCGGAAAGTCACGTAGGTAAGCGCGCTGGCGGCCGCGTAAATGACCACCAGAAGAAGGATCACGATTCTGTTTCTCATCAACAGCTATACCACCAGGCGGTTGCTGCCACTCCAAGGTAGGCCGAAGTCGCCAGCCCACACGGTTCGGGAACCCAGTAGAACCAAGGGGCACACCAAAATGCCATCTGCACACTGAGGTAATACATCTCCTGTTGGATCATCCGGCAGATCGACGGATCCGTCTGAGCGACGAGAGTCATTCCTGCGGACCGTCTGGACGCAGTGCGATCCAGAGCGCTTGCGGCGGTTTCCAAGGTATCCGCGAGTGCTCTCCAATGCCCCGTCACACCGTTGGCGAGCAGATCATCTACCACTCGCTGCCTCGCCGCGTAGTCAATGGTGGGCAGCGCAGGCAGCGGTACTGCCGACGAGCCGTCGAATCCGAATTCGCGTGCTTCCGCTCTGAACATCGCCAGGTCGATGTCGCGGCGAATCAACGCGTCACGCCCTTCGCGTGTAATCACGCCACGAAGAGTCTCTTTCACTCGCGCGTCGAATTGATTGCTCGCGCCCCACGTGGCGAGAAGGCGCAATGACGAGGCAAGTCGTCTCGCGTGCTCACCGGAAGGCGCCTTGCTCAGGCCTCGGACGGCTCGTTTCATTTCTGCGATCAGTTGAAGGGCTACGGGATCGCGGTCCGTTGCGCCGCCTTGACGCTGCGCGAAAGCGAGCTGAGTGTCCCCTCCAACGAACAAGGGCAACCCTGTGACTACGGAACCGACAAACACACGACGACCGACTTCCACACTCATACGTCACCCTGAATCCCGCACCCAATCCCGTGTTCGACCATTCGGTATTGCAGCGCCTCCGCCACGTGCTCCGACATGACTCTTTCGTCACCGGCGAGATCGGCGACGGTGCGCGCGACCTTGAGCACTCGGTCGTAACCGCGTGCGCTCAAACCCAATTGATCCACCGCTCTTCGCAATAACTGCCGTCCCTTGGCATCAGGGCGGCAAAACGCCGCCACGCGCAAACCGCGCAGGGCGGCGTTGGTCCGAGGACCCGCCTCCCCATAACGCGTGTGCTGAGCGTGGCGCGCGGCGATCACGCGAGTGCGAACGGACGCCGACGACTCGCCAGAGGCCCCGTCGACGATCGAGCCGACAGGGACTGCAGGGACCTCGACGATCAGATCGATGCGGTCGCGAAGAGGGCCAGACAACCGGTTCTGGTACTTGGCGACTTGAATCGGCGTACATCGGCACGGACGACGCTCGTCTCCGGCAAATCCACAGGGACATGGATTCATCGCCCCAACGAGGACGAAGCGGGCGGGGAACACGGCGGTCCGCGCCGCGCGGGCGATCGTCACGTGCCCTTCTTCGAGGGGTTGACGAAGGACCTCGAGGACGCGCCGATCGAACTCCGGCATTTCGTCCATGAAGAGCACCCCGTGATGGGCCAGCGAAATTTCGCCGGGGCGCGGAATCGATCCGCCTCCAACGAGCGCGACAGTGGAGATCGTGTGGTGCGGTGCGCGGAAGGGCCGTTCCGAGAGCAGCCCCTGGCCGGCCGGGAGCGTCCCGGCGACGGAGTGAATTGCCGTGCATTCCAGCGCTTCATCGAATGTCAGTGGCGGTAGGATCGTGCCGAGCCGTCTGGCCAGCATGGTCTTGCCCGAGCCTGGCGGGCCAGTAAGCAGCAAGTTGTGCCCACCTGCCGCAGCCACTTCGAGCGCGCGCCGCGCGAGCAGTTGTCCACGAACCTCCGCGAGGTCGGTTTCGGTTGAAGCCGGCGTGTTCGGTGCGATCACAGCCGTCGGCGCACGTTTGGCGCGACCTGGGTCATTCAACGCTTCGACCGCTTCGGCCAGCGACTGAGCGGTGCAGATGTCCAATCCCTCGACCACGCACGCTTCGGCGGCATTCTGCGGCGGAAGCAGCAACCTCTTGAGCCCGAGCCGTCGAGCGCCGACCGCGATCGGCAACACGCCGCGGATGCCGTTGATGGCGCCATCGAGCGAGAGTTCACCGACGATCACGGTGTCGTCTACGCAGTGCCGCGTCAGAGGACCGGACGTCGCCAGAAGTCCGAGCGCTATCGGAAGATCGAATGACGATCCTGCTTTGCGAACGTCGGCGGGCGCTAGATTGACGGTGATTCGGTGATGGGGGAATGGGAAGCCGGAATTGCGGATCGCCGAACGAACCCGGTCGCGGCTCTCGCGCACCGTCGCGTCAGGCAGTCCCACCATCGAGAAGTGGGGGAGGCCAAACGCGACGTCCACTTCGACGTGGACCGGGTAGGCATCGACCCCGAATACGGCGGCGCTGCGGAGGCTGGCGAGCACGACGCAGCCAATTGGTGCAAAATCGGGCGCTCCGCGAAATCATTCGAGATTGCTCGAATTTGGCGTTGAACCAGGCTGAAAACCTGGTGTTTGTGCAGCGCGAAACGAGCCCGGAGATCGGAGTTTTTGCGAGGGGTCGTGACGCGACTAGTTCGTCGCCAGCGTGGATAGGCTCTCGATTACGAGACGCTGGCCGACGTGGATGACGTTGCTGCGGAGACTGTTCAATTCCTTGATCAACGCCACCGTGGTGCCGTAGCGCTTCGCGATCGAAAACAGCGTCTCGCCACGCGCCACTCGATGGGTCGTGGTCGATTTGGTCGGGGTCTCCCCCGCAGCGCGCTTCGCGGTTGTCGATTTCGTGGGGGCTTCATCCGATGCCGGTTTCGCCGCGACCGCTGGTTGATCCGCTGCCGGCCGCGCCGCGACGTCAGTGGTGGTAAGCACCGCGTCAGGTGTCTGCGACGATGGCGTCTCGGTCCGAGCGGCGAGAAGCGTCGGGGCGCGCGGAATAATCAGTTGCTGACCGGTCTGCAGCCGTGATTTGGTCGACAGGTAGTTGGCCTCGGCCAGATCGGAACGGCTCACTCGCAGCTTCTTGGAAATCGAAAGCAGCGTTTCATCCTTCTTCACGGTGTAGTGGCTCAGCGGAGCGAGATCATCGATCCCCTGCTCGGTCAGCCGCGTATTGATTAGCGAGGCGGTACCCATCGGAACCTTGAGCTCGTATTCACTCGCCTTAACCGGTGTCGTCCAGCGGCGCAACTCGGGATTCAGATCCTGAATGTCCTGGACCGGGGCGCTGGCCCATTCCGCAATACGACGAATATCGACCGCCCCCGTGACGGTTACTGTTTCGAAGAGCGGCGCCTCTATGGGCTCCACTTCCATTTCGTACTGCAGCGGGTTTCTGGCAATAACGATAGCGGCCAGAATCAGCGGCACGTAGTCCCTTGTCTCACGCGGCAGGTAGCGCGAGGTAGCCGACAGCTTCCAGAAGTCGTCCCGGCCGGACCGCTTCATGGCGCGCTGCACACGGCCAGGCCCGCCGTTGTAGGAAGCGAGCGCAAGGTGCCAGTCGCCGAACATCGAATACAGGGTCTTGAGGTACTTGGCCGCGGCGCGAGTGGCCTTCTCGGGATCCGCTCGCTCGTCGATGTACCAGTCGTGGCGGAGACCGTTTTCGAGTGCAGTTCCACGCATGAACTGCCACATGCCCTTCGCCTTGGCTCTCGAGAGTGCGTTTGGCTTGAAGGCGCTTTCGATGAGCGGCACGTAAGCGAGATCAAGAGGAAGACCCTCCGCCCTGAAAACGTCCTGGATCATCGGGAGGTAGCGGGCCCCGCGGCTCAGGCCCTCCTCGAGATACCCCTTCAATCGGCCAGTAAAGAGCTCAACGTAAGCGAGAACGCGGGAGTTTTGCGGGATATCGATGTCGTGGGTAAAAGATTGAAGGTCGTTGGCAACCGCGCGCTCGGTTTCCGGGCTCGGAGCAGGGACTTCGAAAGTGGGAATGGACAGCAGGTCGTCGATGGAGGCCGGTTCCGGTGCCTTTTCCGCAAAACCGTCCGCCTGCGCCAGCGCCGTCAGTTCATGGCCGCTGATCCGCTCGATGAGCCGATCGAAATGCGCGCTGAGTTGCGGATCGGACCGGGCACCGCCCGGCGATTCGAGGATCACATCCACAGCGCGATCGAACGACGCGCGCGCGGCGCTCAGATGACCTTCTCGGAGTTCCCGTTCGCCCGATTGGAAGTGTTGCTCCGACAGAGCGATCAGATCCTGGATTGGATCGCGATCTGGTAGTTGAAGTGGAGCAGGACTCGGATCAGGCGCCACCTGGGGTGAGGCCTGCGTCACTGTTTGTGGCGTCCTGGCCGCGCAGGCGGCTGAAAGCATTCCCACTGCGCAGACAACGCCGGCTACACCTCGGCGAAACGACGGCATCAGGTCCACGTACTCTAGCATCCGGTCGATCCGAGGGTCAAAATTCGGCCGCCTCATCCGTGAACTTTCGCGCAAAACAACGAAGGCGTTCTTAGCGGGGCCAGTCGGCGTGAACGAAGACCTTCTTTGACTCACCAAGCTCTCGGGCCGAAGGTGTGACGATGGTCTTGTCACTGATCAGGAGCGTCTTGCCGCTCTTCAACGCCTCGCGGACGTCATCTTCGCAGATGAAGTCTCTGGGGTTATCGGCAGCAACAGGTTTGAGATGATGCCCCCCGAGTTCGTCTGAGCGTTGGACGTCGGTCGGACGAAACCCGCGCGATGAAAGAAACGCGTCGACTTTGGCGGAGAGCGTCTGCGCAGAAATCCCGCTGGCGGCGGCGGTGCGAGCGGGCGCCTTTGGCAGCTCCGGCGATGTCGGTGTTGTTTGTTCGCGTCGTGTTTTCGCAGTGGCAGGCATAGCTGGTCGGACTTCGTACGCCAGACGTTTGATATTCAGCAAGTGCTTGGGGGAGATATTGTCCGAAGTGATGTTGCCTCCCCAACCTCCGCATCCAAGCGTCATGGCGGGATCGAGTCCCGTAGTCAGGCCGATCGAACCATGGGTCGTCGGGGTATTCACGCAGATTCGAAATGCTGGCTTCTTCAGCCCGAACTGCAGGATCACGTCCTCATTTTTCGAATGAATCGACATGGTGTGACCCATTCCGCCATATCGAAGGATCTGAATGCAGCGCTCGCATCCTTCCCGCCAGTCCTTGACGACGTACCACGAGAGAACCGGACACAGCTTCTCTATCGAGAGCGGAAAGTCGCGGCCGACGCCAGTCAGTGGCGCAATAAGAACGGTGGTTCCCGCTGGTGCGGAGATGCCGGCTTTTCCAGCGATAAAGAGAGCCGACTTGCCGACCAGAGCCGGATTCGGCAGCCGCTGGGGAGTTACCAAAACCTTCGCCAGCAACTCTATCTCGCCTTCGTTCATGAAGAACGCGCCCCGGGCCTGGAAACGGCGACGTGACTCGTCGGCCACTGATTCGTCCACCACAACTGAATTCGGTGACGAGCACAGCACACCATGGTCGAACGTCTTGCCCAGCACGATGTCGCTGGCCGCCTTGTCCAGATCCGCGCTCCCCTCGATGTAACACGGGGCGTTCCCGGGTCCAACTCCGTACGCGGGCTTACCGGCACTGTAGGCCGCTCGAACCAGCCCCATACCCCCGGTTGCCAGAATCACCGCCACATCGCGATGCTTCATCAACTCCTGGGTGCCTTCGAGGGTTACTATTGTCATCCATCCAATGCTGCCGGCAGGAGCGCCAGCCCGCTGCGCGGCATCTGCCATGATTTCCACGGTTCGTGTGATGCACCTGGCGGCCGCAGGATGAGGGCTGATGATGATGGGACACCGCGCCTTGAGCGCGATCAACACCTTATATATCGCGGTCGACGTCGGGTTCGTCGATGGAACGACGGCAGCCACCACTCCGAAAGGCTCCGCAATCTCGACGATCTTGCGGTCTTCGACCCGGTTCACGACCCCGACGGTCTTCATCGGCTTGATGAACTCGTAGACCTGTCGAGAGGAGAACAGATTCTTCTGGACTTTGTCCGCGACGACGCCGTAAGTGGTCTCCTCGACAGCGAGTTGAGCAAGGGGCTCAGCCTGCGCTGTCACGGCCTCGGCCATCATGCCGACGATCCGATCGATTTGGTCCTGGGTGAGCTCCGCCAGGATGGGCTGCGCCTGGCGAGCCGATCGGGCCAGGGCCCGCGCCTCCGCAATCGATGTCAGGTCCTTGTCTGTCTGCGGTTTGGTGTCCTGGACGGCCATAACTGGGTCCGGGTCCCTTGGTGGCTATGCCTTCGGGAGGATTCGTTCCACCTCGACGTGTGGTCTGGGGATCACATGGACTGATACCAGCTCTCCGACTCGCCTGGCAGCAGCCGCTCCGGCGTCAGTGGCCGCTTTCACGGCTCCGACATCGCCTCGGACCAGCACCGTCACATACCCGGCGCCGATGTACTCCTTGCCGACCAGCACGACATTAGCGGTCTTGACCATCGCGTCCGCAGCCTCGACCGAGCCGATCAAACCACGGGTTTCCACCATTCCGAGTGCGTCGGATGTCATGAATGGGAGATAGTATCATTCCACTCCAGATGCTCAGATATTCCGCATCCTTCACAGTAGGGATTTCAGTTCTGATCGCTGCCTGTTCGCGTGCCCCCGCCGACACTGCCAAACCGGTGGCATCGGCATCGGTTTCGGTGACCCCGGCGGTCGTCGCATCCGGAATGCCCGTAGAGCTCGACGTCAGGTTTGCCATGGCCGCCGACGCTCCGCCGTTTAAGGAAGACTACGCAGTTTTCATTCATGTTGTCGATGACGATGGGGAGATGATTGGCTCGACCGACCACGCGCCGCCGACGCCAACGCGGGAGTGGAAACCGGGCTCGACCATCGAATACAAGCACCCTGATTACGCACCGATATCTGATTACGTCGGCGAGGCTACGTTCGTCGTCGGCCTCTACTCGAAGTCGTCGGGGGAACGAGTTCCGCTCTCAGGGGATGCGGTGGAGCCCCGCGCGGTCAGGGCTGGATCGTTCGAGATGCGGGAGCGTTCCGAGCCCTACGCCGTGTTGTTTCGAGAGGGGTGGCATCCCGCGGAGGGGCCGAAAGGATCGGGGCTCGAACTCCGATGGTCTATGAAGTCCGGGCGTTTGACGTTTGCGAACCCCAAGCGGGATGTCGAACTAATCCTCGAACTCGACCAGCCCGCCAATGTGTTCGAAGTGGCTCAGCATATCGAAATCCGCGCCGGTGAGTCGGTCGTAGACGAATTTGATCTGGAGCCGGGGCCGCCCCTTGTGCGCAAAATTGCACTGACTCAGAGTCAATTAGGGGACGGCAACACTGTTGAACTGGCGGTGGTGTCGGACAAGACGTTTGTTCCCGCCAAGTTCGCCAGCCTTCAGAGCACTGATACACGGCAATTGGGGGTACGGGTATTCCGCGCGTTCGTCCAGCCGAAACAATAGGGAAGCGGGTCTAAAGGATCCGAAAGGTCAAAGCTCAAAGGTCAAAGGTAATGGAGTTTCGCTGTCGACTCGGAACAGCTGCTGGCGAGATCGTAGAAGGCGTCTACATCGCCGATAGCGAGGCCCGGCTCCGTCGCGAACTGGAGGAGAAGGGAATGTACGTGCTTTCCCTCCAGCGCCGAGCCGCGCTTTCCCTTTCATCGGGGGGCCGTCGTCAACGGGTCAAGCGTCAGGAGTTCCTCGTGTTCAACCAGGAACTGGCGACGCTTCTCAAGGCCGGGATGCCGTTGGTGCAATCGCTCGACATCCTCCGACAGCGAGTCTTGAACCCCACGTTCAAGACGGTGCTCGACAGTGTGCACGACCGCGTCAGGAGTGGCATGTCGCTTTCGGATGCGTTTGGAGAGCACGGCTCGCTGTTTCCCGCCGTGTACTCAGCATCGCTGCTGGCTGGTGAGCGCAGCGGCAACCTTGATTCTGTCATCCGGCGCTACGTCGCTTACGACAAGGTAATAGGTGCCGTGAAGCGCCGGACCGTCTCCGCACTGATCTATCCGGGCATTCTCGTGACGATGATGGTCGTGCTCATCGGCATCATCGTTCTGAGGGTAGTGCCTGCGTTCTCGGAGTTCTACGCCAATTTCGGGCGCCAGCTCCCGCTTTCTACACGGATAGTGGTCGCACTGTCGAATGGCGTGGTGTCGAACCTTACTTTCATCGCGCTGGCCGCCGTTGGCGCGGCCGTTGCAGGGGTCGCGTGGTCCCGACAGCCTGGCGCGCGTCTCCGCCTAGACAAGTGGGTGCTCGATATCCCGTGGGTCGGCGAGACGGCGCTTAAGTTCTTCACGTCGCAGATGGCCCGCATGCTTTCGACGCTCCTTGGGGGCGGTATTCCGCTCGTCAATGCGCTGGAAATCTGTGTGCGGTCCTTGTCCAACCGGCACCTTTCACGAGAGATGGACAGGGTTCGCGTTCGTGTGCAGGAAGGACAGGGGTTCGCCGGGGCGCTTCGCGAGCGCGCGGTCTTCCCTGATGTGGCCGTGAAGATGGTGGAAGTAGGGGAGTCGACGGGCGCTCTTCAGGAGATGCTCAACAGTCTGGCCGAGTTTTACGACGAAGAAATTGAAACGGAAGTCGGCCGGTTCATCACTTTAGTAGAGCCGGTGTTGCTCGTGATAATGGGAATCATCATTGCCGTCGTCGTACTGGCGTTGTACATGCCGTTGTTTGAACTGACGTCCGTGGTGGGCGCGTAATGGCGACTGCGAAAACGAATCCGTTGCCCGATTCCGAGGACATCTCCGAAGAGGTCGCGCGCGCGCGCGCCCTGGCGGTTCGGTATCGTCTCGAATTCGTGGAGATGAGCGAGTTCCGGATCGATCAGGAGCTGTTCCGATCGATTCCGGCGGACCTGATGCTGCGGTATGGCTTCGTTCCGCATCGCCGCGAAGGACGATCGCTCGTCATCGTCGTATCCGACCCAACCGATCTTCCGATGATCGACGAGCTCGGCGTCATCCTGCGGACACCGATCCGGGTCACCGTGGGCGCCCCATCTGCGATTCAATCGATCCTCAAGAAGAGTGAGAGTTCGCAGCGTGTTCTCGAAGAAGCGACCGAGGGCTTCGAGCTTCAAGTCCTGAAGGAGGACGAGACCGGCGACGAGAACCTGACGGTCGAACGTCTCACGAGCGACATCAGTCCGATCATCAAGCTCGTCGACTCAACGATCTACACGGCCATTCAGCGGCGCGCCAGTGATATCCACATCGAGACCGGCGACGACGCCGTGTACGTCAAGTACCGCATCGATGGGGTGCTTCAGCCGGCGATGCGGCCGATAGCCAAGCAGTTTCATAGCTCGATCATCTCGCGCGTCAAGGTGATGGCCGAGCTCGACATCGCCGAGAAGAGAGTTCCGCAAGACGGCCGGTTCAAAGTGCGAATGCCCGGCAAGACGATCGACTTCCGCGTGTCGATCATGCCGAGCGTCCATGGTGAAGACGCCGTCATCCGCATTCTGGACAAGGAGTCGATCAGCGAGCAGTTCACCGAGCTCAAGCTCGATATCCTCGGGCTTCC
>Ga0075418_10000633_pt1 | contig 37734 bp, 31 predicted proteins | sample SoiMetdeltSBSDD2_FD_81776 | JGI IMG/M metagenome (GOLD analysis project Ga0075418, IMG submission 81776) | Bulk soil microbial communities from a Populus tree surrounding site in Tennessee, USA - Soil MetaG P. deltoides SBSDD2 | ecosystem: Environmental > Terrestrial > Soil > Tree plantation...
CGAACTTCGGGGTCGAAAAAGTACGTAAACCGACGACCGGGGTGTGACCCCGGCCCGGCGCACGACCGCGGACACACCCCTGTACGGGTTAGGCTCTCAGGCGATCTTGGAGCTTTTCCCGGTAACCGCGACTCAGCGTGAGCCGCGTGCCGGTTCGGAGCAGCACGGCGTACTCGCCGTTCAGCCAGGGCTGGAGTTCCTGGATGCGCTCCATGTTGACGATCCGCGAGCGGTGAATGCGGAAGAATTTTTCCGGATCGAGGCGGCTTTCGATCGCGTTCATGGTCTCGCGCAGGAGATGCGAGGTCGACCCGACATGCAGGCGGACGTAATTGCCGGCCGCCTCGACCCAATCGATCTCGTCGGCGCGGAGGAAGAACAGGCGCCCTCCGGACTTGACGACGAGACGATCGGTGCGCGGCTGATCGCGACGCAGATCCTTGACCAGCGCGAGCAACCGTCGGCCCAGATCGCCGCTCTCGTCGCGTTCGATCTGCTTCCGCGCGCGCTGCAGTGATTCTGTGAACCGCTCGCGATCGAACGGCTTCAAAAGGTAATCGAGCGCACGAACCTGGAAGGCACGCAGGGCGTGCTGATCGTACGCAGTCACGAAGATAACCAGCGGCATGCGCTCGCCACCGACTGCCTCGATGACCTCGAAGCCGTTCATCTGCGGCATCTGGACGTCGAGAAACACGAGATCGGGCTCGTGATCCACGATCGCGGTCACGGCTTCCTCACCGTCGCGGCACTGCGCAACGATCTCGATATCGGGCTCATTCGCTAACAACCCAGCAAGGCGTTCCCGCGCCAGCGGTTCGTCGTCCACAATCAGCGTCCTGATTTTCTTCATATCGTCTGTCCCAGATAAGGCCGGCCGAGTGCCGGGGTTTTCGATCGAGCGGCGCCCATCGCTCCGCTGATCCGGTCGGTTCCCTGTCCATTGGACGCGTCAACCGGCTCGTCGCCTTCCTGCGTCCGATCCACCGGCCTCGTGGTCCGCCATGGCACGGCGACAACGACTGCTACTCCTTGTTCGAGCCGGTGGAACTCGAACCGGAAGTCCGCGCCAAACCTATGCTGCAGACGGGCGCGTGTCGTTGACACGCCGATGCCCTTTTGCAGCGCCGCGAGCGCGCTGTCGGAGAGACCAAGCCCGTCGTCTCGAACCTCGATCCAGAGCTTGTCGTGCTCCTGTCGCGCTCGAATATCGATGTGACCCGGGCCGGATTTCTTCGAGATGCCGTGCTTGATCGCGTTCTCCACGAGCGGCTGCAGAAGCAGCGTCGGCAACAGCGCGTCGAGCGCGTCCGGCTCGATATCGAACCGCACGACCAGTCGATCGGCGAAGCGCGTCTGCTCGATCTCGAGATACTTCGCGAGAAAATCGAGTTCCGCCTTCAGCGTGTTTTCGTGCTGACCGAGATTCTCGAGCGTCATCCGTAGCAGATCGCTGAGGCGCATCAGCGTTCGATCCGCGGCATCGACGTCCTTGTGCATCAGCGATGAGATCGCATGAAGCGTGTTGAACAGGAAGTGGGGTTGGAGCTGGTGCTGCAGCGCCGCCATCCGCGCTTCGACGAGCTCGGTCTCGAGTTCGGACGCGCGAAGAGCGCGATCCCGCGACTCGCGATAGTAGAGGACCGCGTGACTGAGCCCTGCGATGGCCCAGTAGGTCATCATTTCCCAATCGAAGTTCATCAGGGCCGCCCGCTTCACCTCGGCCCACCATGGATACGTCGACATCCCGCTGAGTCCCCACTGGACGCCGGCCATGGCGGCAATGTGAGCAAACGAGAAGACTGTCACCGAGGGCACGTGAACCAGAATCGCGCGGACCAGACCTTGTCGCTCGAATCGGAAATGCTGCGAGAGCCAGACGATCGACGGCGTAAAGAGCGCCCAGACGTACCAATACGCCGTGTTCAGGACAACGAGTGGGATCCAGTTCGTCGTGGGTTTTCCCAGCGCGCGGGTGAAACTCACAGCCAGCGCCGAGGAGACGACCGCGAGCAAGGTCGCCACGCCGAGGACGATGGGCCACCGCAGCCCGTATCGGGGTCGCGCGGGGGCTGGCAGGTCGATGCCAGCACCCGTCATGTCGAGCAGTCGATCGCTTGGCGGTTTCATAGCCGTGTCGTCGATTTCCGCCTCCGCGCGAAGCGCTACGACGAGATCTCGCCGAAGAAGCCTTGGCGTAGGCGGGGCGCAAGACCGAATGTTGTGGGTTAGACGTAGCTGAACGCACTTTCGTCTTGTTCAAAACGAGCTTTTTCGCTCGCTGCATGTCGCTCGCCACACCAGCCACACTGCGGCGAAATCACGCAAAAAGCGCTTGAACCGCGATTTCCCACCGTTCGTCCCACCCATGGGCTCATTTATCCCACCAGACGGCCGCCTCAGCGGTTTTCTGGAGTGCCCGACAGCGACCAGCCCTCGACCGTTTCCGAACACTCGTTGACCAAGCGTCGGGATCCGGAGTCGGGGATCCGGGATCCGGTGCACGTGCCTGACGGTGAGACGAATTGAGAAGAGCTGATGTTGGTGACGGCAGCAGTACGGCGCGAAGCATCTGACGGTCGCATGCGGCATCGATCGAGATGCGACCTGCCGATTTCAGAGCGCCACGTCAGATCGCGATCTGATCGCCGGTGAGCGACGATCAAAGCGCCAGGGTTGGACGCATCGATCATCGCGCAAGGCTTGGTGCATGGAACTGCTCGTGAAATCGGATCCCGGATCCCGGAGCACGGATCCCGGCGAGCGAGCCGGACGATTCGTGGCTCGCAGGTTGAAGGCATCACTTTTGAACGGAGATTTTGAAAAACGTGTGTATCATGGTCGCGTGAGTAGCTCGATCACGCGAGGTCATCGCACATGGAAGGCTGGAGAAGCCTTTAGCATCGCCGATGCTACAGACCTCTACGAGCTGGACCGCTGGGGTAAAGGTTACTTCTCGATCTCCCCGGCAGGACATGTGCTCGTTCACCCGACAAAAGATCCGGCTCGCTCCATCGACCTCAAACAGCTCACCGATCACCTGCAGCTTCGTGGAATCGGGCTGCCGGTGCTGATTCGATTTCGCGACATCCTGCGGCACCGCGTCGGCGACATCCACAACGCGTTTCGAACCGCCATCGCGCAGCATCAGTACGAAGGGCGCTACGTCTGCGTCTATCCAATCAAGGTCAATCAGCAGCGGCAGGTCGTCGAGGAAGTACTGGATTTTGGGCGGGAATACGGGTTTGGTCTCGAGGCGGGCTCCAAACCCGAGTTGATTGCCGTCGCGGCGCAGGCCTACAACGACACCCCGATCATCTGTAATGGGTTCAAGGATGCCGAGTTCATCGAGATGGCGATGCTGGCCCAGAAAATCGGCCGCAACGTCATCCCGGTCGTGGAAAAGTACACGGAGCTCGGACTCATCCTCAAATACGCCGAACAGGTCGGTGTGCGTCCCCAGATAGGGATGCGAGTCAAGCTGGCCGCGCGCGGCGGAGGCCGTTGGCAGGGTTCCGGCGGATATCGCTCGAAGTTCGGATTGACGGTGGCGGAAGTGCTTCGCGGCCTCGACGAACTGAAATCCCTCGGCATGCAGGATTGCTTCAAGCTTCTGCATTTCCACCTTGGCAGCCAGATCCCCAACATCCGCATCGTCAAGGGGGCGCTCAACGAGGCGGCGCGCGTCTACACGGAGCTGTCAAAGGCTGGTGCGGGGCTCCAATACCTGGACGTCGGTGGCGGCCTGGGGGTCGACTACGACGGCTCGCAGACGAACTTCGAATCGAGCGTGAACTACACGCTCGAGGAATACGCAAACGACGTCGTCTATCACATTCAAACGGTCTGTGACGACGCGGGTGTCAAGCATCCGACAATCGTGTCCGAGAGCGGCCGGGCGATCGTGGCATATCACAGCGTCCTGATCTTCAACGTCCTCGGCGTGTCGGCGTTTGGCGAAGAGAAGATTCCGGAGGCAATCAAGCCGGAAGAAGCGGAACAGCCGGTCATCGATCTCCTGGAGACCTACACGAACCTCACGATGCGCAACGCCCTCGAGGGCTATCACGACGCGCAGCAAGCGCTCGACATGGCGCTGAACCTGTTCACGGGCGGCTATCTCCCGCTCGAACAGCGGTGCCAGGCCGAGAACCTGTATTGGGCGATTCTCGTGAAGCTGCGCAAGCTCGTGGCGCAGATGGACGACGTGCCGGAGGACTTGCAGGGCCTCGACGACACGATGGCCGACACCTACTTCTGCAACTTCTCGCTCTTCCAATCGTGCCCGGACAGCTGGGCGATCAAACAGCTGTTCCCGGTCATGCCAATCCACATGCTGAACACCGCTCCGACGCATCACGCGGTGCTCGGCGACATCACGTGCGATTCGGATGGCAAGATCGATCAATTCATCGATAGACGCGATGTCAAGCGGACCCTGCCGCTGCACACGGTGAACGGCGAGCCTTACTACCTTGGCGTGTTCCTGGTCGGGGCTTACCAGGAAATCCTCGGCGACCTGCACAACCTGTTCGGCGACACGCATGCCGTTCACGTCAGTCTCGACGAACGCGGCAGCGTCGTTCTCGACGCCGTCATCAAGGGAGATACGGTGAAGGAAGTGCTCGACTACGTCGAGTTCGACGCCGAGACTCTCGTGCGCAAACTGCGCTCGGATGTCGAGCTCGCGGTTCGCGAAGGGCGTGTCAATTACGAGGAAGCCGGCCGCCTGCTGAAGTTCTACGAAGACGGCCTTCAGGGATATACCTACCTCGAGGATCCGAACGAACGATAGCAGCCTGCCGGGATCCGGGATCCGGAGTGCGCTTCAGCGTACTTCCGATTGTTCCTCCGTGCAGAGTCGATCGAACGCACGAACGAGTTCGTCGGCAATCATGTTCGCGTCGCGCATCTCGATGAAGCTGCGCTCCATCATGTAAATCAGGTTGCCGTCGCGCAGTAGACCAATCGACGGCGATGACGGCGGATAACCAGTGAAATACTGGCGGGCGCGATCGGTCGCGTCGATGTCTGCGCCTGCGAACACCGTCGCGACGACGTCCGGCCGGCTCTTGTTTTGCAGCGCCTTCGCGATACCCGGCCGGGCCTTACCGGCGGCGCAACCGCACACTGAATTGACGACCAGCATCACGACGCCGCTGCTATTCTTGACGATCTCGTCGACCGCCGCGGCCGTGCGCAGTTCGCGCGCGCCCATCTCGGTCATCTCGCCGCGCATCGGCGCGATCAAATGTTCGGGGTATGGCATTGACTTTCCTTTGAAATCTGTCGCTACTCGCTACTCGGCTGGCGCTGTCTTTACTTCTTCAGCGACTCCTCGCGCTTCGCCTTGAATTCGTTGCCGGGTTTCCACTCCGGCATCTTTGACGCATTCGCCACTCTGTAGCCGACCGCAAGAAACAATTGAGCGTCGTCGACGGCGCCGGTGAGATCCCAGTCGGGCTTTATCACGTCAGAGGGCGCGTGATAGTCGGTTTTGGTGTACTCGTCGCGTTTGGCTTTGCCATACGACGGATCCTTGCCGGTAAAGTCGATCCCCGAATCCGGATCGAGCGCCGGCACTCCTTGCTTGGCGAAATTGAAATGATCCGAACGGTAGTAGAAGCCCTTCTCCGGCTCGGGGTCCGGCTGCAGCACGCGGCCTTGCTCGTCGGCGGCGGCTTTCAAATAGTCGTCGAGATCCGAGGCTCCCATGCCGACGACCGTCAGGTCTTTGGTCCGGCCCCACTGGTTCACACCGTCGATATTGATGTTTGCGACGGTCTTGTTCAGCGGATAGAGCGGGTTCGTAGCGTAGTACTGCGAGCCGAGCAGTCCCTGTTCTTCCGCCGTGACCATCAGGAACAAAATCGATCGCTTTGGCTGCGGCTGAATCTGCGTAAACGCGCGCGCAATTTCGAGGACCGTCGCAACGCCGGATGCGTTGTCGAGAGCGCCATTGCAAATCTTGTCGCCGTTAACCGGCGGGCAAACGCCGAGATGATCCCAGTGCGCCGAGTAGACGATGTACTCGTCTTTCAATGCCGGATCGCTGCCTTCGAGCTTGGCAACCACGTTCTGCGAGTCGATGGTGCGCAACGTGTTCTTGACCGCCATTGACGCTTTCACACCAAGTGCCACCGGTTTGAATTCGCGCGTGCGCGCCTGCTTCTTCAGCGCGTCGAAGTCCTGTCCGCCGAGCGCCAGGATCTTTTTCGCCGCATCCAGCGTGATCCAGCCTTCGATATTGGCGCGCGCCATGTTCTTGTCCGACGTCACCAGATCAAATTTTTCGCCCAGATTGCCTTGAACGACCGCAAACGGATATCCCGCCGGACCAGTTTCATGGATGACAAGGATTGCGGCCGCGCCTTTACGAGCGCCCTCTTCGAATTTGTACGTCCAGCGGCCGTAGTACGTCATCGCGTCGCCTTTGAACGTATTGGGGTCAAGCTTGTTTGGATCGGATGGATCCGGGACGGCCGGATCGTTGACGAGGACGAGAATGGTTTTGCCCTTCACGTCAACGTCCTTGAAATCGTTCCAGTTGAACTCTGGGGCTTCGACGCCGTATCCCGCGAATACGACATCGGAGTTCTCAATCGACGCACCGTCGGTGACGTGCTTCGTCCAGGCAACGACATCGTCTGACCACTTGAGCGATTGTTTCTGCGCGCCCTTCGTCACGGTCAGGGGTTTTGCCTCAGCTCCTGTGATGCCGGCGAGCGGGACTTTCTGCACGTAGGTGCCGTCGGGGTTGCCGGGTTTCAGATTCAGCTGCTTGAACTGCTCCTGAATGTATTTGACCGAAAGCTCCTCGCCTTTGCTCCCGGGCTTGCGCCCCTCGTATTCATCCGATGACAGCACTCTGATGTGATCGAGGATCTTGTTCTGATCGACTTTCGGCATCGAGCTGAGCGGCAGCTCGTTAAGCCCTGGTGCCCGTGCCGTTGTCGCCTCATTCCCACCGCAGCCGTTTGTGGTCACCGATACGAGGACGAAAAGCACTGCAACACCCGTCAAACGCTTCATGGGGACACATTGTACCCTCGTTCACAGGTATACTAATGTCTTCGTACTTCACCAACCGATCCCGCCATCGGGCGTCATACGGACGGGTCACACTCATGAACGATATCTGGCGCGACATTCGTTTTGCAGTTCGCAGTCTTCGGAAGACTCCTGGTTTTCTCGCCGTCGTCATCCTGACGCTCGGACTCGGCATCGGTGCCAACGCCGCGATCTTCTCGCTGACCGATCAGATCCTTTTGCGTTCGCTCGCGGTGGACGACCCATCATCGCTGGTTCTCCTCGACGGACCGGGTGCGTTCATGGGCAGGACCATGAACGAGATGACGTTCTCGTACCCGATGTACAAAGACTTTCGCGATCGCAACGAAGTCTTCGCTGGTGTGCTCGCCCGGTTTCCGCTTGCTTTGACAGCCGTCTGGCGCGGCGCGTCCGAACGAGCGCATGGCGATCTCGTCAGTGGAAACTACTTTGACGTGCTTGGTGTTCAACCGGCACTGGGCCGGTTGTTCAATGCTGCAGACGATCGCACGCCCGGTGGACACCCGGTCGCGGTGCTGAGTTACGGCTATTGGCAGCGAAAATTTGGCGGCGATCCACTGGTGCTCAATCAGACGATCACTGTGAATGGGCATCCGTTGACGATCGTTGGCGTCGCTGACAGAAAGTTTACCGGCATTCAGATCGGCCGATCGGTCGACATCATGGTGCCGATCATGATGAAGGCGCAGATGACGCCGACCTGGAACGACGTCGACAACCGGCGCAGTCGATGGCTGAACGTCATGGCACGGCTGAAGCCGTCGGTCTCTCGGCGGCAGGCTGAATCTGCGATGAATGTGATCTTCCGGCAGATAAATGAGCAGGAGATCAAGGAGATCCCGGGTGGTTCCGAGAATTTCCGGAAGCGGTTCATCAGCAAACATCTCGATCTGCTTCCTGGCAGCAAGGGACTTTCCGACCTTCGGCGTGAGTTTTCGACGCCGCTAATAGTGCTGATGTCAATGGTCGGGGTCGTGTTGCTCATTTCGTGCGCCAACGTCGCAAATCTCCTCCTCGCGCGGACAACAGCGCGGCAGAAGGAAATCTCGTTGCGCCTTGCACTTGGCGCGAACCGCGCGCGAATTCTTCGGCAGCAGTTCGTGGAGAGCGGTCTGCTCGCCCTGGCGGGAACGTCCGTCGGTCTGATGTTTGCCTGGTGGACAGGTGGCATGTTGATTCGCGCGCTGCCGGGCGATCCTGCGGCGCGAACGTTATCGTCGAATCCTGATGCTCGCGTGATCGGCTTCACGCTCGTCGTCGGCGCGACCACCGCGCTCATCTTTGGGATGATTCCCGCGCTGCAGGCAACACGAGCGAGCGTGACCTCGACGCTGAAGGAAGACGCCGGTAGCGTCGCCGGCGGCGGGCGGCAGGCACGGCTGCGGCGAACTCTCGTGATCGGCCAAGTCGCGCTGTCGATGCTCCTGCTCGCCGGAGCGGGCTTGTTTGCGCGCAGTCTCTACAACCTGAAGACGCTCGATCCCGGGTTCCGCGTGGAGAATGTCTTCACTTTCTCAGTCGATCCGTCGCTTAGCGGTTATGAGGGCGAGCGTCTGACTGCCCTGTATGGACGTCTCCAGCAGGAACTGTCGACGGTACCGGGCGTACGCAGCGTGTCTATGTCAGAAAACGGTGTCCTCACGGGCAACGACTGGGTCACGACCATCCGCGTCGACGGTTACCAGGCCAAGGAAAGCGCGGACATGAATCCGAACACCGATGGAGTCGGCCCGCGCTACTTTGAAACTATGGGCATTTCGCTGATCGGCGGACGTGAGTTTACCGATCGCGACGTCAAAGGGGCGCCGCGCGTTGCGATTGTCAACGAAGCGATGGCGAAGTACTTCTTCGGAGGATCCTCGGCGCTTGGGCGTCGTTTTGGCTTCGCGCGCGGAACGGCAACCGACATTGAAATAGTCGGCGTCGCGAAAGACGTTCGATCGCTGGAGCTTCGCAGCAGTGCTCGCCGTTACATTTACATCCCTTATACGCAAGACGAAGACGTCACACAGTTGACCTATTACGTCCGCGCTGCCCAGGATAGTCCTGCGATGACGACGGCGCTCCGACAGGCGGTACAGCGAATCGATGCGAACTTGCCGATCTTCGACATGAAGTCGATGGCGGTTCAAGTCGACGAGTCGTTGTTCGTCGAACGCATGGTTGCAGTACTTTCCGTTGCATTTGGTGCGCTGGCGACGCTGCTGGCGGCGATTGGCCTGTATGGCGTGATGTCGTATGCCGTCACGCGGCGCACACGCGAGATCGGGATCCGCATGGCCCTCGGCGCGGAACGCCGGCCGGTGCTGTGGCTCGTGCTCAAGGAAGTTGCCGTGATGGCGGCGGTCGGCATCACGGGCGGTCTCGCGGCCGCGTTCTGGCTCACGCGTCAGGTTCAGGCCCAACTCTTCGGGCTTACCCCAACCGATCCGCCGACGCTCATGGGCGCCGCGCTGCTCCTCTCCGTGATCGCACTCGCAGCCGGCTATTTTCCTGCGCGGCGCGCGACGACGATCGATCCGCTCGTGAGTTTGCGGACGGAGTGAACGGAGGGAAGTGGAGGCAACGGAGTTCACAACGAAGAAACGGAGTTAACGAAGACGAACGGAGAGACTCTTTAGTTTTTGATCGAGGCAAAAACTCATTTAATTGATCGTTAGGATTTCTTCGTACGTCTCCGTTCTCTTCGTTCCTTCGTTGTGAACTCCGTTCCCTCCGTCACCTCTTCAGGACTCACTTCCCGCCATTCGCCGGGCTGCAACCCCCCCAGCTCAACACCTCCAAACGCGACGCGCATGAGCTTTGTCACCGGATGGCCGAGCGATTCCAGCATCCGGCGGATCTCGCGATTCTTTCCCTCGACGAGTTCGACCACGAGATGTGTTTCCCGCGCGGATCGCTTCCGCACGACCACCGAGCGCGCGCGAAGGCCGTCGACGCCGTCGGTCATCCGCGCCGCGTCCTCGTCGTCGAGTGCGCCTCGCACGGTCACGATGTATCGTCGCACGATCGCGTGCGACGGATCCGTCAGGTAGTTCGCAAGCTCGGTGTCGGTCGTCAGCAGCAGGAGCCCTGTACTCGCCATGTCGAGCCGTCCGACGGCGACGAGCGATTCCGCTGTCTCGCCGAGCACATCGAATACGGTGGGCCTGCCCTCGGGATCGCGCCGGGTGGTGACAACACCTTTCGGCTTGTGGAAGGCAATCGCGCGCCACTCTCGCACCGGCGGCTTTGCGCCGTCAACTGTGATCGAGCCGTGCTCGGGGACGACGAGGTGTGCCGCATTGCGGACGATGCGCCCGGCGACTCGGACGCGGCCGTCCGCGATCAGCCTCTTCGCCTCTGATCGCGATGCGATTCCCAGCTTCGAGAGTGCTCGATCGAGGCGGCTCATCATTTCACACTAACCGGAACGCCGGCTCGACGTCCAAGGTCTACATGACCCGTGATCTCGCCTACGCCCTGCGAAGTCTAAAGAAGTCGCCCGGTTTTACCGCTGTGGCGGTGTTGACCCTTGCATCCGGCATCGGCGCAAACACGGCGATCTTCAGTGTGATCAACAGCGTCATCCTGCGTCCACTCCCGTATCGACAGCCCGAGCGGCTCCTGTTCCTTTGGTCGTCGACCGCGTCGATGATGCGCGAACCGCTGACGCCTGCTCGACTCGTCGACTTTCGCGACCAGTTGACGTCGGTGAGCGCGATCGCAGGCATCAGCCATATCCCACTCAATCTCAGCGGCATTGGTGAGCCCGAGCGGCTTGACGCATCCAGCGTGTCTTCGAGCTTCTTCGACGTTCTCGGCGTGCCCGCGTTGCTGGGAGATCCCTTTCACGGCGGCCGCGCAGACGATCGAGCCGTCGTGCTGAGCTATGGGCTGTGGGCGCGGCGCTTTGGCTCCGATCCGGGCATCGTCGGACGTCAAATCACGCTGAACGGAACTCCGCGAACGGTAGTTGCCGTGATGCCGCAGGAATTCGAGTGGCCCGCAATAACACCGAGGCCCGGCAGGGCTGCGGGACCGCAATTGTGGATTCCGGGAGCATCCCGTGACTTGCCGAGAACAACGGCCGATCGCCCCGATCAGGATTTGTCGGCGAACCGCACTGCTGGTTATGTTCGTGCGGTCGCCCGTCTGAAAGACGGTGTCACCGTGGAACAAGCGCAGCGTGAGGCGGACATGATTGCTGCGCGAATCGGCCAGATGCATCCCGACACAGACGGCGCCCGTGGCGCACTTGTGGTGCCCCTTCATACGCAGTTCTATGGGCCGCTACAACGGACGCTTCTCATTCTTGTCGGCGCGGTCGCGCTGGTGCTCGCGATCGCCTGTGCGAACGTTGCGAGCTTGCTGCTCGGACGCGGAACCGCCAGACGAAAAGAGATCGCCATTCGGCTCGCGCTCGGCGCGACGCGATCGCGTGTTGTCGGTCAGATGCTCATTGAATCGATCGTGCTCGCCAGTGCTGGCGGTGCCTGTGGACTTTTACTCGCGTGGTGGGCCCAGTCGTCGCTGATTGCACTTGGCCCACCTGAATTCCTGCGGATGAGCAGCGTTCGCATAGATTTTGGAGTGCTGACCTTCACGGGTGTGCTATCGGTTGCGACGGGTCTTCTCTTCGGCATCCTCCCGTCGATCCAGGTGGCCGGTGAAAACGTGACGCGCGACCTCCACGACGGAGGCACCCGGGCGTCGACGGGTCCACGATCGACGCGCACGCGTGAAGTGCTCGTCATCCTTCAGTTGGCAGTGTCGCTGATCCTGCTGGTCGGCGCGATCCTGCTCCTTCGCAGCTTCTCCGCGCTTGTTCACGTCGACACGGGCATTGCTACTCACAATCTGCTGACGTTCAACATGTTCCTCAGCGCAACGCGTACCACGTCGCCGACGCAGCAGACGGAGTTCTATGAACAGGTGCTCGAGCGCATACGCAGTCTTCCGGACGTCATGGCGGCAGGAGCTGCGGTGACGCTTCCCATTGGCGGCGACGATTTCTCTGCGTCGTACACAATCGAGGGCCGCGCGTTGCCAGTCGTGGGCCATGAACCATCCGCCGGATATCAGGTGGTCACGCCCGGCTACTTTTCGGCGATGGGAATACCGATCATCACCGGTCGCGATTTCAATACGAGCGACGTCCGCGGTGGTGCGCCCGTGGTTCTCATAAATCACACGCTGGCTCAGCGCGAGTGGCCGGGGCAGGATCCGATCGGACGTCGCATGCGTGTCGGCGCAGACGGCCCATGGCTGACGGTCATTGGCGTCGCGGGCGACATCCGCCACATGGGTCCGGCAGTCCCTCCACGCGCCGAATTCTACCAGCCGTACACCCAGCGCTCGTTTTCATTCATGGCATTCGTCGTCCGCACACGTCACGATCCGGCAGCGGCGGTGTCGAGAATCCGTTCGCAGATCACCCAGCTGGATCCAACGCAGCCGATTGCCAACGTTGCGACCATGGATGAACACGTCGATCGCGCGTTATCGCGGCCGCGTTTCATGTCGACGCTGATTGCAGTATTCGGCGCAGTTGCGCTCGGGCTGTCGCTTGTTGGCGTGTACGGCGTGATGTCGTACTCCGTCACTCAGCGCACGCGCGAGATTGCCATTCGGATGGCGCTCGGAGCCCGTACCGCCACCGTCGTCGGTTTGATCCTTTCCAAGACCGCGCGGCTGACCGCCGTTGGTCTTGTGGTTGGCCTGTTCGGCGCGGTCGCGCTTTCGCGAGTCCTGTCCGGTCTCCTCTTCGCCGTGCGTCCGTCCGATCTGCCGACGTTTTTCTTGGCATCGCTGTTACTCGGTGCGGCTGCGCTCGCCGCCGGTGCCGTTCCCGCCCTTCGAGCGACTCGGATCGACAGCATTGAAGCATTGAAGATGTAGGATGGAACCCAGCCGGGCCCATCAGGCGTCTCAAATATCGGGCCTATCTTCGCGCCACCGGTACGGATGTATGCTGAGGGGCGTTGCTCATGGGTTCGGATTCGGCTTACGCAACACACCGCGCCTGACGCGCGTCATTTCAATGATTTAGATAGAGGAGTGCGAAGATGTCTATCCGTATCGGAGATCAGGCGCCGAATTTCAAGGCGCAGACTACGGAGGGGCCAATCGATTTTCATCAGTGGATTGGCGACTCCTGGGCCGTGTTGTTTTCACACCCAAAGGATTTCACGCCGGTCTGCACAACCGAGCTCGGCTACATGGCGAAGCTGAAGCCAGAGTTCGACAAGCGCGGCGTCAAAATCATCGGCCTCAGCGTGGATCCGGTCGACAAGCACACGCAGTGGGCGCAGGACATCAAGGAGACGCAGGGGCACGCCCCGAACTATCCAATGATCGGCGACACCGATCTGAGCATCTCGAAGGCCTACGACATGCTGCCCGCCGATCTTGAAGGCTCGTGTGAAGGTCGCACGCCGGCTGACAATCAGACCGTTCGCAATGTTTTCGTGATTGGCCCCGACAAGAAAGTGAAATTGCAGATCGCCTATCCGATGACGACCGGCCGCAATTTCGACGAAGTTCTTCGCGTCATCGACTCGCTGCAGCTCACCGCCAAGCACAAGGTCTCAACGCCGGTGAACTGGAAGCACGGCGAGGATGTGATCATTGCCGGCTCGGTTTCGGATGACGAGGCGAAGAAGACGTATCCGAGCGGTTGGAAATCGCCGAAGCCGTACATTCGGATCGTTCCGCAACCGAGGTAAGAAAGCGAGGGAAAAGGGATCCTTTAGCCCTCCCTTTTCCCTTCTCCCTTTTCCCTTTTCCCTTCTTCAGCGTCCTCAATCTCTGCCAACAGGCAAATAAACTCCCCGAGAATCATCGCCGTCGCTCCCCACACCTGGTGGCCGAGAAGATCAAAGTACGGATACTCCACCGCAATGCCCTCGCGGATTCTCGTGCCTTGACGGATCCTCGATGCATCTCGCAGATGATCGAGAGAGACCTCGATGATCTGCTCCACTTCGCCGGGTGCGGGCATAAAGTCCGGCCGCCGATCTGTCACGCCGACGACGGGATGTAAGGTAAAACCGCTGACGATGACATGAACTGGTGTCAGCTCGCCGAGGATACGAACAGCGAGCGGATCGACCCCAGTTTCTTCGGCGGCTTCGCGCAGCGCCGCCTCTGCCAGCGTCTCGCCTGGATCCGTCGCGCCACCCGGAAGACTGATTTGGCCGGGATGTCTCGTGAGTCCGCTGGCCCGAACGGTTAGCGCGACGGCGGGTCCGGTCTCGTGCGGATAGAGCAACAACAACGCCGCCGCCTGGCGCGGCTGCACGGGAATCTGCCCGCTGCGCCAGGCCTTGCGAAGCAATTCCGGCGCGAAGCGCATTTGCGCCTCGATTCCGGGCAGCGTCTCATTCAGACGCGCTCTCAGCGCCGTTTCAATCTCGCGTAGCGGCACAGCGGTTCCAGTATGCCTGTAGTATGGGGTGATGTCCGCATTTCCCCGCATCGACAAAACCGTAGGTTCTGAGACGCTCGAGCTGGTACGCGGCTGCACGTTCGACGACTTCATCCTGTCACCGCAGCGGAGCGTGCTCGTGCGCCGCGATCCAGCCGCGATAGACCTTTCCTCCCGGCTCTCGCGCCGGATCACGCTGAAGCGCCCGATCGTCTCGGCCAACATGGACACCGTGACGCGTGCGCCGATGGCCATAGTGCAGGCGGAGGAAGGGGGAGTCGGAATCATCGATCGCGGCTTTCGTTCGGGCGAGATCGAGCCGCAGGTGCGTGAAGTCGAGAAGGTGAAGCGGACACAGCACGGCGTCATCCGCGATCCGTGGAGTATTCGCGCCGACGCCTCGCTCGACGAGGCTGCCGCGTTGATGGAGCGCACCCGCGTGGGCACGCTCGTCGTCGTCGACGAGTCTGGCCGGCTCACGGGGCTGCTCACCGAACGCGACATGCGTTTTGTGACGCGACGAGGATCGCGAGTGGCGGATCGCATGACGCCGCGGAACCAGCTGGTCGTGCACGAGGGGCCGATCGAGCCGGATGAAGCGGAACGCCTCATGGTCCAGCGAAAGATCAAGAAGCTGCCGCTGGTCACCAGCGACGGGAGACTTATCGGCCTGATCACCGCTCGCGATCTCGTGCGGCAGCGCCGGATGCCGTTCGCCACGCGCGACGGCCAGGGCCGTCTGCGTGTCGGTGCCGCGATCGGCGCGACCGGGGATTACCTGGAACGCGCCGCGGAACTGCTTGGCGCCGACGTCGACGTCATCGTCATCGATATTGCCCACGGTCATTCGATTGTGATGGAGCGGGCGATCGCGGAGTTCCGAAAACGATTTGGCGATGCGGAAATGATTGCCGGCAATGTTGCGACCGCCGACGGCGCCAGGTTCCTGCTCGATCGCGGCGCCGATGGAATCAAGGTGGGCATCGGTCCCGGCGGTGGGTGCACGACGCGAGTGACGACGTCCTTCGGCGTGCCGCAGGTGCAGGCGCTGCTCGAGTGCCGGCTCGCCCTTCGCGACTCTGACGTCCCGATCATTGCCGACGGAGGAGTGCGCCGGCATGGCGCGCTGATCGAGGCGCTGTTGTTCGGCGGCGATTGCACCATGCTGGGGAGTGCCTTTGCAGGCACTGAGGAAGCGCCGGGTGAGGTCGTGCACAAGTCGGTGGTACTTCCCGAGTCGCAGAAAACGGTCAAGGTTCCATTCAAGGTGCTTCGCGGTATGGCATCGCTCGAAGCGATCCGCGATCGACTCGATGTCGAAGATGCCGACCAGGTGGAACTCGAGGCCATCGGCGCGGAGGGAATGGAAATCAGCGTGCCGGCGCGCGGTTCCGCGCGCACCATCGTCCGCGAAATGATCAAGCATATCTGTTCGTCGATCAGTTACGGTGGGGCCGTATCACTTGCAGAGCTTCGCGAGATGTTCTGGAAAAGCCCGACGAAATACCTTGTCAGGCAATCTCCGTCGGCCCGGCGGGAGTCGTACGACCGATGAACGGCGGCGCCAGTACACGCCGAGTCACTGCGGGATGAAGGTGGCGGAGATCAACCGTGGTCGAGGAGCGTGACCAGGTCGGAAGGCGCGTCAATGAAGGATTCGTCGCCGCGGAAATCATCAGGCGCAAATCGGTACCCAAAACCATAACGCGCAAGACAAATCCGCGCTTCGGTATTGCGAGCCGTTGCGAGGTCAACCGGCGAGTCGCCGACGAGAACGACGGACGCCAGAGGTACACCGACCAGGCCAGCGAGGTGCACCAGACCTGCCGGGGAGGGCTTCCGGCCGAAGGGCGTGTCTCCTCCAATCGTCTCGCGGAAGTACTCGCGCAGTCCAAGGCCTGCCAGGATACGGTCGGTTGCATATCCGGGCTTATTGGTCAGGACAGCCAACGGCACGTTCGCCGCGAGCGCTTGAAGGGTTTCGACCATTCCTGGATATGGCCGCGTATGCTCCAGCAGATGCCCATTGTAATGAGTGAGAAACCGATCGAGCGCATCGGGAGTTTGCGGATCGAGACCAGACGCCGTCAGGGCTCGGCGCACGAGCACCGCGGCTCCTTCCCCTACCATTGAAACGATCTGCGGATCCGGGAGCCGGCCGACGCCCAACTCTGCCAGCAACGCATTGACGGCGTTGGCGAGATCGGCGCTCGAGTCGACGAGGGTGCCATCGAGGTCGAACACGACCAGACGAACGTCATTCAACTGACGTGAAAGGTAATCCGTGTCTGCAGGATATCATTTGACCCTGGAGGGTCGATGGGCGGATCGCGGCTATGCCTGCGCGCGGCGGCTCTGGCAATTGCGGCATCCAGCACGCTCATCGCGCTGAGCGCGCAAGCGAGACGTGCCGATGCGGATTTTCTGCGGGCCGCGTACGAGTCGTACCTCTCGATGCAACGCTCCTCCCCCTACGCATCGTTGAAGTGGCAATCGCTCGGTCCGACCAACATCAGTGGACGAGCGACCGACATTGCCGTTGCCGAGCGCTCCGGGACGCGGCGGATCTACGCCGGCTACGCGACGAGTGGCATCTGGGCCACCGATGACCACGGCGCGACCTGGCAACCAATATTCGAAAACCATGCGTCGACGAGCATCGGCGATCTTGCAGTTGCGCCATCCAACCAGGACGTGCTCTGGGTCGGCACCGGCGAAGCGAACATCTTCCGCGCATCCATGCCCGGGGTCGGCGTCTACAAATCTGCCGACGCCGGACGTACGTTCACGCACATGGGGCTCGCCGACACCCAGACCATCGCCCGCATTCTCGTCCATCCCACGAACCCCGACATCGTTTACGTGGCAGCGTCCGGCCATGAATGGACGGATAACGAGAACCGCGGCGTCTTCAAGACTGTCGACGGTGGCCGGATATGGAAGAAGGTGCTCTACCGCAGCCCGCGGACGGGCGCGATCGATCTCGTCATGGACCCGGCCAACCCGAACACGTTGTACGCGGCGATGTGGCAGCGCGTCCGGCGCAAATGGAGCGATCCCCGCGTTGAGCCGGGCTATGGCGAAAGCGGGATCTGGAAAACAGTCGACGGCGGTCAGGCGTGGACCGAGATCAATGCAGGCCTCCCTCCGGCGCAATACCGAGGCCGTATTGGCGTCGACATCTCACGTTCGACCCCGAACGTGTTGTATGCGTTCGTCGACAGCTATGAACCGGGTTCGCCGCCGCGCGAGGGAGAGCGCGACGCCTACGAACGCCCCATCCTGGAAGCGCGCATTCGCGGAGCGGAGATCTATCGCACCGACGATCGAGGATCGACCTGGCGCAGGGTTTCGGAGAGCAACGCGTTCATGTCGGCGCACTCCGGAACCTACGGGTGGGTGTTTGGCCAGATACGTGTCGACCCGAAGAACGACAAGACGATCTACACGCTCGGTCTCGGCCTCAACGTTTCACATGATGGCGGTAAATCGTTTTCGCCGATTCGCGGGACCCACGGCGACCACCACGGTCTGTGGATCGATCCTGACAACTCTGCCACGATTTACAGCGCGAACGACGGCGGCGTGTATCTCTCCGCGGATGCGGGCGCAACGTGGAAATTTGCCGTATCGGCTGGTGGCGCACAGCTTTACAACGTCACACTCGACAACAGCACCCCCGCGTGGGCATATGGATCGATTCAGGATGTTGGCAGCCGCCGCGGGAAGATCGATCTCATCAATGGCCGGGATCGAATTCCCGCCGTTGAATGGAGCACGGCACCTGGCGGCGAGGGATCGTTTCACGCCGTGGATCCGGAAAACCCCTCGATCGTTTACTCGCATAGCTACTACGGCAACTTCACTCGGCAGGACCTGAGCATTCCGGCGCCGGCGCGGCGCGGCGGTTCGCGCGCCGCCGAAGCGAATGCCGGGCAAAGCCCGCCGTCGAACCGGCCACAGCGAAGCACTCCAATTCGTCCGCGGGAGGACGATCTGCGCGCGCAGTGGATGGCTCCGATTCTCGTGTCGCCGCACCGCGCCGCGACGATCTACGCCGGCTACCAGTACGTATTCCGGTCGCGCGATCGCGGCGCAACCTGGGATCGGATCAGCGCCGACCTCACCGGCAACGATCCAACTCGAATGCTCCGGAAGAGTTCCAGCGAAATCCCGTATCAAACGGTCGTGGCGCTCGCCGAGTCGCCGCGAAAGCCTGGATTGCTTTACGCAGGAACCGACGATGGTCACCTGCACGTGACGATGGATGATGGGAAACGCTGGTCGGAGATTACTGCCGCGTTGCGGAGCCGTAAATGGATCTCCCGCGTCGTTGCTTCACAGCATGCCGAAGGTACGGTGTATGTGGCGCAGCGCGGCCGGGAAGATGACGATTTCAGCGGCTATCTCTACAAATCGGTCGACTACGGAGGCACGTTCACCAGCATCGTGGGAAACATTCCAGCCGGTTCGGTGAACGTCATCCGCGAAGATCCGACTGACCCGAGCACACTCTACGTGGGGACAGACTTTGGCGCGTTTATTTCCGTTGATGGAGGACGCAACTGGCGCGTGCTGGGAGGGAACCTTCCCTCGGTACAGGTGTCCGACTTGCAGTATCACTCCCGCGATCGCGTCATTGCGATCTCGACGTACGGTCGCGGGATGTGGGCGCTGGACGCGACCCGAATCACGAAGTAAACCCGCGTAAACGTGGAGCTCGAGGACGAGGCTGCGCATTATCCGTCAGGCTGAATCATTCGGGGCGAGCTGATCTCCGCCCGTTTTGCGCCTTCAGGAATGATGAGGTTTCTCCTGACGCTCCGAGGCTGGGAACTCGCGAGCCTCGTCTCGTTCGTCTATACCGCATTCGTTGCCGCTTTCTTTCGAAGAGGATTGCCTCCTTCGACCAGAATCCGCGCCGTCGGTGGCTCGGTCGCGGGCCTGTTGCTGACCGCGGCATCAGCGATGGCGCCATTTCACTTGCTGCTGCATGGCTGGTTACTCCCACCGGCGTTGCTCTTACTTGGTTACTGGACGAGCGGTCTGCTCTTTGTCGCACCGATGAAGCAGATCGAGAAGCTGTTTGCCCTGGTTGATCGTCTCTTCGACGTCCGTCGGGTTGGATCGCTGGCGCCCGTGACTGTGGCGGAGTTTCTGGAATTTTCATACGCAGCGGTATTCGCGCTCATCCCTGTCGCTCTTGCCCTTCATCTCGCTCTCTCCCCGGCACCCGACACCGATCGATTCTGGACCGTCATTCTCGTTACAGATTTCATTTGTTTCGCCGCGCTTCCTTGGATCCAGACCCGTCCGCCGCGTGCGCTCGAGGCGGGCGAGCCGTGGTCATCATCGTTCCGCAGCTTCAATCTGAGGTGGCTCGGCAGCGCCAGCATTCAGGTCAACACCTTCCCAAGTGGTCATGCGGCTGAAGCGCTGGCGGCGGCGCTCCTGGTCTCCAATCTCCGGCCGTCCGTGTTCATCTGGATGCTGTTCAACGCGGCAGCCGTATCTGCGGGTGCGGTGTTCGGCCGGTATCACTACGCGATCGATGCATTCGCCGGCTGGCTGGTCGCGATTGCTGTCTGGTTGGTTCTGATGCACTAGAATCGAACGATGCCCCGAAGCATCGTCGCGGCATCGATTCTCTGTGGCGCGCTCCTGTTTGCCGCCACCATCCCTGTTCTCTCCTTCGTTCGTCAGGACGTCGACTACCAGGCGGTCTACGCACAAGGGACGACCTTCGCGGATTTTCTCGAGAAGGCGCGAGCGCATCGTGAAGAGTGGCGTGCCAACTACAACGACGCCACGGTCAGCGCAGCGCTGGTCACGAGGATGCGGGCACTACCCGCAAAACGGCATCTTCTCGTCGTCGCGGAAGACTGGTGCTCGGATTCGCTGAACACGGTCCCGTCCATCGCCAGGCTGGTCGACGGAGGCGCCGAGCGTCTCGACATGCGGGTCGTCAATCGTGAAATCGGCAAGGCGGTGATGGAAGCGCACCGCACCCCGGACGGACGCACCGCCACCCCAACCATAGCGATTCTTGACGAGGACTGGCACCTCCTTGCCGCTTGGACGGAAAGGCCTTCGTCCGTTCAGAAATGGTTCCTGGAGAAACAGAAGACCACGATGCAGAAGCCTCTGCACGACGAACTCCTTGCGTGGTACCAGAACGACGCGGGAAAGACGACCGTTCTCGAAATCGCAGGCCTTTTGGAGCGCTGACATGTTGTATGCGGTCGTCCTGACGGTTCATTCGTGGCTGCGCTGGGGTGTGCTGCTGGCCGGCCTCGTGGCATTCGTGCGCTCAGCCCTCGGCGCATCGCGTCGCGCCGCATGGACGTCCGCCGACGAGCGTGCGGGTTTCTGGTTCAGCACGGTTCTCGATGCGCAATTTCTTGTCGGCCTCGTCCTCTATATCTTTCTGAGTCCGTTCACGCATGCCGCGTTTCGTGACATCGGCGGAGCGATGGGCAATTCGGGTCTGCGGTTTTGGGCCGTCGAACACGTTTTCGGGATGGTCATCGGTGTGGCACTTGTTCACGTCGGTCGCGTTCGTGGCCGCAAAGCCGACTCGCTCCGGCGGCACCGGGTCGTTGCGATTTTCTTCGGGCTCGCGCTTGTCGCGATTCTCGCGTCCATCCCGTGGCCAGGGATGCCTGCCGGTCGTCCCCTTCTGAGGTGGTAGATGCGCGCGTTCTTTGCAGCCGCGCTAGCGGCTTCGTTGTCCCTTGCTTCTCAATCGCCCGATGCTCAAGGCCGACGGCCGATGTCGATTGACGATCTGCTCGCCGCGGTTCGCGTCACCGACCCTCAGCCGTCGCCCGATGGCTCACAGGTGATCTTCGTGCGCACGACCACAGATCTGACGTCCGGCGATCGCAACGCTGACATCTGGAGCGTCCCAGCGGATGGATCAGGTCCAGCGAAGGAACTCATCGCCGGCAGCAAGACCGACAATACGCCGCGGTTCTCGCCCGACGGCCGTGCTATCGCGTTTATCTCGACACGTGATGGAGCGCCGCAGGTGTATGTGGCTGACGTAAAGGGAGGCAACGTTCGTCGCATCACCAACTTGTCGATGGGTGTTCAGCCGCCGCTCGTATTCTCGACCGACGGATTGCGTGTCGCTTTTGTTTCCGATGTGTACCCGGAGTGCTCCGACGAAGCGTGCAACAAGCGGCGGAACGAAGAGGCGGAAAAGGACCCGGTCAAGGTTCACCACTTGACACGTTTGTTGTATCGACATTGGGATGAATGGCGCGAGAACGTGCGTCACCACACCTTCGTCGCCGAAGTGGAAAGTCGTCAGGCAATCGATGTGACACCTGGAGACTTCGATTCCCCTCCGGGACAGCAAGAGGATGGGGCGATTGCGTTTTCCCCGGATGGGCGTGAAATCGCATTCGCATCCAACCGCGAAGGCGGCGATCGCGAAGCGTGGACGACGAACCACGACATCTGGATCGTTCCTTCTGCGGGTGGCAGCGTGAAGAAAATCACGACGAACCCCGCATCTGACCTGCAGCCGCTGTTCTCTCCTGATGGCCGCACGCTGTTCGTCCGAGCCCAGCGCCGCCCCGGTTTCGAGTCCGACAGGTGGTATCTCGATGCGTACGATCGCGCGACCGGAACCAAACGCACGGTTTTTACATCACCTGACATCTCCGCAACGGATTACGCGCTGTCGCCGGATGGGTCGACGATCTGGTTCACCGCCGCCCAACAGGGTCACGAGGATCTCTTCAGCGTTCCAAGCGCAGGTGGTGTTCCGGTTCGCGTCGCCGGTGGCGTCGGATCCGTAACCGCTCCACGCCCCGCCGGCGAGTTCGTGGTGGCGTCCCGGTCGTCGCTGACTGCTCCGGCAGAAATCTTCCGCGTGTCGGGCGACGGAAAATCGACGACGGCGCTGACGCACGAAAACGCGCCATGGCTCAAGGAGGTGGCCTTTTCACAGCCGGAGAGTCTGACCGCAACCAGCACGACTGGTCAGAAAGTTCAGTACTGGCTTCTCAAACCACCCCAATTCGATCCCGCGAGGAAGTATCCGGTCGTGTTCCTGATTCACGGTGGCCCGCAGGGAGCCTGGGACGATGCCTGGTCGGCGCGGTGGAATCCGTCGCTGTGGGCAGCGCAAGGATGGGTGATCGCGGCACCGAATCCGCGTGGGTCAGTCGGTTTTGGCCAGCAGTTCGTCGACGACATCAGCGGTGATTGGGCTGGTCGCGTGATGACCGACATCGACGCGGTCGTCAACGCCGTGGCGAAACTGCCGTTCACCGATTCACAACGAATGGGTATCGCTGGAGCGAGCTACGGCGGCTATGCGGTCAACTGGATGCTCGGTCACACTAACCGCTTCAAGGCCGCGGTGACGCACGACGGTGTGTTCAACCTGGAGTCGATGAGCATGGCGACCGAAGAACTCTGGTTCCCCGACTGGGAGTTCGGCGGACCGCCATGGAATCCAAAGGCGCGCGCGCAGTTTGCGAAGTCCTCGCCGCACCTGTTCGCCCACAACATCCGGACGCCGACGCTCATCATCACGAACGAACGCGACTTCCGTGTCCCTGTCGATCAGGGACTGCAGATGTTTACGGTGCTTCGGCGCAACGGAGTTCCAAGTGAAGCCCTCGTCTTTCCAGACGAGGGCCACTGGGTGTTGAAGGCACTGAACAGCCGCACGTGGCACGAAGCCGTGTTCGGCTGGATGAAAAAGTACCTGGCTACTTCTTCGTGATTCTTACGCCGCCGTTTGACGTCCGCACGCGAAGCGTCGGGCCGCCGCTACCAAGATCGGTCGAGAACGATTGACCGATCGTGCCCTGAAACGTGACCGGAAAATCGAGCCGGATGTTGCCGTTCCTCGTGCCGGTCTCCAGGTGCGCGTTGTATTGTGCTGGAATTGCCAGACGAACGCCGCCGTTGGTCGTCTGAAGGTCGAGCCCGGCACCGTTCCACGTCGTGCCGTCGAGATCGACCTCGATGCCTCCATTCGTAGTGTGCCCTTCGACGTCCCCCGCCATTCGCGACAGCTTCACACCACCATTGGTCGTTCGCAACTCGACACGACTGTCCACGGCACTCACGGTGATTCCGCCATTCGTAGTGGTCAGCGTCAACGGCGTGCGCGTGGGAACCGCCAGTCGGTAGCTCACGTGCCAGCCTTCGCGCCGTCCAAGCCCTCGAGGACCGTCCGAGTCCACACGCACCGCTGTTGCGACCACCTGGACGCGCGACGCAATTGACTTGGCCTCCTCTTCGGTCGCAGCAGTAGCCACGACACGCGCCTGTACGTGGATGTCGCCGCGGGACGATCCTTCGACAGAGATTCCACCGTTCGGCGCTGCATCGACTGTCAGCGCCCCTCCTGAGGCTGGCACCGTGTACTCTCGAACCTCACAGAATCCCGCCCGGTCATCCCCCCAGTTCTCATCCGCGCACCAGTCGCTGCCCGCGGCGCGCCGCTGAGCCGCCAGGGGTCCACCGACCAGTAACACGGCCGCCATCACGACGCCTATCCCGTTGACCGATGCTGATTTCGTCATTTGCCGAGACCTCTCCAATGAATTCCGGTGGCCGTAGCGCAGAGCCTTCCCGAGCGTCTGCCGGCCCGCCACAGCCTTTGACGAGATGAACCTCCGCCGCGTTGATCGGACGCCGCGATTTCCTGCGTTATCATGACCATACGCCTCGCGTGCAGCTCGAGCTTCCGTTTCTCCTCGCTCCGGCGATTGAACCGGCTCGATCCGGGTTCTCAATCGAGTTCGTCCGTATCCGGCGGGCCCGCCGCTACATCGTCCGCGTCCGTCACGACGGGAGCGTTCGGGTCACCATCCCGCGCGGTGGATCGCGCGCCGAAGGCACACGATTCCTTCAGCGGCAAGCGAAATGGATCGACCAGGAGCGGAGGCGCGTGCTCGAAGCACACGTCACCCCCTCGTGGATCGATGGCGCGACCATGATGCTGCGCGGTGAGCTCGTCAACCTGACGGTGCGGCACGACGCGCAAGGTCGCGCAACGGTTCGTTACGGGGACCGTTCAGTGGCGCTTTTGCGACCCGAGCCGAGTATTCGCGGCTGTGTCGAAGCGGATCTGCGCGTGCTTGCGCGGGAGGAAATCGGCAGACGTTTGTACGAACTCGCGGCTGAACACCAACTCGTCGTGTCCGGCTTCACAATTCGCAATCAACGGTCCCGTTGGGGGTCCTGTTCGCGCGCCGGACGAATCGCGCTCAACTATCGTTTGATTCAGATGCCTCCGGCCGTGAGCGACTACGTCATCCTGCACGAGCTGATGCACCTGAAGGAGCAGAATCATTCGCGCAGGTTCTGGCGTCTTGTCGAGAGTGTGTGTCCGGATTTTCGTCACGCGGAAAAGTGGCTGCGCCGGCATGGGCCGGGTCTCTTGTGAAAGCTGAAGCGTGCCGACGTTAAGGTTCAATTGACATTGCAAGGAACGCGCTGCACGTTACGTCTCTGGCGCATGGACGATGCGGAGTCGCTCGTCCGGCACGCGAACAACATCAACGTCGCGCGACAGCTCAGGGATCGATTCCCGCATCCGTACACACGCGCGAATGCGAGCGCGTTCCTGAAAGCCGCGACATCGGCGCCAGAAGCCTCGAATCTTGCAATTGAAGTCGACAGTTACGCGATTGGCGCCATCGGATACGTCGCAGGGATGGATGTCGAACGATTTTCTGCAGAAATCGGCTATTGGCTCGGTGAGGCGTACTGGGGGAAGGGCATTGCGACCGAGGCGGTGATCCTGATGACGGCGCACGTGTTCGAGTCGATGAACATGCTGCGTCTCTTCGCGCTGCCATTTGCCGATAACCCCGGTTCACTGCGCGTGCTCGAAAAGGCGGGTTACGTTCGTGAAGCGATCCTGCGGTCGAGCAGCGTCAAGTACGGCCAGCCCCGGGATCAGTTGTTGTACGCGCGGGTGAACGAGAACTGGCGGGGAGTCAGCGTGTAACGATCGACGCGGGAAAACCGCGCGCTTCTCTGACTTGTTCCGCCTGCCACAGATGGCGCCGATCGTGCGCTGCGATCACGAATAGTCCGGTTGCAATGCTGAACCTGACCAGCGGCAGGAATGGATTCTTGAACCGCGCACGGCTGGCATCGATCGTCGCGGCGTCGAGGAGCAATTGACGGACGAGATCGTGCCCGGCGCGATATCCCTCGAGGATGATGTGTCGCGCTTTTGCTGGCGCCGGCGTTGACTGACGTGGCGCGCGCAACCGCCGTTTGACCGGCGGCTCCATCGACTGCACAAACTTTCCGCCAATGAATCCGGGTTTTGCCGGTCGTTGACGCGTTGAGCCTCGGGAGCGCGCAGCGTCAATCCCGCTCCGAATCGCCGTCCCATACACGACGTTCATGATGCCGAGATGATCGAGACACTCGGCGATACTCCACCCTTCACCCCCTCGCGGGCGCCAGTAGAACTGCTCATCGGTGCATGAGTCGGCGATCGCTGCACCTCGCCGATCGGCCTCGTCGATGTCGTCAAGGATGCGCTGGAGTTCTGGAGGAAGATTCATGAGTTCTATTCTGAATCACGAATCACTCATCACTGATGGTGAATCTCTCATCCTGGAATCCTGAATCCTTGGATCCGAGGATGCGAGGATGCGAGGATCAGGGATTCAGGATAAGTGATCAGTGATTAGAACTGCGAGGCGAACGAGCGCGCGAGTGAGCCCACGCGAGCGGAGTGGGGCTTGCGGGGCCCCGCGAGCGAGCGTGTCGGGGAGTGATAATGCCTAGTGATTCCAAGTTCCCCTCCGCACTGAGAGCCCTTCATTCGCGCAATTATCGATTGTTCGTCGTCGGTCAGCTGATCTCACTCATCGGCACATGGATGCAGAGCGTCGCGCAATCATGGTTGATTTACCGGATTACGGGATCGGCAGCGCTCCTCGGGTTGATCGGATTTGCCGGACAGATTCCAATCTTCGTGCTCGCCCCGCTTGGCGGTGTGATCGCGGATAGATTGAACCGGCATCGCGTATTGATTGCGACGCAGAGCACGATGATGGTCCTGGCCTTCGTGCTCGCTCTGCTGACCCTGACCGGTGTCGTCCACGAGTGGCACATCTTCTTTCTTTCGGCCCTTCTTGGCATCGCGAATGCCTTCGATATCCCGACGCGGCAGGCGTTCCTCGCCGAGACGGTCAGCCGGGAAGACATTGTCAATGCGATTGCCTTGAACTCGTCGATGCTGAACGGCGCGCGGATCCTCGGCCCCGCGATCGCGGGACTGGTGGTCGCGGCATTTGGCGAGGGCTGGTGCTTCCTGTTGAATGCGATCAGTTACATCGCGGTGATTGGCGCGCTTTGGATGATGCGCGTCGATGCCGTACCGCACCCGCACGCCCACGTGTCTGCCTGGGACAGCATCGTCGAGGGATTTGCTTACTCGTGGAATACGAAACCCGTCCGCGCGTTGCTGTTGTTGCTCGGCCTGGTGAGTCTGATGGGCATGCCCTATAGCGTGTTGATGCCGGTTATCGCCGCTGGCGTGCTGGGCGGCGGTCCGAATGCCTACGGGCTGCTGATGTCAGCGTCTGGGGTTGGCGCGCTCGCTGGCGCGGCGTTGCTGATGTTCCGTCGCCACGTCCGCGGTCTCGGTCGATGGGTGGCGGTCTCTGCTGCCAGCTTCGGGATCACCCTGGTTGCGTTTTCATTCTCGCGCCGATTGTGGCTCTCGGCGGTTCTGCTCGTGCCCGCCGGGTTTTTCATGATGGTTGAAATGGCGGCGTCGAACACGCTCATTCAGACGATGATCCCGAACCGCTTACGAGGCCGCGTCATGTCGGTCTACTCGATGATGTTCATGGGGATGGCGCCGGTTGGTGCCCTTGTCGCGGGTGCACTGGCGGCGCCGCTCGGCGCGCCGGCGACGGTGGCGCTCGGCGGCGCGATCTGCCTCGGCGGCGGTCTCCTGTTCGCCGCGGGCCTGCCGCGCCTGCGCGGACCGGCACGCGAGCTCATCGTCGCGCAGCAACTCGCCGCCGGATCGCCAGCCGAGGAGGTTACGCCGTTGCAGGAATAACGACGTATAGTAATAAGTCCGTGGAATATCTCATCAAGCAGTACGGGCTCCAGCAGGGAGCGCTCGAGATTCAGTACATTGAGGAGTTCTTCCTCGATTTCCCTCGAAAGAAAACGGCAACAGAAGTCATTCAACGGCTGTCCGAGCGCGACCATCAAATCTTGATGGCGGAGGCGGCGCTGCCCGACGATCCCGGCATGGTCGTGCCGGTGTCCTTCAAGGTTGCGCACGAACTCCGCGCCATCGAACGCGATCCGAAACTGGCTGACCTCGTCGCCTCGCTCGAAGACGTCGTCGAATTCGATGGCCGCCGGGTGTTGTATCACTGGATCGGAGGGACCCGCTCGGACTGGCGCGGTCAGGGGCACTTTCGCGCCCTCACCGAAGAGCAGGAAGTCTGGGCGCTGGCCAACGGGTTCGACGAAATCATCGTCAAGACGAAGAACCGTTTCTATGAAATGCGCAGCACGCTCGCGCAGCTGCACTTCGACGTGATTCGCTTCGTGCAGCATCCCTTCGACGCCGGGGAGTCGAAGCTGTTTCTCAGCAAGCGGCTCGGACAACACGTCATCGATCGGCATCGGAGCCGGCGCTCAGTCGTGCGCTCCGACTGATCGGTGATTGAGATAACGAGCCTCCACGATAGCCGTGTAGCCGATTACACCCGAGTCGGTGATCCGCGGCGGCTCCTCGAGCAGGGGCTATTTGTCGCAGAAGGACGGCTTGTGGTCCGGCGCCTGTTCCAAGCGGGCACGTTTGCCGTCCGCTCCGTCCTGATCACACCTGCCGCGCATGCGGCGCTCGTCGATATCCTCGAAACTGCTCGCTGCCCGATCTATCTCTGTCAGCAGGACTTGATGGACCAGCTCGCTGGATTCAATTTCCACCGTGGGTGTCTGGCGATAAGCGAGCGTCCAATCGCGATGGCGCCGTCGAGCCGCTTTCAGTTGGCGCGCCGCCTGCTGGCGCTCGAAGGCGTTGGCAATCCGGACAACATCGGCGGTTTGTTTCGCGTCGCCGCGGCGTTCGGCGTCGAGGGCATCCTGCTCGATCGTACGAGCGGCGATCCGCTCTATCGGAAGGCCATCCGCACATCCATGGGGGCTGCGTTCACAGTGCCATTTGCACAAACGGAGGAGTGGCTCGATACGCTCGCTCGAATCCGGGCTGCGGGAGCAGACGTTGTTGCATTGACGCCGGATGCCTCGGCAACGAGCCTATCCGCTTACGTCAGCCATCGATCGCCAGACCGACCACTCGTTTTGATGCTGGGTGCGGAAGGTTCGGGACTGTCTGCGGACGCGATCAACGCAGCAACGGCCAGCGTCAGGATTCCGATCGCGCAGGAAGTCGACTCCCTGAACGTTGTCGTCGCTGCCGGAATCGCGCTCGCGGCCTTCAGTGCGCGACTTTCCTGAGTAGGGCCGTCGCCCGATTGACATCGGCGGTGAACGCATTGACCGAAGCCGTCACGATTGAGACGAACGATCGCGCCTCGTCCCACTGCTTTTGCTCAATCCCTTCTCGGATTCCTGGCAGGGTCTTTACACCGTAACCAGTGTAAAGGCCCGGCGCGTAGACGAGATGTTTGAACCATTCTCGTTGTGGAAGACCCGCCTCATGCCGGAAGGCGCGCTCGGTGCGGTACAGCGTCTCGTTCAGCGTCGCGAGATCCGAACGGACGTCCTCGCGATCCTTGTCGATTCGTTCGAGCCGTCCGAGGGCTTTGTCGTACGACTCGGCGGCCGATGAAAGCCTCGCAATTGCGGTCCGCAGCGGACCGACATCCAACTTGCCCGAGACGCCAGGCATGCGGGCGATCTCCTCGGTGTAACTGCCAAGTGCCGCCGCCGTTCCCTTGAACTCAAACGGCAGCACATCGGCATCCGCCAGTCTCAGGAGCGCCGTGCCGATGACGCGCGAGAGTGCCGCGCTGTGCGTGAAATCGCCGTCTGAAAAGTGTGTGAACCAGTAGTACGAATCGTAGATGGAGTGATAGACGCCGCCTCCGCCGTCGCCGCCAAAACCAAGATCAAGAGACGCGACCTGAAGAAAGTCGAGAAACGCCGTGTAATCGGAGCCCGATCCCAACGCCTCAATCGAAAGGTCGTGGCTCGACTTGATCTTCGCACGCGCGGTACCGTCTGCGGCCTGTTCGATGAGCCGTGTCCGTTTGGCATCGAGTACGCTGCCGCCGCTGCCTCGCGGATCCTTCACGTCGCGCGCCACACCGTTGATGAATGCTTCAAGCGAATGCGAGCCGCCCATCGACAGCCACCCTTTTCCCGTACTGTCGCTGTTGATGTAGACGACGGCGTTTCGCGCCAGCTCCTCGCGATGCTTTTCAGCCCACTCGGTCGATCCGAGAAGGCCCCACTCCTCTCCATCCCACGAAGCGATGACGATAGTACGGCGCGGCCTCCAGCCGGATTTCAGGAGCTCGCCGAGCGCGCGCGCGGTCTCCATCAGCACGACGTTGGCGCTGGTTGGATCCGACGCGCCATTGACCCACGCGTCGTGATGGTTCCCCTCGATGATCCATTGGTCCGGGAATTCCGCCCCCTCGATGCGCGCGATCACGTTGTAGAGAGGACGGATCTGCCAATCGAACGTGAGTTTGAGGTGTACTTTGGCCGGGCCGGGGCCGAGGTGATACGTCAGCGGCAGCGCGCCACGCCATGTTTCCGGCGCAACGGGTCCTTTCAGGTTCTTCAACAGCGGCTGCGCATCCTCGTAGGAGATCGGCAGTACTGGAATCTTCAGCAACGTCGACGCGCCACTTCGCTCGAGTCGCCGGCTTCCAGTCTCGGATGCCCACCCCGGCGACAGCGGATCGCCGGGATACAGCGGCATGTCCATGACACTGCCGCGCTGCACTCCACGCGCCGGCCGCCACGCCCCCTGTTGGTAGACGTCTCCTTGAAAGAACCCGTCGTCGCGCGGATCAGAATAGATGATGCAACCGACTGCCCCATGTTCTGCCGCGACCTTCGGTTTGATTCCACGCCAGCTGCGCCCGTACCTCGCAATGACGATGCGCCCTTTGACATCGACGCCAAGCTTAGCCAGCTGTTCGTAGTCTTCCGGCGTCCCGTAGTTCACGTAGACAAGATCCGCCGTCACATCGCCGTCTGCCGAGTAGGCATTGAAGGTTGGAAGCTGACCGGCATCGCCCGAATCGGGGTCGTCTGAGACAACGGGCTCTTTCAGTGTGGCGACGTGTCTGTCGGGCTCAACCAGTTCAACCACCCGCTCGGTTGGGAAAGGCATGAGCGCTTCGAACTGCTCGATGCTCGCGTTGAGTCCCCACGACTTGAACTTTCCCAACACGTACTCGGCAACTCGACGACTGCCCGGCCCACCGGCGTGATGTGGCTCGGCAGTGATTGTTTGCATGTAGTCGCGGAGGTTGTCTGCGGAGGGCAGCGATTGAAGGCGCTGCTCACGCTCGCGCTCGGCCGCGACGTGTGCGCTCGTGAATCCGCGGATGCCGCTCGACTGGTCGGATCCAGCCGACAGGGGAGCCAGCGTGAAAAGTGCGGCGAAAAGAAAAAGCTTGAGTGGTGAAACGGGCAGGGTTGTTCTCACTCCGCGCAGCCGCACCGGCCTCCGCCGCACACCGGTGAGGATGGCATCGCGCATCCCTCGGATTTTGGAGACGCGACACCGACCATGCCCAGACGTGAGAGCAGCTTCGTGAGATTCGTGCCCTCGCACGACGGGCATGCGGCGGTGCGATCGGCAGTCACAAACGCTTCGAACGGCTTACCGCAGTCGCGACATTCATATTCAAACAGAGGCATATCTCACACCTTGGCGACAGCGACTGACGCCGGACGAAGGACCTCGTCGCCAATCGTGTACCCGTGGCGAACGATACCCACGATGCGACCGTCGTCTTCTGGTTTCGCGGCGGGCACAGTGCTGACGGCTTCGTGCTTTGCCGGATCGAAATGCGCCCCTTCGCTGTTGACGCGTTTGACGCCGAGCGATTCGAGCTTCGAAAGAAACTGACGCTGCACCATTTCCACGCCCTGGAGCAGCGCGTCGGGAGTAGCCGCCTTGCCGGCCGCTTCGATCGCCCGGTCGAGGTTGTCGAGCACCTCGAGGAGATCCGCGATCACCTCGCGCCGCGCCCGCTCGATGTCCTTGGAAATCTCCCGCCGCAGCCGGAGGCGTGATTCTTCGAATTCGCTCGCCGCTTGCCGATACTTGGCGATGTACTCCTGCGCGGTCTTGTCCTTCTCCGCCAGCTGACGCTCGAGTTCTTCGACGTAGGTCGGTTTGCTCGAACGTTCGGCCGCGGCGCCATCTTCGCCACGCGCCCACCATCGACGATCGACAACCTTGACCGGAATCTCCTCTTCTTTGGCGCTCACCAGTTCACCCGTGTGATCAGTTTGTTTTGCCGGTTTCGGCAAACGCAAAGGCGAGATGACCGTCGACGAGATCGATGGTCACGGTGCCGCCATGTTCAAGCCTGCCGAACAGAATTTCATCCGTCAGTGGATCGCGCACGTCCGTCTGAATGACGCGGGCAAGCGGACGGGCGCCATACACCGGGTCGTAGCCCTTTTCGGCCAGCCATATGCGCGCCGCAGGCTCGAGCGTGATCGCGATCCGCCGTTCGGCCAGCTGCGCTTCCAGCTGCAGCACGAACTTCTCGACGATCGTTTCCATCACCGCCGGCGTCAACGGATCGAAGGAGACGATCGCGTCGAGCCGATTGCGGAACTCCGGGCTGAAAACCTTTTCGATCGCCTGCCGCGATCGCTGCTGCGCAGCCTTCTGCCGGCTGTCTACCGCTCGTGCAGAGGCGCCGGATTCCCAGAAACCGATGCTCGCATTGCTCAGTTCTCGCGAACCGGCATTCGACGTCATGATCACGACGACCTGACGGAAGTCAGCCTTGCGCCCGTTGTTGTCGGTCAGCGTCGCGTGATCCATCACTTGCAGAAGAATGTTGAAGATGTCGGGATGCGCTTTCTCGATTTCATCGAGAAGCAGCACCGCATATGGATGCTGGCGGACGGCATCGACGAGCAGCCCTCCCTGCTCGAAGCCGACGTATCCAGGCGGGGCGCCGATCAACCGCGCGACCGCATGCTTCTCCATGTACTCGCTCATGTCGTAGCGCATGAACTCATTGCCAAGATGGAGCGCGAGCTGCTTCGCGAGTTCCGTCTTGCCGACGCCGGTGGGACCGGTAAACAGAAAACATCCCGCCGGCCGGTCCGGTTGGCCGAGACCGGCGCGCGATCGCTTGATTGCGCGGGCCACCGTCCGCACCGCCTCCGCTTGACCGAAGACGACGCGAGCGAGCGATTCTTCAAGCCCCTTGAGTCGATCCTTGTCGGAGGAGGATGCCTGCTTGGCCGGAATCCGCGCCATGCGCGCGACCACTTCCTCCATGTGCTCGACGCCAATTGCCGCGATCGGCGGTAGATCGGTCTGTGCCCCCCGCGCCGCACTCGTTTTCAGACGCATCTTCGCGCCGGCCTCATCGATCAAATCGATCGCGCTGTCCGGGAGCTTGTAATCTCGCAGGTGCCGCGCCGCGAGCTTCGCCGCCGCTTCCAGCGCGTCGTCGCTGTACTGCACCCGGTGATGGCCTTCATATCTCGATCGAAGGCCCTGCAGGATCTTCACGGTTTCCGGGATCGAGGGTTCGTCGATCGTGATCTTCTGAAGCCGTCTGGCCAGTGCGCGATCTTTTTCGATGTGCTTGAACTCTTCATGTGTCGTCGATCCCACGACACGCAGCTGACCTGCGGTCAGGATCGGCTTGATGAGAGTGGCGAGATCCATCGTGCCACCCGTCGTGGCGCCGGCCCCTACAGTCGAATGGATTTCATCGATGAAGAGGATCGGCATTGGCCGCTTGGCCAGCGAGTTGATGACGGCCTTGAACCGCTCCTCGAAATCGCCGCGGAAGCGCGTGCCCGCGAGCAGCGCGCCGGTGTCGAGCGAGAAGACCTCCGCTCCTTCGAGAAGGTCTGGCACGTCTTCGCGCAGGAGGCGGGTCGCGAGTCCCTCGGCGAGCGCGGTCTTGCCGACGCCCGCGTCACCCACGAACACCGGATTGTTCTTGCGCCGGCGGCAAAGGATCTCGATCGTGCGCTGCAGCTCCTCGGTGCGCCCGATCAATGGATCGAGCTCACCAGCACGGGCACGGTCTGTCAGGTTCAAGGCATACGCCGCAAGCGGATCGCGCGCGGTAGCGCCGCCGCGCTCTCCTTGCCCCGCCTCGGCCTCGTCGCTCCCATGATCGGGGCCCGAGCTTCCGCCGCTCGACGGCACCTTGCTGATGCCATGGGTGATGTACTCGAGGACATCGAGCCGCGTGATCCCCTGGCCGGCGAGCAGTTGAGCCGCATACGACTTATTCTGCTGAAGCGTTGCCGCGAGCACGTCGCCGGACTGAACCTCCTGCCGTCCCGCGCTCTGCACGTGAAGCACTGCGGTCTGTAACACCCGTCGGAACGCCAGTGTCTGCTCGGGTTCTTTCTGTTGCCCGCGGCTGAACTGTTCGACTGATTCCTTCAGGTACTTATCGAGATCGCGGCGCAGCTGCTGAAGATCCGCACCACACGCCGCGAGGATCCGTTCGCCATCCTGGTCGTGCGCGAGCGCGTAGAGGAGATGTTCGAGCGTCAAATGGGTGTGACGCCGCGATGTCGCCTCGCGATACGCAACGGTCAGAACGATTTCTAAAGCTTGGCTAAACAACTAGCTAATCCCCAAGGTTGTCTGCATTTATTACTGCGCGTCGGGCCCCACCCCCGCGCGCTCTCGCTCGGGGGCGCCGCTCCGCGTCGCTTCCCTCCGGCCCCTCGCTCGGGCCGCAGGCGGTTATTCCGGCTCCATTGCCGCCCGCAACGGAAATCCATGCGCGCGGGCGGATTCCACCACAGCGTCCACTTTCGTCTCCGCGACCTCGAACGGATACACCCCGCACAGCCCCTTGCCCTGCGTGTGCACCATCATCATGATGCGAAACGCTTCAGCGGGCTGCTTGTGAAAAATCGACTCCAGCACCTCGACGACGAAATCCATAGTCGTGTAGTCGTCATTCAGGAGCACGACTTTATAGAGGTCGGGTTTTTTCGTCTCCTGTTTGGTCCGTTCCAGTATCTCGCTGTCGGTCCGAGGGTCGGATCCAGCCATGGCTTCTTAGCCAATTTTACCAGCAGGTGCCCCGCAGGCGCAGAAAGCCTCCGCCGTACGAGATATAAGATAAAAGCTCAATCATGTATACGCTCGCTGCGGGGCTTGACTATCTCGACCTCAACTTCCTGGGCGCACCCGAAATCATTGCTACGGCGGTCCTTCACGATGCGTCCGGTGTGGCACTCATCGATCCCGGACCATCGACGACGCACGGCAACCTGACAGGGGCACTCCGGCGAAAGGGCATCGGAACCGGTGACGTTCGTCAGATTCTGCTGACGCACATTCATCTGGATCACGCCGGCGTCACGGGGACGCTCGTTCGCGAGAACCCCGCGATCGAGGTCTTCGTGCACGAGCGCGGCGCGCCTCACATGATCGACCCGTCAAAGCTCCTGGCGAGTGCCGGCCGTCTCTATGGTGCCGACATGGATCGGCTGTGGGGCGATTTCGTGCCGGTGCCCTCGGGTCGCATCAAGGTGCTCAAAGGCGAAGAGCACATCATCGCTGGCGGCCGCGAGCTGCACGTTGCGTATACGCCTGGCCATGCGTCACATCATGTGTCGTACTTCGATACGTCCAGCCGCGTCGCGTTTGTCGGCGACACCGCGGGAATCCGTCGTGGAAATGGCAGCTACATCATGCCTCCGACTCCTCCACCGGACATCGATTTAGACGCCTGGCGTCTAAGTGAGGATCGCATCCTCGCCTGGGATCCCGACACGCTGTTTCTGACGCACTTCGGGCCGTTCCACGGCGCCAGGGTCCATTTCCAGGAATTGTCCGCACGGCTTCAGACGTGGAACGCGATCGTTCGACGGTTGCTGGCAGACACATCACTCGACGAGGAGAGGCGGCTGCAGGCCTTCGTCGATGAGGCGTTGCTCGACCTCAAACGCGCGGTTGGCGAGCAGCAAGCCGATCAATATAATCGCGCCGGCCGACTCGACTACTCGTGGCACGGGCTGTCACGGTACTGGAGAAAGAAGCTGTCATAGTAGAGGGAGCCGCGTGGAGGGCGTCATGAATGCAACCGTCCGCCTTTTCCTCTTCGTCATGCTCGGCCTGAGTGCGCAGTCGGCCGCGCTCGCGCAAATCACGATGCAGGCCACACCGCCGCCGACGGTCACGGCGGAAAATGAGTCGTGGTATGTCACCAATGAGCCAGTGATCTTCGCAGGCAACAACTACTATCCCGCAGGACCATCGATTCACTTCATGCCGAATGAGATGGTACTGAGTGGCTTCTTTCGAGGAGTGCCGCTATACACGCGAACGACGATCGAGCCATACAGCGTGGTGTTCGTGCCCGTGGCCGGCGGATTGATGCGGCCGTTCGAGCGCCGGCGGTCGGGCGATTTGGCCGGGACGACCGGCAGCTCTGTGCCTTCACTCCCGGTGGAGATACCGACGGCGTTTAGTCCGGCCTCACGAATTCAGGCGGCTGGTCCGCCATTCGTCGAGACCTCGGGCGTCATGACGGGTTCGCCTTCGCCACAAGCGATGTCAAGTACCGAGCCCCGCGCAGCGGCCTCGCCATCGCCAGCTGGCGTCGCCACCGGCGGGGTATTAACGGCCCCGCGTGGAAAGCGCGTCGGTCGAACTCCAGCAAACGGCGTCTACGTTGAATTCAACAATCAGCGCTGGTACAGCAGCGCCCCGCCCAAGTCGCTCGATGCCGCGACGCTCCGGCAGGTCGGCGAGTGGCACGGCTTTGCGGTTTACACCTCGGCGAGCACAGGGCCGTCGACGATTTACATTCCTGTCGCCCAGGGAAGCGATGCGTACGCTGCGTATGCGCGCAAGTAAAATGTTCAATACTTAATGCTCAATGTTCAATGCGCGATTTCATTGCACATTGAGCGTTGAACATCGATCATTGAACATTGGCCGCCGGTAGCTTCACCCGTCGTCTTGTCTTCGGCAGCGATCCGCGGCGCACGTCAGTGCGCGTGGTCGTTCTCGCCGCGTTGAGTTTCATCATTTTCAAATGGGTGCTCATCCCCATTCGTGCCGAAGGCATCAGCATGGAGCCGACCTATCGGTCCGGCTCGCTCAACCTTGTGAATCGCCTGGCATATCGATACCGTAAGCCCGAACGCGGCGACATCGTCGGTATCAAACTTGCCGGCCCTCACGTCCTGTACGTCAAACGAATCATCGGCTTGCCGGGGGAGCACTTGTCAATCGAGCGGGGCCAGGTGTACATCAATGGCGCCCCGCTCAACGAACCGTACGTCAAAAACCGGCGGGGATGGGATGTTCCCGAGGTGACGCTGACCGCACGGGAGTATTTCGTTGTCGGCGACAATCGCGGGATGCGCGCGGCCGATCACGATTTCGGGCGCGTCGACGTCTCGCGGATTCTTGGCAGGGTGATCTTTTGACGCGACGGTTCGCGGTGCCCGCGGCCATCCTTGTCGTCCTCATTGGTGCGGCGGTTTTTGCCTGGCGCACCCGCGAGACTCCCAACGAACGTGAGATTCGGAGCCGCCTCGATACGCTCCGTAACGAAGTAAACACGAGCACGAAAGACGGAATAGGCGTAGCGGTCCACGCGGCGCAGATCGGCAGTTACTTCACCGACGACGCAATCGTCGAGCTTGGGGAAGGGGCTACGCCGATAAAGGGGCGCGACACGATAATGGGAATGGTCGCACGCCTCCAGCCGCGCACCGCCGCGTTCCGGATGGATCTCGACGACGTCACGATTGAAATGGTACCGGACAGCAACGCCGCGGACGTTTTGCTGACGGCCAGCTTCGTGCGCCGCAACATCTCGACTGGAGAAGAGTCGCTCGACGCGCGTGAGTACGCTGTGGTGATGACCAAGGCCGACGGCACGTGGCGGATTGCGCGGATCACGACGATTGATACTTTGCGGTAAAGGGAAAAGGCAAAAGGCAAAAGGCAAAAGGGAAAAGGGAAAAGGGAAAAGGCAAAAAGGAAAAGGGAAAACGAGAGCGCGTGGGGTTGGGACCCCACGCGCAGTGAGAAAAGCGGTTCCTCTAGAACG
>Ga0075418_10000635_pt1 | contig 37723 bp, 34 predicted proteins | sample SoiMetdeltSBSDD2_FD_81776 | JGI IMG/M metagenome (GOLD analysis project Ga0075418, IMG submission 81776) | Bulk soil microbial communities from a Populus tree surrounding site in Tennessee, USA - Soil MetaG P. deltoides SBSDD2 | ecosystem: Environmental > Terrestrial > Soil > Tree plantation...
CCGGGCAGGAGCGCGGCGCCGAACTCGGCGGGCACCAGCGCGGCCGTGCGCACGTAGGCGCCGATGTCGGCACGCACGACGGCGCGCATGCCCACGATGCGGCCGTCGGCCGTCACCCCCAGCTCCACCTCGTAGGTGACCTCGCGAGCGTGATTCGCCGCCATGAGGTTCTCGCGACGGCTCTCGATCCACTTCACCGGCCGGCCCAGCCGGGTGGCGGCGAGCGGGATCAGGATGTCTTCGGGATAGAGCTCGCCGCGCACGCCGAAGCCGCCGCCCACGTCGACTTCGGTGAGGCGAAGCGCGCCGGGCGGCAGGCCGAAGATCGGGGCCAGGATCGTGCGGTTGATGTGGATGCACTTGGTCGAGCCGATCAGGTGCAGCTCGCCGCCGCGCGGGTCGGGCGGGACGGCCACGAGCCCGCGCGTCTCCAGCGCGGCCGCGGTCTGGCGCGGATAGGCGAAGCGCTCGCGGACGACCAGGGCCGCCCCGGCCAGCGCGCTGTCCGCATCGCCGACGCGCATGGTGATGGTCGCGACGTTGTTCGAATCCGTCCGGGGAAAAAGTCGCGGCGCGCCGGGCGCCAGCGCGTCAGCGACCGACGGGCACACCGGCAGCGGCTCGTAGACCACGTCGATCCGCTCCAGCGCGTCCCAGGCGACGTAGGGGTCGTCGGCCACGACCAGGGCCACGGGCTCCCCCACGTAGCGCACCACATCCCGGGCGATCGCCGGCTGCAGGTAGCGGTCGGTGCCGGCCGGGGCCGGCACGCGGTTGGGGATGATGGCGGTGGCCGGGATGTCGGCGGCCGTGAGGACGGCATGGACCCCGGGCATCTCGCGCGCGCGTTTGGCATCGATCCGGACCAGCCTGGCATGGGCGTGAGGCGACCTCAGCACGGCCGCATGGAGCAGGCCGGGAACGCGGACGTCCTCCACGAACCGGCCGGTCCCGGTCACGAAACGGTCAGCCCCCAGGCGGAGATGCGACTCACCGATCATCGCCGGATTATATGCTGGAGCGGCCCGCGCGATCGGTAATGATGGGCTCATGCGCATCCTTCTGGTGGACGACTCGTCGCCCCATCGCCGCCTTCTTACCATGCTGTTCAACCGCTCCGGTCACGAAGCCCTCACGGCCGCCGACGGGGCCGCGGCCCTCGAGATCCTCGAGCGGGAGAAGGACATCGACGCCGTCGTCTCCGACGTCCGGATGCCCAAGATCGACGGCTTCCAGCTCTGCCGGACGATCCGCAACGACTCCCGCTGGGCGAAGCTGCCGTTCATCTTCTACAGCAGCATCTTCATCGGCGACCCGGCCAAGACGTTCGGCCGCGACCTGGGCGCCACGGCCTATCTCGACGCCAAGGACATCGCCCCGGGCGAGGTGGCCAAGGAGCTCGAGCGCCTGGTCAACCAGCACGTGCGCGCCGAGTACGACGAGACGCTCGGCCGCCTCATCGACGACGTGGAGTTCGCCCGGCGCTACCACAACGTGGTCCTGGGCTCGCTCGACGGCGCCGGCGCCGAGGACGTCCGCGACCTGGTGGCCACCAGCGCCAAGGCCCTCGACGACGTGGTCTCGCGTCTGGACGCCGAGAAGCGCTCGATGGCCGAAGCGCAGCGCACGGTCAAGTCGGCCGAGCTACAGCTGCTCAAGGAGCTCGGCGAGTATCTCGGCGACCGCATCAACAACCCCCTGGCCGTCATCCTCGGCAGCGCCCAGCTGCTCGAGATGCGCGACCACAGCCAGGCCGCCAGCGAAGCCGCCGAACGCATCGGGGCCGCGGTGAGCAAGATAAATGACGTGGTCCGCGAGATCGCCAGCCGCAGCGGCGTGGCGCTGCGCTAACGGTGGGACTGCAGAACTAGCGGTCGAGCGCTACCGGCGCTGAAGACATCCGGCGGTCTGCCGGCCAGCACGCCGTACCTACTCCGGGATCGACTCCTTACCCTCGTCCGTCCTCACGACCGGGCCCGCGTGGACCCCGACGAATCCCCGGCGGTCTGCCTCGATTTCTGGGCTCTACGCGATCGACGCTTGAGCCGGGTCCAGGCGACGCGTCGGTCGGGCGTTGTGCCTGACTCGGCGGGCACGCTCGCCGACGCGAGGGCCGCCCCAATCAGCACTCGCCGTTAACGACGCGATTTGTCAGCGCTACCCGAGGCGTATGTTCTGGCCGCGCGATTGCTCTCCTCTCCGAGTAGGAGGCGCCGGCCGGCCGAGGCCCGAAGAGCCGTAGCGCTCCGGTGCAATCTCACGACGGTTGGGAACACGATTCGGAGGGAGGAATACATGGAGCGCAAGAAGAGCAAGAAGACGAAGCGGCCTCGGGCGGTCAGGGACCTCACGACGAGAAAAGCGGGCCCCATCAAGGGGAAGGCCGGCGGCGGGGGCGAGGGCAAGGCCAACTTCAACAGCTTCAACGACTTCGGCCTAGGGCGGTAGCGATCGCCGTCGCGCCAAGGCCCCGGAAATGGGCTCACCGTCCGCGGCGTGCCGTCCGATCCTCCCGAGGAGGCCGATGATCGAGCCTCGGAGGATCCTCTTACGCCCCGAAGGCGTCGAGCCCCGTGACGTCGCGACCGATGATCAGCGTGTGAATATCGTGCGTCCCCTCGTACGTGTTCACCGTCTCCAGATTCAGCATGTGCCGGATCACCGGGTGCTCGTCGACGATGCCGGCGGCGCCCAGGACGTCGCGGCCGAGGCGGGCGCAGTCGAGCGCCATCTGCACGTTGTTCATCTTCGCCATGGACACCTGCTGGGGCCGGAGCGTGCCGGCGTCTTTCAGACGGCCGAGCTGGAGCGCCAGGAGCTGGGCCTTGGTGATCTCGGTGATCATCCACACGAGCTTCTGCTGCACGAGCTGGAAGCTGCCGATGGGCTTGCCGAACTGGATGCGCTGCTGCGAGTACTGCAGCGTCCAGTCGTAGACCGCCATCGCCGCGCCCACTGCGCCCCATGCGATCCCGAAGCGCGCCTGGTTCAGGCAGCCGAGCGGACCGCGTAGCCCCTTCACCTTGGGCAGCTTGTTGGCCGCCGGGATCTTGCAGTCCTGGAAGGCGAGCTCGGAGGTGATCGACGCGCGCATCGAGAACTTGCCGTGGATGTCGAGGGTCGAGAACCCCGGCGTGCCCTTCTCGACCAGGAAGCCGTAGATCTCACCGTCATCCTCTTTGGCCCAGACGACCGCGACGTCGGCGATCGAGCCGTTGGTGATCCACAACTTGGTCCCGTTGAGCACGTAGCCGTCGTTGACCTTCCGGGCGCGGGTCTTCATCCCGCCGGGGTCGGAGCCGTGGTCGGGCTCGGTGAGCCCGAAGCAGCCGACCTTCTCGCCGCTCTGCAGCCCGGGCAGCCACTGTTCTTTCTGCGCGTCGGAGCCGTAGGCGTAGATCGGGTACATCACCAGGCCGCTCTGCACCGAGGCGGCCGAGCGCAGGCCGGAATCACCGCGCTCCAGCTCCTGCATGATGAGGCCGTAGGCGACGTTGTTGAGGCCGGCGCAGCCGTAGCCCTTGAGCGTGGCGCCGAAGACGCCGAGCTCGCCGAGTTTGGGGATGAGGCTCACGGGAAACGTCCCGGCCCGGTGGTGCTCGGCCACGATGGGCACGAACTCCGCCTCCACCCAGTCGCGCACGGCGTCGCGGATCATGCGCTCGTCTTCGGACAGCAGGGTCTCGAGGCCGTAGTAGTCGACGCCGCGGAACTTTTCCATGACCGTTATCCTCTGAGGCGGACGGGATTGAAGTCGGTATCGTAGTCGAACGTATCCACCTGCTCGCGCGATTTCAACCACGCCACCGCCGCGTAGGTCAGCGGGGTGGCGGCGGCCTCGTAGACCACCTTGACGAGCCACTGGCCGGCCACGATCCCGGCCAGCGTGCCGGCGGGGACGATCCCGGCGAAGGCCAGCGTGACGAAGACGACGCTGTCGAGCGCCTGGCCCACCACGGTGGAGCCGATCGTCCGCATCCAGAGCCAGCGGCCGTGCGTGGCGATCTTGAGCTTGGCCAGCACGAAAGCATTGGCAAACTCGCCGATCAGGTAGGCCACGAACGACGCCATCAGGATGCGCGGGGTGTGACCCAGGATCTCCTGGTACGCGGGCTCACCCCGCCAGAACGGGGCGGCCGGCAGCTCGCCGCCCAGCCAGATGGCCAGGACCATCAGCGCGTTGCACGCGAAGCCCAGCCAGATCACCCGCCGCGTGGCCGCGTACCCCCACACCTCGGTCAGCACATCGCCCAGCACGTAGGAGATCGGGAAGATCACGATGCCGGCGGTGAGCGTGAGCCCGCCGACCACCACGAGCTTGGTGGCGATGACGTTGGCGGTCAGCAGGCAAGTCACGAACAGCCCCGTGCAGGTGATGAAGCGCCACGACATGGCCGTTCGATCATACTATGGCCCCGTGAGCGCCCGGGCCAGGACGGTGGTGCTGCTCAGCGGCGGTGTGGACTCGGCGACGGCGGCGGCGCTGACCGCGCGCGACGGGTTCGATCTCCACGCGCTGACGTTTGCTTACGGCCAGCGGCACCAGGCCGAGATCGAGGCGGCACGGCGCGTGGCCGTCGCGCTCGGTGTCGCCCGTCACGAGGTGCTGACGTTCGATCTTCGCGCGTTCGGGGGCTCGGCCCTCACGGCGGACCTCGCGGTGCCCAAAGACCGCGCGCCCGAGGCGATGGGACGCGACATCCCGATCACCTACGTGCCGGCCCGCAACACGATCTTCCTCTCGTTCGCGCTGGCCTGGGCCGAGGTGCTGGAGGCGAGCGACATCGTGATCGGCGTCAACAGTCTCGACTACAGCGGCTATCCCGACTGCCGGCCCGAGTACATCGAGGCCTTCGAGCGCATGGCCGCGCTGGCGACCCGCGCCGGGGTCGAAGGTCGCCAGCGGGTGCGTATCCGCACGCCATTGATCCGCCTGACCAAGGCCGAGATCATTCGCGCGGGGGCGGCGGTGGGCGTGGACTACTCGTTGACCCTGTCCTGCTATGACCCGGCGCCCGACGGCGCCGCCTGCGGACGGTGCGATGCCTGTGCCCTGCGACGCAAGGGGTTCGCGGAGGCGGGGGTGCCGGACCCCACGCTCTACTGCGGCTGACTCAGGGCGCGGAGAACTTCTGCGCGTTGCCCATGGTCGGCCACACGTACGTCTGCACGTTGGCCAGCGCCTGTCGCAGGTGGTTGCGATCGTGATACACCCACTCGGCCAGCAGATCGCGCACGCGCAGGAACCCGACGGTGGGGTGCTCGCCGCCGCGGTCCAGGTCAGCCTCGCGCAGCCCACGCACGAGGGTCACACTGTCCTGCCGGAGCGCGATCAGCTCGTCGAGCAGCACGGTGACCGGCTTGGTGCAGTCCCCACGGAGGCGCGCGACCGCCGGCGGATCCCAGCGCTCGAACGTGGGACTATCAGCGCTCAGGATGATCCGGATGCGTCCGGCGAAGCCGCGCCGCTCCGCCTCGATCAGGTGGCCGATGACGTCCTTCACGCACCACTCGTCGGGGGCCGGGTGCCAGCCGACGACCCGTTCGGGCAGCGAGCCGACCTCGGTGCGCAAGGCGGCGACGGTCACCGGCAGCAGGTTGGCGACCTCGACCGCCGACAGCGCGGACGCCGCGACGCTCACATGCCCACCGGCAGGCCCGCCTGGCCCCGGATGGTCGCCGCCTCGCCGAGGTGCATCGCGTTGTGCGAGATGGCCGCCGCCCCCAGTCGCGTGGCCCGGCTCATGTTCTGCCAGAACTTCTCGACCCAGGCGGCGTGCGGGCCGAAGGCGCCGGCCTGCGCCGCGCGCGCGGTGTCGGCGGGCACGATGATCTCCTCCCACACCGACAGCGGCAGCAGCGTGACGATGTCCCGCGTGCGGCGCCCCACGGCGCTGCGGTAGGCGCGCGCCGCGGCCACGTTGAGGCCCCCGGCGAGGTCACGCACCTCGTCTTCTGTCATCCCGGTGCCGATGTCCCACCGGCGGATGCCCATCCGCGACGCCCACGCCTCGTCGAACACCTGCCGGCCGTCGATGACCACCAGGTTGATGCTGACGTCCTCGACCCGGGCCATGTGCCACAGCACCCAGGCCAGCGGGTTGAGCCCGCGGCCCGGCCGCATGCGCATCTGCTCGTCGGTCATGCCGCCGAGAATGCGCTCGGCCAGCGTTCCCGGCTCGGGTGACACGTCGGAGAAATGCAGGCGGGCGTGCTGGCCGAGGATGAAGCTACGCGCGTCCATGTGGCCTCAGACGTTGGTGACGATCGAGGAGGGCTCTTCGTTCAGTGCGCGCTTGAGCGCGACCGCCAGGGCGCCGTCGTGCTCGTGAGTCATGGCGAAGATCCGACACTGCGCGACCTTGCCCGGCAGATATTTCAGGATTTCCGTGAGGGGTTCCTCCGACACCGAGCCGGTGGCGCCGTCGAACACGTAGATCTGTCGATCGCCCATCTTGAGCGGGTTGAGCGGTCGCGGATCCTGGAGCGCCATGTCGATCTTGAACGGGATGTCCCGCAGGTGGGCAGGCAGAAAGCCCTTCACGCGCTTCTCGACCTCGTCGGAGTGCAGGAAGCTCTGGCCCTTGCGCGCCTCGAACTGATCGAGCACCTCCTCGCCCGCCATCCGCCACTTCAGCTTCCGGTCGAGCACGTGCCGCCACTCGGCGCCGAGCTCTCTCCGCTTGGCGTCGTCGGAGTCGTGCCAACGCCCGACGTCCTCCAGCAGCGTCCACTCGGTGAGGTGCAGGTACGGATGGAGGTCCTTGCGTAGATCGTAGGGAAAGATGATCCCCATCGTCTCCTGAAAGATCTCCTTGAGGTGCAGGTCGATCCCGCGCGTGGTGCGGTGGTAGTAGACGTTCGTGTACATGTAGAAGCGCGCGTTGAGGAACATGGTGAAGGCCTGCAGCCCGCTGCGGTCGAGCGTCAGTCCCTTCTCGGAAAAGAACGAGTAGTAGATGATCCGCTCGATGTCGATCGGCCCCACCGCCACACCGCACATGTAGGAGTCACGCAGCACGTAGTCCATGTTGTCGGCGGTGAAGACCCCCGACAGCAGCGGCTTGAGGAAGGGTAGCCACTTCGGGTGCGACTCCAGCGGATGGGTATAGGACTTGCCCATCAGGTAGCAGATCCACTCCGGATCGATCCGCTCGTCCGCGTTGAAGGCCCCGTTGGGACTCCGCCGCAAGCCGCGCAGGGTGTCGGCCAGCTCCTCGCGAATGATGCGCTGGCCGAGCAGCTCGTGCGTCAGGTCGAAGTCCACCAGGAAGTTGTCGTCGAAGAAGTGGCCGAAGGGCCCGTGGCCGACGTCGTGCAGCAGGCCGGCCATGCGCAGCAATTCCTCGATCAGCGGCGCCGACGGCGCGTCGGGAAAGACAGCCCGGAAGGACGGATAGAGCTGCTGGGCGAAGCGGCCGGCCAGGTGCATGGCCCCCAGCGAGTGCTGGAAGCGGCTGTGCTCGGCGGCCGGAAACACCCAGCGCGCGGACTGCAGCTGAGGGACGCGCCGCAGTCGCTGCACCCACGGCGTGTCGATGAGGTCCTGCTCGGTGGCCTCGCCGGGGATCCCGCCCGGGCGGGTGTAGAGGATGTACTGGTGGATCGGATCCGCGATGAGCCCGCGGCCCTGGTACGTGTCGGCGGCGCCCTTCATGAAGGGAGTTTATCTCACGGAAGCGACGGGTACAGCCGATAGCGATCGATCGAGCGTACGCTGATGACCTGCACGGTGTCGTCACGGCGGACGGTGACGTCGATGGTATCGCCAGCCTGGCGCCGCCAGAGCTGCTCGTAGAACTCCTCTTGCGACGCCACGCCCACCCCGTTCACCCCCATGATGAGGTCGCCGCGCCGGAAGCCGGCGGTACGGGCGGGGCCGGACTCGTTGAAGCCGTCCACCACCACGCGCCCCGGCTCGCCCATCGTGTAGAGGCCGAGCCAGGGGCGCGGCCGCCGGCTCACCACGCGGCCGGCCTTCATCAGCTCGTCCTTCACGGCCAAGAGCTTCTCGGCCGGGATGGCCAGGTTCACGGGCGGAGGCTCGCCGAGCCGGAGCGAGACGATGCCGATCACACGGCCCCGGTCGTCGACGGCGGCGCTGCCCCCCCACGACGAGATGGAGGGCGAGAGCACCAGCGCACGGTCCAGCATGTACTCCCAGAAGGCGGAGAAGCGTCGCACGGCCTGGAGCGTGCTGGTCGCGTGCACGAGGTCGCCGTCCTCGTCGAGCCCGACGGTCCCGGTGATCGCGCCGACCGCGGTGTCGCCCGAGGGAACCAGCGTGGCGGCCGCCCACGGCCCGTCGCCCTTGAGACGCACAACCGCCAGGCCCGTGTCGAGATCGAGGCCCACCAGGCGGGCGGACACGTTCCGCCCGTCGTGCACGCGGGCCTCGATCCGCAACGCGTCGAGCACCACGTAGCTGACCGTCACCGCGTACCCGCGCGGGTCGAACACGATCCCGGTGGCGAACCGCCGCGCGCCCAGGCGGGCGGAGGACGGACGGGTCTCGTCGGCGCGCACGTGCAGGCCGACGAGTGTCGGCGCCACGCGCTGCACGTAGGTGGGCATGGCCGGCAAGTCGTCGGGCTTCGGCCGCGGCTCCCGCACGATCGGCACGGCCGGCGCCAGGACGGGCACGAGCAAGAACGCCAAGATGGCGAGCGGCAGGCGATGGCTCATCGTGGGACCCATGGTCTCACCGCGACCCATACTGCCGGTCATAGTACGCGCGGAACTCGCCGGACTTGAGCGGACGCCACCACGCGTCGTGGTCGCGATACCAGTGCACCGTGGTTTCCAGCGCGGAGGCGAAGGGGTAGCGGGGCATCCAGCCGAGCTGCCAGAGCTTGGTGCAGTCCAGCGCGTAGCGACGGTCGTGGCCGGGTCGATCGGTCACCGGCTGGATGAGGCGCTCGGGCTTGCCGGTCAACCTCAAGATTTCGCGGGTCAGGGCGAGGTTCTCGACCTCGTGGCCACCGCCGATGTTGTAGATCTCCCCGTCGCGGCCCTCGCGCAGCACCAGGTCGATCGCCGCGCAGTTGTCGAGCACGTACAGCCAGTCGCGCACCTGGCGGCCGTCACCGTACATCGGCAGCGGCCGGTCCTCCAGCGCGTTGGTCACGAACAGCGGGACGACTTTTTCCGGGTACTGGTAGGGGCCGAAGTTGTTGGAGGACCGCGTGATGACGATGGGGACCTTGTGCGTGTTCCAGTACGCCAGGGCCAGGAGGTCGCCGCTGGCCTTGGGCGGAATACGGATTGGTCGGCCGCAGCGGCGAGGTCTCGGTGGCCGCGCCGCGCGTGATGGAGCCGTACACCTCGTCGGTGCTGATGTGCAGCAGGCGGGCGATGCCCAGCTCGCGGACCGCCTCCAGGAGCACGTGCACACCCAGGACGTCGGTGCGGAGAAACTCGTCGGGGTCGAGGATCGAGCGGTCCACGTGCGTCATCGCGGCGAAGTTGACCACCGCGTCCACGCCGCGCGCCACGTCGCGGACCAGCTTGGCGTCGCAGATGTCGCCGTGCACGAACGAGTAGCGCGGGTGGCGCTCGACGTCGGCGAGGTTGGCCGGGTTCCCGGCGTAGGTCAGCTTGTCGAGATTGACGATGCGATCGTCGGCGTGCTCGGTGAGGACGTGGCGGATGAAGTTGGATCCGATGAACCCCGCGCCGCCGGTCACCAGCAGCTTCATCTCACCCTCGGGTGATCTCCCACACGTCGCTGCCGGCGAAGTCCCACGGCAGCCGACCCTCGTCGCACGACGCCGGCTCGGCCGAGAAGTGCAGGTCTGTGAAGTAGATGATCCGGCCGGTCGCGGCCGCGAGGTTGCGCACCCCGTGCGCGACGCCGGGCGGGATGCGGAGCAGGCGCGAGCTGCCGTCGCCGAGCACGAGCCGCATGCGAACGCCCTCGGTCGACGAGCCCCGCCGCGTGTCGATCAGCACCACCAGCATGCGGTCCCCGGGACCGACGTACCACACGTCGGTCTGGCGCACGTGGAGGTGAAACGCCTTGACCGCTCCCGGGGACAGCTCGCTGATGTTCACCTGTCGAATGGTGAACCCGCTGAGCGCCTCGGCCAGGCCGTCGTTGAGCCGGACCAGCTCGGTCATCGCGCCGCCGTCGTCCACGTGACGGGCGAGCGGCACCAGAGTCACGCCGTCGATGACCGGCGCGGGCCCGTAGGTCTGCAGGTGAAACGCGCGCTTGGCGTCGGGAGTGAATTCCATCAACCCGCTCCGGCGGCGTCAGGATAGCACGCGGTCACGGCTCACCCGCCAGCAAGCGCAGCAGGTATTGCCCGTACGCGTTGTCGCGCATCGGCTTGGCGATGCGCTCCACGTCGGCCCCGCTGATCCAGCCCATGCGGAACGCGATCTCTTCCGGACAGGCCACCATCAAGCCCTGCCGCGTCTCGATCGTCTGGATGAACGTCGAGGCCTGCAGCAGCGCTTCGTGCGTGCCGGTGTCGAGCCAGGCGATGCCGCGCCCGAGGCGCTCGACGTGCAGCCGGCCCTGCCGCAGATACGCTCCGTTGACGTCGGTGATCTCGAGCTCGCCGCGCGCCGAGGGCCGCAGACCGGCCGCGATGTCGACCACGCCGGCGTCGTAGAAGTAGAGACCGGTCACCGCCCACGACGAGCGCGGCCGCGCGGGCTTCTCCTCGATGCCCACCGCCCGGCCTGCCGCGTCGAACTCGACGACGCCGTAGCGCTCGGGATCGCGCACGAAGTACGCGAAGATCGTGGCGCCCTCGGCGCGCTCGGAGGCGCGACGCAGCGACTCGGGGAGACCGTGGCCGTAGAACAGGTTGTCGCCGAGCGCCAGCGCCACCGGCGCGCGGCCGATGAAGTCGCGGCCGATGAGGAACGCCTGGGCGATCCCGGCGGGCTCGGGCTGCACGGCATAGCCGATGTCGAGGCCGAACTGGGTGCCATCGCCCAGCAGGCGCCGGAACGCCGTCTGGTCAGCGGGCGTGGTGATCACCAGCACCTCGCGGATGCCCGCCAGCATCAGAGTGGACAGGGGGTAGTAGACCATCGGCTTGTTGTAGACGGGCACCAGCTGCTTGCTGAGGGCCAGCGTGAGGGGGTACAGGCGCGTGCCCGCGCCGCCGGCGAGAATGATCCCTTTCCTGGCGCTCACCATGGAGGTCTGTGAGTATAACAAGCCGACTCGCAGGGACACGAAACCCGGGGCTTGTTGGTTCTCGACCGGAAATGGGGGTAATATCGCCGATATGAAGACGCTCAAGGAGATGCTTGCCGAAGCGAGGCAAGTCGTACCCGAGGAGGGTCCGGCGGAGGTGCAGAAGCGCCTCGCGTCGGGTGACCCCCTCGTGGTGATCGACGTCCGGGACCCCGACGAGTACCGCGACGGCCACCTCGAGGCGGCGTCGAACATCAGTCGCGGCTTCCTCGAATTCCGCGTCGGCTCCGCGGTGAGCGATCAGACGACCCCGGTCGTCCTCTATTGCCAGACCGGATTGCGCTCGATGCTGGCGGCCAAGGCCCTCAAGGAGCTCGGCTACCAGAACGTGATCAACCTGCAGGGCGGCTATCAGAAGTGGGTGCAGTCCGGCCTGCCCACGGTGAAGGATCAGCCGCTCACGACCGACCAGTTCCAGCGCTACAGCCGCCACTTTCTCTTGAACCAGGTCGGCGACAAGGGCCAGCGTCGCCTGCTGCGCTCCAAGGTGCTCCTGATCGGCGCCGGCGGGCTCGGCTCGCCGACGGCGCTCTACCTGGCCGCGGCCGGCGTCGGCACGATGGGCCTGATGGACGGCGACGTGGTCGACATCACAAATCTCCAGAGGCAGATCCTCCACACCACTGCGGACGTCGGCAAGCCGAAGGTCGAGTCGGGCACCCGCACGCTGAAGGCGCTGAACCCCGACGTGAACGTCATCTCGCTGCCGATGCGCATCACCGTCGACAACGTGATGGACGTCATCAAGGACTACGACCTCGTCATCGACGGGTCCGACAACTTCGAGACGCGCTACCTGGTCAATGACGCCTGCTACCTGGCCGGCAAGACGAACGTCCACGGCTCGATCTTCCAGTTCGAGGGCATGGCCACGGTCTTCGCGCCGAACCAGGGGCCATGCTACCGCTGCCTCTATCCCACGCCGCCGCCACCGGGCCTCGTCCCCTCCTGAAGTGAGGCTGGCGTCCTGGGCGTGCTCCCAGGAATGATCGGGCTGGTGCAGGCGACCGAGGCCGTCAAGCTGCTGCTCGGCATCGGCGAGCCGCTGATCGGGCGGTTGCTGACGTACGACGCGCTGGGCATGCGCTTCCGCGAGGTGCGGCTGCGGCGTGATCCGAAGTGCCCGCTGTGCGGGACGTCACCGACGATCAAGGATCTTTCGATCCACCACGAGGCCAGCGCGGCGTGCGCCGTCTCGCCGAACGGCCAGGGGGAGGCGGTCGGCGCTCCGGCGCAGGCCGGACGCTAGTCGCCAAGCCGTCCGTCCTGATCTGGCTCGACGACGCCGGCGAGTATCTTCGCGCGGCGGAGGCGGCCGGACTCTCCTCGACGGTCGATCTCGTCACCACGCCGCTGTCGACCGATCCGCCCGATGCCCTGCTGAGCGGCGCCGACGCGATGCTGGCCTGGCGGCCGCCCGCGCGACTGGCGCTGCGGGCGCCGCGCCTGACCTGGATCCAGTCATTGACCGGCGGGTGCGAGCAGTTCCTCGGCCCGGACGTTCCCGCCACCGTGGTGCTGACCTGTGCACGCGGCACGCATCGCGTGCAGATGACCGAGCACATCCTGGCCGCGCTCTTCATGTGCGCCAAGGATCTCGCCGGGATCGTCCGCGATCAGGGCGAGCGGCGATGGCGCCGGCGGGTGAATCCCACGCTGTCCGGCGCCACGCTGGGCATCCTCGGGCTCGGCGCGATCGGCGCCGAGATCGCGCGGGTCGCCTCGCTGCTGGGCATGCGCGTGATCGGCACCAAGCGCGATGCGACGCCGCTGCCGCACGTCGTGCAGGTGCTTTCTCCGGCCGAGACGCCCCGCGTGCTCGCCGAATCGGACTACGTGCTGCTGCTGTTGCCGTCCACCGTCGAGACAAAGGGGATCGTCGACAAGACGGCGCTGGGCCGCATGAAGCCGGGCGCCTACCTGTTGAACTTCGGGCGGGGCGATCTCGTCGTGGACGGCGATCTCATCGCCGCGGTGAGTGAGCGGCGCATCGCCGGCGCGGTCCTCGACGTGTACACGACGGAGCCACTGCCGGCCACGCACGCCTTCTGGACGACGCCGGGGATCGTGGTGCTGCCGCACGTGGGGGGCTTGCACCCCCAGCGTGACTCGCTGGTAGCCGCCCTGTGGGTGGAGAACCTACGACGGTTTCTGGCCGGTCAACCGCTGCGAGAAGTCGTCGACCGCGCCCGCGGCTATTGAAGGAGCCTGTCGTATCGAGGGTCGAGACCCGGCTTCGTCGGGGCTGCGAACCGAGCGCACACCAGAGGAGCGCCACGGCTTGGCCGGGGCGCTCCGAACGCGGGGGGGTTTGGGGGGCCATATCGGGGCCCCCATTTCTAGCGAGAGGCGGTCTGGGGCGGCAGGCGGGTTAGCGTGATCACGACTGGATCGCCGCCGGGCATCGTGCCGACGAGGCGATCGCCCACCAGCGTGAAGCCGAGCACCACCTCGGAGCCGCTCTCGAGGTGCCGCATCACCGCGTCGGCGCCGTTCAAACGATAGGAGAGGCGCACGCCGTTCGAGCCGGCGTAGCGGACCGGCCACGGGACGCCGGCGGCGATGACGTCGTTCATGTAGAGCGCGCCCACGCCGAGGGTCCCGTCCTGCAGGAGAGTCATCCGCGCGTCGCTCTGCCGCAGCGAATCGAAGATGCCGAGGCCCTTCCACGTCCCGACCCAGTTGCCGGTCAGATCAACCGGCGGCGCCAGCGGCACGAGGTCGCCCCACCAGCCCTCCTTCATCGCCACTTCGCGGTCCGCCTCGCTGATGATCTTGGGATCGATGTTCCCGCCGGTGCGCTGCGAGAACTCCCAGTGGTTGCCGGAGGCGTAGTGCGACGGGTGCGCCGTCCAGGCGTTCCACTGGTCCTTGGACGCGCAACCCGACATCGAGAACAACACGGCGGCGAGGAGGAGGAACCACCAACGGAGACTGTCCATGTGCCGACTCCCTGAGACGAGTCGACCCGACGCGGATCGCAACTCCGTGACTTGCAAGGCGAGGACCATGGTTGACATATCAGCAAGTCTGCGACGGGGCTACCGAATCTGACGAACAATTTCGGTGGGCCGTCGGCGCCGTGACGCTCTGTCGCGGCCCTCTGTTACAGTCCTGGCATGACCCGCCTCGTCGCAGCCGGCCTCTCCCCGGCGCTGGTGGAGCGGCTGAGCCAGCGCGAGCTCGACCGCCGGCTCGGGGTCGGCCTGCCGCTGGTGACCCTCGACGCCGAGGGCCGTCCCCACCCGATGCTGGTGTCCTACCTGGAGCTCCGGGCCTACGACGCGCGGACGCTTGGCCTCGTCATCCAGGCCGAGAGCACGAGCGCCCGAAATCTGGTCGAGCGGCGCGTCGGCACGCTGGTCGTCGTCGAGGCGGACACCATCGTTTACGCGAAGATGCACGCGCTCGACGGGCCGCTCGATGTCGCGGGTGGTGAGCCGTACGGCCTTGGCTACTTCTTGCTGGAGGTGGAGCAGGTGCTGGAGGACACCGCCGCAGACTGGGAGGCGGGAATGCGGGTCACCGAGACCATCCGCTACAGCCCATTGCCGACCCTCGCCGAGCCTTGGGCGCGGGCGACGCTGGCCGCCCTGGCCACCCCGCGGGCTCGCGCCTGAGCTACCGCGTGGACTTCTCGCGCTCCTTGTAGCGGCCGATCGTCACGTCCATCTCCTTCTGCTCGCCGGCCCGCAGGACGACCACCCGGACCCGCTTGCCGACCGGAGTCGAGGACACCACGCGCTGCAGATCGCGCGGCGCGTCCATCGGGGTGCCGTCGAGCGCGATGATCACGTCCTCGGCCCGGACGCCGCCCTGATCGGCGGGCTCGCCCGGCATCACGCCCTTCACGAGCACGCCCTTGGCCTCCCGGAGCTTCAGCCGGCCCAGATCGTCGTCGCCGATCTCGGCGATCGACACGCCGAGCCATCCCCACTCGACCTTGCCCTTGTCCACGAGCTGCGGCACCAGCAGCTTCACCAGGTTGGACGGGATCGCAAAGCCGATGGAGCCGTTGCGCGCCGCCATGCTGTTAACGCCCACCACCTGCCCGGCCATGTTGACGAGCGGGCCGCCGGAGTTGCCGGGATTGATCGCGGCATCGGTCTGGATGAAGTCGAAGCCGGGCGCGGCCACCGTGAGCGGCGCGCCCTTGCGGCTCACGATCCCGAAGGAGACCGACTGCTCGAGCCCGAACGGATGGCCGAGCGCCATGACGAACTCGCCGACGCGCAGACGGTTGGAGTCGCCGAGCGGCAGGGTCGGCAGGTTGGTCGCGCCCTCGATCCGCACGAGCGCCAGGTCCACCCGATCGTCCTGGCCGATCACCCGGCCGCTGAACCGACGGCCATCGGACAGCCTCACTTGGAGCGAGTCGGAGTCTTCGACGACGTGGGCGTTGGTCACGATCAGGCCGTTGGGGTCGATGAGAAAGCCGGAGCCGGTGCTGCGCCGGGGCTCGCCCGGGTTCGTCTCCTCGGCGTCCCGACCGCCGGCCCGCCGGACCCGCACGTGCACCAGCGCCGGCTTGAGCTTGTCGGCGAGGTCGGCCAGCAGGTCGTTGAATCGGATGAGCTCGGGGGCGGGCGTGATGGTGCTGTCTTCCCGCCAGTACTTCACGTCCTGGGCCCCGGCGGCTCCGACGAACACGGCGAGCACGAGGGTGAGGACGACCGCGAGCACGCTGCGACGGGAGCGAGACATACCCGACCTCCTTGTGCGCCAGTTCAGTATAGCTCTGCTGACGATCACCGACTCACCTCGCGCACCAGATGGCCCAGCTCGGGCAGCAGCAGCTTCTCGAGCGCGAGCCGGCAGGCATTGGGTGAGCCCGGAAGCGAGACGACGATGCGTCGGGCGTGGATGCCCATCTGCGCCCGGGACAGCATGGCGGCCGGGCCGACGTCCTGATAGGAGAGAACGCGGAAGAGCTCGCCGAATCCGGGCAGCCGCTTGTCGAGCAACGCCTCCACCGCCTCGTACGTCGAGTCGCGCGACGTGATGCCGGTGCCGCCGGTCAGGATGACCACCTGCACGCGCGGGTCGGCGCAAGCCTCGCGCACGATGCGCGCCACGTCGGCCGGCTCGTCGCGCACGACAGCGGACCCGATCACCGTGTGGCCGCCGCCGGTCAGGAGCTCGCGGATCGTCCGGCCGCCGGTGTCGGTCTCCGGCGTCTTGGTGTCGGACACCGTGAGGACGAAGCAGCCGACGGCCTTGGGCGCGGTGGCCTTGTGCTCGGCCGGTGTGGACATCGGACGCTGGCTCACGACGGCCTCTCTCCTCCATACGCGCGATCCAGAATCTCCACGAGGTGCAGCACGGGCAGATCGAGGCCGCGGTCGCGAAGCCCGACCTGGATCTGCAGAATGCAGCCGGGGTTGGCGGTGACCACCGCGTCCGCCCGCGTGGATTCGATGTTGCGCGTCTTGCGCCGCAGCAGGCGATCGGCCATCTCCGGCTGCGTGAGGTTGTAGATCCCGGCCGAGCCGCAGCACCAGTCGGACTCCGGCAGGTCCACCACGCGCAACCCGGGCAGCTGAGCTAGCAGCGCGCGCGGTTGCCGGCGAATCTTCTGGCCGTGCACGACGTGACAGGGATCGTGATACGTCACCGTCATCGGGATCGGGCGCAGCGGACCGCGCAGCGGCTCGCGCGCGAGGAACTCGGCGACGTCCTGGACGGTGGCCGCGAAGGCGGCAGCCCGCGCCGCCCACGCCGGCTCGTTCGCCAGCAACGCCCCGAAGGCCTTCATGTGCGAGCCGCAGCCCGAGGTGTTCACGATCACCGAGTCGGCGCGCGCCGCCTCGAAGGTCTCGATCGTCTTCTTGGCCATGGCCACGGCCCGCGCGTGATCACCGCCGTGCGCGTTGAGCGCGCCACAGCAACCTTGTCCGGCTGGGGCCACGACGTCCCAGCCGTTTCGCGCGAGCACGCGCGCGGTCGCCCGATTGTGCGCGCCGAAGACGACCGACTGCACGCAGCCGGTGAGCAGCGCCACGCGGCCGCGGCGCGGGTCCTCGGCGGGCGTGAACGGCGGCAGCGCGACCCGCTCGGCCGCGGGCGGGATCGAGGGCAGCAGCGCTTCCCACGCCGGCAGCGTGCCGGGCAGCAGGCGCGCGAGTCCCGAGCGCCGGACGAGCGCCTGCAGGCCGCTGGCCTGGTAGAGCCGCAGCCCCGCCGCGGAGGCGGCCAGGACGCGCGGGCGGCCGAGCAGGAGACCGAAGTTCAGCCAGCGGAACGCGCGGCGTACCAGCCCGCCCGGCCGCTGTCGCTCGATCTCCGCCTTCGCGGCCTCGATCAGCCGCCCGTACGGCACGCCGGAGGGGCACGCGGTCTCGCACGCGCGGCAATCCAGACACAGCGAGAGGTGCTCGACCGTCGGGTCGCTGAGTCCGATGCGCCCCTCGGCGAGTGACTTGATGAGGAAGATGCGGCCGCGCGGCGAATCCATCTCGGTGCCCAGCTCGGCGAACGTCGGGCAGGAGGCCAGGCACAGGCCACAGTGCACGCACTGGTTGACGCCTTCCACGCTCAGCCCGTGCAGCGCGAGCGGCGCGGCCGGCGGCGGGCTCGATGTCGCGTGGGCCATGGCGGCGCTCAGATCCCCGCCACGAAGCGGCCGGGATTCAGCACGTTGTTCGGGTCGAGCTGCGCTTTGATGCGTTGCATGATCCGGCCCCCCGCGCCCGGATCATCCCACAGCGGCACCTGCGCCTTCACGGCGAGCGGCGCGCGCATGAGGTTGGCGTGACCACCGCCGGCGTGCGCGATCGTGCGCCAGTCGCCGAGCACGGCCGAGAGGGTCGCCGTCTCGCCGCCGGCGAGCAACGCGCCGGTGACCACACCGACGCCGGCGTGGGCCGTCCACGCGCTGGCCAGCCCACGCTGGCGGGCGGCCTGCGCACCCTGCTCCATCGTCCCGGCCACCAGGGTCGGCAACACGCTGAAGCGCATCACCGCCGACGGTGACTCGGCCGCGGCGCGGGCCAGCGCGGCGAGCCGAGGCCACGTCGCCGGGGGCAGCGTGACCGGCGCCCGTCCGCCGAGCGGACCAACGAGCTTGGCCAGCTCCGCCACCTGCCACTGCACTTGCTCGGCGATGCCGTCGAATGCCACGACCAGCGCGGGCGTTGCCGCGGGGAGTCCAAGCGTCTCGGCGCAGACGCCGTCGACCATCTCGAGCGCGGCCGGGATGAGATCGCCGGCCAGCAGCGCTCGCGCCGCCGCGCCGGTATCTTTGAGACGATCGAAGCCGACGGCCACCAGCCGCTCCTCGTCCGGCACCGGCCGCAGCTTGAACGTCGTCTCCACGATGACGCCCAGCGTTCCGTGCGAGCCGACGAAGAGCTTGGGCAAGTCATAGCCCGCCACGTTCTTCACGACCTTGCCGCCGCCGCGCAGGAGCGAGCCGTCGGCGGTGACGACCGTGAGTCCGATGAGGAGATCGCGCACGGTGCCGTAGAGCTGGCGCCGCGGGCCGGAGGCATTGGCCGCCACCACGCCCCCGAGCGTCGCCCGCTCGGCGTCGGGAGGATCGAGTGAGAGCCACTGACCGCGTGCCCGGAGGGCGGTCTGCAGATCGGCGACGGTCATCCCCGCTTCCGCGGTGACCGTCAGGTCGCCGGGCTCGTGTTCCAGGAGACGGCCGAGCCGGCGCAGGCCGAGTACGATGCCGGCCCGCGGCGGGGGCGGGCCGACGTCGACGGCGCTACCGCCGCCCCACGGCATCAGCGGCACTCCGGACTCCGCGGCCACGCGCACGACGGCGGCCACCTCCGCCGGCGAGCCCGGGAACACGGCCGCTGCGGGCGTGCGGCCTTCGACGACGAAGGGGGACAGATCCACTCCCGACAGGACGTGGGCGGCGCCGACGGCGGCGTGGAGCTTGTCGAGGAGAGTGGCCAACCGCCGACGTGCCGCCCGCGCTCAGAAGCGCTGGGCGAGGCCCCGCTCTTCGATCGGGTGCGGTCGGTAGGCGACCGACCCGGCCTCACCACACGACTTCTTCGTGGGGAACACCTTGCCCGGATTGCACAGCCCGGTGGGGTTGAACGCCACCTTCAATCGCTGCATGAACGCCAGGTCGGCCTCGGAGAAGATGAACGGCATGAAGTCGGCCTTCTCCAGTCCGATGCCGTGCTCGCCGGAGATCGAGCCGCCGATTTCCGCGCAGACCTTCATGATCGCAGCACCGGCCGCTACCACCCGCGCCTCTTCGCCGGGCACGCGCGGATCGTAGAGGATGTTCGGATGCAGATTGCCGTCGCCGGCGTGGAACACGTTGCCCACGCGGAGTCCGTGCGCGGCGACGATCTCGTTCACGCGCGCCAGCACCTGGGGCAGACGCGTGCGCGGGATGACGCCGTCCATCACCATGTAGGCGGGCGAGATCCGGCCGTACGCGCCGAAGGCCGACTTGCGGCCCTTCCAGAGCAGCTGCCGCTCCGCCTCGTCGGCGGCGGCCCGGACCTCACGCGCGCCCGATTCCCGGCACGCGGCCACGATGTGCTCCGTCTGGATGTCCAGGCCGGCGGCGAGACCATCGATCTCGATCAGCAGGGCGGCGGCGGCGTCACGCGGGTATCCGCAGCCGAACGCGTCCTCCACCGCCTGGATGGTGAGCTGATCGATCATCTCCATGGCGGCCGGCACCAGGCCGCGCGCGATGATCGCCGAGACCGCCGCCGAGGCCTGATCGATCTGGTCGAAGACGGCGAGCACGGTCTTCACGGCGGCGGGCTTGCGGAGGATCCGTACGACGATCTTGGTCGCGATGCCGAAGGTGCCTTCCGAGCCCACGAACACGCCGACCAGGTCGTAGCCCAGCGCCTCGCGCGTGCGGCCGCCGAGCCACACGATCTCGCCGTCGGGCATGACGACCTCGAGGCCCAGCACGTGGTTGACCGTCACGCCGTACTTCAGCGTGTGCGGCCCGCCCGAGTTGTTCGCGATGTTGCCCCCGATCGTGCACGCCTGCTGACTCGAGGGATCGGGCGCGTAGTAAAAGCCGTGGGGCCCGACCGCCCACGAGAGATGGAGATTCACCAGTCCGGGCTCGACCACCGCGATCTGGTTGTCGTAGTCCACCTCGAGCACGCGATTCATCCGCATCAGCGACAGCACGATGCCGCCTTCGGCCGGCAGGCACCCGCCGGAGAGTCCGGTGCCGGCTCCGCGCGCCACGAACGGCAGGCCTTCCCGCCCGGCGATCCGCACGACGGCCGAGACCTGTTCGGCGGATGTCGGGAACACGACGAAGTCCGCGAGCGCGCGGAAGAGTGTCAGGCCATCCGACTCGTAGACGAGCAGCTCGTCGGGCTCGGAGAGGACGCCGCCCGGGCCCACCACGCCCTCGAGCTCGCGGCGGAGGCTGGACTTACGGTCGGCGGCAAGCGTGGCCATGGGGATGCCCGAAGTATACCTCTGACTAGGCCAGGAACGTCCGGGCGGCCCCGACGATCGCGTCGGCATCGATTCCGTAGTGCCGGTAGAGATCCTGCCGCGTGCCCGACTGACCAAACGAGTCCACGCCGAGCGCGAGCTGCGGCACGCCGAGCGCACCGCCCAGAAACGCCAGGACATGCGAGTGACCGTCCAGCACCGACACCACCGGCACGTCCTCCTCGTCGGCGCCCACCAGCGTTTCCAGGTAGGGCCGGGGCTCGCGCAGTCCCCGGTAGAGGCGGTCGGGGCTGGTGACGACGAACAGGCTCGGGAAGGCGCCCTGCTCGCGCAGGCGCTGGGCGGCGACGATAGCCTGCGGCACCACCGCACCGGTGGCGAAGAGATGCACGGCGGCCTCGGGATGCCACCCCTCCGTCACCCGGCCGTCGATCAACCGGTAGCCGCCGGCGAGCACCGCCCCCCGGTGGCCATCATCCGCGGGTGGGGCCAGGCGCTGATCCACGGGCGCGGTGCTCAGACGCAGATAGAGACTCTCGCGCCGTTCGGCCACCGCGCGCAGTCCGGCCAGCAGGATCCACTCCACCTCGCGCGCGAACGCCGGCTCGTAGTAGGCGATGTCGGGCAGCGCGACGCCGATGCCGGGCGTGATGACCGACTGATGCGCGCCGCCCTCGGGCGCCAGCGTGACGCCCGAGGGCGTGGCGACCACGATGAAGCGCGCGCCGCAGTAGAGCGCGTGGTAGAGCGCATCGAGGCCGCGCGTGATGAACGGATCGTAGAGCGTGCCGATCGGCAGCAAGGTCTGGCCGGACAGCTCGGCCGTGAGTCCGAGCGCGGCCAGCAGCAGGAACAGGTCGTGCTCGGCGATGCCGATCTCCACGTGCTGGCCGCGGGGCCCTTCCCGCCACCGGAGCGCCTGGGGCGTGTCGGCGAAGGGATCCGGCCGGGCGGCGGGATAGTAGATGCCCTTGCGGTTCATCCAGCCGGCCAGGTGCGTGGTGACCGCGACGTCCGCGGAGACCGTCACGAGCGCGTCGCCCACCGGCTGGCGGCCAAGCGCGGCCAGGACTCGACCGAACGCCTCCTGCGTCGAGGTCTCGTCGGGATACGTCTCGTCGATCTCGTCGGGAATTTCGGTCGGCGCGGGCAGCGGCGGCGCCGAGAACAGCGGCGGCAGTGTCCGGATGTATGCGGCCTCCGGCGTGCCGGGCGCGAACCCCGCCCACTCGTCGCCGGGCGTCACGCCGAACACCCGCCGCAGCTCATCCATCTGCGCCGCCGTCGTGACCGCCGTGTGATTGAGCGGGTCGCCGGCGAACGGCAGGCCCCAACCCTTGATCGTGTGGGCCAGGATCACGGACGGCCGTTCGCGCTCCTGCGCGGCCGCGGCGTAGGCGTCGAGGATCAACCCCAGGTCGTGACCACCGACGTCGGCCACCAGTGTGGCCAGGGCGTCGTCGCTCACGTCAGCGAGCAGACGGTCGAGCGCGCCGTCGATGCCGCCTGCAGCGTCGGTCATCAGCGCCTTGCGTACGCCGCCGGCCGGTACGCGCAGCAGTCGCTGGTACTCGACGTTCGACATCGCTTGCAATCGCGCCTGCAGGCGCTCACCGCCCGGTCGCGCGAACAGGGCGTGCAGCCGCCGGCCCCAGCGCAGCTCCTCCACTCGCCAGCCACTCGCGCGAAACATCTCGGCGAGCTGCGTGGGCCGCGCGTCGGGCACGACGCGGTCGAGGCTCTGGCGATTGACGTCGACGATCCACAGCACGTCGCCGAGCCGCCGCACGACCTCTTCGCCCAGCGCCTCCCAGACGTTGCCCTCGTCCAGCTCGGCGTCGCCCACCATCACGACGAAGCGCTCGGGCGTGGCGGCGCCGCCGTGATCGAGCAGATAGCGCGTGGCCAGGCCGCCGAACGTGGCGGCGACCGCGCCCAGCCCCATCGAGCCGGTCGACAGATCGACCACGCCCGGGTTCTTGCGCCGGCTTGGATAGGCCTGCAGACCGCCGAAGGTCCGGAGCGCCTGCAGGTCCTCGACGCCGAGGCGGCCGCGCAGGTACTGGATCGCGTAGAACGCGGGCGAGGCGTGGGCCTTGACCGCGACGACGTCGGTCGGGCGCAGCGTCGCGAAGTACAGCGCGGTCAGCAAGCTCACCGACGAGGCGGAGGACGCCTGGTGCCCGCCGACCTTCAGCCCGTCGACGGGGCGCGCGGTGTTGGCGTGGTGGACCATCCAGGCGCTCAGCCACAACACCCGGCGCTGGATGCGTTCGAGGACCTCGAGATCGATCGCGGCCATGGCTGAGTATACGGCGGGCTTCGACCCGCGCGGAGGGGGCCGGGCTGGTGGTGCTTCGGTCGGTCGCTCTACGCGACTTCGATGGCGTTACGACCCAGACGCTTGGCAATGTAGAGGGCGCGGTCCGCCGCGGGCATCAGATCCTCGCTGGCCACCGCATCGTCCGGCATCCCGGCCACGCCCACGCTCACCGTCAGCGGCCCGTGCGGGAAGGGATGGCGCTCGATCACGTCCTTGATGCGCTGAGCGTACTTGACCGCGCCGGCCTTCGGCGTGTTCACGAGGAGCACGGCGAATTCGTCTCCGCCGTAGCGCGTGACAACCGAGAAGCTGCGCGAGTGCGCGCTGATGACCCGGGCCGCTTCCTTCAGCGTGTCGTCACCGGCGCGGTGACCGAGCTCGTCGTTGATCCACTTGAAGCGGTCGAGGTCGATGAGGACCAGCGACAGGGGCTCGGCGAAGCGCGTATGCCGCTTGGACTCCTCGTCCAGGCGCACCGAGAAGTACCGCCGGTTGAACACGCCGGTGAGCGGGTCCTTGAAGGACAGCTCCTCCAGTCGCGTGTTGCGGATCGCCACCGCGGCCTGCGAGGCGAGCGCCTGGACCAGTCCCTCCAGCTCCTTGTCGAACGGCACCACCACCCCCGCGGCGTCGCGCGCATTGATGAGCTGCAACACGCCGATGACCTTGCCGTTCGGCTCCTGCAGCGGCACCACCAGGACCGAGCCGGCCTGGTACGCAAGCTGCGCGTCGATCGTCCGGTTGAAGACGTAGGGCTGGGTGGCCGTGACCTCGTAGGCGTCCGGCAGGCTGATCGACTGGCCGGTGAGCGTGACGTACCCCGCCAGGCTGGGCTCGGTCAGGCAGAGCGGCTGGTCGGCAAAGTAGCGCCGCATCTCCTTCTCGCCCATCCGCTCGGACAGAACGTCGTTCTGGGCCACCGCAAAGCGGAGCTGGTCGCCCGAGCGCAGGAACAGGGTTCCCCCCTCGGCGTTCGTGAATCGCCGGGCCTCGGCAACGATCCGCTCCAGCAAGGTTGAGAGCTCATGCTCGCTGGTGAGCGCGATGCCGATCTGGATGAGCTGCTTGAGTAGCTCGGTCACGCCGGGCCGAGCGGTGGTCCGGATGGGGCCTGTCAGTCTTTCTTCCATCACGACCAGGTCGATAGCGAGAGGTATGCCACACCGCTTCGTAGGCCCCAAGGGTCTGTTTTGATGTCCCTTTCGTGGCTAAGCACCATCCATATCGACGGGGTCATCGGGAGTTTAGTTACCACTTGGATGGTTTATTAACGCGGTGGGCTGTTCGGCTACACTAGGCTCATGAACTCGGTATTGGTGATCGACGACGAACGGAATATCCGCACGCTCGTGTCGCGGGTGCTGGGCCAGGACAACATAGAGGTCCACATGGCGGGCACCGGCAAGGAGGGGCTGGAGCTCGCCGACCAGGTCGATCCAGACCTGGCGCTGGTGGACCTGCGCCTCCCCGACGTCGACGGTATCCAGGTCCTCCGAGATCTGCGGGCCAAGCATCCCCAGACCGCCGTCATCATGATCACCGCCTTCGGGCACATCGAAAGCGTGGTCGTGGCCATGAAGAACGGCGCCACCGACTATCTCGAAAAGCCGTTCCAACACCTCGAAAAGCTTAGGATCTCGGTCTCCAGGGCGCTGGAAGAGGTCAAGGCCCGGCGCGAGATCAATCGGCTTCAGGGGCTCGAGGAAGGCAAGTACCGGACCTCGCAGATCGTCGGCGAGGCGGCGCCCACGCGGAGGCTACGCGAGGTCATCACCCAGCTTGCCCAGAGCGAGGCCCACACCATTCTCGTCCAGGGCGAGAGCGGCACCGGCAAGGAGCTGGTCGCCCGCGGGCTGCACTTCGAGAGCGCCCGGCGCAACTCACCCTTCATGGAGGTGAACTGCGCGGCCATCACCGAGACGCTCTTCGAGAGCGAGCTGTTCGGCCACGAGAAGGGTGCTTTCACCGACGCCAAGTCGACCAAGAAGGGCCTGATGGAGCTGGCGGACGGCGGGACGCTCTTCCTGGACGAGGTCGGGGAGATCCCGGTCGCGAGCCAGGCCAAGTTGTTGCGGTGCTTGCAAGAACGCACGTTCAAGCGCGTGGGCGGGACCCGGGACATCAAGGTCGACGTGCGCGTGATCACTGCCACCAACCGATCCCTCGAGGTCATGGTCAAGGAAGCCAAGTTCCGCGAGGATCTCTTCTACCGGCTCAACGTGATCCCGCTCACGATTCCCCCGCTGCGCGACCGGCGCGAGGACATCCTGCCCCTCAGCCGCCACTTCCTCTCGGACGCCAACAACACGTTCCACAAGGCGGTCAAGCGCCTGGCCCCCGAGACCGAGACGATGCTCCTCTCCTATGGGTGGCCCGGGAACGTGCGTGAGCTCAAGAACCTGATCGAGCGGCTGGTCATCCTGAGCACCGGCGAGACGATCGAGGCCGATCAACTGCCTCTGCCCGTCTCCGGCGAGGTGGAGAGCCCGGTGCCCGAAGAGGTGTCCCGGGAGCCGCGCACCCTGGCGGCGGTGGAGAAGGCCTACATCCTCAAGGTCCTCCGCCAGGTGAACGGCAACAAGAGCGAGGCGGCGAAGATCCTCGGAATCACACGCCAGACGCTCCGTAAGAAGCTGACCGAAGACCCTTCCTGACCCCGGCCAATTTTTGGCCGGCCAGGACTACCTGGCAGCTGAGGACGGCCAGGAATCGACCAGAGCCAGCCCCCGCCGAGGCCTATCGGCGACGAAAAATCTTTGGTTTTCGGGCTATTGTGGATCAAAGTCGGGTTTGGTACCCCCTTTGCTCAAAAGCGGTAGCGCGAGATAGCCGGGGGACCCGGCCGCCACAGCCGAGGAGCGATGGAATGAGACTGGCCGTCAGGAAAATCCAGGTCGAAGACGCCGCGAAACTGCAGACGCTCGTCGTCGAGAACCTCGATGGCATCGAGCCCGGACTCGCGGTCCTCGACGCCCGTCTGCTGCTGGGTCATTCCACGATCGACGTCGTCGCCATGGACGCCGCCGGTACGCTCGTTCTCATCGCTGTGGGCCTCACGGCCAACGAGGAGATGATCCTCAAGGCGGTGGAGGCGTACTCCTGGACCCTCGAGTACCCGCAGGCGCTGCAGCGTCTCTACCCTGGCTGTGTGCTCTCCGAGGAGCGGCCGCCCCGTCTGCTCTTCGCGGTCGAGCGCATGTCCGACGCCTTCCAGCGCAAGATCAAGCAGCTCGGCTTCCCCGAGGTCGACTGCGTTGAGGTCCGCCACGTGGAAGTGGACGGCGTCCCCACGGTGTACTTCGAGTCGCTCTCGCGGATTCGCAAGCTCGCGGCCCCGACGGTGGTCGAGCGCGTACCGCAGGCGACGGTGCCGGCTCCCGAGCTGACCCGTGGCCCTGTCGGCTCCGGCGAGAACGTCATCGTCATGAACGGCAACGGGACGGCGCGCGCGGTGGCCCCCCGGCTCCCGAAGCCGACGCAGACCGAGGCTTCCCTGAATAGCCCCCGCGCCAGCGATCGCCCGACCCCGTCGCGTGAGCTCGGGGCGGTCGTCAGCATGATCAACCGTCAGACCGCCGCGGTGGCGCCCGATCTGCCGCGCCCCGTGATCGAGCCCGTCGTGCTTCGTCCCCAGGAGACGGTGGCCCCCGTGCCCGTCGCGGCCGAGCCGAAGCTGGCCGAGCCCATCGTGACCAAGCCGAGCGTGACCGAGGCCGTCGTCACCACGCCCGTGGTGATCGAGCCCAGCACGCCTGAGCCGGTGGTGACCAAGCCCCTGGCGGTCGAGCTGAGCGTGCCCGAGCCGGTCGTTGCCAAGCCCCCGGTGGCCGAGATAAGCCTGCCCGAGCCGGTCGCGGTGAAGCCGTTGCTGGCAGAAGTGAGTGTGCCCGAGCCGGTGGCCGTGAAGCCGCTGGTGGCCGAAGTGAGCGTGCCCGAGCCGGTCGCCGTGAAGCCGCCTGTCGCGGTCGAGCCGGTGACGCCCGAGCCCGTCGCCGCCAAGCCGGTGATCGAGCCGGTGGCGATCAAGCCGACGGCCGTCGAGACTCCCGCGGTGAAGCCGATCGTCGCCGAGGACAAGCCGGTGGCCGTCCCCACGATCGCGCCGACGGCCGCGCGCCTGACGACGACGACCCGGACGATCGCCCCGACCGCCCCGGCTCAGGCGCCCGCGCCGCTGCCGCCGCTGGCCAAGCCGGTTGCGACCAGCGTGCCCTCGCTGGGCCCGCGCCCGCAGCCGGTGACCCCGCGGAGCCTGAGCGATGTCGCGCCGAAGCCGAGCTTCGAGGCGGCGGCCAAGCCCGTCGTCGAGCCGGTCGGTGAGCGGGTGTCCTTCAAGGATCTGGCCCAGGCGCTGCTCGGCGGGAAGACCCTCGAGCCGCGCGTCGAGACCCCGGCCGAGCCCGTCGTGACCGAGCCGGTCGTCGCCGGGCCGGTGGCCGCCGCGCCCGCGGCGCCGGCGCTCACGGTCGAGTCACTGGCCGCGATGGCCGCCCCGGTGGCCGCCGCCGAGGAGGCGATGGTCGCGGATACCACCAAGCAGATCATGTCGGCGCTGCCGCAGGAGTTCGAGGGGCTCACGTTCCCGAACGACGGCGTGCTGACGCGCCAGTGGATGGACTTCCTGAACCAGATGTCCACCACCAAATAGGGGGCAACGATGGCCTCGCCCGCGCTGGTGACGGCAGCTCCCGAGACGCTGCGCGTACTTGTCGTCGACGACAACGCGTCGCTGCTTCGCTTCCTGGTCTCGGCCTTCTCCGCCAACGGCTGCATCGTCAGCCAGGCGGCCGCCGCCGAGCAGGCGCTGAGCGTGATCGCTGCCGAGGCCTTCGACCTCGTGGTCTCCGACATCAAGATGCCTGGCCTCTCGGGTCTCGACCTGTTGCGCGCGGTCAAGGCGCGGCAGCCGGGAACACCGGTGGTGCTTATCACGGGCAACCCCTCGATCAACTCGGCGGTCTTCGGACTGCGTCACGGCGCCTACGACTATCTGCCCAAACCGTTCTCCATCCGTGAGGTGCAGGACCTGCTCCAGCGGGTCCGTGCCGATCGGCAGAAGTGGGATGGGCAGACGCCGCTGCCGTCCGGTCTCGCCGAGGAGCTCGCGCGTCGACAGACCGGAGTCGAGGTCCTGTTCAAGATCGGCGATCTCGCCCTGCAGGGGCTCGAGCCCGTCGCCTTCGTCGAGCAGGTCCTCCGGATGTTCGTGCAGAGCATGAAGAGCGACGCCGCGCTGGTCCTGCTCCGGGACGAGAACGGCCAGTTCAACTCCCGGCATCAGGGCGCGACCACGCTGGTGAACGGCCTGCTCGCGATGCTGCAGCGCTCGTTCGAGAGCCTGGTGGCCACGGCCGGCCGCCAGACGTTCAGCCTGAGCGCGCCCGGCGATCCCGTCGACGCGATCGCCGCCGTCATTCCCGGCCTCGGATCGTCGATGGGCGTGGTGTGCATGGCCCGCGAGGCGGCCAACGGCGCCTTCGTGCCCGACGAGCGCGAGCTGCTGCTGGGCTACGCCCAGACCACCGCGGTCGCGCTGCAGAAGATGGTCCTGCGCGACAACGTCGAGCGGAACCTCGTCGACACCATCACCGCCTTCGTCAACGCCATCGAGTCCAAGGACCGCTACCTGAAGGGCCACTCGGCGCGCGTGGGTCTCTACGCCGCGGACGTCGCCCAGCTCCTCGGGCTCAACTCCGACATGGTCGAAGTCATTCGCCGCGGCGCCATGCTCCACGACCTCGGCAAGCTCTCGATCATGGACTCGATCCTCCGCAAGCCGGATCGTCTGACGGCGGAGGAGTTCGCCATCATCAAGAGCCATCCGGTCGTGGGCGCCAAGATCCTGGAGCCGCTGCGCTTCCTGGCCCGGGAGACGTGCGCGGTCCGCTGGCACCACGAGCGTTTTGACGGTACCGGGTATCCCGACGCGCTCAAGGGTGAGGACATTCCCCTGGTGGCGCGGGTGGTGACCGTGGCCGACGTGTTCGACGCCATCACCTCCAACCGGCCCTATCGCACCGCCATGGCGGTGGACGAGGCGCGGGAGGAGATCACGCGTGGCTCAGGCAGCCACTTCGATCCCTCGGTCGCCGACGCGTTCCTCCGGATCCCGCCCGGTCGGCTGGAGGAGATCACGCACCACTACGAGACTCTGACCAGCAGTGCGCCGGACGTCCCGGCGATGGCCCCGACGAAGTGACGACGGCGAAGAAAAAGATCCTCGTCGTCGACGACGCCTCACCGGTGGTCGTCCTCTGCGTCAACGTCCTGCAAGCCCTCGGGTACGCAGTCAAGGGCGCGAACCGAGGCGAGGCGGCCGTCGAGGTCTTGCGCAAAGAGGCGTTCGACCTGGTAGTTCTCGACTACAAGATGCCCGGGATGACCGGCTTCGACGTCTTCGAGCAAGCGCGCGTCCTCCATCCCGGCATGGCCGTGGTCCTGGTCACCGGGCATGGCACGCCCGAAATCGTCAATGAGGCCAATCGTATGGGCTTCAGCGCGATACTCCTCAAGCCATTCACGTCAGACGAGCTCCGCGGGACCGTGGAAAAGGTCCTCGCGGACCGCGCCTGACGCGGAGCGGGCGATGCAACCGCAGACCGGCGCGCAGGCCGGAGGGCCGGCGGCCGCCGCGGAGGTGGTGATGAGCTCCCTGCATGGCGGGCTGCAATGGGCGGTCGACCGCATGCTGTCGATCGTCTACGGCCTCGTCTACGACTACATCTTCGAGCAGTTCGGGCCCTATCAGCAGCTGCGGGCCGAAGTCCTCGGCCTGGTGGAGAACTCGGCGTCGACGTCGGATACCCGCGACCGTCGCGCCTACCAGATCGTCGACGTGGACTGCGGCCCCGGCAACCTCACGTTCGTCCTGGCCGAGGCGGGCTTCTCCGTGCTGGGCCTCGAGCCGTACGGCGCGCTGGTGGAGCTCGCGCGCGAGAAGCGGCGGGCCAAGCGACTGGCCAACCTGGCGTTCAGCCAGGGAGACCTGTCCAACGCCAAGCTGCGTGACGCGGCCTACGACATGGTCGTCAACGTCCACACGCTCTACGCGCAGGCCAACCCGCAGCTTCTGCTGGCGCACGCGTATCGGGTGCTGAAGCCGGGCGGCCGCGCGCTCTTCGTGAATCACACCCGTCGCGTCGAGGTACGGGCGACCTTCCGCGAGCTGCGCGCGCAGGGGGGCACCGCCGCGGCGCTGCGCTGCCTCTTGCTGTGGCTGCTTCCGCACCGCATGTTCGAGGCGGCGCGCCGACAGATCGGCCCGCACTACTGGAGCGAGGACGAGTTCGGCCGGAACCTCGGCGCGGCCGGCTTCGAGGTGCTCGAGATGCGTCGGACATTCCTCAACGGCGCGAGCCTGCTGGTGTGGGCGCGCAAGAATGCCACGGAGTAGGGCGTGGAGTTGACGGACACCATGCGCAATCGATCGGCGACGCAGCCCGCCCTCGAGCGGCTCGTCGCGATCGGTTATGGGCTGACCTACGACGCGGTCGTGCGGGGCTTCCCGCCGTACGAAGCGTTGCTGGCCGAGGTAGCCGGCCTAGTGTCCCGGGCGGCGACGCCGGGGCCGCCGGCCGCCACGCGGGTGCTGGACGTCTCCTGCGGCACCGGGACGCTGGCGGAGCGTCTGGCCCGCGCGGGCTGGACCGTCGTCGGTCTCGACTCGGTCGCCCACCTGGTCGAGGTGGGCCGCCGCCGTCACTGCGACAGCGGTCTGTCGCTCAGCTTCCATCACGCCGACGCCGCGCGGGATCCGATCCCCGGAAGCGGAACCTACGACGTCCTGGTGAGCATGCACACGCTCTACTGGCACCCGGACCCCCAAGGTTTGCTGGCGGCGTGCCGGCGCGCGCTGCGCCCCGGCGGCCACGCCGTGTTTCTCACGTACACACGGCCCGCCCACATCCTGGCCACGTTCTCGGAGGTCCGGCGGCAGCGCGGCTGGTGGAAGGCCTTCCGGTCGCTGCGCTGGCTGGTGCCCACGGCCCTCTTCGAGCTGTTCCGGCACGTCACGCGTCGCTACCTCAGTCCGGACGAGTTCCGGGCCGCGCTGCGCGCCGCCGGATTCGAAGTCCTCGAGAGGCGCGAGACGTTCCTCGCGGGGATCAGCGTGCTGGCGTGGACTCGCACCGATGGAGCCCCGCCCGCCCCGAGCGCATGATCAGTTTCTCGCCGGCCGTGTCACCCGGCCCCGGACGGCTGGACAGGAATCAGCCGGGATTTCGCCGCGTTCCGCGGCGCCATCGCCCAGGATCGCAAAATGTTTCAATAGGTTATGAGGGCTAATTCGGTATGGTACTGGCCTTGCTCTGTCCTGGGCGCCGCCAGTCGGGGGCGATGGCCGGAGACTATCGGCCAACGACGCGCCAGGAGAATCGCATGAAACGGTACGGACATCGAGCGGCCGCGGCCGTGAGCCTGCTGTGCACCGTGTTCGTTGGTCTGCCTGTGTCAGCTCACGACGGAAAGCGCAACAAGGTCGACGCCAAGCTGTACGAGGTCACGGAGAACATGTCGCTCGACAACCTGTCGATGCCGACGCTCCGGACCGCGACGGCCGCTCTGCAAGGCACCGCCAAGCTCGGTTCACCGCTGTGCCCGGTGGACCTGATTCATCTTCTCGCCGGCCTCGGGCTGCTGACCCGCACCGACAAGCCGTGCACGGTCACCGCGGTGGGCAATGACGCAATCGACACCAACACCGGCAGGGGCGAATTGGACGGCACGTTCGCGGTGGTCGTCAACCTCGACAACACGACGGATTCTCCCGAGTTCGTCGCGATGACCGGGACGTTCAAGGGCGACATGCAGGTGGTCGTCGACATGTCGACGAAGCCGCCCCGCACGTTGCCCTTGATCAACCTCAACAACGGAAAGTTCACGCCAACCGATGTGCTCGGCTTTCCGATCACGTGCCCCGATCGCAGTGCCACTCCCTGCATGGATATCAGCGCGCTTGGACTTGATCCGGCGAAGTTCGGCGAGGCTCCCTTCACCGGCGTGTTCCGCCTGCCGTTCACGGTGCAACGGCACTCGTGGCGGCGGCCCTTCTCGAGCCGGGAAGCATTCTACCTGGGCGACCACGGCCAGCTGATCCGGGTCCTGCCCGACGAGCGGTCTCTCGGCTTCCCGACGGTCCGCGTCGAGATTGATTTCTGAGGCCCGATCATGAGCGCCGGCGCGGTGGTCGAGCATGATGCGCGCACCGATGAAGCCTACGAGGGCTTCACGTGCGTGCGGCTGCTGGCCGGCCCGCTGACCGCCGCCACCGCGCCCGCCCTGCGGGCCGAGGTGCGGGCGGCCATCGAGCTGGGCCGCACGGCGCTGCTGCTGGATCTCGATGCGGTGACCGGCGTCGACGCCGTAGGCGTGGCCGCCCTCCTCGAAGCCCGTCGGCTCCTCGAGGCGCACACCGGAGGCACACTGGTGCTGCGCGCCAACCCGATCGTGTGCCGAGCGCTCAAGGAAACGGGGACGCTCGCCGCCTTCGCGCTCTGGACTGGTCCCGGAATGTGATCGCGGTGGAGCCGAGGGGGCCCGACGCCCCGCCACCAACCGCCCCGCGCCCGCCCGAGTCCGGCGTGGTCATTTCCCGCGGCACCCGCGTCCATCTGCGCACGCTGGTGCCGCGCGACCTCGACCTGCTCGCGGCCTGGGTCGACGACCCATTCCTCGAACGGATGGTGGGCAGCGAGTTCCTCAACTCCTACAAGCACGTGTGGGACAAGTCCCCCGCCTTCTACGAGGCGGTGCTGACCGACCCCACCCAGGTGGTGCTGGTGGTGGAGGCCAACCAGCGTTGGGACCGGCCGGTCGGCGTGGTCCGGCTCTTCAACATCCACCTCCTGGAGGGGTACGCCTTTCTGGAGACGATCATCGCGGACCCGCGCGCAATGAAGCGGGGTTTCGGCATCGAAGCAGGTAAACTCGTCTCGTACTATGGCGTGGATGTGCTGGGCCTACGGCGCATCGAGGCAAAGGTGTACGAGTACAACGTCCTGAGCATGAACTCGCTGCGCCGCAACGGATTCCGACAGGAAGGTGTCCTGCGCCAGGCCGGGTTCGACGGCGAGCGCTACTGGGACCTCGTCATCTTCGGCATCCTGAGGGACGAGATCGAGGCCCAGCGCCAGAAGGACAAGGTCCACCTTCCTCTCGAACCATCCGAGGGGAACGGGCGTGAGCCCGCATAATCTTCTCCCGCTCGTAGCGTTCGTCCTCAACGTCTCCCTGGCAGCGCTGTCGCTGCTGCGCAACCCGGGGAGCCGCCTCAACCGGGTCTTTGCCTACTTCGCGTCCTCGATGGCGCTGTGGAACTTCGGCGTCTTCCTCCTCCGCGCCAGCCCCGACGAGTGGACCGCCTACCTGACCGAGATCCTCATCCACGTCGGCGTCATCGCGCTGCCCGCGTTCTACTACCACTTCATCCTGATCTTCCTGGACAGCACCACCCGGCACCGGCCGTCGCTGGTGCTGGCCTACACCGGCGCCTTCGTCTACGAGCTGATCAACCTCTCCGGCTCCTCGATGTTCATGACCGGGGTGAAGAGCACCTACTGGGGATGGGCGCCAGCCACCGGCCCGCTGTACCTGCCGTACTTCCTGTTCTTCAACGGCTTCATGATCTACGGCCTCGTCCAGATGGTCCGGGCCAACCGGGGCCTCGACTCGAGCTTCCGGCGCAACCGCGGCACGCTCATCCTGCTCGGCACGCTGGTGAGCCTGACCGGCGGCATGGTGGATTTCGCCCGCTTCATTCTGGCTCGCTTCATCCCGGCCGCCGACCTCGTGTACCCGGTCGGCATCCCGGCCAACATGGTGTTCGCGCTGATGCTCGGCACGTCGATCGTGCGCTACCGGCTGTTCGCGGTGGCGGTGGCGGTGAAGAAGACCGCGGTCTACGCGCTGGTCGGCACCGTCATCACGATCCTCCTCGGCGTGGCGGTGTCGCTGACCGAGGAGTACTTTGACCTCAAGGAAGCCAGCGCGCTGTGGGTCATCGTGCCGGTGGGCGCGATCATCACCCTGCTGCTGTCGCCGCTGGGCCAGGGTCTCGACGACCGCGTCCAGCGCATGATGTTCAGCAAGCGGCAGGGCTGCTACGAGACCCTGCTGCACCTCAGCAAGCGGATGAGCTCGATCCTGAACTTCAACGAGCTGGTCGACTCGCTCGTGCACGGGCTGGTGGGCGGCATCCCGGCCACCCACGCCACCCTGATGATCCACGATCCGGTGACCGGCCACTTCCAGAACTATCGCGAGGAGACCACGCTGGAGGAGAGCGCGGGGCCGGACTCGATCCGGTCCGACAGCCCGATCGTGCAGTGGCTGAGCAGCACCGACGGCCTGCTGGTCAAGGAAGAAGCCAAGCTCAACCCGCGCATCGCGAAGTACTTCGAGACGGCCGAGGGCGAGCTCGAGGCGATCAAGGCCGCCCTGATCGTGCCGCTCAAGGTCGAGAACAAGCTGAACGGCATCCTGCTCCTCGGCGAGAAGCTCTCGGGCGAGATCTACGACGACCAGGAGCTCGACGTGCTCCTGCTGCTGGCCACCCAGGCGGCCATCTCGCTGGAGAACGCCCGCCTGTACGAGGGCCTGGCCACCTCCAACTCCCGGCTCATGGAGGCCAGCCGCCTCAAGTCCCAGTTCCTGGCCAACATGTCGCACGAGCTGCGCACGCCGCTGAACTCGATCATCGGCTTCTCCAAGGTGCTGCTGAACCGTCTGGACGGCGACCTCACCGAGCGGCAGGAGGCCTACGTGCGGTCGGTCCACAACTCCAGCCGTCACCTGCTGGAGCTGATCACCGGCATCCTCGACTTCTCCCGCATCGAGGCGGGCAAGTTCGAGATGCGCCAGGAGAAGGTGGACCTGCTCGATGTCGTCGAGGAGTGCATCGAGTCGTCGCTGCCGCTGGTGCGCGACAAGCGTGTGAAGCTCGAGAAGGACGTGCCCCTCGGACTTCCATCCATCGAAGGCGATCGCACGCGCATCAAGCAGGTGATGTTGAACCTCGTGTCCAACGCGATCAAGTTCACTCACGCCGGCCGCGTGCTGGTGCAGGTCCGGCAGGAGGGCGAGATGGTCCACGTCTCGGTGGCCGACACCGGGATCGGCATCGCCCCCAACGATCTGGGGCGCCTGTTCGAGCCCTTCCAGCGGCTCGACAATCCGCTCTCCCAGCAAGCCGACGGCACCGGGCTGGGGCTGGCCATCAGCAAGAAGTTCGTCGAACTACATCGAGGCCGCATCTGGGCGGACAGCCGCGAGAGCCAGGGCTCGACCTTCCATTTCACGCTGCCGCTCAGCGCGGCCGCAGCCCAGGCCTAAAGGACCCTCATGGCCGCACCGATTCTCCGACGCGACGGCAAGAAGGCGAAGATCCTCTACATCGAGGACAACCCCGAGAACCGGATGCTGGTCCGGGCCATTCTCGAGTCGGAGGGCTACACGGTCGTCGACGCCGAGGACGGGCTGGCCGGCATCGAGGCCGCGGTGCGCGAGGAGCCGGCGCTCATCCTCCTCGACGTCAACCTGCCGGGCATCGATGGCTACGAGGTGGTCGCCATCCTCAAGTCCTTCCCGGCCTTTGCCAACACGCCGGTGGTGGCGCTCACCGCCTACGCGATGGAGGGCGATCGCCAGCGCACGCTGGTGGCCGGCTGCGAGGGCTACATCCAGAAGCCGATCGACGTCGACACGTTTCCGCGGCAGGTCGAGGAGTTCCTGCACGGCAAGCGCGAGCAGGTCGAGGAGCGCGAGCTCGGCGTCTACCTGCGCGAGCTCAATCAGCGGCTCGTCTACCGGCTGGTCAACCAGGTCGAGGAGCTCAAGCGCCTCAACCAGCACTTCGTCCGTCGCGCCACCCAGCTGGCCGACCTCCACCGGGCCGTGCAGGACATCACCTCCGAGCTCGGCGTCGGCCCGATGCTCGAGCAGCTGCTGCCGGCGCTGGCCAAAGCCCTCGGCACGCGCAGCCTGTCGGTCGAGCTGACCGACACGGCAGTGAAGGTCACCGTGGCCGGTGAGCCGGCCGATAGGCCGCGCAGTGTTCTGGCCGGGACCGGCGCTGCGCCCGCCGACGACTGGACCGAGGTGGACTGGACGCTGCCGCTCACGGTCCGCGATCGCCGCCTGGGTGCGATGACCGCGCGTCACGTGCTGCCGCCCGGGGCGAAGACCGACGAGGAGCAGCTGCTCAACATCGTGGCCAACCAGGTGGCCATCGCGGTGGAGAACGCCCGGCTCTACGACGGCGTCGTCCAGCGCGCGGCCGAGCAGCAGAGCCTGGTCGAGGCCGGCCACATCCTGGCCGGCAGTCTCCGGTTGCGCGACGTGCTGCTGCGGTTCACGGAGCTCGTGCGCACGCGCCTGGGGCTCGACGTGGTCCGCATCTGGCTGCAGGAGGCCCCGTCCGAGTACCGTCTGCACGCGCAGGCCGGCCTCGCCGGCCAGCCGGACGATCTACGCCGGAAGTTCGAGCCCGGCGAAGGCATCGTCGGCTGGGTCATGGAGCACCTCACGCCGCTGGTGATCGCCGATCTGCAGGTGGATCCGCGGCTCAAGGAGCGCGAGTGGGCGACGGCCGAGGGACTGGTGTCGCTGGTGGCCGTGCCGCTGCTGCTGGAAGACATGCCGGTCGGCGTGCTGGTCGGCGTGGCGCGCCAGCGGCGCGAGTTCGGTCCCGAGGAGGTCGCCCTCACGCAGGCGCTGGCCACCTCGGCCGCGGTGGCCATCCGCAACGCCCGACTCCACGAGGAGACCCAGCTGCGCCTGCGTCACACCGAGACGCTGGTCAGCGTGAGCCAGGCGATCGGCTCGACGCTCGATCTCACCGAGGTGCTGCGGCGCGCCACGCGCGAGATGGTGCGCTCGCTGGGCGCCGATCTCGGCGCCGCCTGGCTGCGCACCGAGACCAAGGACCGCTTCGTACCGCTGGTCGGCTATCACATCCCCAAGGAGATCCTGGCCTCGGCGGCCAGCAGCGTGGTGCTGCTCGACGATCCGTTCTTCACCCAGTCCAAGGGGCTCGGCGGGCCGCTCTGCGCCGAAGACAGCCAGAAGGATCCGCGCTTCGCCACCGCGGTGGGCCGCCTGATCCCGCATCGCTCCATGCTGGTGCAGCCCATCTACTGGCAGGAGGAGCTGATCGGCGGCTTCACCGTGGTGTGGAGCACCGCGTCGCATCGATTCACGCCCGACGAGCTGCGGCTGGCCGAAGGCATCGCGCTGCAGGGCGCGCTGGCCATCGAAAACTCCCGGCTGTACGAGGGCGTCAAGCAGCAGATGGCCGAGCTCAAGCAGACGCAGGCCCAGCTGGTGCAATCCACCAAGCTGGCCGCCATCGGCGAGCTGGCCGCCAACATCGCGCACGAGATCAACAACCCGCTCACCACCGTGCTCGGCTTCGCGTCGTTCATCGCCGAGCGGTTGGCCGCGGAGGATCCCATGCGCGAGGAGCTCGGCCTCATCCAGGAGGAGGCCTCACGGGCCCGTGACATCGTGCGCGATCTGCTCCAGTTCAGCCGCCAGCGCGACTTCATGCCCGAGCCCGCCGACCTCAACGCGGTCCTCGAGCAGGTGGTGGCCATGGTCCGCCGGCAGGGCGCGCTGAGCACGCTCACGGTCAACGAGCTGTACTCGTCAGACCTGCCGATGGTCGAGATGGACGTGCCGCGGATCAAACAGGTGTTCCTCAACATCATCAACAACGCGGTCTACGCGATGAAGGACGGCGGCTCCCTGACCATCCGGACCACCGCCACCGGCGACAAGGTCCA
>Ga0075418_10000636_pt1 | contig 37700 bp, 42 predicted proteins | sample SoiMetdeltSBSDD2_FD_81776 | JGI IMG/M metagenome (GOLD analysis project Ga0075418, IMG submission 81776) | Bulk soil microbial communities from a Populus tree surrounding site in Tennessee, USA - Soil MetaG P. deltoides SBSDD2 | ecosystem: Environmental > Terrestrial > Soil > Tree plantation...
AGGTTGCCTACAACGAGGAGCACGGGATCACGCCGGAGTCGATCAGGAAGGGCGTGTCCGACATCGCCGACTTCCTGTCGCTCGATTCGAAGGTCCCCAAGGGGAGCGGCCGCCGAAAGCGCCCCGAGACCGAGGGCATGTCGCCCGCCGAGATCGAGAGGACGATGGTCGAGCTAGAGGAGGAGATGCTGCTCGCGGCCGACGAGCTCCGGTTCGAATACGCGGCCAAGCTGCGGGACGAGATCAAAGAACTGCGCCGCGAGCTACAGGCCTTGGCGCCGGCCTGATCAGCGTCCGATGACGGCCATCGCTTCCACCTCGACCAGCTGGTCGGGATAGCCGAGAACGACCACGCCGAGCAGGGTGCTCGGAGCGTCGTGGTCGCCGAAGTGCCTGCGCACGACCTCCCACGCTTTCACGAGGTCCGCCCGCTGCTCCGACGCGACGTAGACCGTCGTCTTGACGACGTCCGCGAGCTCGGCGCCGGCCGCGTGGAGCGCGGCGCGCAGGTTGCCCATCACTTGCTCCGCTTGCGCCGTGACGTCGCCGGGTGCAACCGTCTCCCCGTCTGCGTCGAGCGGGCACGCCCCGGCAGTTAGCACGAGGCGCGTTCCTGAAGACGTCACCGCGGCGTATGCGTATGGCGCCCTATCCGTCAGCTCGGCGGGCCGCACGAGCGTGATCCGGGCATCGCGCTTCACGCGTGAAATCGCCGCGCCCAGCCGGTGTTCGGCGCGTGGATGTTCACCAGACGGAGGTTGCCCTGGCCCGCGTTGCGGAACGCGTGCTCGACGCCCGCCGGCGCGGCGACATACGTGCCGGGCCCCGCGTGGATCACCTCGCCGTCGATCGTGAACTCGGCTTCTCCGTCCAGGATGTAGAACGAGTCGAGGTGGTCGTCGTGCACGTGCAGATCGACGCCCTCGAACTCGGGACCGAAGCACATCTCGATCGCCTCGTACTCCGGCAGCTCGGCGAGAACGCGAAACGTGCCGGTTCCGCGCGAGACCCGCTCTGCGTCCGCGGGGATGACGATGCCTTCCATACCGGCATCTTTCCGGATCAGTCGTCTGCGGCGACGACCTGCTTCAGAGCGGCGCGCAGCTCGCGGACGGATTCGAGGTGCTTCTCGGGATTCCGTAGCTGGGGCTCGAGGCGAACGTAGGCGGCGATCACCGCGGGGTATCCGCGCTCCATCAGGCGGTTGCCCTCGGCGCTGAGCACGAGGTAATACGAGCGCCTGTCGTCCGGGTTCGGTTTCTTGAGGAGCATCCCGCGTCCGACCGAGCGCCGGACGTGGTCTCGGATCGTCGTCGCAGGGAGGCCGGTCTCCTCGGCGAGCCGGCCCGGGGTGATCGGCTGCAGCTGGGCGATCCAGCCGAGGAAAGAGAAGTCTTGCGCGGGAACTCCCACCGCTTCGAGCTCCCGGACGACCAGCACGTTGACGAGCTGGCCCGCCGTATAGAGCTCCTGCATGAGTGCAGCCCTGCGGGCAAGACGAGGATCGATTTTCGTCGGTCTGGACATATTGCGAGTTCGTCGGTAAATTACTGCGAGTTCGTCGGTAAAGTTCGATGCGCACGTCTCTCCTCATTCTCCTCGCCGCGGCCTTCACGGTCGCGGCGTGCGCGGCCGCGAGTGGCTCTAAGCCGCCCGCGCCCAAACCTCGTCTCCCGTACGACATGGTCGTCCGCGGCCCCCGCCTCTACGTCGCCGACGGGCTCAGGCACCAGATCCTGAGCTACGACCTCAAGACCGGGCGTGGGGTGGTCCTCGCCGGAACCGGCCGGACGGGAACGTCGGGCGACGGCGGTCCTGCTCGGAAGGCCCGCCTGACCGAGCCGACGGAACTCGTCCTCGACGAAGCCGGAAACCTCTACTTCAGCGATGTCAACCAGGGGCGCGTCCGGCGGGTCGATCCGGCCGGGACGATCACCACGGTCGCGCGCCTCCCTGCTGTCGCCGGGCTCTCCATCGATCCGACCGGGAGCTACCTCGCGATGGCGTCGATCGAGGGGTGGATCTACCGGATGGAGCTGCCGACAGGGCCGCTCGAACGGCTCGCCGGGAGTGGCACCTCGGAGGCGACAGGAGACGGCGGCCCGGCTATCGACGCCGGCCTAAATGGACCTCACGACGTCAGCTACGACGCTCAGGGAAATCTCCTCATCGGCGGCCCCGGGAACGTGCGACGCATCGACGCTGCCACCGGAACGATCGACGTCGCGTTTTCGCGAAACGCGTTCAAGATCGTGGCCGCGAGCGACGGGACGTTCTATTTCCTCAGCGGCGACGTGAACGGAGGAACGATCACTCACGTCGACGCCAACGGACGGGCCCTGCAGTCGGTCGGCACCGGGCGGATGGCACGTCACGGCCGGCGGACGCCGCTGGGCCGCGTCTCGTTCAATCCAAGCGATGTCGAGCCGGTCGCGGGAGCGATCCTTATCAGCGAGGCCCGTCCCTCGCCGTCGATCCGCCGTCTTCGAAACGGCGGCAGCACGCTGACGACGCTCATCCCGTAGCGCTACGCTGGCGCCATGTGCAGAAACATCCGAACGCTCTACAACTTCGAGCCGCCCGCGAGCGAGGAGGAGGTCCGGAGCGCAGCGCTGCAGTACGTCCGCAAGATCAGCGGCTTCGCCAAGCCGTCGAAGGCCAACGAGGAGGCCTTCGAACGTGCGGTGGACGAGGTCGCGGACGCGTCAAGCCGGCTGCTGGCGTCGCTGGTGACCTCGGCTCCTCCGAAGGACCGCGAGGCGGAGGCCGCGAAGGCGGCGGAACGCGGAAGGCAGCGCTTCGGCGCGGCCGCCTAGTTCGCGACCCAGGACAAGCGGTCGGCGGGCTGGACGCCGTTCGGGGAGAACCCGGTGCCGTTGAAGATCATGTGATTGTCGGAGCCGTCTGCGTTCATAACCCAGATCGAGCCCTGCCCTGGGTCTTGAACGAAGGGATCGCCGCAGTCACCGTCGCACCGGAGGTAGGCGATCTTCTTGCCGTCAGGTGAATAGACCGCGCTAGCGATGCTCACCGCCACGCCGCCTCCGATGGAGATCAGCTCCTGCACCCCCGTGCCGTTCGCCCTCATCGAGACGATCGTCTGCTGGTTCTCGCCGGTGATCGCGATGAGCTTGCTTCCATTCGGCGCCCACGCCGGTGAGGTGAAAAGCTCCGAGCTGCCGTCCGTGATGTTGTTGTTGTGCGACCCGTTCCGGACGAAGATGTCGGAGGACGCGAACCCTTGCCCGCCCGGGCCGAACGTCACGAGGTACCACGCGAGCCGGGGCCCGTTCGGCGCGTAGTCGGGCCCGCCGGCGCCCTGGTTGGGCGTCGCGTCGCCAACGACCTTCTGGTTGGTCCCATCCGGCTTCATGGTCACGATCACCGATTGGCCGGCAGGAACGAACTGGACGACCGCCAACGACGAGTCTTTCCAGTTCACCGACGGCCAGACGCCCTCAGCCCCGATGCCTTGTTGGTTGTTGCCATCCGCGTCCATCGACGTGATCTCGCTGGGGGTGTTGGCGGCCCGGTCGGTGCTGGTGAAGTAAATCTTCGCGCCGTCCGAAGTAGGCGCTGGATCCTGGTTCCAGACGTTGCCCCCAACCGGGTTGGAAGTGAGCTGATCCAGCCCGCCTCCGTTCGCCCCGATCTGGAAGATCTGAACGGTGTTCGTGCTGTAGTCGACGGCGTCGAACAGGATCACGCCGTTCTTTCCCGGGAAGGTCGCGCCCGCCGGACCGGCGATTCCGAAGACGAGAAGACCTGCGGCGAGGGCGGCCAGGACGATTCTCAGGGAGGGCCGGCCGTCCATTGCCGCAAAATGTAGTACGAAATGAACGATCTGCCTAGTCCTGTTGACCCTGAGCTCGCGGAGCGGCGGAGGGCGCGCGAGCTCAGGCGGGCGCAGCGACGCCGGCAAGTGTTCATCCGGCGGCTGATCGCGCTTGCGATCCTCGGCGTGATCGCGATCGCGATCGCGGGCGGGATCGCGCTCAGCAGCGGTGGATCCTCCCCCGAGTCGGCGACGAAGCAACCGTCGCCAACCACGCCCGCCAAGCCGACCGAGCCGACCGAGCCGAAGCCCGAAGCGATCCTGGGCGCGATCAATCCGAAGGTCGCCGGCATCACGACCTTCCGCGGCAACCTGACCCGCACCTACTACGGGCACGGGCCGGTGCCGCGCCATCCCGCGGTGAAGTGGCGCTATCCGACGAGTGGCGGCATGTGCGCCGAGTCGGCCGACGAGCATGGCGTCACCACCTGGTGTGGAACGGGCTGGACGGGGCAGCCCAACGTGATCCCGCACAAGAACGGCCTCCTCGAGCTGCGGTTCGGCGCCTACGACGACAACTACCACTTCCTGAACGGGCGAACGGGAAAGCCGATCAAGCCGGAGCTCGTGACGGGCGATTTGGCGAAAGGGTCTGCGACCTCCGACCCGGACGGCTACCCGCTCTACTACGCAGGCTCGCGCGACAACAACTTCCGCGTGATTGCCATGGACCGTGCGTCCCCGACCACGCTCTGGTCGATGAACTCCGAGACAACGGTTCCCTACGGGCACTGGAACAACGACTGGGACGGCGCCGCACTCGTGGTCGGCGACTACCTGCTCGAGGGCGGAGAAAACTCGTGGTTCTACGTGGTCAAGCTGAACCGGGGGTACGCAGGCGGGCGGGTCACGGTCAACCCGGAGATCGTCCTGACCGTCCCGAGCTGGGACGACCAGCTCGCCGCCGACTTCTCGACCGACGCTTTCTCGATCGAGAACTCGGTCTCCTACCGCAAGGGGAGGGTGTACTTCGCCAACTCGGCGGGCCTGGTGCAGGGCTGGGACATCCGCGACATCCTCCGTGGAGGCAGCAACTACCGCCGAACCTTCCGCTTCTGGACGGGGGACGACACCGACGCGTCGGTGGTGATCGACGACAAGGGCTTCCTGTACGTCGCCAGCGAGCTGGAGAAGTACGACGAACGCTCGACGCAAGTCGGCCAGCTGATGAAGCTGAACCCGTTTCGCAAGAAGAACCCGATCGTGTGGTCGCTGCCGGTCAGGCAAACGGGGAGCGAGGGCTCCGGCGGCCTGTGGTCGACCCCTGCCCTCGACCGTGGGATGCTCTACGTCTCCACCAACGCCGGCGGGCTCCTCGGGGTCGACCGGAAGACGGGGAAGCTCCGCTGGAAGATCCCTCTGCCCGGGCCGACGTGGGCCTCGCCGGTGGTGGTCGACAACGTGCTGATCGAGGGCGACTGCACCGGCGTGCTGCACGCGTACGACGTCTCCCGGGAGGGCGTGCGGCCTCCGCAGCTGTGGTCGCTGAAGGTCGACTCGGGCTGCATCGAGTCGACGCCGGCGGTCTGGCGGAACTGGATCTGGGTCGGTACGAGGGGCGGCGCGATGTTCGGAATCAGCGAGCGGGCTCGTCCAAAGCGCGCGGCCCGCGCGAAAAACGCCTGACCGCAGTAACGCTCCAGCCCTCGGGCTGCCAGATCGAGGTCTCGACCTCGACGTGTGCCGCGCTTACAGTGTAAGTATGAACGCCGCGCGCCTCTCCTCGCCGGCTCGGACGCGGCTGCCCCAGCCCCGGTGCGACTGACACGGTCACGGTGCGGATGTCCCCGGCGACCACCTCGAACTCGTGCCGCTCGCTCACCGCCGCCTGGTGGATATGGCCGGCCAGGATCAGTTCGGCGCCGGCGTCGACGAGGCCCGTCAGCACGGTGTTCCGCTTCGAGACCGGCTTCTTCCGTGAGCGCCAGGGCGCGCCGATCAGATGGTGGTGGAGGACGGCAACCCGCAGCGCCCCGGGCGCACCGGCGTCGAACAGCTCGCGGGCGCGGCCGAGCTGCCCGCTGCGGATCCCACCCGACTGGTGCCGCCACGGACGCACTGAGTTGAGACCGACGACCTGAAGCGACTCGGATTCGAAGAGCGGTTCCGTCGTCTGCCAGACGCGCTCGAACTCCGCGAAAGGCCCTGTCACGCGGCGAAGCGACCAGGGGATGTCGTGGTTTCCCGGAACGGCCAGCAGCGGGGGCCCCAGAGACCGGAGGAAACGGGCCGCATTCTCATGCTGATCGCGCTTCGCGCGGTGCGTGAGATCGCCGCTGGCGACGATCAGCGTGGGCTCGACCCGCTCGACCAGCACCGCGAGGCCGAGCTCGATCTCGGCATCCCGACCAGCCCCGAAGTGCAGATCGGATACGTGGAGAACCCGGGCTGCCACGACCGGGGCAGGCTATAGACTCGGTTCGTGATGGACGAGCCCACCGAGGTAATCGACGACCTGTATCTCGGGATCCGGGCGGGCGGCGCGCTGCGCAAGCAGCGCCGCGGCGAGCCGCTCACGACCGAGGAGCAGGAGGCGCTCGGGCGCTGGCAGCGGCTCTCGACCTGGCGCAAGTCGGTCGCGATCGGCGCGTTCGCGCTCGGCACCTTCGGGCTCGGCTTCACGCTCGGCGGTCTGATCTTCGGCCGCTGGCGTAAGGCCAAGGCCTAGCTCTAGCCCTCGGCCTCTTTCGCGGTGAACAAGACCGTGGGCGCCTCCTCCGAGGCGGGATCCTTGTCGAAGACGATCACGTCCACGATCGTCGCGATCACCGCCACGAACGGAATGGCGAGGATGACGGCGAAGGCGCCGAACAACCACGTAACCGCGGCCACCGAGAAGAGCACGGTGAGCGGCGTCAGCCCCACCGCCTCCCCGAGCACCTTCGGGATGACGATGTAGTCCTCAAGCAGACGCACGACGAGCACGACGAGCCCGGCGGCGAGCGCCGTCTGCCAGGAGGAGGTGAGGCCGACTCCCACGGCCAGCGCGCCGGCCGCGAGCGGCCCGACCACCGGAACCAGCTCGACGATGCCGGCGAAGATCCCGACGAGCAGCCAGAACTTCAGACCGATCGCCCAGAACGCGAGCGAGAGGACGGTCGCCACGAAGACGACCAGCAGGAGCTGCCCGCGGACGAACGCGCCGAGCTTGAGGTCGATCAGGTTCCAGGTGTCGCGTACGACCTTGCGGCGCGGGCGGGGTAAGACCGACAGCACCACCCGCTCGGCCCGGTCGCGCTCGAAGATCCAGTAGGCCGCGCTCGCGAAGACGAAGAAGATCCCGATCATGATCTCGAAGGCGCGGAGGCCGATATTGACGGCCGCGCTCGCGATGCTCCCGGCCGAAGGAAGCTTGTCCAGCTGCTTCTGGATGCCGACGAGGATGTCGTGCTTGATCCCCCTCGAGTGCTGCGCGGCCTGGTTGAGCTCGGACCGCGAGGTCGGGAGGGCGGCGGCGATCTGGTCCTTGGCCGTCGGAACGACGAAGTAGAGCAGGAGGGCGAGGATGGCGACGAGCCCTGCGTAATGCAGGAGGATTCCCAGCGCGCGCGGGATGTGAAAGCGGGTGTCGAGGGCGGTGACGCTCGGGCGCATCGCCGCGGCGATGATGATCCCAAAGAAGAGCAGTGCGATCAGCAGCTTGATCTTCCAGAGGGCGAGAGCCAGGAGCACCACAGCGACGAACACGGCTGAAGCGACGAGTGCGCGGCGAGCGAATTGGTTCATTTCCGCATGTTCTTGCCCTCTCGAAGCTGGAGGAAACCGCGTGTCGTCCGAGGGCTTTGCCAGGCTGGACGAACATGTGTTCGGTCACTACACTTAGCCTCATGCCCCGCGACGAGCTGGTCGTTCACGGTGCCCGCGAGCACAATCTGAAGGACGTAACGGTCCGGCTGCCGCGCTATGCGCTCGTTTGCATCACGGGGCTGTCCGGCTCGGGAAAGTCGAGCCTCGCATTCGACACGATCTACGCGGAGGGCCAGCGCCGCTATGTCGAGAGCCTGTCCGCCTATGCGCGCCAGTTCCTCCAGATGATGGAGAAGCCCGACGTCGACTCGATCGACGGCCTCTCGCCCGCGATCTCGATCGACCAGAAAACGACCTCGCGGAACCCCCGCTCGACGGTCGGCACCGTGACCGAGATCTACGACTACCTGCGCCTTCTGTACGCACGCGTGGGGCGGCCGCACTGCCCCGTGTGCGGGCGGCCGATCGCCGGGCAGAGCCTCGAGCAGATCGTCGACCAGGTGCTGCGTCTCGAGGAGGGGACGCGCTTCACCGTCAACGCGCCGGTCGTCCGCGACCGCAAGGGTGAGTACAAGGACGTGCTGGAGGAGCTCCGCCGTGACGGGTTCACGCGCGTCAAGGTGGATGGGGAGCAACGGCTGCTCGAGGAGCCGATCGAGCTCGACAAGAAGTTCAAGCACACGATCGAGGTGGTCGTCGACCGGTTGCGGATGAAGCCGGATCTGCGCACCCGGCTCGCCCAGTCGATCGAGACGGCCGTGGCGCTGGCCGACGGCCTGGTCGTGATCGACGTCGAGGACGGCGAGCCGATGACCTTCAGCGAGAACTTCGCCTGTCCCGAGCACGGTGTCTCGCTGCCGGAGCTCCAGCCGCGCATCTTCTCCTTCAACTCGCCCCACGGAGCGTGTCCGCGTTGCACCGGGCTGGGCGCGCAGCAGGAGATCGATCCCGACCTGCTCGTCCCCGACCCATCGCTGTCGATCGGTGAGGGAGCGCTCGTCCCCTGGTCGGTTGGCAACTCGAGCTTCTACGAATCGGTGATCCAGGCGATCGCGGACCGGTACGAGATCGACCTCGACACGCCGTGGGCCGAGCTGCCCGAGGAGCAGCAGAACCTGTTCCTCTACGGGACGAAGGGCGAGCGCGTCTACGTCCAGTACCGCAACCGCATGGGAAGGCGGCGGTCCTACATGCTCTCGTTCGAGGGGATCGTCCCCAGCCTCGAGCGGCGCTACAAGGAAACCGACTCCTCGCAGCAGCGGGAGCGGATCGAGGAGTACATGAGCTTCCGTCCATGCCCCGCCTGTGGCGGCGCCCGCCTGAAGCCCGAGGTGCTGGCGGTGACGGTTGGCGCGAAGAACATCCACGAGTTCACGCAGATGTCGGTCTCGCGCGCGATCGAGTTCGTGGACTCGCTCGAGCTCACCGAGGTGGAGCGGCTGATTGGCGCGCGGATCCTGAAGGAGATCCGCGAGCGGCTGACGTTCCTCGACAACGTTGGTGTGGGGTATCTCCAGCTCGACCGTGCCGCCGCGACGCTCTCGGGCGGTGAGGCCCAGCGGCTGCGCCTGGCGACGCAGATCGGATCGCAGCTGGTCGGCGTCCTTTACATCCTCGACGAGCCGTCGATCGGCCTGCACCAGCGCGACCAGGCGCGGCTGATCACGACGCTGGAGCGGCTACGGGACCTCGGCAATACCGTCCTCGTCGTCGAGCACGACGAGCAGATGATGCGCGCCGCCGACCACCTCGTGGACATGGGGCCCGGCGCGGGCGAGCACGGCGGGCACGTCGTCGCGGAGGGACCGGCGGAGAAGGTCGCGCGGATTCCCGAGTCGATCACCGGCCAGTTCCTGTCCGCGCAGCGCGAGATCGCCGTCCCCGAACGGCGCGTCGAGGACGGCGGAGTCTTCACCGTGCACGGCGCGTCCATGCACAACCTGAAGGGGATCGACGTCGACTTCCCGGTCGGGAAGCTGATCTGCGTCACCGGCGTGTCCGGTTCGGGAAAGTCGACCCTCGTGAACGAGATCGTCTACAAGGCGCTCGCCAATCGCCTGCACCGGATGCGGGTAAAGCCGGGTGCGCACGACTCCGTCGAAGGGATCGAGCGCTTCGACAAGGTGATCGAGATCGACCAGTCGCCGATCGGCAGGACGCCGCGTTCGAACCCGGCCACCTACACCGACCTCTTCACCTCGATCCGTGACCTCTACTCGCTCACGCCGGAGGCGAAGGTACGCGGCTACAAGCCGGGGCGGTTCTCGTTCAACGTGCGCGGCGGGCGCTGCGAGACGTGCAAGGGCGACGGGACGATCAAGATCGAGATGCACTTCCTCCCGGACGTCTACGTCCCATGTGAGACCTGTCAGGGACGGCGGTACAACCGCGAGACCCTGGAGGTGCGGTTCAAGGGGAAGTCGATCGCCGACGTTCTGGACATGTCGGTGGAGGAGGCGCTGCGCTTCTTCGCGAAGATCCCGAAGCTCCGGCGCCGGCTGCAGACGCTGCACGACGTGGGACTGGACTACATCAAGCTGGGACAGCCCGCGACCACGCTGTCGGGCGGCGAGGCGCAGCGCGTGAAGCTGGCGAAAGAGCTGGGCAAGGTCGCCACGGGGCGGACGCTGTACATCCTCGACGAGCCGACGACAGGCCTCCACTTCGCCGATGTCGAGAAGCTGCTCGAGGTCCTCCAGAAGCTGGTGGACGCCGGCAACACGGTGGTCGTCATCGAGCACAACCTCGACGTGATCAAGCAGGCCGACTGGGTCGTCGATCTCGGGCCCGAGGGAGGCGAGGCGGGTGGAGAGGTCGTCGCCGTAGGGACGCCGGAGGACGTCGCGGAGGTCGACGGCTCGTACACCGGCAGGTTCCTGCGCGAGGTTCTGCCGAAGGTCGCCGCCGCCGCGTAGCTCGGCCCCCCCGTCAGCTCGAGTTCCGGTACCAGGGGAAGTGCGCACATGCATGCAGGCCGAGACCTTGATGAGGTTACGATTTGCGGCCCGTGCCTGAGGACAAACGCCAACTGATTCTGGATGCCGCCGTGCGCGTCTTCGCGCGCAAGGGCTACCACACGAGTCGCGTCGGCGACATCGCCGAGGAAGCCGGCGTCGCTCACGGGCTGCTCTACCACTACTTCGATTCCAAGGAAGAGCTGCTGGACACGATCTTCCGCAACACCTGGACGCTGATGCTCGACACAATCAGTGGTGTCGAGTCCCTGGAGGAACCCGCGCGCGAGACCCTCCGGAAGGTTGCTGCAATCGTCCTGCGTGCATGGCGCGACACCCCTGACGTCGTCCGCGTCCTCGTCCGCGAGGTGACACGCAGCCCTCACCTCCAACAGGAGATCGGGGAGACCGAGCAGGCGTTCTCCGCGCTGGAGCGGATCATTCGGACGGGACAGGAGTCCGGGGAGTTCCGCGAGGACGTCGATCCGCGCTTCGCCAGCTTCATCTTCTACGGGGCACTCGAGGAGATCCTGACCGGCTGGGTGATGGGTCAGCTCCCCGACACGGACGAGGACGTCCGCGTCGCCGAGCGGACGGTCGTCGAGATGCTCTGCGACGGGCTGCTCGCTGCGTCTCCGGCGACCGCGTAGCGCATAACCTCTTCCGCATGGCGACGGCTGGAGTCGCGCCCGATTCGCAACGTGCCTGGTGGCTGCGGGTCTTGATGGTGCTGCAGGCGCCGACGCCGGTCTTCGAGGCGCTCCGCGACGACTCCCCCGAGGCGGAGGACGCCCGCTCGGAACCGGTCACCGCGCTCGTCTTCCTCGGGGGGATCGCCGGCGTCCTGCTCGCTCCCCGGTTCGGCACCTTGTACAACGACTACGCGCTCGACGGGCTCGACGTCCTGGTCATCGTCATCTTCGCGGGGAGCATCTACGGCTTCTTCAGCTACTACGTCGTCGGGTGGACCTTGTCACTCGGGATCCGCGTCATGGGGGGAGCGGCCCGGGCCCGCCGCTGCCGTCACGTGTTCGCTTTCGCGGCCGCTCCACTCGTCCTCTCGCTCGTCCTGATCTGGCCGCTTCGCCTGGCGATCTACGGGGGAGACCTGTTCAGGGAGGGAGGGGCCGATGCCGGAGTCGGTGGACAGTTCCTGCGTTGGCTGTGCGTCGCGTGCGCGGTGTGGTCGCTCGGCCTGCTCGTCTACGGGATCAAGACCGTGCAGCGTTTCGACTGGTTCCGCGCCGTCGGCGCGAGCATTTTCGCGGTCGCGTTAGTGGGGCTGGCGCTCGGGTTCTGGGCTGTGCTCCCCAAGGAAACGTTCTAGCTCGCGGGCCGGCATCTCGTACGTGTGCTCGTCCTCGGGGAACACGCCCGCGCGAACGTCGTGGGAGTAGGCCTCGAGTGCGTCCCGGATCTCGCGCGAGAGGTTCGCGTAGCGCTTGACGAAGCGCGGGAGGTGTCCCTCGGTCAGACCCAGCAGGTCGTGGTAGACCAGCACCTGGCCGTCGCACTCGCGCCCAGCACCGATGCCGATCGTGGGGACCTGCAGCAGACTCGTCACCTCGGCCGCCACCGGGGCTGGTACCGCCTCCAGAACGACGGAGAAGCAGCCGGCCTCCTCGAGCGCGAGCGCGTCGTCGATCAGCTTCCTCGCGTGCTCGGCCGTCTTCCCCTGCGTCTTGAAGCCGCCGAGCATCGTTGCCGACTGCGGCGTCAGGCCGACATGGCCCATGACGGGGATCCCCGCCCCGACGATGGCACGCACGCGCGAGAGAGACGACCCGGCTCCCTCGAGCTTGACCGCGTCGCTCTGTGCTTCCTTGAAGAACCTGATCGCATTGCGCACCGCGTCCTCGTCGGAGACCTGATACGAGCCGAAGGGCATGTCGCCGATGACGAGCGGCCGCCGCGCGGCGCGGGCGACGGTGCGCGTGAGGAACACCATCTCGTCCATGGTCACGGGCACAGTCGTCCCTTCGTGGCCGAGGACGACCATTGCGGCTGTGTCGCCCACGAGGATGACGTCGATGCCAGCGTCCTCGGCGAAGCGCGCGCCGGGCGCGTCGTACGCCGTGACCATCACGATCTTGTCCCCGCGCTGCTTCATCGCGGCCAGCTCGGGGAGCGGCAGCTTGCCCTTCGGAACCGCGCTCATGTGGGTGCTCCTTCCTCGATGACGACGTTGTCGATCAAGCGCGTGCCGCCGACGCGGACGGCGGCGGCGAGGACGCGTGGCTCGAAGTCGGCCTCCTCGAAGTAGTCGATCTCGAGTCCGTTCAGCAGGGAGGGATCGCGCGCCTCGAGCGCGCGCGGCAGCGCCGTGGCGGCCGAGCGCTCCTCGGGCGACAGGTACGCGTTCCGCGACGACAGCGCGAGCCCGTCCGCCTCACGCACGATGGGAAGGACACGGATCTCGAGGTCGAGATCGAGGTCACGAACCATGCGATTGACGACGGCGGCCTGCTGCGCGTCCTTCTGGCCGAAGTACGCGCGCCCGGGCTTGACGATGTTGAAGAGCTTGAGGCACACGGTGGCGACCCCGCGGAAGTGGCCGGGGCGGAAGGCGCCCTCGAGGGGCTTCGACAGCTCCTCGACATCGACCCAGGTCTGGAATCCCGGTGGGTACATCTCCTCCGGTGCGGGCACGAAGAGGTAGTCAACTCCCTCTGTCTCCGCCAGCTCGGCGTCGCGAGACTCGTCGCGCGGGTAGCGCGAGAGGTCCTCGTTCCGGCCGAACTGCGAGGGGTTGACGAAGAGGCTGACGAGGACGACGTCGTTCTCGGCGCGCGCGGCTCGGATGAGGGAGAGGTGGCCTTCGTGGAAGGCGCCCATGGTCGGCACCAACCCGGGGCGCGTCTGCCCCAGGCCGGCGCGCAGCTCGGAGATCGTCCGAACCGTCTTCATCGCGCCACCAGCTTTCTGGTTGCCGCCGCAAGTCGGTGATAGAGGGTTTCCAGCTCCGGGTGGCGGTCGCGGATCGCGGCGAGGTTCCGCTCGATCGTTCCATGGTCGCCGCGTACAAAGGGGCCTGTCGGCTCGAATCCATTGTCGATCGTGCGGCGCATGAGCGGCTCGAGCGCCTCCGCCGGGGCACCGGCCGACGTCAGGAGCTGCGCTGCGGCGTCGTGCAGCGTCACGAGGAAGCTCGCCGCGACGACCGCGCCGGCGTGGTAGAGGGGACGCTCTGCGTCGTCGAGCTCGAAGGGGTTCAGCCCGAGGATTCGCGTGAGCTCGAAGCCCATCTCGAGTCCTTTATCCGACTCGGCGCTCACCGCCGCCCACGCGCCGTCGAGCTGCTCGGGGCCCCGGTCGAGGGTGAACGTCTGGAGCGGGTGGATGCTGAAGCGGCGGGTATGCGGGTCGAGCGCGGACAGAGGCGTACCGCCGCTCGTGTGCGCGACCCATGGGCCTTGTGCCAGCTCCTGCGCGACCTCGGGAATGGCCGCGTCCGGGACACAGAGCAGAACGAGATCGGGACCTTCGGCGCGCAGCTCGACTCCTCGCTCCCGCAGGCGTGCTGAGACTGCCGAGCCGACGCGACCGGCGCCGATCACCTGAACGCTTTCGATTCTCATTTCGCTCCAGTTCCGTAGCGGATACCGGGCACGGCGAGTCTAGCGATCGACGCGTGCCCCGACGATCTCAGCCGCGTAGCGAAGGGCGAGCCGCTCGATCTCGGGGTCGGTGGTCGCACATGCGTCGGCGAGGATCGAGACCTTGAGGCCCTCCTCCTTCGCGTCGATCGCGGTCTGGACGACGCACATCTCGGTGGCCGATCCCGCGAGCAGGATCCGCTCGACGTCGAGTTCGCGCAGGATGAGGACGAGAGGCGTGTGGTCGAATGCCGAGTAGCGTGGCTTGACCACGAAGCGGTCGTGTGCGCGGGGGGCGATCCGCTCGACGAGCTCGCCGGCCTCGCCCTCCTGGGCCTCGGCGACCAGCCGCTTCGAGTCCCCGTCCCAGACGCCGAAGTTGTCGTTCGCGTAGATGACAGGGATGTCGCGTCTGCGGGCATCTTCGAGCGCCCGGAGGAGGGCGACGTGCCGCTCACGGAACGACTCGAGCAGCTTGTCGCCTTCCTCGTGTCGGAAGTCGTTGATCACGTCGACGAGCAGGAGGGCGTCCTTCATCACCCGGCTCTGTACCCGCCGGAGGGTGCACTACACTGCCGAGGCGATGCCGATCTACGAGTACGTGTGCATGGAGTGCGAGTCGCACTTCGAGGAGCTGGTCGGGGTTTCGGAGCCGGATCCGCCCTGCCCCGACTGCGAGGCCTCGAACGTGCGTAAGCAGTTCTCCGTGTTCGCCGCTCACGGCACCGCCGCGCAGCCCAGCTACGGCCAGACGGCGGCAGGTGGAGGTTGTTGCGGCGGGAGCTGTGGCTGCGGGCACTGAGCTAGAGCAGTTCGCCGCGCAGGTCGCCGGCTGCACGCGGTGCCGCCTGGCGCAGACTCGCACGCAGGTCGTCTTCGGGGTGGGAAGCTACGCCGCTGATCTCATGTTCGTCGGCGAGGCGCCAGGCTTCCACGAGGACAAGCAGGGGTTCCCCTTCGTCGGCCAGGCCGGGAAGCTGCTCGACCGCCTGCTCGGTGGGATCGGGCTGTCGCGCGCAGACGTCTACATCGCGAACGTCTTGAAATGCCGCCCACCGGGCAACCGTGATCCGGTGCCGGACGAGATCCAGTCGTGCGAGCCGCATCTCTTCCGCCAGATCGAGCTCATCGAGCCGCGCGTGATCGGAACGCTCGGCAACTTCGCCACCAAGCTCTTGTCCGGCAAGCAGACGGGGATCACCCGCGTGCACGGGCAGGAGCAGCGCACGACGATCGGCGGCCGCGACGTCCTCCTGTATCCGCTCTATCACCCGGCAGCGGCTCTCTACACGCCGGCGATGTTGAACGTGCTCGAGCAGGACTTCGCGCGGTTGCCGGATCTGCTCGGCCGTGAGGCCGTGCCGGAGCCAGAACTGCCCAGCGTCGAGGCGCTCGTCGCACCCGAGCCTGCGGTCCAGCTCGGCCTCTTCTAGCGCAGAGCTCACGCGCTAGCGTGGGCGCGTGGAAGTCGAATCGTCCTCTCCAGAGGAGACCGAAGCGATTGCCGCGCGTGCGGCCGGTGAGCTTCGGGCCGGCGACGTCGTTACGGTCTCGGGGGAACTCGGCGCCGGCAAGACGACATTCGTAAGAGGCGCTGCCCACGCACTCGGCGTGACCGCACCCATCACGAGCCCCACCTACACGATCGGCAACCGGTACCGTGGCACGGTCGACGTGTCGCACCTCGACCTCTACCGCTTCGAGGGCGTCTCTCCCGCCGAATGGGGCGACCTGGAGCCGTACTTCGACGGCGCCGTGTGCTTCGTGGAGTGGCCTGAGGCCGCCGCCGGCGTCCTTCCACCAGTCCGGCTGAACGTCCGTTTGCGGCATATTGGAAGCGGAAGGGCGATCTCGATCGAGGATGCTGATCCTGGCCTTTGACACAGCCACGAACCGGGCGACAAGCGCCCTCGTCCGCGATGGTGAGGTTCTCGGCGAGCGGACGTCGGCGGCGTCGCGCGTGCTCGCAGACGCGGACGACCTCCTTCGTGCGGGCGGGCTGGAGGAGGCGGACATCACTCACATCGCCGTCGGCACGGGGCCGGGAAGCTTCACCGGGATCCGGATCGGCCTGGCCGCAGCGCGGGGGCTCTCCTTCTCGCTCGGCATTCCGGTCGCGGGGGTGTCGACCCTGGACGCTCTCGCAGCGGGCGCTCCGGGTGCGCTGCCGGTGATCGACGCCAGGCGCCGAGAGGTGTTCACGCTCGTCGACGGCCCGCGCTGCCTTGCTCCCGCGGACCTCGAGCTCACCTCTGGAACGACGTGCGTCGGCGACGGCGCCGTCCGCTATCGCGAGACCCTGGAGGAAAAGGGAGCCGAGGTGCCGCCGGACGACAGCCCGCTGCACATCCCCTGGGCGCGGCATCACGCCGCGCTCGCCCGCGACTACGGGGACGCCGGTGACGTCGAGCCGATCTACCTCCGCTTGCCGGATGCGATTGCAAGGCCGGCGCCATGAACGTCCTTTTTCGTCCCTTGCGCATGCGCGACCTCGGTGCGATCGAGCAGATCGAGAAGCGTGCGTACCCGACGCCCTGGTCACGCTCGATGTTCGCGAGCGAGCTGTCGAAGCCGTCGTCCATCTGCCTCGGCGCCTTCGACGAGGAGACCCGGACGCTCCTCGGCTACCTGATCATCGCCCGCTACGTCGACGCATGGCACGTGATGAACATCGCCGTCGACCCGGAGCGCCAGCGGCAGGGGATCGCGACGATGCTGTTGGAGGAGCTCTTTGACCGGACCTCGCCGGACGGCCGGCGCGGCTACACGCTCGAGGTGCGCGTGTCGAACGCGGGCGCGATCAGGCTGTACGAACGGCTCGGCTTCAAGGGACGCGGGGTACGCCGTGGCTACTACACCGATAACCGCGAGGATGCCCTCATCATGTGGAAGGACCCCGTAGCGGACAGGGTTTCAGGCGTCGGAGCATGAGTCGGTGGTTCGCGGGCGAAGCCGGGCTTTGCTCGGCGAAGCACACGACTGAGCGGAGATCAACGCGAGGCGGGAAAGAGGGGGCCCACGAGGAAACCATGGGTTCCCCCGCGCTCGAGCCGATCGGGGATCGGGTCGCCAATTGATCCTGGGCCTGGAAACGTCCTGCGACGAGACGGCCGCGGCGCTCGTTACGCGCGAGGGGCAGATCCTCTCCAACGTCGTTTCGTCCCAGGCCGAGCTCCATGCACGCTTCGGCGGTGTCGTCCCCGAAGTCGCTTCGCGGAGGCACTTGGAGCTCGTGATCCCTGCGCTAGACGAGGCCCTTGCCGAGGCGGGGGAGACCCTCGAGAGTGTCGAGCAGGTGGCGGTAACGCGCGGTCCCGGGCTGGCCGGCGCGCTCCTGGTCGGTCTCAGCGCGGCGAAGGCGCTCGCCTGGGGACGGCGTCTGCCGCTCGTCCCCGTCGACCACCTGCACGGGCACATCGCCTCCCTCTTTCTCGGGGGCGATCCCCTGGAGCCGCCGTTCCTCTGCCTGCTCGCGAGCGGCGGGCACACGCTGCTCCTGGACGTCCGTGACCACGCCTCCTACGAGACGCTCGGAGAGACGATCGACGATGCCGCGGGCGAGGCCTTCGACAAGGGGGCACGTCTGCTCGGGCTCGGATACCCCGGCGGCCCCGCCCTCGACCGGCTCGCGCGCGACGGCGATCCGGCCGCCTTCTCCTTTCCGGTCGCGCGCGTACCGGGCCTCGACTTCTCCTTCTCGGGTGTGAAAACCGCGCTGCTCTACACGATCAGGGATCTCGGAGTGACCGCCGAGGACCGCAGGGCGGACCTGGCCGCGTCATACCAGCACGCGGTCGTGCGTGCACTCGTGGAACGTACCCGGGAGGCCGCCGAGCAGACGGGCGCCGAGCGCATCGCGGTTGTGGGGGGCGTGGCTGCGAATTCCGGGCTGCGCGCCTCGCTGGCGGACGCGAGGTTCGCGCCTCTCGAGCTCTGCACCGACAACGCCGCGATGGTCGCCTCAGCCGCTCGGTACGTAGGGGCCGTCCCCTATCCTGACTACCTTGCGCTCGATGCCTACGCCTCCCGGGAGGCCGCGTGAGCCGTCCCAGATCGGAGCGCTCGCGATCGTGGCGCTTGCGGCCACGCTGCTCCTACTCTTTGCCGCCGGTCGTCGCGACGGGCTGAAGACTGAACCTGCTGCCGCGGCCGCGGGCGTGAGCTGGACCGGCCTAGTGGGCGAGCGACGTCCTCCGGTCGCGCTCGAGCGCTGGCGGATCGTCGTGCTCAAGGCTCCCTCGCTCGCGCAACGGGTTGCGGCCGCAGGAGGGACGGCGAGCGAGGCGCAGGAGCGCGGCTGGACGCGCCAGGCCGAGAATGCGCAGAAGAAGCTCCTCTCCCGGCTCGCGCTCCAGGGGGTCCGGATCGGGACCGAGCACACCTTTACGCGCGTCCTCAACGGCTTCTCGGGCGAGCTCGATCCACAGGCGATCGCGCTGCTCGACCGTGCGCCCGAGGTCGAGGGCGTCTATCCGGTCCGCGTCGGCTATCCGGCGAGCATCTCTTCGACAGTCGTCGAGAGGGCGATGCACAGCGCCGGAGCCGCCGCGCATCCGCCGGGGCTCGCCCTGACGGGCTTCAACGGCCGCGGCGTCACCGTCGCGCTCCTGGATACGGGTGTCGACCAGCGGCATGCGTACCTGCGCGGGCGGGTCGAGGCGGGGACCGACATCGTCAGCGGCGCCGGGTCGGCGACGGCCAAGGCGAATCCGGACGAGCCGGCCGACCTCGAGCGGCACGGAACCGAGATGGCGGGGGTCATCGCGGGTCGCGGCGGCCCCTACGGGCTGCGCGGGATCGCTCCCAGAGCGACGATCTTTCCCGTGCGTGTCGCCGGCTGGCAGGAGGACCGGGACGGCGGTTCGGCCGTGTACGCGCGCAGCGATCAACTGATCGCCGGCCTCGAGGCCGCAGTCGACCCGAACGAGGACGGCGACGCGCACGACGCCGCTCGCGTTGCCGTGATCGGACTGGCGGAGCCCTACATCTCCTTCACCGACGCGCCGGAGTCCCGCGCGGTCGACGGAGCGCTCGATCTCGACACGGTGGTCGTGGCACCGGCCGGAAACGATCTGCCGGCGGGACCGTCGTTCGGCAGCATCTCGGGCCCCGGAGGGGCGCTCGGGGCGCTCACCGTCGGGGCGGCCGACATGCGCAGCAAGACGGAGCAGGTGCGCGTGGCCGTCCGCGCCGGCCTCGACATTCAACTCGCCCGACCGCTGCCCTTGGCCGGAGCCTTCGCTCCGGACCGAACGCTCCAGCTCGAGGTTGCCGCTCCTCGCCTCGCGCCCGGCGGCTCGGGCTCCGTGCGTCTCAACGACTTCTTCGACGACGACGGCCGCAGCATGGTCGCGGGGCGTGCCGCGCTCGTGCCCTCCGGCGGATCGTCCGAGCTTGCAGTTCAGAGCGCCGCCCGCGCCGGCGCCTACGCCGTCCTCCTGTACGGCCGGGGGCTGCCGGCCGGGGCACTCGGGCTGGACGAGGACGTCGTGGTTCCCGTGGTCGTGTTCCCGAAAAAGGCGGCCGACCGGATGCTCGGCGACTTGAGCTCTGGGGCGAGGGTGTCGGTGAGCCTCGGCCAGGCGCGTGAGGCGCCGAACACGGAGGGACAGCGGGTCGCCGACTTCTCCTCGCGCGGCCTCGCCTACGGCGGCGGTATCAAGCCGGAGCTCGCCGCTCCCGGCGTCACCATCCCGACCGCCGAGCCCGGGACGAAAGAGGACGGGACGCCGAGGTTCGGCACGGTTAACGGGACGAGCGTGGCTGCGGCCGCGATCGGCGGTGCTGCGGCATTGCTCGCGCAGGCTCGCCCAGGTCTCGGCGCACGCGACCTGATGGGCTTGCTGACCGGAACCGCGCGCTCCCTGCACGGAGAGCCCGCGGAGGCTCAGGGCGCAGGGATCCCAGACCTTCGCGAGGCCGTCGCCGCCGGGCTGTCGGCGCAGCCCGCGACGCTTCCGCTGCCGCCGTTCGGATCCAAGGGACGCGCGCTCCGCTCGATCTCGATTCACAACGTCTCGACCGGCAAGCTCCGGCTGCGCGTCTCTGGAGGCGTGCGCGGCGAGGTGCTATCGCTCGTGGCTGCTCCTCGACGGCTCGTCGTCGCGCCCGGAGGAACGGCCACCGTCCACATCGCCGTCCGCGTAGCTCACCGGCTTCCGCAGCCGGTCTCGGGAGCGATCACGATCACCCCGCAGAAGGGTAAGGCGATACGCGTGCCGTGGGTCGCCGCGCCACAGCCGCGCGGAGGTCTGCTCGGGCGCGTGAGGCTCGCGCCGAGCTCGTTCAAGCCTGCCGAGACCTTCTCCTTGCTCACCGTTCCCGCGGGACGGCTTCGCCTGGGACCCACTCCGTACGTCCAGCCTGTGTCGCGTCTGGAGATCGCGATCTGGACGAAGAAGGGCAAGCGGCTGGGTCTCCTGGCACGGCTCCGCGACCTGCTGCCGGGCCAATACACGTTCGGGATCACGGGGCGCGCGCCGAGCGGCGAGATCCTCGCGCCCGGCGAGTATCGCCTGGTAATCAGGGCCTATCCGACCTCACCGGGGCCCCCGAGCAGGAAGGTCCTCAACCTCAGGATCGAGCATTGACCTGCGTATACTCAGCCGGGCCGTGACGATCGTCGAGGCGCCTCCGAGTCACCTCCGCGAGAATCCGTTCGAGCTCGCGCAGCGCCAGCTCCAGCTGGTCGCCGACGTCTTCGGCATCTCCGGGGACCTGGTCAAGGTCCTCGGACAGTGCAAGAAGGGGGTCTCGGTCTCGATCCCGACGCGCATGGATGACGGCTCGGTCGAAGTCTTCCAGGGCTACAGAGTCACGCACAACATCGCGCGCGGACCCTCGAAGGGCGGCATCCGCTACCACCCGGACGTCACCCTCGACGAGGTCAAGGCGCTCGCGATGTGGATGACGTGGAAGTGCGCCCTGATGGGGATTCCCTTCGGCGGTGCGAAGGGCGGCGTCGTCTGCGATCCGAAGCAGCTCTCGCGCGCCGAGCTCGAGCGCATGACGCGCCGCTTCACCAGCGAGATCATCAACGAGATCGGCCCCGAGCGGGACATCCCCGCGCCCGACGTCGGTACCGATTCGAGCGTGATGGCCTGGATCTTCGACACGTACTCGATGAACAAGGGTCACTCGGTGCTCGGCGTCGTGACCGGCAAGCCCGTGATGATCGGCGGCTCGCTCGGCCGGGACGAGGCGACGGCGCGCGGCGGGCTCTACTGCATCCGCCAGGCCGTCCAGAGGCAGTCGCTGCGGCTCGACGGGATGTCGGCCGTCGTGCAGGGCTTCGGCAACGTCGGCCTGCACCTCTCCCGCTTCCTGTTCGAGGACGGAGTCAACGTGATCGCCGTCTCGGACTCCCGGGGCGGCATTTACAACGCGAACGGGATCGACATCCTCGCCGCGATCGCGCACAAGCAGGAGACCGGCGCGCTCGCCGGTTTCCGCGGAACCGAGGAAATCACGAACGAGGAGCTCGTCCTGCTCGACTGTGACATCCTCGCCCCCTGCGCGCTCGAGCAGGTGATCACGGGCGAGAACGCCGACAAGGTGCGCGCCAGGATGATCTGCGAAGGCGCGAACGGGCCGCTCACCCCGGCAGCGGACGAGATCCTCGAGGACAAGGGCATCCTCATCCTCCCGGACGTGCTCGCCAACGCCGGCGGAGTGGTCGTGTCGTACTTCGAGTGGGTGCAGGGGCTTCAGGAGTACTTCTGGAAGGAAGCCGAGGTGAACGCAAAGCTGAACGACATCACCACGCGCGCGTTCAACGAAACCTGGACGACCCGCGAGAGCAAGCAGACGTCGATGCGCGTGGCCGCGTATGGGCTTGCCGTTCAGCGCGTGTCCGAGGCGACCACGACCCGCGGTCTCTACCCCTAGGCCGGGGGTTCAGCGGAAGGATTCGTCGCCGGGCGCGGAGGGTCCTGCGCGCGGCTTGTGTTTCCCCATGGGCAGCCGGTTGCTCCCTCCGACGTTAAGGCGTCAGGCACGATCCATCACGTGACCGGCGTCGTCCTCTACCACGCGGCCGGGTGCCACCTGTGTGAGCGCGCCCGCGCGACCCTGGAGGAGCTGCGCGACGAGCTCGGCTTCGACTTCGTCGAGGTGGACATCACGGGTGACCCGGAGCTCGAACGGCGCTATCGCGAGCTGCTTCCCGTGGTCGAGGTCGACGGCGAGCGAGCCTTCGTCTACTACGTTCCGCCCGACGCCTTCCGTCGCAAGGTGGCCGCACAAACACCGCCGTCCTGATCAATCGGCGCACGGAGTGAAGCGCGCTGGCACAATGGCAGCGATGTCACAAGCGCCGACACAAGGAGCCGCGGTAGGGGAGAGGCTCACCGTGGGAGTGGCCGCTCGGCTGAGTCGCTACCTGCAGGTGCTCACGCAGGCGCGGAAGATGGGCAAGGACCGCATCTCGTCCCAGGAGATGTCGGACTACACCAACATCAACGCCACCCAGATCCGCCGCGATCTGTCCGCCTTCGGGAAGTTCGGCAAGCGCGGCGTCGGCTACAGCACCGAGGCGCTGCTGAACGAAATCCGGAAGATCCTGCGCACGCAGGGCCAGCACAACATCGCGCTGGTCGGCGCGGGACGCCTCGGCCAGGCGATCGCCAGCTCGACGATCTTCGCTGAGCACGGGATCAACATCGCAGCCGTTTTCGACGTCGATCCGGACAAGGTGGGGAGGACGGTCGACGGCGTGGTGGTCAGCGACTACGGCAGCCTGGGGGACACAGTCCGCGAGAAGAACATCATCGTGGGTGTGCTCGCGGTGCCAGCCGAGAGCGCGCAGCGGGCCGCCGACGACCTCGTCGACGCGGGTGTGAAGATCCTCTTCAACTACTCCGAGGCGCTTCTCGACGTGCCGCAGGACGTCGCCGTCCACACCTCGAACCCGGCCGTCGACCTGCTCTACGCGCTCTACTTCCACCTCACGTAGTGGCCGACTGGTTCATCAAGAACCTGAGGGACGCGCGCTGGGCCACCCACAACAAGTTCGGCGCGTCCGGCGGGTTCGAGCCCGAGCCCGGTGCCTTCGAGCAGCTGGGGATCAACGTCCGCGTGCTCGAGCGCGGCCAGCCGAACTGCCTGTACCACCGGGAGAACATGCAGGAGGACTTCCTCGTTCTCTCGGGCGAGTGCCTGCTGCTCGTCGACGGCGAGGAGCGGCCGCTGAAGGCCTGGGACTTCGTGCACATGCCGCCCGACGTCGACCACGTCTTCGTCGGCGCAGGCGACGGCCCGTGCACGATCCTGATGGTCGGCGCCCGCAGTCTCCCGGACGAAAAGCTCTTCTACCCCGCCGCAGAGATCGCACGGAAGCACGGGGCCGCCGCCGAGAAAGACACGCCTTCGCCGGAGGAGGCGTACGCGCCCTTCGGCTCGCGCGAGCAGGGCCGCCCGGCCTCCTGGGACTCGCTCCCCTGGGCCTAGATCCTCCGCCAGGCGATGGCGAGGGAGAGCCCGAGCGCCTTCGTGGCCGGACCCTAGGCTAACGAGCTAGATGCGGATCCTCGTATGGCACGGCTACCTGCTGAGCGGGACGGGCTCGAATATCTACACCCGTGCGCTAGCACGCGAGTGGAGCCGGGACGGCCACGACGTGGTCATCGTGTGTCAGGAGCCGCATCCGGAGCATTTCGACCTGGGCGGAGCGGAGGTCGTGCGCCCGCCGCTGCCCGACGGGCTGCTGCCCACCTTCATCCTCGACCGCTACGAGGGCCTCCGGCCGAAGCTCCTGACGCAGTGCACGCGGGAGGAGCGGGAGCAGTACGTCGACGCTAATGCGGCGGCTCTTCGGGAGCTGCTGCCGGCTGACCTCGTGTTCGCGAACCACGCGCTGATGGGAGGGCCCGTCGCCGCCCTCACCGGCGCAACGCACGCGGTCAAGGTCCATGGCTCCGAGCTCGAGTACGCGATCCGCGGAAACGCCGAGCTCGCCGCGTGGGCTCGGCAGTCGCTCGCCGGCGCGGCGGCGGTGTACGTCGGCTCCCAGCACATCCGGAAAGCGCTTGAGGAGGTGGTGGGAGACGTCGAGCGCGTCCACGAGGTTCCGCCCGGCGTCGACGTCGACGCGTTCATGCCTCGGCCGCGCGACGAGGCCCTGGCCGCACTGCTGGCGGAGTGCCGCAGCGATCCGCCCAATCCGGGCAACCGCGAGGAACGCCTTCCGTACGAGGGGAATGCGGACCGCCTCGCGCGCTTCTTCTCGGAGCCGGGCCCGGTCGTCGTCTACGTGGGCAAGCTCCTCTACAACAAGGGTGTCCACGTGCTCTTCGACGCGCTGCGCGACCTCGATGCCCGCGGCCTGATCGTCGGCTTCGGCGACTACCGCGAGGAACTCGAAGCGGTAGCGCCGCCGAACACCTTGTTTACCGGCGCGCTCGAGCACCGCCACCTCGTCCACCTGCTTCCGCTAACCGACGTCGAGGTGGTTCCGTCGATCTTTCCGGAGGCCTTCGGCATGGTCGCGGCCGAGGCTGCGGCCGCGGGCGTGCCGCCGCTGGTCGCAAACCATTCGGGACTTGCCGAGATTGCGGCAGGGCTTGAGGAGCGCTACCCAGCCGCGTACCGGCGCCTTGCGTTCTTCGAGAGCGGCAACGCCGTGGAGCTGCGCGAGAAGCTCGCCGAGCTGCTCGCGCTCACGGCGGAGGAGCGCGTCGAGCTCGGCCGGCTCGCGCGGGAGACCGCCGTCGAGCGCTGGTCGTGGGCCGGCGTCGGGCGCAGATTGCTGGAGCCGTTCGACTAGATTCTCCGCGTGGGGGACACGCAGCGCCTGAGCCCGGACGAGCAGATCGCCTTCGCGCGAGAGCAGTTCGAGACCGCCACCGACTTCACCGTTGCCGTCGAGGAGGAGTTCGCGATCCTCGATCCCGAGACGCTGGAGCTGTCGAACCGGTTCGAGGAGCTGCAGGCGGCGTCGAAGGGCACCGCGCTCGAGGAGCATCTCGTGGGCGAGCTCATCGCCTCGGAGGTCGAGGTGCGCACGGGCCGGTGCGAGGACTTCGCCGAGGCAGCCGCGCGGATGGGGGAGCGGCGGGCGCAGCTGTACGAGCTGGCCGAGCCGCGCGGGATCCTGCTCGGCGGGACCGGGACGCATCCGTGGAGCTCCTGGAAGGACCAGCGGATCATCGACACGCCGCACTACCGGCGCAACGACGAGATCCTCGGCTACGTCGTCTGGCGTAACAACAGCTTCGGCATCCACGTCCACACGGCGATCAACGGGCCGGACCGGGCGATCGCGGTGAACAACGTCCTGCGCAACTTCCTGCCCGAACTGCTTGCCCTCTCCGCCAGCTCGCCCTTCGTCGAGGGAGTGTCCACACGTCTGCACTCGGCCCGCACCGAGATCTTTACGCGCATGTTTCCGCGGTGCGGCGTCCCGGACTCCTTCGCGAGCTGGGACGAGTACGAGCGCTTCGTGCGCTTCCTCTACGACACGGGCTCCATCGACGAGCACACGCAGATCTGGTGGAGCGTCAGGCCGCACCTCGCCTTCCCCACGGTTGAGATCCGCATCTGCGACGGGCAGCCTGATCTCGAGGAGGCGCGGTCGCTCGCCGCGCTCATGCACGCGGTCACCGTCCGCGTCGCCCACGCTGTGGACGAGGGCGAGCCGCTCCCGGACCATCCGCACCGGCTGATCGAGGAGAACCTGTGGCGCGCTATCCGTTACGGCGTAGCGGGAGAGATGATCGACCTGTCGACGGGGCGCGTCCGCCCGACTCGCCAGGCGGTCGAGGAGCTGATCGAGTGGTCGCTTCCGGCGGCCGAGGAGACGGGTGCGATGACGTTCCTGCGCGTCCCGGACACGAACGCGGCGGTACGCCAGATCGAGCGTCACGAGTCGGGCGCGACTTTGGAGGAGATCTACTCCGAGCAAGTGCGGCAGACGCGGGAGCAGGTCGGTGAACGAGTCGGCTGACGAGAAGCTCATCCAGCAGCTCGAAGAGGAGCTCAAGAAGGTCAAGGTCTCCGACCTCCTCGTCCAGACGCTGTACACGGTCTCCTCGCTCGGGTACGGCCGGCTCGGGACGGAAGACCGCGACCTGGAGCAGGCCAAGCTGGCAATCGAGGCCATGCGCGCGCTCATCCCTGTGCTCGAAGGCGCAGTGCCCGAGGAGGTCATCCGCGACTTCAACCAGGTCACGGCGAACATGCAGCTCGCCTACGCGAGGGCAGTCTCCGAATCCACTGCTGAGTGATCGGGATCTTCGGCGGCTCGGGCTTCTACTCGTTCCTCGAGGACTCCGAGGACCTCGACATCGACACGCCGTACGGCCGTCCGTCAGCACCTCTGGCGGTGGGCGAGGTGGCCGGCCACTCGGTCGCATTCATCCCGCGTCACGGACGCTCGCACGAGCTGCCTCCGCACCGGATTCCCTTCCGGGCGAACGTTTGGGCGATGCGGGAGGCCGGCGTGCGCCGGATCATCGGCCCGTGTGTCTCGGGCGCGCTCACCCGCGAGCTGGAGCTCGGCGAGTTCGTCGTGTGCGACCAGTACGTCGACCGGACGCGCGGCCGGAAGGACACCTTCTACGACGGGCCCGAGACCACGCACGTCTCCGCTGCCGATCCCTTCTGCCCCGACCTGCGCCGCCTCCTGGTCGAGACGGCGACCGAGCGGGGCATCCCCGTCCGGGACGGAGGGACGGTGGTCGTCGTGCAGGGCCCGCGCTTCTCGACCCGCGCGGAGTCGCGCTGGTTCCAGGCGGCCGGATGGGAGGCGATCAACATGACCGCCTATCCGGAGTGCCACCTTGCCCGCGAGCTGGAGGTCTGTTACGCGACGATCGCGATGGTGACGGACTACGACGTAGGGGCCGAGGGGGAGGACCCGGTCTCGGCCGCGCAGGTCGTCCAGGTGCTGGGCGACAACATCGACCGGTTGCGCGACCTGCTGCTCTCCGTCATCCCGAAGATCGGCCCGCAGCCTGCCGACATTTGCTCGGAAGCGCTGGCGGGAGCCAGACTTTGATACAACACCGCGGCGCACGAACTCGTCAGTTCGTGCCAACTTTGTGATGAGCTGGTTCCGAGAACACGCAGTCCTTTTCGCGCTCGTTTGTGCCACCTTCGCCGTGGCCTACGGCGTGGGCCTGGCCGCCTGGGTCCTGCGGCAGCCGGCGGGCTCGGAACGGATGCAGGAGATCGCCCGGGCGGTCCAGGAAGGCGCCGCGGCGTACTTGAGGCGCCAGTACCGCACGATCGCGCTCGTCGCGATCGTCCCCTTCCTCCTGCTCGGCTTCTACAACAAGCTCGGCTGGGGGACAGCCGTCGGCTTCCTCGTCGGCGCCGCCCTCTCGGCGGCTGCCGGGTTCATCGGGATGTTCGTCGCAGTGCGCTCCAACGTGCGTACAGCCGAAGCGGCCAAGCGCGGCCTGCGCCCCGCCCTGAACATCGCCTTCCGCGCCGGTTCGGTCACGGGCCTGCTGGTCGTTGGCCTCGGCCTGCTCGGGGTCGCCGGCTACTTCTGGGTGCTGACCGACTGGCTCGGCCATACCTCGAACTCGGCGATCGATGACCTCGTGGGTCTTGCCTTCGGGGGCTCGCTCATCTCGGTCTTCGCACGTCTCGGCGGAGGCATCTACACGAAGGCCGCGGACGTCGGAGCCGACCTGGTCGGGAAGATCGAGGCCGGCATCCCGGAGGATGATCCGCGCAACCCGGCCGTGATCGCCGACAACGTCGGCGACAACGTCGGCGACTGCGCCGGGATGGCCGCCGACCTGTTCGAGACATACGCGGTGACCGCCGTCGCCGTCATGCTCCTCGCGAGCACGACGTTCCCGGCGGCGCAGGTCGAGCTGTTCCCGCTCGCCCTCGGCGGCATGTCCATCCTCGCCTCGATCATCGGAACGCTGTTCGCACGCGTCGGCCGTTCGGGCTCGATCATGAACGCGCTCTACAAGGCTGTCCTGGTCGCGACCGTCCTGTCCGCGATCGGCTTCATCCCGGTCACGCTCGGCTTCGACTCCAGCGTGTTCAGCTTCTGGAACCTGTACGGAGCTGCACTGGTCGGTCTCGGCGTGACCTTCCTGCTGGTTGCGATCACCGAGTTCTACACCGGCACACGCTGGCGTCCGGTCAAGTCGATCGCATCAGCCTCTCGTACGGGGCACGCGACCAACATCATCGAAGGGCTGGCGGTGGGGATGCAGGCGACGGCTGCGCCCGTCATCGTGCTCGCCGCGGGAATCTTGATCGCCTACAAGGTCGCCGGCGGAGGCTCGAACGGCCTGTACGGGATCGGTGTCGCTGTCATGGCGCAGCTGTCGATGACGGGGCTGATCGTCGCGCTCGACGCCTATGGCCCGGTGACCGACAACGCCGGCGGAATCGCCGAGATGGCCGACCTGGACGAGTCGGTGCGCGCCATCACCGATCCGCTGGACGCGGTGGGCAACACGACCAAGGCGGTGACCAAGGGGTACGCGATCGGCTCGGCGGCGCTGGCCGCACTCGTCCTCTTCGACAGTTACACGCACGGCTTATCGGACCAGGGGTTAGTCACGACCTTCGATCTGAGCGACGCCTGGGTCATCGCCGGGCTGTTCGTCGGCGGGCTGATGCCCTTCCTATTCGCGTCGCTGGCGATGCAGGCTGTGGGCCGCGTCGGCGGGATGGTCGTGACCGAGGTCCGCCGTCAGTTCCGTGAGATTCCCGGGATCATGGAGGGCACCGGGCGCCCGGAGTACGGCCGGGCCATCGACATCGTCACGGGTCAGGCGATTCGCAGCATGCTGCTTCCGGCGCTCATCCCGATCGTCTTTCCGATCGTCGTCGGCCTGATCAGCTCGAAGATGCTGGGCGGCCTTCTGATCGGAACGATCGTGACCGGGCTCTTCCTCGCCATCGCCATGACCTCAGGCGGCGGGGCCTGGGACAACGCCAAGAAGCTGATCGAGGACGGCGCCTTCGGCGGGAAAGGCTCCGAAGCGCACGCGGCCTCCGTCACCGGTGACACCGTCGGAGACCCCTACAAGGACACGGCCGGGCCTGCGATCAACCCGATGATCAAGATCGCGAACGTGGTGGCGATCCTCGCCATCCCACTGATCGTCTCGGTGCACACCTAGGCAGCGGCTACTGCGGACCTGGCTCGGCGCCACAAGGCTGAGGCGGGGTCTTCACCCCGGCGCGGAGGCCAGAGGGCCCGTACGCCTTCACCGCGTACTGCCCGCAAGGCTCGATCGAGATATGCCGGATCTGGAGCTTGAACGCGCCCTTCCTCCCCGCCTCGAGCCTGCGGACGTAGCTGCGCTTGGTGGTGACCACGATCCGCAGGTTCTCACCGGGCTCGAAGCGCGTCCCCTGGACGGTGAACGGACGAAGGTCGGTGACCTTCAGAGCCGGGCGGTCCACCGCCGATGTCGCGGAGGCCGTCAGCCCGAGCGCCAGCGCGAGAACCCCGATCGCGCGCATGTCTCGATGGTATCCCGCGGGAGCTCGGGGTAAGCCTCCCCCCTTCGTCATAAAGTTCGCACGTGCCTCGACGGCGGCGCGAACAGCACGGCCTCCAGCGCGTCCTCGGGGCGCCGGCCCTGTTCGCCACGGTCTACGGGAACGTCGGCTCGTCGATCTACTACGCGCTCGGCGTTACAGCCGCCTTCGCGCTCGGTCTCACGCCGCTCGTCTTCCTGATCGCCGGCGTCATCTTCGCCGCGACCACCCTGACGTACGCCGAGGGAACGGTTCGCTTCCCCGAGGCCGGCGGCTCCTCGAGCTTCGCGCGCCACGCCTTCAACGAGGTCGTGAGCTTCGGGGCCGCCTGGGCCCAGATGCTCAACTACATCATCACCATCGCCATCTCGGCGTTCTTCGTCCCCCACTACCTGTCGATCTTCTGGGGGCCGCTGAAGACGACGCCGTGGGACATCGTCGTCGGCGCCGTGGTGATCGTCTTCCTGGTTCTGCTCAACATCGTCGGCGTCCGCGAGGCGGCGAGGCTGAACATCGGGCTCGCCGTCATCGACTTCGCCACGCAGCTGCTCCTCGTCATCCTCGGATTCGCGCTGATCTTCAGTCCGCACACGCTCGTGGCGAACGTCCACTGGGGCGTCGCTCCGACCTGGAGCAACTTCCTCCTCGCGATCCCCATCGGGATGGTCGCGTACACCGGCATCGAGACCGTCTCGAACCTGGCCGAGGAGGCGCGCGATCCCGCGCGCAACGTCCCGCGTGCCTACCTGCTGACGGTCATCGCCGTCTTCGCCATCTACTTCACCCTGCCTGCGATCGCGGTCACCGCGCTGCCCGTCCACCGCGTCGCAGAGCCATGCAAGGGCGTGTCCGGCCATTACCAGACCCAGCTCGCGTGCGCGCCGCCCGAGGGCTTCCAAAACGACCCTGTCCTCGGCGTGGTGGAGAACCTCGGCATCTCGAACGAGACGCTGCTCGACACCATGAAGGTCTACGTCGGGATCTTGGCCGCGACGATCCTCTTGATCGGGACGAACGCGGGAGTGATCGGCGCCTCGCGCATCACCTACGCGATGGCGCACTACAGGCAGCTGCCGCAGGTCTTTCGGCGCGTCCACCAGCGGTTCCGGACGCCGTGGATCGCGCTGATCTTCTTCGCCGGGCTGATTCCCATCCTGACGCTGCTCCCCGGGAAGGTCGACTTCCTGTCGACCATGTACTCGTTCGGCGCGATGCTCTCGTTCACGATCGCGCACCTCGCGATCATCACGCTGCGCGCGCGGCAGCCCACGGAGTTGGTCTTTCGCGGCCGTCCCAACCTTCGGATCAGGGGGATCGACTGGCCGCTGTTCGCGTTCGTCGGCGTCTTCGGCACGGCGGTGGCCTGGCTCACCATCGTGATCCAGACGCCGAACACGCGGTACGCTGGGCTCGGCTGGCTCGCCCTCGGGTTCCTGGCGTACTGGATCTACCGCCGCTGGATCCTCAAGATCCCGCTGGCGGAGACGGTGGAGGCGCCCGTCATCGTCCTCGGCCCCTCGCTCGTGGTCGAGTACCGCACGATCGTCGTGCCGATCCTGAGGACGGCCGAATCGGAAGAGGCGCTGATCGCGGCGTCGCGGCTTGCGGCCGAGCGGCGGGCTACGATCGCGATCGTCAGGGTCGTCGAGGTACCGCTGCACCTCGACCTGCAGGCGAGGCTGCCGGAGGACGAGCGGCGCGCGAACCGCGAGCTCGACGACGCGCAGGCGCTGGTCGAGAGCTACGGCGTCCATGCCGTAACGCGACTCGTCCGCGCGCGTAGCGCCGGCCCCGCGATCCTCGAGGAGGTGAGTGCCCGAAACGCCGAGCTCGTGGTGATCGGCTCGCGCCGGCGGCCCACTGCCCGAGGCTCCATCTTCGGGCCGACGGTCGCGTACGTCCTCAAGGCGAGCCCGGCGCGCGTGATGGTCGTGGGTGGGAGGAAGGCAGCGTGAAGGTCCACGCGGCCGCCACGCTCGTCTTCTCGGTCCTGCTCATCGCACTGGGCGTGGGGATCGTCGTGCGCACGGCCTTGCTCGGCGGGGGCGTCGGCCTCGTGCTCGGCGCTATCGTCCTCCTCGTAGGCGTCCTGCGCCTGCGGTACCGCGTCCGCTGATGGCCAAGAAGCTCCAAGGACTCAGCCGTGTCCTCGGGCCACGTCCGCTGGCGTCGGTCGCCTACGGCGAGATCGCCTCCTCGCTGTACTTCGCGCTCGGGATCGTCGCCTACTATGCGCTCGGCTTCACGCCGTGGGTGCTGCTCGCGGCCGGCGCCGTGTTCGTGCTGGTCGCGCTCTCCTATGCCGAAGGAACGGCGGCCATCCCGGAGACGGGCGGGGCGGCGATGTTCGTCCGCCGCGCGTTCAACGACCCGCTCGGCTTCATGACGGGCTGGGCGCTCTTCCTCGACTACCTGATCGTGATCGCGCTCGCCGGCCTGTTCGTGCCGCACTACCTCGGAGAGGCGGTGGGCTGGAATGCGATTACTGAAGGGCCGTGGGATGTCGTCCTCGGCGTGGCCGTGATCGCGGGGATCGCCGGGATCCGCCTCCTGCGCCGGCCGAGCCTGTACCGCGTGACCGTCATCCTCGCCGGCATCGCGCTCGTCGCCCAGGTCACGCTCATCGCCTTCGGATTCGCCTACCTCGTGTCCAGCTCGGCCTTCGGAGAGGGCGTCGACCTCGGGACTGCGCCGACCTGGACCTCGATCGCGTTCGCTATCCCCCTGGCGATGCTCGCGTACACGGGCCTCGAAACCGTCGCCAATCTCGCCGCGGAGGCGCGCGAGCCGGGAAAGAACCTGCCTCGGAGCCTCTTCGGAGGGATCGGGGCGGCCGTGGTCGTCTCGGTGGCGATCGGAATCGTGGCCATCTCCGCGTTCCCCGGCGGGAGGGAGCTCGGCACGACGTGGCTGGGGGCCCCGCTGGTCGGAATCGCGGCGGCGCTGAAGGACGCCGGGTTGTCGCCGGCCGTGGCCGACGCGGTCAAGGTCTTCATGGGTGTCTCGGGTGTGCTCGTGCTCGGGATGGTCGTGACCACCTCCATCTCCGGAGCGGGCCGCCTGGCCTACTCGCTCGGGCAGCGGGACATGCTTCCGCACGCCTTCGCGCGGCTCAGCCGGAGGACGCTCATCTCCCCGGTCGCCATCCTCAGCGTCGCCGGGATCGCGATCGCCCTGCTCATCACGACCGAGGCGCTCGGCTCGGTGCGGTCGCTCGCGGGGCTGTACAGCTTCGGCGTCCTGCTCACGTTCACGGCCGCACAGGTCGCGGTGGTCAAGCTCCGCTTCAGCGAGCCGGACCTGGAGCGACCCTTCCGCGTCCCCGTCAACGTCCGGATCCGCGGCACACCCGTCCCCCTTGCCGCCCTCGTCGGGATCCCGCTGACGCTCGCGATCTGGGTGGGGACGCTCGCGACGCATACCAGCGTCCGGATCGCCGGGCCGGTGTGGCTCCTGCTCGGAGCCGTGGTGTTCACGCTGGTTCGGCGAAGCCGCGGGGCGGCGATGACCGAGAGGGTCGACGCGCCGGTCGCCGACCTGGTGGAGCCGCACGAAGAGGGCATCTACCGGCACATCCTCGTGCCGACGAAGCTCGGCCCGATCGGCGAGGAAGTGCTCGCGACGGCGATCAAGCTGGCCGAGGAGCAGTCCGCCAAGCTCACGGCGCTGCACGTGATCAAGGTTCCGCTCGACCAGCCGCTCGACGCGCCGCTCCACGACGAAGAGGAACGGGCCGCCGCTTCGGTCGAGGAGGCGACGGAGATCGCGGCTGAGCATGGTGTGACGGTCGACGGGCGCATCGTGCGCGCTCGAGCTCTCGGTCCAGCGATCGTGGAAGAGGCGCAGGCGAGCGGCGCCGACCTGATCCTGATGGGCTCGGCGCCGCGCTGGCGGCGGCAATCGCGGTTCTTCAGCCCGACCGTCGACTACGTCCTCCGCAAAGCGCCCTGCGAGGTGATGGTGGTGGCGTATCCGCAGGGAGTCTTGGAGGAAGAGGCGGTGGGCTAGATTTGACCCGTATGAAGGCGATCGTTGTGGGATGTGGCCGCGTGGGCTCGAGGGTCGCGCGGCAGCTGGATCGCAGCGGCTGGGAAGTCACCGTCGTGGACGAGCGGGAGGACGCGCTCAGCCGGCTCGGCGAGCACTGGGCGGGGGGATTCGTCGTCGGGCACGGAATCGACATCACCGTGCTGGAGGAGGCCGGGATCGAGGACGCCGATGCGGTGGTGGTGGCCACGAACGGGGACAACACGAACCTCGTGATCGGCCAGGTCGCGCAGAAGCGGTTCGACATCCAGTGCGTGGTCGTCCGCATCCTCGACCCGCAGCGGGCGGAGTTCTACGCGACCCGCGGTCTGCGCACCGTGTGCCCGACCTCGACGGCCATCTCCGTGCTGACCGATGCGGTGCGCTCGTGTGAAGTGAGCCGGGCTCCGGCTACCGCCTGATGTACATCCTGGTCGCGGGTGGAGGGAAGGTCGGCGCGAACCTCGCCCGGGCGCTGATCGGCATGGGGCACGAGCTGACGGTGATCGAGCAACGGCAGGACCGGTTCGAGAAGCTCGAGGAGGAGCTCGAGCACCTGGTCCAGCTCGGGGATGCAACCGAGATCTACGTGCTGGAGCGCGCGGGAATCGCCCGTCCACCCGACCTCGTGCTTGCGGTCACCGGCGACGACGAGGACAACATCGTCATCTGTCAGATCGCCAAGGAGAAGTACGGCGTGCCGAAGGTGATCGCGCGCGTCAACGACCCGCGCAACCAGGCGCACTTCGACCTGCTCGGCATCTCTCCGACCGTGTCGGCCACGTCCACGATCCTGGCCCTGGTCGAGCACGAGGTGCCCGAGCACGGGCTGATCCACCTGCTCGAGCTGCGCACCGAGAACCTCGAGATCGTCGAGGTGCAGATCGAGAAGAGCTCTCCCTCGGTGGGAAAGACGGTCGCGGGCCTCGCGCTTCCCCTCGAATCCCGGCTCATCTCGGTCACGCGTGACGGCCAGGCGGAAATCGCCGTCGGCTCGACCAAGCTCCTGCCGGGAGACCGGGTGCTGGCGATTCTCAAGCCCGGTCGCGAGGACGAGTTTCGCAACGCACTTATTTCACGTAGCTAACGAATTCTTAATGATCCGGCTCTAACCTGCCCGGCGTGCGTCCGGCGGCCATCGTGCTCGCATGCGGCATGTTGCTCGCTGCCGCGTCTGCAAGCGCCAATCCCTTGGACAAAGAAGCAGGCAACTGGACGCGCTTCGGATACGGGTCCGCGCGATCCAACGCCGGCCCGGACGAGACCGGCCTGAACGCCGGCAACGTCGGAATGCTGGCGAGGACGGATGTCCACCTGCAGGGAACCGTCGACTCCTCGCCTCTCTACGTCCACAGGGCCGTGATCGGCGGGGCGGCTCGCGACACGTTCATCGCCCAGACGACGTACGGCATCGTCTACGCGATCGACGCCGACTCCGGTCAGGTCCTGTGGCAGTTCACACCGAGCGGGTACGACGCGGTTGCGAGCACGCATCAGATCACGACCTCCAGCCCCGCGCTTGACGTCGGCCGCGGCGTCGTATACTCGGCCTCCCCGGACGGACGGATTCACAAGCTACTGCTGGCGACAGGGCAGGAGATTCGGACCGACGGCTGGCCAGCCACCGTTAGCCGAGACCCGGCGCACGAGAAGCTCGGTACCCCGCTGAACCTCGCCGGCAAGCTCCTGATCGTCACCACGGGCGGGTATCCGGGCGACATCCCGCCCTACCAGGGCCATGTCGTCACGCTCGACCGAGACACCGGTCGCATCGTGCGCGTGTGGAACGCGCTGTGCAGCTCGGTCAAGCAGCTGCTCGAGACGTCGAGCTGCCGGAACAGCGCGGGCGACGTGCTGTTCGGCGCGGCGATCTGGGCGCGGTCGGGCGCGGTCGTCCAGCCGAAGACGGGCAACCTGCTGGTCTCGACCGGAAACGGCGAGTTCGACGGCCACACGCTTTGGGGCATGAGCGTGCTCATGCTGTCGCCCGATGCCCGCCGGCTGCTCAAGTACTGGACACCGGCCAACTGGCGGCGGCTCTCCGCCGAGGACGAGGACATCGGGAGCACCGCGCCCGCCCTCCTGACCGAGAACCTCGTCGTCCAGGGTGGAAAGCACGCCAAGCTGTGGCTCCTCGACCTGCGCAAGTTCCATCCCCCGCCCAGCGTCGGCAGGCGGCCGGTGCTCGGACCGGCGCTGCAGACGCTGACGGCACCCGGCGGCGGGAGGGTCTTCACGACTCCGGCCGTGTGGGTGAGCAAGGGCACGCGCTGGCTCTTCGTCGCCACGTCCAAGGGGACGTCGGCGTACGTCCTGCAGAACAACCGACTCGCGCGCAAGTGGACGAAGACGACCGGCGGCACGAGCCCTGTCGTCGCGGGTGGCCTGCTGTACGTGTACGACTCGGACGGAGGGGCACTGAACGTCTATGCCCCGACCACCGGGCGACTCGTCGCGAGTCTGTCCGTCGGGCGCGGGCACTGGAACACGCCGGTCGTGACCGACGGGCGCATCGCGCTCGGGCAGGAGGACGCTAACGCGCATGTCACTTTCGGCGTCTTGAACATCTACAGACTGCCGTGAAGAAGCTCGTGACGATCGCAGGAGGGCTGATCGCCCTCGTCACCGGGGTGTGTGCGTCGGCCTCGCAGGAGCGCGGGGACGCCTACCGCTGGAGACTCGTCCGCTCCGGCCTCGACGCGCCGCTCCACGTCGCCTCCACCAAGGGCCAGCCAAAACGCCTCTACGTCGTGGAGCAGGCGGGGGTGATCCGCGTGCTGGTGTCCGGCCGGCTCCAGCCTCGGCCGTTCCTCGACATTCGCTCCCGCGTCACGAGCGGCGGCGAGCAGGGTCTGCTCTCGGTCGCGTTCCACCCGAACTTCGCCAAGAATCGGCTCTTCTACGTCGACTACACCGATGTGAACGGCGATACGCGTGTCGTTCAGTTCAAGGCCAACAGGGCGGGGACGGAGGGCGTGCTCTCGTCCGCCCGCCAGCTTCTGTTCGTCCAGCAGCCGTACCCGAATCACAACGGCGGGCAGCTGGCGTTCGGCCCGGACGGCCTCCTGTACATCGGCATGGGCGACGGAGGCTCGGGCGGCGACCCCGGCAACAGGGCACAGAATCTCTCGGTTCGGCTCGGGAAGCTTCTCAAGATCAGCGCGACCAGGAGCGGCGCGCAGGCGCAGATCGCGGACTACGGGCTGCGGAACCCATGGCGCTTCTCGTTCGACCGGGCGAACGGCGACCTGTACATCGGAGACGTGGGCCAGGGCGAATGGGAGGAAATCGACTACGTGGCCCGAGCCAACAACGGGCTCAGGAACTTCGGCTGGAACGTGTACGAGGGGAACGAGCGCTTCTCGGACAATCCGCTCAACCCTGCCGGGAGGCTGACCATGCCGGTGCAGGTCTACAGCCACTCGCTCGGCTGCTCGGTGACCGGCGGCTTCGTCTATCGCGGGACGGCGGTGCCGTCGGCCAGGGGCCGCTACTTCTACGGCGACTACTGCAGCGGGCGGATGTGGTCGCTGAAGATCTCTGACGGACGAGCGAGCGCCGTCCGCCAGGAGTCGCAGCGCCTCCCGGAGCTGTCCTCGTTCGGCGAGGACCCGCGCGGCGAGCTCTATGCCGTCACGCTGACCGGCAGGCTGTACCGACTCGTCTCAGGCTGAGCGGCGGCGCCTGACCTGCGGGCCCTGTTGCCCGAGCGCGGCGTAGGCCAGCGTCTGCAGCGACTCGTTCAGCGTGGACAGCTCGCGTGCGATCCGGAGGAGCTGATCGCTCGAGTCGAGCCGGCGGTTGAGGACGCGCATCTCCTCGCATAGGCGGTCCAACCGCTCGAGAATCGCTTCGAGCTGCCGGTCCGAGAAGTCCTTGCGCTCAGGCACGCCGTGATTGTAGGAAGAAGCGCTGCACGACGAAGATTCCGATGAGAAGCCCCACGGTGTCGATGAGGACGTCCATGGGCGATCCGTGCCGGCCGCGGACGAAGTGTTGGTGCAGCTCGTCGCTCGCGGCGTAGGCGATCCCGATCAGTAGCGCCGGAAACTCCCGCCCGATCGCCCGCAGGAGCAGGAAGCC